>Ga0190275_10000541_pt1 | contig 32421 bp, 29 predicted proteins | sample Popmic550T_FD_133745 | JGI IMG/M metagenome (GOLD analysis project Ga0190275, IMG submission 133745) | Populus adjacent soil microbial communities from riparian zone of Yellowstone River, Montana, USA - 550 T | ecosystem: Environmental > Terrestrial > Soil > Riparian zone > Trees stand | place...
ACACAGAGGACTGCGCTGGTGGCCACGATCCGCTCACCCATGATCGTGATGGCATCCACACCGGCGACCCAGAGCGCGTTCACCACAGCTTGGATGTCGGATTGGTGGATCACGACGTCATCGGGTCGTGCGCCGGGGGGTAGTTCGCCACCTGCTTCGCGGGGAGCGTCGTCCAATGTGATCGTGACGCCTGCTCCCTGCAACGCGGTGAGCCCGGCGGAGACCGCGCCCAGTTCCGCCTGCGCCGCCGCTGCGGCCACATCGGCATCGATGGCACCGGCACGGGCCAACGCTCCTCGGGTCTGGGCCTGCAGCTCCTCCAGCGTCTGTGATTGCTGTTCGGTACGTCCTTGCAGATTGTCGATGAGACCCAGTAACCGCGTGTCCGGACCGGCCCGCAGCGTCGTACCGCGTGCGGTGATCGCGGTGGTCGCGAACAAGAATCCCATCAGGGCAACGCTGACTACAGCCATCACCCGCCAGGCCGCCGACCGCCGCACCGCTCTCCTTCTCATGGTGATGTCAGGCCAGGACATCCAAGCCCGTGCGCCAATGAGCTCACGGCGCTCGACCACGACTCCCGGTCCGCAACTACGCTAGTACGGCGGCCCGCACTCCAGTGGCGTGGCGCAGGAAAGGACGAGCCCAGCGATGCCCAAGTCGAAGGTCCGCAAGAAGCCGGCCTACACGCCGCCCGAGGACGTTCTCCCCGGCGCTGCCGCGCGGGCGAGAGCCCGCCGGCCCAGTCCACGATGGTTCGCCCCGATGATGGTCGCGCTGATGCTGATCGGTCTGCTCTGGATAGTGGTGTTCTACGTGGCCGGGGACAAGATCCCGTGGATGAACGCGCTCGGGCCCTGGAACTTCGCTGTCGGCTTCGCCGCGATGGTCACCGGGCTAGCCATGAGCATGAAATGGCGTTGATCACTGTCCGTCACTGGGCGATAGCTCTACGCTGAGGGCCTTTCCAGCCGGTAACTGAACGTGAACGACATCGTTGTAACTATCCCCAGGTGTGGATGCAGCTGGGGATAAGTTGGCAGATCTCGATCAACAACTCCGTGCCGTGACCGAACTTGATCCACAGGGCTGTGGATGGGACGGGCCGCGCGCGGGGTCAGGTCACCAACTCCAGGATGGTCGCGTTGGCCATCCCGCCGCCTTCACACATGGTCTGCAGGCCGTAGCGAAGGCCCGCACGTCTCATTCGATAGATCAGTGTGGTCATCAGCCGTGCTCCCGAGCCGCCGAGTGGATGACCGAGCGCGATGGCACCGCCCTGGGGGTTGAGCCGATCCGGGTCGGCGCCGGTCTCGGCCAGCCATGCCAGCGGTACGGGTGCGAAGGCTTCGTTCACCTCGAAGGTGCCGATATCTCCGATCGCCAAACCGGACTTCTTCAGTGCCTTCGCAGTGGCCGGGATGGGCGCGGTCAACATGATCACCGGATCGTCGGCGGCCAGCACCGCAGTGTGTACCCGGACCAGCGGAGTGAGCCCGAGTTCGGCGGCCTTCGTCGGTGAGGTGACGAGCAGGGCCGCGCAGCCGTCGGAGATCTGAGAGGCATTGCCCGCGCTGATCACGCCGTCCTGAGCGAAGGGGGTCGGCAGGGTGGCAAGCTTCTCGACCGTCGAGCCGCGCCGAATACCCTCATCGGCCGTGACGGCCCCGCCCTCGATCGGGATCGGCGCGATCTCATCGTCGAACAGTCCCGCGTCCTGCGCCGCTGCAGCTCTGGCATGCGACTCGATGCTGAAAGTGTCCAATTGCGTACGCGACAAGCCCCACCGTTGCGCGATCATCTCCGCGCCGACGCCCTGGTTGGGGTAGCTGCCGTCATAGCGATCCAGGAACATCGGGCCCAGCGGCATCCCCGCGTCCTGACCGATCCCGGAGCCCATCGGCACCCGGCTCATCACCTCGACGCCCCCGGCGACAACTACTTCACACTGGCCGCTCATCACCGTTGCCGCAGCGAAGTGGACCGACTGCTGGGAGGATCCGCACTGCCGGTCGATCGTCGTGCCGGGCACCGATTCAGGCCAGCCGGCGGCAAGGACCGCGTTGCGGCCGACATTGAAGGTCTGCTCGCCGACCTGACTTACGCAGCCCCAGATGACGTCGTCGACGACCGCTGGATCGATGCCGCTGCGCTGAACCAGGGCGTTGAGGACGTGGGCGGACAGGTCGACGGGGTGCGTGCCGGCCAAGCCGCCGCCGCGTTTGCCGACGGGACTGCGGACGGCGGCACAGATCACAGCCTCAGGCATGGATCGAGAGTAGGCGCGCACCTGCGAAGCTGACACCGTGACGTTGCCGACTCCGCACTCGGGAAGCCCAGGCCCCGCTCCCTCCGCTCCGTTTCGCTGGGCCCCTCGGATCGCCGAGACAGGCTTGGCAGCAGTCGGCGGGCTCGTCATGACCGGTGTCGGTTTCACCGTCGATCCGACCGGTCGCTGGCTGGTCTGGGCTGCCGGAGCCTTGCTGTTCGGAATCGCTGCGGTGGACCTGCTGGTCAGACCGCGCTTGCAGGCCGACACGGAAGGGCTGACCGTACGAGCGCTCACGGGTCAGACCGTCGCGGCGTGGCCGCAGGTCGAGCTGAGTGTGCGACAGCACCAGCGGTTCGGTCGCAGCGTGGCGACTCTTGAACTGGATATCGACGAGAGGCTGATCGTCCTGGGCCGACGCGAACTCGGCACCGACCCCGAAGACGTTCTCGTGGAACTGATCCGGCTCCGCGGCTGACAGTTGGTAGGTCAGCCGAGGACCAGAGTTGTACCCAGCACGGTCAGGATTGCCAACGCGACCGCCAATCCGCCCAGGCCTACCAGAATGAGCCGGTTTCGCCGCCTCCCGTAGACCACGATCGCGCCGGCAGCCGCGCCGGCGAGGAAGCCCCCGAGGTGGGCAGCCAGTGAGATGCCGGGCAGGAAACTGATGAAGACGTTGATCGCCAGGATGGTGAACAGCGAGGCCAGATTCGCCTTGCGCTGATACAGGGCGACGCCGGTGGCGCCCAGTAGGCCGAAGATGGCGCCCGACGCGCCGGCGACATAGGCGAAGGGCGCCGCGAAGAACAGCACAGCAACCGATCCGCCGATGGCGGACAGCAGATAGACCGCCGCATATCGTACGGATCCGAGGTAGGACTCCAGGTCGCGGCCGAGGATGTAGAGGCTGAACATGTTCACAGCCAGGTGGGGCAGCCCGTAGTGCAGGAAGGCCCCGGTCAGCATTCGCCACCACTGCCCGTCGGCGATCAGAATTGGCGTGGTCGCGAAATCGGTGAAGATCGGCGAGCGGTAGTTGGCCATGATCTGGCCACCGGCGGTCACGACGGTGATCACAAAGGCCAGCAAGTTGGCCCCGATCAGCCCGACCGTGACCGGGCCCAGCCTCGCAACCGTGACCCGCGCGGCAGTGGTACGGCGAGGTCGACGAATCGTGGCTTGTCCTTCCATGACGCAGGTCGGGCATTGGAACCCGACCGAGGCCGGGCGCATGCAGTCCGGGCAGATCGGGCGCTCGCACCGTACGCAGGAGATCTGCGTGGGCCGCTCCGGGTGGCGGTAGCAGGCCAGCCCGGATCGCGCCGGTGTGGGCATGGGGTAGCGCTCCGGATCAGGAGCGCGTCTGCGAGGGCTGGGCCTTCTCGATCGTGACGGAGTTGATGACGACGTCGGTCACCGGCTTATCGCCGCGGGAGGTGCGCGTGTTGTTGATCCCGGCGACAACCTCACGGCTGGACTCGTCGGCGACCTCACCAAAGATCGTGTGCTTTCCCTGAAGCCACGGCGTCGCGATCGTTGTGATGAAGAACTGGGAGCCGTTCGTGCCGGGACCGGAATTGGCCATGGCGAGCAGATAGGGCCGGTCGAAGGCGAGCTCGGGGTGGATCTCGTCACCGAACTCATAGCCCGGACCTCCGAAACCCTTACCCAGCGGGTCACCGCCCTGGATCATGAAGTCCTTGATCACCCGGTGGAAGATGGTGCCGTCGTAGAGCGGCTCGTTGGATTTTGCCTTGGTTCCGGGGTGGGTCCACTCACGGGAGCCCTCGGCGAGTTCGACGAAGTTCTTCACCGTCTTCGGCGCGTGGTTGCCGAACAGGTTGAGGCAGATGTCACCGGCTGAGGTGTGCAAGATGGCTGTAGATGTCCCAGTAGAAGTCACGAACGCCAGTGTTCCACGCCGCCCAGCCGCGCTTGCTCACAGCGCTTGGATGCTGATCTCCAGAAGTTGGGAAATGAGGTCGGAAAAGTCCGCCGGATCTCCGTTGGCCATGCTCACGAGGACGAGCAGTCCGGAATCCAGTTCAACGGCTCCCGACGCGCTCGGGCGCCCGGCCTGAGTCCCACTGACAAGGAAGCCCTTGTAGCCGCTGACGGTCATCGGCTCGGAGGTGCCACGGAGCCTAAGCTCGGTACCCACCCGGGCCTCCTCGAGGGTGAGATTGATGCCGCCGGTCTCGATTGCGCCGATGGTGACCAACAAGTCTTGCTCGCCCCCGGCTTCGTAAACGCACCCCCCGTCAGACGTCCTAGCGGTCAACTCCTGAACGACGACCGAGCTGACCTGAGCTGCGGTCACGATCACGCAGAAGTCCTCGGGCGCGGCCGCCTCGCTGCCACCCCCCTCGGAAGTGGAGGCCGTGCTCCCAGCGGACGGGGCCGGTGCCTGGCCGGAAGGGCTTGCCGGAGTCCCGTCGTCGCCTGCACAGGCCGACAGCCCGATCACGAGCAGTCCGGCGAGGCCGCCAACGATTCGGGCGGTGCGGTGAGACATCAACATGGAGCCTTTCTGGAGACGATCAGAGGCTTGAGCAACTGGCCTCTGAGCGGGAGGCGGCCGAGGCGATGGGGACCCTGGGCCGTTTCCTGTGCCGTCGTCAGGGGTCAGTCGCCGTCGATTGCGAACTCGAGCAGCTGCGTTACTGCCTCGACATTCGTGGCGGGATCGCCGCCGACGAAGTTGATGGTGATGATCAATCCCTCAAGCAGCACACCGCCTGTCGTGGCCGGCACGTCGAAAGTGGTCCCGTTGAAGATCAGGCCTTCGCTTTCCCCGATGACGACTGGCTCGACCCTGCCGCTGACACCCGCCTCCAGCTCGGAGAAGGCGCCCTCCAAGCCCGTGCCATCCGGGTCCTCATACGCGTCGATCCGGACAGTCAGCGTCGGGCCGACGGCATAGGTACACGCCCCAGGCTCAGTTGTGGAGACCACCGCAGCCTGACCGAGGACGTCGCCGATCTCCTCAGCGGTGACCAGCAGGCAGGCATCGACGGTGCCCGGCGAGTCTGGAACGGTTTCGGTCCTGTTGCCGGGCGTGCTCGGGGCACCGTGCTCGTTGGTCTCTGACGAGGCCGGCGACGGGTCGCCATCGCCACAGGCTGCGCTGCTGAGGGTTAGAGCCAACGCCAGGAGCAGGCTGCAGAAGGTGCTGGTAGCTCTGTAGGACATCACCCACGAACCCTTCGTGTTGCCGATCAGAGTTGAGGTCAACGCCCTCTGAGACGGCCACGCCAGCTCACCGGTTCCCCGTGATCGCGGGAGTCGTTGCCGGCGGGTCGGCCGACGTTCGTTGTCGGCCTTCGGCGGGAACGCCTAAACCGCCGCAGCCGCCAACTCCAGCAGCGCAATCACGGTGGCGTTGTTCGCGACTGGCTCGCCACCGGAAAGAGTCACCGTCACGATCAGCCCGTTGACAGCTACGCCACCCTGACTGACCGTCCCGGCGCCGAAGGATCCGTGCACCACATAGCCGGGATTGCCATCCACGGTCAGGGACTCTCCCGTCCCGCTGACCGTCAGTTCGGCACCGGTCTGCGCTGCCGCTATGCCGCCGGCGCCTTCCACGTCCTCCTGTGCGGTGATCAGCGGATAGACGCTCTCGCGCACGTCCCCGAGGTAGGAACACCCGTACGCTGCGGGTTCTGCCCGGACGGGCTCACCCAGGACGGCACCGACGTCCTCCGCGGAGATCAGCACACACAGGTCTTCGGGCACGGCGACACTGGGTTGGCTTTCCTCCGAGCCCGGAGCTGTGACCGATCCCTCGCCGGGCTCCGCGCCAGTATCGGCGGACTCCTGCGCTCCGTCCGAGGGCGCGTCATCGCCGCCGCAGGCTGACAGCGTCAGGGTCGCAGCGACGGCCAAGGCCGTGGCGAGTCGAATCGAGCCACGGATCGAGCGCGCAGGGAACACAAGTAACCGCCTTCGTCGCAACCGTCGGCCGAGTCGTCGGCGGGGTGCGAAGCGTACGGCCTACGTCAGCCCGGAGGGAGCGCTGCGAGTGCGGCGAGGACTGGAGTCGCGACGTTACGAGCCTGCAGGGAGCTCTCCTGGTTGGTGGTCACGACAACAAGGAGCTGTCCAGTGGTAACGGCGAGCAGCGTTTGGCGCGTGGTGATGATGACGCCGCCGTAGTCACCCATATCGGTGATCGGCATGGCGGCCTGGGTCACCAGAGCCAACGCGGCCTGCTGTGCGGCGACCGGATCGGAGTAGGGCGTCAGATCCACTGTCAGCGCTGCGGTGTCATCAGGGCGGTAGAAGATGCAGTCCGGAAGGGGCTGGCCTTCGACTGTGATCGTCTCGACGCGTTGCATCCGCTGCCCGATGGTTTCCTCGACGAAAGCCATCTCGAGGTAAGGGCAGGGCTCCCCCGATACGACTGGCGGGGCAGGTGTCGACGGAGCGGTCGACGTCGCCGTGGCTTCGGTGCTGGCCGCGGCTGACGACGATGCAACTCCCTCGTCCGGGTCGCCGGTGTCGCAGCCTGCAGCTCCTCCCAGCACTACCGCCAGGAGGGCGAAGGCCAGCCACGATCGGCTCACCGCCGGCCCGACCGCGTGGCAGCCGATCAGTTGACCGGACCGTGCGAGTCGAAATGTTCCGGGTCGCTGAGTCTGGTCGGTCGTATTCCGAGTTTGTTGTTGATCAGCACCGTGATGACCCACAGCACGATTCCCAGCAGTACCAACGCCCCAGCGACGAGGTACTGAGCCTGCGGGCGGCCCGACAGTGGCGTCACCAGGTACAGGCAGAAGATGGCGCCGAGAATCGGCAGCAGGGACGGGGCCCGGAAGGCGCCCTCCGGCGGCGGGTCCTTGCGCAGGATGAGGACAGCGACGTTGACCACCGCGAATACCGCCAGCAGGAGAAGCGCCGTCGTACCGCCGAGCACGGCGACCGCGTCCGGGTTGGCGAAGGAGACGTAGACGATCAGGCAGAAGGCCAGCAGGGTCGTGAAGATGATGGCCACCCACGGCGTACGGCGGCCTGGGTGCACCTTGCCGAGCAGGGGCGGAAGTACCCGTTGCTTGGCCATGCCATAGATCAACCGGCTGGCCATCAGCATGTTGATCAGCGCCGAGTTGGCCACCGCGAACATCGAGATGAACGGCAGGATGTCGCTGATCGGCAGATTGGGCGCACCGGCTTCGACGACGAGGACGAGGGGTGTGTCGCTGCCGGCCAGATCACCGACCGGGACCAGGGCGACCGCTGCGATCGAGACCAGCACGTAGATGATTCCGGCGATCGACAGGCCGGTCAGCATCATCTTCGGGAAGATCTTGGCCGGCTCCTTGGTCTCTTCGGCCATGTTCACCGAATCCTCGAAGCCGACCATCGCGAAGAAGGCCAACGAGGTCGCGGTCGTGACCGCCAGGAACACGTTCTTGTCCGCCGGGGTGTCGAAGGCTATGACCCGTGAGAAGTCAGCATCGCCGCCGAAGATCGCCCACAGCCCGACCATGATCACCAGGAGCAGGCCGGACAGCTCGACCAGCGTGAGGACCACATTGGCCTTGACGCTCTCGCCGACGCCACGGAAGTTGACCAGCGCTACGAGCAGCATGAATCCCAGTGCCACCAGGACGATCCCGCTGTTGCCGAGGTCGAGCCCGAAGCCCAGGGAGAGGTTTGAGGCGAAGGCCCTGGAAGCCGTCGAGGCCGACGTGATGCCAGACGACATCACAACGAAGGCCACGATGAAAGTGATGAAGTGGATGCCGAACGCCTTGTGCGTGTACAGCGCGGCACCAGCTGCTTGTGGGTACTTGGTCACCAGCTCGAGATAGCTGAACGCGGTGATGGTGGCCACGATGAATGCCACCAAGAAGGGCACCCAGGCCGCGCCACCAACTTCGGCGGCCACCTGTCCGGTCAGTGCGTACACCCCGGTGCCCAGGATGTCTCCCACGATGAACAGCAGGAGCAACTTCGGGCCCATCACCCGACGAAGAGCTGGCTCTCCCTGCGAGTCCGTGTCCTGGTTCGCGCTGGCGCGGCTATCAGCCATCACGTCTCTCCGTCCGGTCGGATGTGCAGTCACTCCAGTGGCCGAGATCACCTTGGCCCTTCGCGCCGCCACTGTCGAGAGCCGAGCCTTGGGAAATGCGCTATCCAGACTCGGTCCGGCAGAGTGGACGCGTGCCCGCGCCGGTTGCCTCCCCTATTCCACTGACCTGGGACCAGGTACGTGGACACCGCCTTCGCCGCCACGGACTGTCCGGGCCCTTGGCGTCCGGCTCGATCGTCCGAGCAGCGGGGACAGTCTGTGGCATCCATGGACAAGTGGCCTCCGCTGCGGCGCTCTCCCTTGCCCGACGGGTACGGGATGCGCCACTGTCCGCACTCTCCGACGGCCTGGCCGACCGGTCGCTGGTCAAGACCTACGGTCCCCGCGGAACGGTCCACGTCTTCCCGAGCCAGGAGCTGACCCTGTGGACGGCGGCGACTCGCGCCATGCCCGACAGAGGCTCGCGACAGCCGGCTCTCGCCACATCGGAGGCGAAGCTGACCGCCGAACAGAGCGAGCAGCTGCGCGCAGCGGTCAGGGCGGTCACTACTGGCACTCAATTCACCCGCAATGAACTCGGCGAGGCGATCACCGCAGAATGCGGGCCATGGGCTGACGCCGTGGCCTCACCCGCCTGGAACACCGGTTGGTCACACTGGCGGCTGGCCGTAGACGAGGCGGTGGCGCGTGGTGAGTTGTGTTTCGGTGCCCCGCAAGGCAATCGGGTCACCTTCGTACGCACCGATGAGTGGCTCGCAGAAACCGTCACCCAGGAGTGGACCAAGCCCGACGGCACGATGATCGGCACCGCACCAGCGGTGCTTGTCGAGGTGGCCAGGCATTATCTCGGCGCGTACGGCCCAGCCACACATCAGGAGTTCGCTCAATGGTTCGCCCTGCCGGCCGGTCTGGGACGACAGGTCTATGCAGCACTGAGCGACGAGCTGATCGCCGTCGACGTGGAAGGCACCCGGTCGTGGGCGCTGCGCGATTCCGAGCCAGACACCTGGCAGCCGGTCGAGAAGTGCCTTCGACTGCTCGGCTACTTCGACTGTTTCGCCGTGGGGTGTCATCCCCGCGACGAACTCGCACCACCCGCGGCGGCCGAGCAAGCGAGAGCGCATGCGCGCGGTTTCGCCAAGGGAAGCGCACGACGATTTCTGTGCGGTCCGTTGCCCGTCCTGCTCATCGACGGGGTGGTCTGTGGAGTGTGGACCTACCGCCGCGAAGGCGCAGCGGATCAGGTCCGGGTCGAGGTGTTCGGTCCGGGCAGCGCTGCGCCGCGAAAGCTGTTGGCAGCCGAGGTTGCTCGGCTCGCCGCGCTCACCGATCGTGACCTTGAACTGTCTGTCGGCCCGGCGGACATCGCTGCGCACCTGTGACATAGGACAATCCACTCATGACTGCGCCCGCGAGCAGCCCTCTCGGGGCTGCCCTGGACGAGCTCTGCGTCGCAGTCTCCAGCTGTGCGTTTCCCCTCGAACTCCCGGCCGCCCGTGAGGCGCGGCGTACCCAGCAGTCGGTGGCCGACCAGCTCCGTGACTACATCCTTCCGCGCCTGTCCCGTCTCGATGCTCCCCTCCTGGTCGTCGTCGGTGGATCCACCGGTGCCGGCAAGTCCACCCTGGTCAACTCGCTGGTTGGCCAGAAGGTCAGTGAGCCCGGAGTCCTGCGCCCCACCACACGTTCACCGGTCCTGGTCCTCAATCCCGAGGACGAACCCTGGTTCTCGACCGACCGGATCCTGCCCGGCATGGCTCGTACCACCGGTGACGGTCCTGGCGGCACGGGTCTGCGCCTGGTCGCCGATGGAACCGTGCCGCTGGGACTGGCCCTGCTCGATGCCCCGGACATCGACTCCGTGGTCACCGAGAACCGGCACATGGCCGACCAGCTTCTGGCCGCGGCCGACCTCTGGTTGTTCGTGACATCGGCCGCGCGCTACGCCGATGCCGTGCCGTGGGGGTTCCTGCGGATGGCTGTCGAGCGAACTGTCGCAGTCGCGCTGGTGCTGGACCGGGTGGCACCGGCGGCCATCGACGAGATCAGCGCCCACCTCCGGCAGATGCTGGCCGAGCAGGGACTGGGGCACGCTCCGGTATTCGTCGTACCCGAGGTCGTCCTCGACGCCGACGGGTTGATTCCGTTACACACGGTCATGCCGCTACGCGTCTGGCTCGGCAACCTCGCCGCCGACAGCGCCGCGCGGGCAGCGGTCGTACGCCAGACCCTGGAAGGCGCCATCGCCCATCTGCTGGGGCGTACGCCATCCCTGGTCACTGCCCACGCTGAGCAGCTGGAAGCGATCAGCCGACTGCGTACCGATGCCGACCAGATCTATGCCGCCGCCGGCGAGCGGGTGATCGAGGGAACAGCCGACGGGTCCCTACTGCGCGGTGAGGTGCTGGCCCGCTGGCAGGAGTTCGTCGGCACCGGTGAGCTGCTACGCAGTCTGGAACGCCGGATCGGCTGGCTTCGGGACCGTCTGTCGGCAAGTCTGCGTGGGCGCCCGGCACCAGAGCACGAGCTGTCCGAAGCTGTCGAGACCGGGCTGGAGGCGATGCTGCGTTCCGCGGCGGAATCTGCCGCCGAGCAGACCAGCGCCGCCTGGCGGCAGACCCCGGCCGGCACCGCCTTGCTCGATCAGGCTGAGCACCGGGGCGAACGGGATGAGATCGGTCTGGACACGATTTCTCCCGATTTCCGTGAGACCGCCCGCCGCACGATCCGGGACTGGCAGGGCTTCGTCATGGCGCTGGTCCGCGACGAGGGTTCGGACAAGCGATCCGTAGCTCGCGTTCTGGCCTATGGCGTGAACGGGATCGGTGTCACCCTCATGATCGTGGTCTTCGCCTCGACCGCGGGCGTGACGGGAGCCGAGATCGGTGTGGCCGGGGGGACGGCGATCGTGGGACAGAAACTGCTCGAGGCTATCTTCGGTGATCAGGCAGTACGGCTGCTGGCCACCAAGGCACGAGAAAATCTCCAAGACCGGGTGGAGGCACTGCTCGACGCTGAGCAGCAGCGCTATCTGCAGCTGCTCGACTCACTCGGGGTGGACCTGGATCAGGGCACCCGGCTGAGCGCTGCCATCTCCGCGGCTGCGGAGGCGCGATGAGCCATCGCGGGGGAGCACACCGCCCGAGCACCGGCGAGCCGGACAGCCCACGAAGCAATCCGATCCTGGACTCTCTTCCTGCGCGGCGCCCACGCGCCAGCGCATCCCCGAGCGAGCTGCCATCGCGCCTGGAGGCTCTAGCCCGGGCGGTGGACATCGGGGAAGGACGGGTCCCGGACACCTCACTCGAGGCGGCGCGAACCGTCTTGGAACGAGCCGGCCAGCGGTTGGAGCACTCCACCGAGCACACGGTCGTGGCCCTGGCCGGGTCGACCGGATCGGGCAAGTCGTCGCTGTTCAACCGGCTGGCCGGTGAACAACTCGCCGACGTCGGGGTACGCCGGCCGACAACCTCGATCCCCCAGGCGTGCATCTGGGGGCCGGGAGCCGAAGGTGCGGCCAGCCTGCTGGACTGGCTGGAGATCGGCAGACGCCACGTTCTGTCCCAGCCCGGGGTCAACGATGCACTGGCCGGCCTGGTGTTGCTCGACCTGCCCGATCACGACTCGACGGCCCTGTCGCACCGCCTCGAGGTCGACCGTCTGGTGCAGATGGTCGACCTCATGGTCTGGGTGGTCGACCCGCAGAAGTACGCCGACGCGGTCCTGCATCGCCGCTACCTCGCACCGCTGGCCAAGCACGGCTCGGTGATGATGTTCGCGCTGAACCACATCGACGAACTGTCCGACATCGAGCGCGAGGAGTGCCTGACCGACCTGCGCCGGCTGCTGGCCGAGGACGGCTTCGACAAGCCTGCCATCATCGCAACCTCCGCGGTGACCGGCCTGGGCACCGACCGACTGGCGGCCGTTCTGCGCGACCGGGTACGCCAGACCCGGTCGGCCTCGGCCCGCCTGACCGCTGACGTCGACCGTGCGGCGAGTCACCTCTCCGAACACGGCTTCGACCATCCCGTGACGATCTCTGAAGAACCCTCCGACAGTCTGATCGACGCCCTGTCCGAAGCTGCCGGCGTCCCAGCGGTGACCGCGGCAGTGGCCAGTTCGCACGAGCAACGGGCCCTCGCGCACGTCGGCTTCCCGCTGACCAAATGGCTCGTCAGCTTGCGCCCAGATCCGCTGCGACGGCTGCACCTCAGCGACGCGCCCACACCGGGCGGCCGGCATGGCGGTGCCCCCGCCGCCGGCTCCGGTTCTGAACGGTCTGACCTCGAGGCCCTGGTACGGCAGACCACGATCGTCGCCCGTACGTCCCTGCCCGCGCCGACGCCCGCCCAGCAGGCACGAGTCGATTCCGCCGTACGGGCCGAGATCGGCCTGGCAACCGACGGTCTAACCGGTACGTGGAAGTCCGCCGTCGCCGCGGCCGGGCGAGCCAATGAAGCCGACCTGGCCGACGCGCTCGACCTCGCGGTGGGTGGCGTCCAACTACCCGCACACGGGCAGCCCCGCTGGTGGAGGCTGGCCAGCTGGACGCAGTGGGCGCTGCTGGGCGCCACCGGTCTCGGTGCCTTGTGGCTGTTCCTGCTCGCAGCCACTGGCTGGTTGCAGCTGGACCTGGACGCTCCACAGGTCATCGGCCTCCCCCTGCCGACGCTGATGCTGTTCGGGGGTCTGTTGCTCGGCTTGCTGGGCGCGGGCATCGGACGGCGCGCCGCGAGGATCGCCGGCCAGCGCCGAGCAGCGCTAGCGAAGCGAGCTCTGCGCGACGCCGTCGAAGGGGTCGCCCGCACACTGATCGTGGAGCCGATGTCAGCTGAGCTCGGTCGCTGTGCCGAGTTCACCGTGGCGGTCGCTGGCGCGCAGGCCCCGGTCCGCCGCGGCAACACGTCCTAGCCAGCTATTGGCATGAGGGGGGCCACGCCTGCTGCGGCGGGGTGGGTTGATACCAGCAGACCGCCCCGGTCGCTCACCAGCGGTGGCGCAGCTTGTCCCGCCAGGATCGACCGTCCGGGTCATAGACCATCCGGTAGGCCGGCACGGCCCACAGGCGGGTGAACCGACCAAGCTGCTCGGCGCGATGAGGACGCAACCGGCCCGGTGGGCGCGGGCCAGCTCTGCCTCGTCGGTGCCAGTCATCCAGAGCCTCGGCGCACGCGGAGATGGTCGCCACTGCTGAGTCGACATCCAGCAGGTCAGAATCCTCGCTGCCGTCCTTTGCTCGATCGAGGTGCTCACGCATGAGGGTCAACCTGAGATTCCGGGCGAAGGTTCGCGCCTGGTCCCCCTCGCCGCTCGGATCCCTGGGGTGGCGGTCGTCCACGGTGGAATCCAGCACGCTGCAGGACAATTCGCTGTCATGCGTCCAGGACCGGCGGTTGAAGTTGTCACTGCCGATTCCGGCCCAGATGTCGTCGACGACGCACACCTTGGCGTGGACGTAGACCGGGGTGTTGGCATGGTTCTCCACGTCGAAGACGTGCACCCGACCGCGCCCGGCCGCTTCGCAGATCGCGATGGCCTGCGCGCGACCCACCTGATTCGGCGGGAGCGCAAGGCGGCCGTCGACGTCTGGATAGCGGGGTACGACAACCACCAGGTGCAGGTCGGGATTGCGCCCCAACGCATCGGCGAAGAGCTGGGCCACCTGCGTCGACCACATGTACTGGTCCTCGAGATAGACCAGCCTTCTGGCCCGCCGCACCGCCTTGCCGTATCCGCGGGCAACCGATCGTTCTCCCTGCGGCGCGAAGTCGTAGCCGGGGCGCAGGGAGGGGTAGGTCCGGCGTACCTGGACTGCATGTGGGCCACAGGCCGGCGGATCCGGCGGTTGGTCGGGTAATGGGTCTGCGGTCAGGTCTGCCTTGGTCAGCTTGTCCTTCACCCAGGCGACCGGGTCATGGGCATCCAGGGAGGTCGGGTCGAACCACCGTTCCCGGAAGGTCGTGTCCAGCGCGCCGACGACCGGACCGTGGATCTCCAGCTGTACGTCGTGCCAGGGCGGACGCGGACCGTATTCCTTCGACATCGGCGGCGGCTGCGGATCGCCGTTGTGCTCACCATCGTCACGCCGGCCATGACACAGATCGATGCCACCGGCGAAGGCGACATCGCTCTGCGGCTGGTGTGGATGGCGCAGCACGACCAGTTTCTGATGATGAGAGCCGAGTCGGCGTACCCGCTCGTCGAGCAGAACCTCCCCGCCGGCGGCCTCGATCTCGTCACCGAGGTGTCGGTTCTCCTCCTCGCTGTAGGACAACTTGTCCGAATGCGACCGCCACATCAGTCCTTTGACGATCACCCCGCGACGCGCCGCTGCCGAGAACAGCTCGCCGACTGTCGGACCCCCATCGCGCATCCGTTCATCGGGATCCCCGCGCCAATCGGTGAAGAACAGGTGGTCTCCAGAATTGAGGGCTTCGACGGCTGAGACCAGCCGATCGAAGTACGCCGCACCGTGCACCCTGGGGACAACGAGGTTGCCCTCACACCACAGCGGCAGCTTGGTCGCCTTGTTTCCCCGCTCGGATTCGCTGAGAAACCAATCGACGGTCGACACGTCTCTCCCACCCTCGGTGATCTGCGAGCCTATCGAGATGGGCGGTGACCCAACTTCGGGCGATCGGACCGGCTCCTACCGACAGGCCGACGGCGAATCCGGTGGCAGGGAGAGTTCGAAAAGGACTGTTGACCGGGCGACACCCGGATCCGGGCAACTTCTGATGCTCCTATTCGGTTGTCTGCTGGACCTTGGAATAGAGCAGATGCAGGAAATCGGCACCGGTCAGGCCGGTCAGCGCCCCCAGGATCAGCCGGGTCAGGCGTGGGGCGAAGACGTGCCCGAGCGTGAATCCCGTCGCGATCCAAGCGTCGAGACAGAACGGACACGTCACCAGTTCGCCGATGGAATGGCGCCAGCCACCAGTGGCGCGGACTTCTTCGACCACTTCGGCCGGCCCGCCGGGCTCGACGTAGCGGGTGAAGGGTGCCCGCAGCGGCGCGGTCACCGAGTCCTTGGTGAGCACTCGCGACAGTTTGTGAGTCCCAGCCGCCAGGAGCAGCACGTCCCAAGCATTCCAGCCGGCGGGCAGCCGCCGCCCGGTGGCGAAGGCCAAACCTGTTGCTGCCGCGATCAGTGCGGCAAATGCCGTCAGCACCAGGACGTAGCCGCCCAGGGGCCGATCTTTCCCAGCTTGGTAGGCGTCGGCCTCGGCGGCCGCGGCCTGCGCCACGGCCTCCGGCACCTTCGATATCGGTGTCTCTTGCATGGTGTCCTTTCGACGAGCGTGCCCACTGCTACCCGATGAGATATCGGTGAAACAGAAGGTTCGACCCGCCAGCTAGTCTCCGGATGTGCGGACTCAGCTTCGCGAGGCGCTGGCCGTAGCGATGAAGGACCGCGACCGCACGGCCATGTCGGCATTGCGGTCAGCCGTGGCCGCGCTCGAGAATGCCGAGGCAGTGGATCCCGGCCGGCTCCGCCCGGCAGATGTCGTTGCCCCTGTTGCCGCTCACCCGGACATCGCCGGATCGCTGCCCGGTCTGTGGGCCGCAGAAGTCGAGCGGCACCGCCTCACAGCCGCGCAGGAGGAGGAGATTCTCCGCGCGGAAGTGAGCGATCGCATCTCGGCCGCCGGAGGCTATGAGGCAGCCGGCCACGACGAGGCCGCGGCAGGGTTGCGTGCCGAGGCCGATGTCCTCATTCGCTTCCTGCCCCCGGCACCGGCGACCCACTCGGCAGTCGACGACGCACTGCGGGCCGACATCCGACTCCTGACAACTCTGCTCGGGCAGACGTTGGTGCGCAGCGACGGACAAGTTCTGCTCGACCTGGTGGAGATGGTGCGGGGTCAGGCCAAGCAGAGCGGCCTGTCCGAGCTTCCCGCCGATGTCGACCATCGGCTGCGCGAGATGGATCTCGCGACCACGATCAAGGTCGTACGGGCCTTCACCTCCTATTTTCACCTGGCCAACGTGACCGAGCAGGTGCACCGGGGCCGGACGCTGTTGAGTCGACGGGCGACCGGTGGTGGATGGCTGGAGCAAACGGTGGCTCGGATCCGCGACGCCGGCGTGGCACCCGCGGCAGTTGCTGCCGCCGCGGATTCGTTGGCGGTGCGTCCCGTCCTGACCGCGCACCCGACCGAGGCCGCGCGCCGGTCGATCCTGGACAAGCTCCGCCGTGTCGCCGAGCTGCTCGACTCCCCCGATACAGAGGTTCGTCGGCGCCGGCTTGCTGAGGCGATCGAACTGCTCTGGCACACAGACGAACTCAGGATCGGTCGCCCAGACCCACTCGACGAGGCCCGCAACGGGATCTACTACCTGGAGGGTCTCGGTCGGGCAGCCGTCGGTGACGTGCTCGACGAGCTCCGCGAGCAGTTGGCTGGAATCGGCGAAGAGCTGTCCAACACGGGAAGGCCGCTGAGCTTCGGAACCTGGATCGGTGGGGATCGCGACGGCAACCCGCATGTCACCCCGGCAACGACCTTGAAGGTCCTGCAGCTCCAGGCCGAGCACGGAATAGCGCTGCTGCTGAGTCTGATCAACGACCTGCGGCGCGAGCTCTCGGTGTCGGAGCGGGTCTCTGGCGCGTCGGAGAAGTTGCTGACCCGCCTTACGGAGTCCCTCAGCCAGTTACCCGAGGTCGATCCCCGTTACCGCCGTCTGAACGCTGAGGAGTCCTACCGGCTCTTTCTCACCTGTGTTGGAACTCGCCTGCAGCTCACCCTGAATCGGCTGCGGCGGGGCCTACCCCACGAGCCGGGACGCGACTACCGCGACGGCGAGCAGCTGCAGGCCGACCTTGCGCTGTTGCACTCCTCGGTCCGCGAGAAGCAGGGCGGACTCCTGGCGGCAGGCGCCATCGACCGGTTGGTCCGTACCGCGTCGTGTACCGGTCTGATGCTGGCGACGATGGACGTGCGCGAGCACGCGACAAAGCACCATCACGCGATCGGATCGTTGCTCGACGCTACGGGGAGGCTGCCCCACCCGTACCGCGAGTTGACTCGCGCGCAACGCTTTGCCGAGTTGTCGGCCGAACTCCTGCACCCGCATACCCGAATATCTGACACCTCGGCCCTGGACGCCGACGCGGCAAGCACTCTTGCCGTCTTCGAGACCGTCGGGCAGGCACTGGACAGGCTCGGCGAGCAAACCGTCGAGAGCTACATCGTGTCGATGACCCAGGACGCCGACGACATCCTGGCCGCCGCTGCCTTGGCCCGGCAGGCCGGCTTGGTCGACCTGCCCACCGGTATCGCCCGAATCGGGTTCGTCCCCTTGCTCGAGACTCCGGCGGAGCTCGAGCGAGCCGACGCGATCCTCCAGCAGCTGCTGAGCGACCCGGCCTACCGGAAGCTGGTGTCTCTGCGCGGAGATGTCCAGGAGGTGATGCTCGGCTATTCCGATTCCAACAAGGCAGCGGGCATCACCACCTCCCAGTGGCAGATCCATCGCGCCCAACGCCGAGCTCGTGTTGTCGCCCTGCGTTTCGGGGTGCGGTTGCGCTTCTTCCATGGTCGTGGAGGTTCGGTCGGCCGCGGTGGTGGCCCGACATATGAGGCGGTGCTGGCCCTGCCGCGCGGCTCGGTCGATGGCCAGCTGAAGCTGACCGAGCAGGGCGAGGTGATCAGTGACAAGTACGCCCTGCCGATCCTTGCCCGGGACAACCTCGAGCTGTTGCTGGCTGCCGCGCTCGAAGCCACGGTGCTGCGGCCGGCCACCGGCCCACTCGACGAGCAGGGCCAACACTGGGCCGCCGTGATGGACGAGCTGTCCCATGCCGCGCAGGCCCGTTACCGTGAACTCGTCGAGGATCCCGATCTGCCTGCCTACTTCCTGGCGTCCACCCCGGTGGAGGTGCTGGCCGATCTCAACATGGGGTCACGTCCCTCTCGTCGCCCGGACAGCAGCGCCGCTATCGAGGGGCTGCGGGCCATTCCGTGGGTGTTCGGGTGGACCCAGTCCCGCCAGATCATCCCCGGCTGGTTCGGGGTGGGCACGGCCCTGGCCGCGGATCCCGGACACCTGGACACCCTCCGCGAGATGTATGCGCGGTGGCCCTTCTTCCGGGCCTTCCTCAGCAATGTGTCGATGACGCTGGTCAAGACCGACCTTGCGATCTCGGCGCGTTACGTCGACCGGCTCGTTGCCCCCCCGCTGCGGCGGCTTTTCGACATGATCTGCGCAGAGCACGAGCTGACCCTTGCCCAAGTGCTCCAGGTGACCGGCGAGTCCGACCTCCTGAGCAGCGACCCGGTGCTACGCCAGACACTGCGAATCCGCGAGACCTACCTGGAGCCGCTGCATCATCTGCAGATCGAACTGCTCGCCCGGCATCGCACCGGCAATGCGGACCCGTTGCTGGCCAGGGCTCTTCAGCTCACCGTCAACGGAATCGCCGCGGGCCTGCGCAACACCGGATGAACCTGTCGGGGCCGCCGTCCAGAGACCCAGGAGATCAGCCGCGGCCGGCGCCCCAGCAGATGATCGACCACGATCATGAGCGGTCGGGGTGCAGTCCGGCTCCGGCACTCCCGCTCACGATCATGGCGGACCTGGTGCTGGTGTCGGGAAAGACCGCGCGAACCGCGTTGGGCCAGTCCGGGTCGTCGGGGTAGTGGCTGTGCGCCCGGATTCTGGCGACGGGTCCCTGCTGCAGCTTCGGGTCGAAAGGCGGCGGATCGAGCAGACGCCATTCTGGTCCGCAGACCCGTCGCCCGGTGATCGGATCGATCACGTCTTCGTAGCGGCGATCCCATTGGTCGATCCGATATGACTGTTCTGTCGCGGTCAGCCGGTCGGGGCTGTGTCCCCAACTGAGCACCGGGCCAGCGATCGCATCGGTGTCGCGGTAGAGGTTGACCCAGCGCTGGCCGAGCTCCGCGTACAACCAGGTGAGCACGGAGAAGTTCACATACGCCGGGAACGCCCGAGGGAACTGCACTTTCAGCTGTGAACCGAAGGTGACCAGGCCGACGCGGGCTCGCTGGTCCGGCGGAAGCCAGAGCACCGCGGCCAGGGCGATCAGGCTGCCCTGGCTGTGCGCGGCGATCACGACATGGTCCGCCTCGGGCTCGGGTGGAGTCGTCTGCGCGTAGGAATTCGGTTCGCGGTCGCCGAGATGCCAGCTGATCCGGGCGCGCAGGTCGGCAACCGCGCGCTGGGAGTACGGCGGTGGGACGAAGGGATGGACCGCCCGTGGCCAGAACGCAAGCACGTCCCAGCCGATGTTGACGCCGCGGCGCAGCGACTCTTGCCGGATCGCGCCGCGTCCCAGGAACAACAGCCCGGCGGCCAGACCGATCAGGACGACGGTGCCGATCGTGATGACCAGAGTGCCTCCGCCGTCGGAGGTGTCCTCGCTCAGGGCGTCGAGCGGCCCGGGCAACTCGAACGGGCGGTCGTCTCCCTCCCCCCGGCCGAAATACTCTGCGCCAGCGGCAAGGGACAGGACCAGTCCGTAGATCGCGAAGACCCACAGGACGAGCTGGATGGCGTTCTTGAGCCTGGCCGACCACATTCCGGTGGCTACCCGGCCCAGCCAGGACGCTGGAAGACGCAGAGTCGGCTCCGGCTCACCGAAGGTGTAGGCCGCGGTGGCGCGATCGCGGAACTCCGCTCGGCGGCGCAGGTAGGAGATGCCTGCCGCCAGACCAAGGACGGCCATCAGCAGGAAGGTCAGTCCCCACGCATAGGCGATCCGCTGAAGCAGCGGTGACACCTCGTAGTCCGGTCCTCCACCGCGGCCGAGGAACCAGGCCCAGCCGAACGGCATTGCCGCGGCGTATCCGACGGCGAGGAATGTCCCGATCGCTGCGGCCAGTGCCGGTGTCATGCCCATGGCAAACCGAGCGAAGGGCGCCGGGGGCGCCTCACTCCCGTGGGTACGGGTCAGCGCTGCTAGGACGGCGGTGGCCACGAACAGCACGAGCATCGCGAAGACGCAGGCCACGAGGACACCGAAGGCGACGCCGTCGATGCCCGGAAGTGCTTGGTCTGCACGACTTGTCGTGAGCGGGCGGCGACCCGCCCACCACAGCGAGAACCCGAGGTCAAGGGCTGCCAGCACGACGAACAGCACGGCAACGGGCCGGGCGAGGGCGTGAATCCTGGTGCGCAGCCAGGCAGTCCAACCCTCTGTCCGTACTGTCACGGTCTCCTCGGGGTCGCCGAGCAGCACGACGATGACGACCAACAATCCGAGCAAGGCAGCCGAGATCCAGTAGCTCCAGAAGACTGCGGTGTCAGCGCCGTTGTCGCCCAGGCCGGGTGCTGCGCCGAGGATCGCGATCAGCGCAAGGCCCGTGGCCAGGTGCAACATCCGCAGGGCTGGAGCATCTGTGTCGCCGGTGAAGAAGTTTTCGCGTCCCAACTCGGTCGGCGGATCCGCCGGGGCCGCCGTCAGACCCAAGCCTGAGCCGGGGCTGAGCCCGTCCCGATGATCAGTCCGATCGTTGGCACCACCCAGTCGACGCCCGAAGGAGAACAGCAATGCCAGCACCCCGACGCAGACAGCCATCGCGGCTGCCATCGGCCAACCGGGCATCGCAGCCCACTGAGGGAGATCGTGGGTGGGTGCCCACTGCCACACAGTGAGATCCATGGTCAACACCGCTACTCCGAGCAACAGGGTGGCGGTGAGTCCCAGGCCGAGCAGGCGCAGCATTCCGCCGGCCACGGCGTGCCAGATCGTCGCGGCCTTTGTGGTCGGGGTGGGCAGCATGAACTGGGCGGCATTGACCACGCCGAAGGGCAGGATCACCAGCCACAGCCCCTGCCGCCAGGAGCCGGAGGTGTACTTGCCCCAGTGGTAGCCCTCCAGGATGTGATCGGGCTCGGGCCGGGTCTCGCGGCGCAGCGGGTCGCACGGACGGAAGAACCGACTGAACTCGTCGCCGCTGACCTGGCACGCGTGCGCGCTGTGCAGCATGTCCTCCGGCGCCGTGCCGCTGACCCCGTGGATCCGCAGCTCGACCCAGGGACGCTGCACCTGCGTCACGGGCAGCGGGGTGGTCGGCGTTGCCGGCGGGGTGTCTGCCGGTACGGCTTTGTCGCGGCGGCCCGGCACCGGCCGATCAGCCCTGAGGTGCGGCGATGTTGACCAACCACTTGATGCCGAACTGGTCGACGCACTGGCCGAACTCATCGCCCCACATCTGCTTTTCCAGCGCGACCTCCACGGTGCCTCCGCTGGACAGCTTGTCCCAGTAGCCGTGCAACTCGGCACTGTCGTCACCGCTGAGGCTCACGGCGACGTTCGTCCCAGGGTCGTGCTCCGCCCCGGGCGCACCGTCGGAGGCCATCAGCGTGAAGCCGTTGTCGGCATCCAGGTTCGCGTGCATGATCTTGTCGGCGAACGGAGTGTCCGGCGCCCCGAACTCGGCGAAGGTGTTCATCGTCAGCTCGCCGCCGAAGACACTCTTGTAGAAGTCCATCGCCTCTCGCGCGTTACCGTCGAAGGCGATGTACGGGTTGAGTTTGGAAGCCACGAATTCTCCTTGCTCGAAGCGATGGTCGGCTCCGGAAGACTAGTCGCGCAGGCAGGTTCGCGGTGAGCAGTTGGCACGCCGAGCAGCCGGCGCCGGTTGTGGGTCCGTGGACTTACGTTGTATTCTCGCCTCGTACGCGGCAAGCCGTCGAATCAGCCTCGGTTGTTGACGAAGTCGACGCCGCTGCCGTTGCCGTAGTCCCAATGCTCAACGCACCACGATGCGACACTTCCGAGGCGGCCCGACCGCGCGACACAACTCGGCGGGCGTTATACCGTCGAGCTTCACTGGTTTGTCAGAAGGCCGACGATTCTCCACGCAGTCCGGAGGGACCAGAGTTCGCCTGGCGTCCCGCTCGTCACCGCAGCCCAGGGCAACACCGACGGCTACCACCGCCCAAGGGCAACGGAAGAACCTTTCTCGCACAAAGGTCGTCGACCCCACACTCACGAGCTTTCCCAAAAGGGGGCATCTCGGCACATGATGGGCAACGCGGACACGCATAGTTGGGCTTCCGCTCCCGCTTGGACCGGCACTGCTACTAGTGCCTCGATGCGGTAGCCGTGTACGGTCCCGTGATGGCTGGCGTCTCCTCAGGGATCGTGTCATGGGCTTTCTGAGCCGCCGGCGGGGGCGCGGAGATGTCGAGGGCGTGGCGGTGATCCGAGAAGCCCACCCGCTCATAAGAACCCAAAGCAATGACTCCGGGCCGGACAATCCGCTCGACTACGTCATTGATCATTTCGGATCCGAGCGCTACCGGCTACTGCTGGAAGTACGCGTTCCCGGCCGCGACCCTTACACGGTCAATGGCGAGTGGAAGGTGCCCAACCGGAGCCTGAGCTTCTTCGGCGCCGCCTTAGGCGGCACCGACTTCCTCGTCGAAGGCATCGAGCTACCGGTGCGCATTGACCCCGAGGACCCAGGATCGGTTGACATCGACTGGGCTGCCTACAAGGCGACACCGGGACGCAAGAAGGCGCAGAAGCAGGCACAGAAGGCGCACGACGCAAAGGCGGGCATGCGGCAAGCCGCCCAGGCTTGGGCGGCGCTGGTCCGCAAGGGCCGCATGAGCCGCGAGAGCTTCGAGAGCAACGTGCAGCGCTGCGTCGACGACGGTCAAATGGACCCGGCGGACGCCGAGGCCGCCCGCGCTTCGCTCGACTGAGCGCCGTCTCGCTGCGGTGGCGGGCACCTGCTTCTAGGCGCAGTGCGGCGGAAGCGCCGCGACCTTCCGCCTTCGCCTGGGAGCGGCTGTCGCTCCTGCCTCGGAGCGGGAGCGAAGCTCTCGACACTTTGGCGACCGCAAGTTCTAAGGTGGCTGCCATGCGTGGCATGTATGGCTTCGTGGCGGCGTTCGTGGCATCCGCCGCCGCTGTTGCGGCGGGTGCAGCGACCGGGCAGGAAGGATCTGTACCAGCGCTGGTTGCTCGACGGGCATAGGCGTCATCTTTTCTGACGACGAAGGCCGGAAGACGGTGCCGCGAGGATCGACAGTCACCGCCTGCATGGACACGCGATGCCGGCGTTTCTCGACCACAGGCGACTTGTGTCGCTGGAGGTCCCCAGCCAGACCTCAGCGGGACCGGTCCGCGTCCGCATCGTCTTGAGGGGCCGGAAGGGCGGGTCCTGATGCGGATGGACCGACAGCGGTGGCAGACAGTGGTATTCGACGGCTTTTCGCTGGCTGCGGGCGGCCTATCGTCGCGCCGGCACTACGGGGGCGAGTGGCTTCCACACGCTACGACGTACTGCCGCGACCTTAGCGCTGCAACAGGCAGCGAGCATCCGAGACGTCCAGGCGATGCTCGGGCACAGGAGCCCTGTGATGACACTGACCCGCTATGCCCAGCCCGACGTAGAGCAGCAGCAAGCAGCAGCGGGGCGCGTCGCTGACTCAATCCTGTGCGCAGCTACACCCGGCCAAAATCCGGCCATTGGCCCGTTTCCGATGACAATCCAACCAGCCCCGAGAGCGAAAAGGCTGTCTGACCTGGTACGACGTCTGGTGGAGACGAAGGGACTCGAACCCTCAACCCCCGCCTTGCAAAGGCGGTGCGCTACCAATTGCGCCACGTCCCCCTGGGCGCTGACCCGCATCGACGTGCGGGACAACGCATCCGGCTCAGCTGTGTGGCGGCACTCCGGCACTGCCGCCGGCCGGGGGAGCCGGTCGACTACCGCCGCTCGAGGTTGCCTCATGCCACAGGTCGGCCTCGTTGGAGGCCGCGGCCTTCTTGCGGAAGGCCAGGAAACCTCCGATGGCAGCGGCTGCGAGCAATAGCTTCTTCATGGCGAACTCAACTCCTCTGCGCACCGATTGGCGCGCGATCAAGCGTCGCACAACCGAGCATCGACGACGACTCCTTACAGGATGGATCCGGGTCGCGTTGTGGGCCTGGGAGGACTTGAACCTCCGACCTCATCCTTATCAGGGATGCGCTCTAACCGCCTGAGCTACAGGCCCGGATCACGGCTCGCCAGGGTACCCCGGAGATTATTCGCGCTCAGTGAGGGTGATCTCCAGGCCGCCGACCAGGTCTGCGCACAAGTTGTAGATGTAGGTCGTGATGGTTGCCAACGCCGTCATGAGCACGATGTTGATCGCACCGATCAGGGCAGCTCCGCCGAAGATCAGCCCGGAGGTGATGAGATCCTCCCCAGAGCTCTCCTCACCACCCAGCGTGCCGACCGTTTCGTTGATCGCATCGAAGACGCCCAAGCCGTTCAGCACGCCGTACAGGATCCCGACGGCCACCATCCACACGAAGAACAACACGACCGAGAGCACCAGCGAGATCTTTAGCGCCGACCAGGGGTCCACGTGGCGCAGCTGGAGGCGGGCCTTGCGTGGGCCGCGCGGACCGCGCTGATTGCTCCCGGACTTCCGGGCGCCGGAGTTGGCGGCCTCTGCCGATCCGGGCGAGCGCACCTGTGTCGCCGTCGTCGGTGGAGGGGCGACCGGCGCTGCAGTCGGCGGGGCGGGGCTCCACGGCTGGTTGGGGGCGCGCGTACGAGCTGCGGGCGTGCTTCGGGTGGGAGCCGCAGCGCCGGTACGACCGGCGTTGGCGGCAGCGCCAGTTCGGCCGGCGTTGGCGGCGCCCGAACGACCCGAGGCAGCAGCGCCAGTACGCGCGGCGCCACCTGAGCGGCCGTTACCCGGATTCGCCGAGGTGGGGGGGCTTGCGGGCTTCGCGGCTGACGCGGCGGCAGCAGCACGCTGCTTCTGGCTGCCAGTCTCTTCTCCGCCGACGCGCGGGATGGACTGCGTGTGGTCACTCACGCGCGACATCCTTCCACGTCCGACGCCGGTGCTGCTTTGCTGTTGCGCTCCAGGCAACAACCCAGGCCCACGACCACCGCCTCTCTGACCCTTCGGTCGCGTTCTCCCGCGGCGGGATCTGCCCGGCAATGCGATCTTGCTCCGGCCCGCCCGGTCCCGCATGCTGTGGCGCGTGACAGCTGACGGGACTGCCCCAGAGCGGCTCATCCCGTACGGCAATGCGACCCTGCGGGTGCTCGCCGAGACCCAAGGACTGGCCATCGCGGAGATGGAGGTGCCGGCCGGGTTCATGTCCCCACCGCCCGCGATCCACAACGGGTTCGACGAGGCCATCTACGTCGTCAGCGGCACGATCAACGTGGTCAAGGGCCATGATCACGCGCGGCGGGTCGATGCCGGCGAGCTCTTTCACATTCCCCGGGGCACCCGGCACGCCTTCACCAACGAGTCCGGCGAACCCGCCAAGGTTCTGGGCATGTGGAGTCCTGGTAGCGCCCTGCGATTCGTCACCGACATCGGTGCTGCACTCCCGACCAGCGGCTATCCCGACCTCGCAGTTCTCGGCGAGGTCTACCGGCGCCACCACAGCGAACTCGCGGTCTAGCACGCCCGTGGACATCTATGACCTGCAGACGCCCGCCCTGGTCGTCGATCGCGCCGAGCTGCAAGCCAATCTGGACGCGATGACGCAGGCCTTGCCCGGGTCGCGACTGCGCCCACATATCAAGGCCCACAAGACAACTGAGCTTGCCCGATCCCAAGCAGCCAACGGGCACTGCAACTTCACCTGCGCCACCATCCGCGAGATGGAGGGCATGGCCCGCGCTGGCCTGGGCACCGACCTGCTGCTTGCCAATGAGGTCCTCGATGCCCGGCGCCTGGGTGCCCTCGCCGAGAGCGGCGCGCGGATCACCGTTGCGGTGGACTCGCCGGAGACTGTTGCGGCGGCCGCTGACGGGGGCGTGAAAGAGGTCCTGGTCGACGTCAACATCGGGCTGCCGCGCTGTGGCTGTCCGCCGACCGAGGCCGGCCGGATCGCCGATCTAGCCCGCGGCCGCGGGCTCGGCGTTCGCGGGGTGATGGGCTACGAGGGCCACCTGATGATGGTCACGCCGGAGTCGGACAAGGCCCGGATGACCGAGGAGGCCATGGCGCTGCTGCTGGCCGCGGCCGCCGACGTCGGGGGTGAGGTGATCAGCGCCGGAGGCACCGGGACTTACGCGATCAACACCTGGGCCACCGAGATCCAGGCCGGCTCCTACGCGCTGATGGATACCGCGTACGCCACCCTCGGCTTCCCTTTCCAGCACGCGCTCAGCGTCCTGGCCACGGTCGTGTCGGTGAGTGCGGGCTGGGCGGTCGCCGATGTCGGGCTCAAGTCCTTGGGCATGGACCACGGAAACCCGACGATCCCCGGAGCCGCGGTCTGGTTCTGCAGCGACGAGCACACTTCCTTCGCCCCCGAGGAGGGTCACTCGGTGAAGGTCGGCGATCGGGTACGGGTGCTGCCGGCCCATATCGACCCCACGGTGGCCATGCACGAAGCGATGTACGTCGTCGACGGCGACGAGGTCTCCGACCGCTGGGCGGTCGACCTCCGAGGCTGGTAGCGCGTCGGCGGCGGCCGGAACATCTGGCGGTTTTCCAGATAACCGCCACGGAGGTGGCCCCGGCTACTCGTCAGCGTCAGGGATCGGCGTCTGCTGGTAGAGCGCCAGCCGCCAGTCCTCGCCGTCGCGCAGGTAGACGCTGGACATCGCGCCGACGAAAGCCGGCTCCTCCTCGTCATGGTAGGCGGTGCCGACGTAGACGAGGGTCGCGCTGTCACTGCCGGTACGTACGAGGCGAACGTCGGTGATGTCGAACTTGTGCCACGGGGGGGCCTGGCCGAGCGATTGAACAACTGCGTCTCGGTCCATGACCGCGCCGTTGGCCAGGACCATCACGCCGTCGTCGGTCATCAACTCGCCGTAGAAGGTGTCACCGGTGCTGTTGCACAAGGAGTCCCAGCCGCGGCGCTCGATGTCTACCAGGGTGTTCTGGAGTTCGTTGTCATCCATGACCGCGACCCTAGCGCCGTGACCGACGCTAGATTCCTAGGGTGACAACCCGAATCGCCTTCCTCCGTGCGGTCAATCTCGGCAAGCGCAGGGTCCAGATGACCCAGCTCGTGGAGATCGTCGAAGGCCTGGGACATGAAAAGGTCTGGACCTACATCAACAGCGGCAACGTGGTCTTCGACGCCACCGGCTCGCGGGACGTGCTCGAGCGGCAGCTGGAAACCGCATTCGAGGTGGCCTTCGGTTTCGAGGTGACGACATTCCTGCGCACGGCCGCGGAACTCCGAGCGGCTGTTGCAGCAGAACCCTTCAACGTGGCGCAGGGCGATACCCACTTCCTGACGCTGCTCAAGTCCCGGCCCACTCCTGCTCAACGACAGGCGCTCGAGGGCCTCACTAACGAGTTCGACACCCTGGTGGTCGAAGGACGCGACGTCCACTGGCGGATGCACGGGAAGTCGACCGACACGAGGGTGCTGAGCAAGCACTGGGAAGGCATCGTCGGACGAAACCAGAGCACCAGTCGCAACATGACCATGCTGGGAAAACTTGGAAACCGCCTCGATTAACGCCCTCGCGGGGAAGATCGAACCGCATACTCCCGGTCCGATCTTCCCCAAGAGTGGCAGACGCGGACCCGCTCCAGGCCATGCCAAGCTGCACCCATGGACGAGACTCCGGCGGAGACGGCTGAGGCTGGATGACCGCGCAGGAGTTCCACTACAACCCGCTGGGGTCGGTGCACGGCGGAGTCCTCGCGACCCTGTTGGACACCGCCGCCGGCTGTTCGGTGCACAGCACCCTGCCCGCCGGGGTCGGCTACACATCGCTGGACCTGACTACCAAGTTCCTCCGCCCGGTCACGATCGGATCCGGAATGCTCCGCTGCGAGGGTTCGGTCATCTCACGCGGGCGAACCATCGCGCTGTCGCAAGCGCAGCTCACCGATGCCAGCGGTCGCCTGGTCGCCCACGCCACCTCGTCCTGCCTGATCTTCGGAGGCTAGCCCCGCCGACCTGTGCTCAGCGCCTCGTTAATGGCGGCTCCTGGCCTGGCGTTGACAACTCAGGAGTGGTTTGGAATGCTCCTTGTGAAAGTTTTCACAAGGAGGGTTGCCGTGACCGAGCGCAAGCCGACCGGCATGAGCTTCGAGACCTGGGTGGACCGGGCCATTCGAGAGGCCGAGGAGGCGGGAAAGTTCGCCGATCTGCCCGGAGCGGGCAAACCCATCCCCGGTGCGGGTCGCCCCGACGACGAACTCTGGTGGGTCAAGGCCAAGATGCGTGAGGAGAAGCTCGCCTTCGTGCCGCCCTCGCTGGCGCTGCGCAAGGACGTCGAGGAGATCCACGACCGCGCGGCGGCCAAGCGGACCGAGGTTGACGTTCGACAACTCGTCGACGATCTGAACGCCCGGATCATGGCAGCGAACCGCTCCGGAATCTCGGGTCCGCCGGTCGCGCTGATGCCGTTGGACCCGGAGCGAGTCGTGGCGGCCTGGCGGGAACGCCGCGCTGCCCCGAGTTGATCATCGGAACTATGGGGGGTTAATCACCCGTTTGGCGTGAAAACCCCGCATAGTTCCGATGATCAACTTCGGAAGAGGGTCGGGGACCAGTTCACTCTTCGGGTGCGTCGCCGACCCGATCGTCCTCGGTGACCCGGGCTATGGCCACGATCGTGACCTCCTCGCCCAGGTTCATCAGCTTGACGCCCATCGTGGCCCGGTCCTTGTTGTGTCGCACCCCCTTGACCGGCGTACGGATGACGCCGCCCCCGGAGGTGATCGCGTACAACTCGTCCTCGAGGTTGACCGCCAGGGCGCCGACCAGGATCCCCTTGCGCGACTTGGGATCTGCGGTGAGCACTCCCTTGCCGCCGCGACCCTGCTGTGGGTAGTGCTCGATCCCGGTCCGCTTCGCGTAGCCGTTCTCGGTCGCCACGAGGACGTCGACGCCTTCTCGGACGACCTCCATTGCCAGCAACTCGTCGGCCTCGGTGAACCGCATCCCGATCACCCCGGAGGTGGCCCGGCCCATCGGGCGCAGCGTCTCGTCGTCGGCCTTGAACCGGATCGACTGCGCCTTGCGGCTGACCAGCAACAGGTCGTCATCCGGCCCGATCAGCGCCGCCCCCACGACCTCGTCGTTTTCGCGCAGGTTGATCGCGATCACCCCGCCGGTGCGGTTGGTGTCGAAGGCGGTCAGCTCGGTCTTCTTGACCAGCCCGGAGCGAGTGGACAGAACGAGATACGGCGCCACCGAGTAGTCCTTGATCTGGATGACCTGGGCGATCTGCTCGTCGGGCTGGAAGGCCAGGATGTTTGCCACGTGCTGGCCGCGGGCATTGCGGTTGGCCTCGGGCAGCTCGTAGGCCTTGGCGCGGTAGATGCGGCCCTTGTTGGTGAAGAACAGGATCCAGTTGTGCGTCGACCCGACGAAGAAGTGCGCGACGATGTCGTCGGTCTTGAGGCCCGCGCCCATCACACCCTTGCCGCCGCGTCGCTGGGATCGGTAGAGGTCGGACTTGGTGCGCTTGGCATACCCCGTCCGAGTGATTGTGATGACCACCTCTTCTTCGGCGATCAGCTCCTCCATCGAGACGTCACCGTCATAGGCGACGAACTTGGTCCGCCGCTCGTCGCCGTGCTTCGCGACGATCTCGGTGAGTTCCTCCCTGACGATCTCCCGCTGGCGCGTTGGGTTGTCCAAGATGCCCTGCAGCTCGGCGATCTGGACCTCGATCTCGGCAAGCTCGTCATAGATCCGTTGCCGTTCGAGTGCCGCCAGTCGGCGTAGCTGCATGTCCAGGATCGCGGTGGCCTGCAGCTCATCGATCTCCAGCAGTTCCATCAAGCCGGCACGGGATGCCTCCGCCGACTCGCTGGCCCGGATCAGTGCGATCACGTCATCGAGTTGGTCGAGTGCCTTGGCATACCCACGCAGGATGTGTGCGCGCTCTTCGGCCTTGCGCAGCAGATACCGGGTCCGCCGGACGATGACGTCCAATTGGTGGACCACGTAGTGACTGACGAACTCATCCAGCCGCAGTGTGCGGGGTACGCCATCGACGATCGCCAGCATGTTGGCGCCGAAGGTGGTCTGCAGCGAGGTGTGCTTGAAAAGGTTGTTGAGCACGACCTTGGCCACGGCGTCGCGCTTGAGGGTGATCACGAGCCGCTGGCCTACCCGGTCGGAGGATTCGTCGGCGATGTCGCTGATCCCGGACAACCGGCCGTCTCGTACGCCCTCCGCGATCGATGCGGCCAGGTTGTCCGGGTTGACCTGGTAGGGCAGTTCGGTGACGACCAGGATCGCCCGCCCCTTGGCGTCCTCGTCCATCGTGACAACGGCACGCATCCGGATCGAGCCGCGACCGGTCCGATAGGCAGCTTCGATGCCATCCCGGCCCACGATCAGCCCGTGGGTGGGGAAGTCCGGGCCTTTGATCCGCTCGAGCAGCGCGTCGAGGAGTTCCTCGGCCGATGCCTCTGGGTGCTCCAGGGACCAGATGACGCCGTCGGCGACCTCGCGCAGGTTGTGCGGCGGGATCCGGGTGGCCATCCCGACCGCGATGCCCTCGGAGCCGTTGACCAGCAGGTTGGGGATCCGGGCCGGCAGGATCGCAGGTTCGCTGCTACTTCCGTCGTAGTTGGGGACGAAGTCGACGGTCTCCTCGCGGATGTCGCGCAGCATCTCCATGGCCAGCGGCGTGAGGCGGCACTCGGTGTATCTCATCGCGGCAGCCGGGTCGTTGCCGGCCGAGCCGAAGTTGCCCTGCCCGTCGATCATCGGCGCGCGCAGCGACCAGGGCTGGGCCATCCGGACCAATGAGTCATAGATCGCGGTGTCGCCATGTGGGTGGTAGGTACCCATCACGTCACCGACTACGCGGGCGCACTTGACGTGCGAACGGTCCGGCCGGAATCCGCTGTCGAACATCCCGTACAGGATCTTGCGGTGCACAGGTTTCAGACCGTCTCGTACGTCGGGCAGCGCGCGCCCGACGATGACCGACATGGCGTAGTCGATGTAGCTGCGCTGCATCTCGGCCTGGATGTCGACCGGTTCGATGCGGTCGCGTTCCGGCGGCAGAGTCTCGGTCACTGGGTGTCTTCTCCTGGGTTTCGGAAGATCAAATGTCTAGGAAGCGGACGTCGCGGGCGTTGCGGGTGATGAAATTCCGCCGAGCCTCGACGTCCTCCCCCATCAACGTGGAGAACAGGGCGTCTGCTTGGGCCGCGTCGTCGAGAGTGACCTGCAGCAGCAACCGGGTGTCTGGATCCATCGTGGTCTCCCACAGCTCCTTGGCGTTCATCTCGCCGAGGCCCTTGTAACGCTGGATCGCGTCCTCCTTGGGCAGCCGGCGTCCCTCGAGCCTGCGGGCCTCGATCAGGGCATCCTTCTCCCGCTCGGTGTAGACGTAGTCATCGCCGAGCTTGCCGCCCCACTTGATCTTGTACAGCGGGGGCTGGGCGAGGTAGACGTGGCCGGCCTCGATGAGCGGACGCATGAAGCGGAACAGCAGGGTCAGCAGCAACGTGACGATGTGCTGACCGTCCACATCTGCGTCGGCCATCAGCACCACCTTGTGGTATCTGAGCTTGGAGAGGTCGAAGTCGTCGTGGATCCCGGTCCCCAGCGCGGTGATCATCGACTGGACCTCGTTGTTCTTCAGTGCCCGATCCAGCCGTACCTTCTCGACGTTGATGATCTTGCCGCGGATCGGCAGGATCGCCTGGAACATCGAGTCCCGGCCGGACTTGGCCGAGCCGCCGGCGCTGTCGCCCTCGACGACGTAGACCTCGGAGGCCGCCGGGTCGGTTGATCGGCAGTCGGCGAGCTTGCCCGGCATCCCGAAGTCACTCATCGCGCTCTTGCGGGCGAGCTTGCGGGCCTGCTGCGCGGCACGGCGAGCGCGGGCTGCTGAGGATGCCTTGTTGATGATCAACTTTGCTTCGGTGGGGTTGCGCTCCATCCAGTCGCCCAACCAGTCGTTGCAGATCTTCTGAACGAAGCCCTTGACCTCGGTGTTGCCGAGCTTGGTCTTGGTCTGGCCCTCGAACTGTGGATTGGCCAGCTTCACCGACACGATCGCAGCCAGCCCCTCACGTACGTCGTCGCCGGTGAGTCGGTCGTCCTTGTCCTTCAGCAGCTTCTTGTCGACCGCGTACTTGTTCACGACCGTGGTCAACGCGGCCCGGAAGCCCTCCTCGTGGGTGCCGCCCTCGTGGGTGTTGATCGTGTTGGCGAAGGTGT
>Ga0190275_10000542_pt1 | contig 32386 bp, 31 predicted proteins | sample Popmic550T_FD_133745 | JGI IMG/M metagenome (GOLD analysis project Ga0190275, IMG submission 133745) | Populus adjacent soil microbial communities from riparian zone of Yellowstone River, Montana, USA - 550 T | ecosystem: Environmental > Terrestrial > Soil > Riparian zone > Trees stand | place...
CGGCCCAGATCAACCCGCAGGTGCCGGTGCACCTCGTCATCGATCACAGCGTGATGGTCGACGCGTTCGGGACTCCGCAGTCCTTCGCCCGGAATGTCGAGCTCGAATATCATCGCAACATGGAGCGCTACGAATTCCTGAAATGGGGGTCGAAGGCGTTCCACAATTTCGAGGTCGTGCCGCCGGGCACCGGAATCTGCCACCAGGTCAATCTCGAATATATCGCCCGCGGCGTGTGGTCGTCGCCCGACCCGTCCGGGGAGCCGGTCGCCTATCCCGACACGCTCGTCGGCACCGACAGCCACACCACCATGGTCAACGGCCTGGGCGTGCTGGGCTGGGGCGTCGGCGGGATCGAGGCGGAGGCGGCTATGCTCGGCCAGCCGGTCTCGATGCTGATCCCCGAAGTGGTCGGCTTCCATCTGACCGGAAGCCTGCAGGAAGGGATCACGGCCACCGACCTGGTGCTCACCGTGACCCAGATGCTGAGGGCGCGGGGCGTGGTCGGCCGCTTCGTCGAATTCTACGGCGCCGGAGTCTCGGCTTTGTCGGTCGCCGATCGCGCCACCATCGCCAACATGGCGCCCGAATATGGCGCCACCTGCGGCTTCTTCCCGGTCGACGGCAAGACCCTCGATTACATGCGCCTGACCGGCCGCTCGGAAGAGCAGATCGCTTTGACCGAGGCCTATGCCCGGGCGCAGGGCCTGTGGCTGGAGCCCGGCGCCTATCACGAGCCGCTCTTCACCGACACGCTCGAGCTCGACATGGACAGCGTCGAGCCGTCGCTCGCCGGGCCGAAGCGCCCGCAGGACAAGGTGCCCCTGTCGCGCGTCGACGAGGAGTTCGTCGCCAATTTCACCCGGGAATACGGCCAGCCGCTCGGCGAGCTTTGCGAACGCCACCCGGTCGTCGGCGACGCCGCGGTGCCCGACATCGGCCATGGCGACGTCGTCATCGCCGCCATCACCTCGTGCACCAACACGTCCAACCCGGCGGTCCTCATCGCCGCCGGCCTCGTCGCCCGCAAGGCGCGGGCGAAGGGGCTCGATTCCAAGCCCTGGGTGAAGACCTCGCTTGCGCCGGGCTCGCAAGTGGTCACCGACTATCTCGACCGCGCCGGCCTTTCGGAGGATCTGAACGCGATCGGCTTCGACCTGGTCGGCTATGGCTGCACGACCTGCATCGGCAATTCGGGGCCCCTGCCCGAGCCCATCTCGGCGGCGATCGCCAAGCACGACCTCGTCGCCGCCTCGGTCCTCTCGGGCAACCGCAATTTCGAGGGCCGGGTGTCGCCGGACGTTCGCGCCAATTATCTCGCCTCGCCGCCGCTCGTCGTCGCTTATGCGCTGAAGGGGACGGTCGCGGGCGACATGATCGAGGAGCCCCTGGGAATCGGCTCGGACGGGCAGCCGGTTTTCCTCAAGGACGTCTGGCCGACGAACGAGGAGGTCCGCCGGCTGATCGACGCCCATGTCCATGGCGACATGTTCCGCGACCGCTATGCCGACGTCTACAAAGGCGACGCGCAGTGGCGCTCGATCCCGGTCGCGGGCGGCGAGACCTATGCCTGGTCGGCGGGCTCGACCTACATCCAGAACCCGCCTTATTTCGAGGGCATGACGATGACCCCGACTCCGCCTTCGGACATCGCGGACGCGCGGCCACTGGCGATCTTCGGCGATTCCATCACCACCGACCACATCTCGCCCGCCGGGGCGATCAAGGCCGAGAGCCCGGCCGGCACCTACCTCTCCGAGCACCAGGTCGCCCGGGCCGACTTCAACTCCTACGGCGCCCGCCGCGGCAATCACGAAGTCATGATGCGCGGCACCTTCGCCAACATCCGGATCAAGAACCGCATGATCCCGGGCACCGAAGGCGGCCTCACCCGTCACATCCCCTCGGGCGAAACGCTCCCCATCTACGACGCCGCGATGCGCTACAAGGAGGAGGGCATTCCGCTGGTCGTCATCGCCGGCAAGGAATATGGCACCGGCTCGTCGCGCGACTGGGCCGCCAAGGGCACCAACCTGCTCGGAGTCCGGGCCGTCATCGCCGAGACCTACGAGCGGATCCACCGCTCCAATCTGGTCGGAATGGGCGTCGTGCCGCTCCAGTTCGTCGGCGACGTTCCGATCTTCGACGGCACCGAGACCTTCTCCATCGCCGGCATCGCCACCTTGCAGCCGCGCCAGGAGATCGAGGTGCGGGTGACCAGAGCCGACGGCTCGGCCTTCGCCTTCCCCGCCCGGGTCCGGATCGACACTCTGAACGAGCTCGAATATTTCCGCGCCGGCGGGATCCTCCATTACGTGCTCAGGAAGCTCGCCGCCTGAGCGCGGTGGAGCTCCTCGTCGAGGCGGCCGGCTGGGGCGGGGCTTTGCTCATCCTCTCGGCCTATCTCCTCCTCTCGATGGAGAAGGTGACCGGCCAGTCGCGCCTCTACCAGGGAATGAACGTCGTCGGAGCGGCGGGTTTCGTCGTCAACGGCGGGTGGCACGGGGCCATTCCGTCCGCCTCGCTCAACGTGATATGGATGCTGATCGGGGCGGCCGCGCTTGTGCGCATCGTCAGGCGCCGCCGGACGGAGGGGGTCTCGGGATGATCGAACTGCTGCTGCTCGCCATGCTTGCCAAGGCGGAGGCGAAATACGAACCGCCGCCGGAGCTCTTCTACCATCAGGCGGTCTCCTGCGCGATCCTGATCAAGATGGAAGTCGTCAAGGAGCCCACCTCGGAGCAGTTCGCCGACATGATGACCTGGGGCATGATCATGGCCGACACGGGCCGAAAGGCGGGGCGCAGCAAGGAGCAGGTCGACAGCGGCGACCTTCGAATCGCCGAAGGCTTCTATAAGCAGCTCAAGAAGATGAACCCCAAGGCCTTCGCCGCCCAACGCGCTTATTGCCGCGCCATGTTCCATGCTGATCGACCTTAGCCACCGCATCGAAGACGGGATGGTCACCTACAAGGGCCTGCCCGCGCCGCACATTTGCGACTTCTGGGACCGCGAATCGTCGGCCGCCAATTACGACGACGGCTCGACCTTCCAGATCGGCCGGATCGACATGGTCGCCAATACCGGCACCTATCTCGACACGCCCTTCCACCGCTACGCCGAGGGCGACGATCTCGCCGCCGTCGGGCTCGATCGGCTTGCGGGCCTCGACGGCCTGTGCGTCCGGGCGGAGGGGATGGAGGCCGGGCCGGAGCTGTTCGAAAGCCTCGACGTGGCCGGCAAGGCGGTGCTCGTCCACACCGGCTGGGACACCCACTGGCGCACCGATTCCTATTTCGCGGACCATCCGTTTCTCGCCGAGGCCGCCGCTCGCCTGCTCGCCGAGCGAGGCGCCGCCCTGGTCGGGATCGACAGCTACAATATCGACGACACCCGAACCCGCCGCCGGCCCATCCACACGATCCTGCTCGGCGCCGGCACCCTGATCTGCGAGCATATGACGAACCTCGCCGCGCTGCCGGCGAGCGGCTTCCGCTTCACCGCCGCTCCGCCCAGGGTCGCCGGCATGGGCACCTTCCCCGTCCGGGCCTTCGCCGAGATCGGCTGATCGCGTTCACGGCGGCGACAGTTTCGCTGCCGTAATCTCCCCTCTTCGCCGAAGGAGGTCTTCATGCTCCATTTCGCCCTCGCCGCCATGCTCGCCGCGACGCCCACCCCCGCCAATCCGCAGATCGATTATCCCGGGTTCCGAGACCTCACCGTCAGCGTCGAGGACTATCGGCGCACCCGCCTCGTCGGCTGGCAGGCCTTCGCCGCGGCGGCGGCCGAGCCCGACGCCCTGATCCTCGACGCCCGCTCCGCTTCCGCCTTCGCCCGCGGCCATATCGAGGGGGCGGTCAACCTGCCCTTCACCGATTTCACCGACGAAAGCCTCGCCGCCGTCATCGGCAAGCGGGACCGGCCCATCCTCATCTACTGCAACAACAATTTCCGAAACGACGTGCCGCCGGTCGCGCTCAAATCGGTCCGGCTCGCCCTCAACATCCAGACCTTCATCAATCTCGTCGGCTACGGCTATCCCAACGTTCGCGAGTTGAACGAGGTGATCGACTTCAACGATCCGAAGGTGCGTTGGGTCAAGGGCGGCTGACCGCTTCGGCCGCCGGCGGAAGGGTGGAGTCGACGACGGCGGCGAAGGCCGTCCGGAGCCGGCCGGCCAGGGTTTCGGTCAGGCGATTCCCTTTCTCCCCGTAATCCTCGTCGTCCCAGGCGCCCATGCCGCCGAAAACCCAGGCTATCTGGCTCGCCGCGAGGAGCCGCCGCGCCGGCGGCGAAAGGAATTCGGGCGGTGCGAGGTCCAGATAATGGGGCGGCAGCCGCGGCGCCTCGCTGCTCAGGCAGTCCAGGGCCTCCCGAAAGCTTCGGGCGTGAGCCGACCCCCGGCGTTCGGCGAATCGGGCGATCGCCTGGAGGGCTTCGGCGAGGCCTTGCCCGGCCGGGCCCAGCTCCAGGCCCGGCCCGGCAGCGCCGGCGCCGTTTGCGATGCCGTGATAGGCCACCGACCAGGGGCGGTCGGCGTCGGCCTCCTGGCCGGAAACCGACCATTCGGGCCGCCAGGAGACGGAGCGCTCGCCGCCCGTTTCGGCCAGCCGCCAGAGCGGGCCCCGGTCGATGAAAGCCATGTCCGGCCTGTCGCCGCGGCCCTTTTCGAGCGGCTCCAGCGAGCGCACCCGAACGCCCCGGCAGCGGGCGCCCAGCCCGCGCAGCCAGGCGGTCGGATCCGCCGCCCGCTCGACCTCGCCGCCATCACGCTCGCCGGCGAGGAAGCGGACGCTCCGGCAAAAATGGAAGAAGGTCGCATCCGGCCAGAATGCGCCGATATCGCGGCCCTGCAGAAAGGCATTTGCGTGAATCGCCAAGCCCAGGATCTGCGCGATCTGGCCCTGCATCTAGGCTGGCGCCTCGCTGCCGAAGGCAAGGGCCTGCCGAAGCCAGTCGGGAAGGATCGCCGCCCCGATATCGTCCACCCGCCGGTGCTCCACGGCCAGCCCCAGCTCCGGATAGTGGATTCGGGTCCGCTCGCCTGGCGAGTCCGCGGGCACGACGACAAGGCGTCGGTTGACCTTCGACCGATAGTTCATCCGCGCCGTATTCTCCTGCCCGACGTAGCAGCCCTTGGTGAAGCTGACCCCGTCCAGCTCGGCGGCGTTGCATTCGAGCCAGAGCGTCTTGTCGGAGCCCAGCTCGGCCCGGCCCTCGGTGACCCCCAAGGCGAGGCGGTGCGCGAGCCAGTCTTCCGCGGCCCTGCCGGGCGGGGCCAGCCAGCGGCGGCCGAGCTCGCCCAGGCGCGGGTCGCCGGGCCCGTCGCCCTCCTTCGCCCAATGCGCCGCCAGCCCCTCGACCGGCTCGATCGCGATCTTCCGCCGCAGCCGGTAAAGGGCAAGCCGTCGCGCCAGGTCGCCCGCGGCCTCGGCTTCGCAATCGATCAGCACGTCCTCGCCGTCGGCCCACAGGATGAAATCGAACAAGGCCTTGCCCTGCGGAGTCAGCAGACCGGCCCAGAGCGGCCGGTCCGGCGCCAGCAAGGCGAGGTCGTGGGTGACCAGCCCCTGCAGGAATCCGCGCACGTCCTCGCCGGAAAGGCGCAGGACCATACGGTCGACGAGGGTGGTTGCGGCCATGGGCCCGATCTAGGGGGTTTGACGCTCCGCTCCAACCGTCATGCCGCTCAAAGTCACCCCGAACTTGTTTCAGGGTCCGGTTTCGAGCATCGCAGCGGTCACCCGACTGGATGCTGAAACAAGTTCGGCACGACGGCTGAGGATCCATGACCGAACCCGCCCGCCTCACCCTGCGCCGCCCCGACGATTGGCACGTCCACCTGCGCGACGGCGCCATGCTCGAAGCGGTGGCGCCCTACACCGCCCGGATGTTCGCGAGGGCGATCGTGATGCCGAACCTGGAGACGCCGGTCACCACGGCCGCGATGGCGCAGGCCTATCGCGAGCGAATCCTCGCCGCCGCGCCGGGGTTCACGCCGCTGATGACCTGCTATCTGACCGACGATTCCGACCCGGCGGAGCTGACCGGCGGCTTCGAACGCGGGATCTGGACGGCGGCCAAGCTCTATCCCGCGAACGCGACCACCAACAGCGCGCACGGAGTTACCGACGTCCGCAACATCCATCCGGTCCTGGAGGCGATGCAGCGCGCCGGAATGCCGCTGCTCATCCATGGCGAGGTCGCCGATCCGGAAGTCGACGTGTTCGACCGGGAAAAGGTCTTCATCGACCGCATCTTCTCGCGGCTGCTCAGCGACTTTCCGGGGCTGAAGATGGTGTTCGAGCATATCACCACCGCCGACGCCGCGGATTTCGTCATGGCCGGCGGCGACCGTCTCGCGGCGACGATCACCCCCCAGCATCTGATCATCAACCGCAATGCCCTGTTCGCCGGCGGGCTGAGGCCTCACGCTTACTGCCTTCCGGTCGCCAAGCGCGAAGAGCATCGCCGGGCGATCCGGAAAGCGGCGACATCCGGCTCGCCCAAATTCTTCCTCGGCACGGACAGCGCCCCGCACGCGGTCGAGCGCAAGGAATCCGGCTGCGGCTGCGCCGGCATCTTCAACGCCCCCTTCGCCCTCGAAAGCTACGCCAGGGTGTTCGACGAAGAGGCCGCCCTGGACCGGCTGGAGGCGTTCGCGTCGGAACATGGACCGCGTTTCTACGGCCTTGCGCTCAACGAGGAGCGGGTCGTGCTCGAGCGGACGGAAGTGGCGGTTCCCGATTCGCTGCCGGCGGCGGGGACGAATTTGGTGCCGTTCCACGCCGGCGAGACTCTGCCCTGGCGATTCGCCGGCGCGGAATAGGGCCAGGCTGTATCAACGGAGCTCCCGTCATTCCCGCGAAAGCGGGAATCCACTCCGGAGTCGGCGCGGGATTCCCGCTTTCGCGGGAATGACGTGGGAGTGGAGACAAAGAAAAAGCCCGGCCGACACAGGGGGCGGCCGGGCTTCCTTCGCCCTTTGGGAAAGGGCGGTTACTGGATCGGCTGCAGGTTCACCGCCGCGGTCTTGCCGCGGCGATCGACCTCGAGCTCGAACTCGACCCGGTCGCCCTCGTTGAGGCTGACCATTCCAGCCCGCTCGACCGCCGAGATGTGGACGAAAGCGTCGGGCTGGCCGTCGTCGCGGCTGATGAAGCCGAAGCCCTTCATCGCGTTGAAGAACTTGACCGTGCCCTGGGCCTTCTCGCCGGTCAGCTGGCGCTGCGGACCGCCGCCGCCGGCGGCGGCGCCATAGCCGCCGCCGCGCGGAGCGTCGCGATCCTCGCGAGGCGCCCGCTCCTGGACCGGCATCGGCTCGCCCTCGATCTTGAGGTCGGTCGCCGAGACCCGTCCGCCGCGGTCGACGAGCGTGAACTCGAGCGGCTGGCCGTCGGCGAGCCCGGTAAGGCCCGCCTGCTCGACCGCCGAGATGTGAACGAACACGTCCTCGCCGCCATCGTCGCGGACGATGAAGCCGAAGCCTTTCTGCCCGTTGAAGAATTTGACCACGCCCTTGCCCTGGCCGACGACCTGGGGGGGCATTCCGCCGCCGCCGCCGCCACCGCCGCCGCGGAACCCGCCGCCACCGCCGCCGCCGCCGCCCCCGAAGCCGCCACCGCCGCCGCCGCGGTAACCACCGCCGCCGCCGCCATAGCCGCCGCCACCGCCGCCACCGAATCGGTCGCCGCCGCCGCGATAACCGCCGCCGCCGCCACTGGACCCGCCGCCGAAGCCGCCGCCGCCGCGCTCTTCAAATCCGCTGAAATTCTCGTCGCCGAAACCGTCGCGCTTGTCTCTGCCGCGCCCACCGCGCTCACCGCGGCGCCCTCTGTCGAAACCCATGCCCGTCAATACTTTCCGCGCCCCTGTCTTCACGTGCAAACCACCGCGCGGGGCTGTCGCGCCAACGGTCTCGTGCGCCCCCGAAAATGGCGCACCGCCGACTCATATAACTCAAATTATTCCCAGCCGCGAGAGCTTTTCCACAGGGACCACCAACGCCGCCTCAATGCTTTCGGGCGACCTTGTGATGCACCAGGACGATCAGCGCTCCGAGCGCCAGTCCGAGCAGTCCGGAGCCGGCCGCTCCCACCGCCCATTCGATCGCTCCGGCCATGGCCGGGACGGCGTGGCCCGCCGCCTCGCCGGCATCGTGGATCAGATGGGCCGGGCCGGCAACGCCGAAGACTTCCAGTCCGTGGACGATGATCTGGCCGCCGACCCAGATCATCGCCGCGATCCCGATCGTGGACAGGGCGGACATCACTTTGGGCATGGCGAGGACGAGGCCCCGTCCAAGCGCCCGGGTGCCCCGGTTGCGCCGCTCGGCGAGATGAAGGCCGATATCGTCCATCTTCACGATCAGTCCGACCAGGCCGTAGACCCCGATCGTGATCGCGATCGCGACCACGGCCAGGATGATCGCCCGAGTCCAGAACGGCTCGGACGCCACCTCGGCGAGGGCGATGGCCATGATCTCGGCCGACAGGATGAAGTCGGTGCGGACCGCGCCGCTCACCATCTTTTGCTCGTGCTCTGCGCTGCTCAGCTCGGCGGCGTCCTCCGCCAATGAATGCTTCGGCTCCGAGACGGCCTCCCAAACCTTTTCGGTGCCCTCAAAGCAGAGATAGGCGGCGCCGAGCATGAGAAGGGGCGTGATCGCCCAGGGCAGAAGCGCGCTAAGAGCCAGCGCGGCGGGCAGGAGGATGAGCAGCTTGTTCTTCAGCGACCCCTTGGCGATCCGGGCGATGATCGGCAGCTCCCGGTCGGGCGTGAACCCGGTGACGTAGCGCGGAGTCACCGCGGTGTCGTCGATCACCACGCCCGCCGCCTTGAATCCGGCGCGACCGGCGGCGGCGCCGACATCGTCAACGGAGGCGGCGGCTAGCTTGGCGATCACCGCGACGTCGTCGAGAAGGGCGGCAAGACCGGAGGGCATAAGGGACGGGCTCCTGGTTGTTCGGGCTCCTGTGGCGGGGCAGCGCGCAACGATCAAGTCCGCGCTACTCCGTCATTCCGGCGAAAGCCGGAATCCATGAAAACGGAAGTCGCAGGCCTTCGCAGGGCGGTGTTCATGGATCCCGGATCAAGTCCGGGATGACGAAGGTCCGACGGCCCATGTTCATGGATGCCGGGTCAAGCCCGGCATGACGGTCGTTGAGCGTTAAGGCGCTTCGGCCTATGCGGAGGCCATGACAGTCCATTTCCATGAAGAAGACCTGCCCGAGGGCGTGCTCGCCCCCGGCCCGGTCGCCGTCGACACCGAGGCGATGGGGCTCCTTCCCGGCCGCGACCGGCTCTGCCTCGTCCAGATCTCCGACGGCAAAGGCGACGAGCATCTCGTCCGTTTCAACCCGGGCAGCAACTATGCCGCGCCCAATCTGAAGGCGGTGCTCGCCGATCCGGAGCGGCTCAAGCTCTACCATTTCGCCCGCTTCGACCTCGCGATCATGCAGGCCTATCTCGGGGTGATGGCGGGGCCGGTCTATTGCACCAAGACCGCCTCTCGCCTGATCCGCACCTATACCGACCGCCACGGGCTCAAGGAGCTGATCAAGGAGCTTCTCCAGATCGACATCTCCAAGCAGCAGCAGACCTCCGACTGGGGCGCTCCGGAGCTCTCCGACGCTCAGAAGGATTATGCCGCCTCGGACGTCCGCTACCTCCACCAGATGAAGGCGAAGCTCGACGAGCGGCTGGCGCGCGAAGGCCGGATGCCCTTGGCCCAGGCCTGCTTCGATTTCCTGCCGCACCGGGCTTTGCTCGATCTCGCCGGCTGGGCCGAGGTCGACATCTTCGCCCATGTCTGATCTTGCCGACGACCGGCGCGCCGCCAAGCGCGGCTGGGCGGCGCCGGGAGGCCTTCACGACTGGCTGATGCGCTTCCTCAAGGTGGTGCTCCCGGCGGGCGTCGGGCTGCTTCTCGCCTATCTGCTTCTGTCGCCCCTCTCCAAGGAGAAGGAGATCAGCTTCCTGCTCGACAAGAACAAGGTCGACACGGCGCGCGAGCGGCTGAAGACCCAGAAGGCCGAATATCGCGGCCTCGACGATCAGGGCCGGGCCTTCTCGATCCAGGCGGCGCAGGCCGTACAGGAGAAATCGAGCGTTCCAGTGGTCGATATCGGCGGGATGTCGGCCCGAATCCAGCTGGAGGAAGGCCCGGCCACGATCACCGCCGACAAGGCGCGCTACAATATGGACACCCAGAAGGTCGACGTGCTCGGCCCGATCCTGTTCACCGCCTCGGACGGCTACCGGCTCGAGACCCGCGACGTCGCCCTCGACCTCAACAGCCACAAGGCGGTCAGCGGCGGCGGAGTCGAGGGCCGGATGCGGCTCGGCCGCTTCACCGCCGGCGGGATGACGGTCGACCTTCCGCAGCGGCGAGTCGTCCTGACCGGCCGGCCCCGCTTGCATATTGAACAAGGGGCTATCAGATGAAGGGCATGAAGCGCCTAGTCCCCGCCCTGCTGTTCGCCGGCCTCGCCGTCGGTCCGGCCGCGAGCCAGACCTCGGCCTTGAAAGGCCATGACAGCAATGCGCCGGTCGATGTCGCCGCCGACCGGATCGAAGTCCAGGATCGGGCCGACCGGGCGATCTTCTCGGGCAACGTCGTCGTTCGCCAGGCCGAGCTCACCCTCACCGCGGCCCGACTCACCGTCGCTTATTCGAGCGGCGGCGGGGTCGAGCTCAGGCGGATCGACGCCACCGGCGGAGTCACCGTTCGAAGCCCATCGGAGACGGCGAGCGGCAATGTCGGAATCTACGATCTCGACCGGCGGATCATCACCCTGATCGGCGACGTCAGCCTCGTCCAGCGCGACGCGAAAGTGAATGGCGGCCGTCTCACCATCGACCTCGACAGCGGCCGGGCGGTGATGGACGGCGGCGGCCCGCCGGGCACGACCAGCCAGGGCGGTCGGGTCACCGGCACCTTCACCGTCCCGCAGAAGAAGGGCGGCTGAGCGTCCCGTCATCCCGGCGAAAGCCGGGATCTCGAGGAGACCCGTCGTGCCTTTTCCCCGCCGAGGTCCCGGCTTTCGCCGGGATGACGGAGCGTTGCCACGCTCTTTTTTCATCCATGCACGAAGCCTGCCAGTTTACCCATTAACCCGCATGGCCTAAGCCGTGGGCCGAGATGAACGACGCCGCCGCCCTTCCCCGAGCCCGCGAGGCCGAGGTGTTCGCCGAGCTGGCGCGCGGCCTTTGCGTCGTCAGCCTGGCCAAATCCTACGATCGCAAGCGGGTGCTCAAGGACGTCTCGCTCCATGTCGACCGAGGCGAGGTGGTCGGGCTGCTCGGCCCCAACGGCGCCGGCAAGACGACCTGCTTCTATTCGGTGATGGGCCTTGTGAAGCCCGACAGCGGCCGGATCCTCCTCGACGGCCAGGACATCACCGGCCTGCCCATGTACCGCCGCGCCGTCCTCGGCCTCGGCTACCTTCCGCAGGAGACGTCGATCTTCCGCGGCCTCACCGTCGCCCAGAACATCATGGCCGTGCTCGAGGTGGCCGAGCCCGACCGGGCGGTGCGGCGCGAACGGCTCGAGCAATTGCTCGGCGAGTTCCACATCGCCCATCTGCGCGACGCGCCCGCAATGGCCTTGTCCGGCGGCGAGAGGCGGCGCTGCGAGATCGCCCGCTCGCTCGCCGCCCACCCCTCGATCATGCTCCTCGACGAGCCTTTCGCCGGGATCGACCCCATCTCCATCTCCGACATTCGCGACCTCGTCATCGAGCTCAAGAAGCGCGACATCGGAGTCCTCATCACCGACCACAATGTCCGTGAGACGCTCGACATCGTCGACCGCGCCTGCATCATCTACGACGGCCAGGTCCTGTTCGCCGGAAGCCCGCAGGAGCTGGTCGCCGATCCCGACGTCCGCCGTCTCTATCTCGGCGAGAGCTTCGAGCTGTAAAGATGGTCCGGAATGCTCACACCTACCCGTCCTCCCGGCGAAAGCCGGGACCTCGGGGAGGCCCGTCGAGCCTTTTCCTCGCCGAGGTCCCGGCTTGCGCCGGGAAGACGGGACGATGAGCATCGGCCCCCGCCTCGATCTCCGCCAGAGCCAGTCGCTGGTGATGACTCCGCAGCTGCAGCAGGCGATCCGGCTGCTTGCCTTGTCCAACCTCGAGGTCGAAAGCTTCATCGCCGAGGAGATCGAGCGCAACCCGCTGCTCGATTCCGGAGCCGCCGACGATTCGCCGCCGGCCGAGGCGCCGGCCGAGGCCCCCGACGAACCGCCCTCGGCGGATAATTTCGGCTCGGGCGAGGCGCCGCTCGACCTCGACGTCAACGACGAGAATCTCCACCAGGACAGCGCCGCCGATCGCGCCCTCGACGGCGGGCTTGGAATGGAGGGACCGTCCGGCGGCGGCTGGGACGGCGAGGGTCCCGATTTCGACAGCTTCGCGTCGGACGACGTCTCGCTCCACGGGCATCTCCTCGCCCAGGCCGGCGAGCGCCTGTCGGGTCCGGATCTCGTCATCGCCGGCCAGATCATCGAGCAGATCGACGAGACCGGCTATCTCCTCGCCTCCGCCCTGGACCTGGCGAACCGCCTCGGCGTCGCGCTCGCCGAGGTCGAGCGGATCCTCGCCATCGTCCAGACCTTCGACCCGACCGGGATCGCCGCCCGAAGCCTCGCCGAATGCCTCGCGCTCCAGGCGAAGGAGGCCGACCGCTACGACCCGGCGATGGCGCGGCTGATCGACAATCTCGACTATCTCGCCAAAGGCAATTTCTCGGCCCTGAAGCGGATCTGCGGAGTCGACGACGAGGATCTCGGCGACATGGTCCGAGAGCTTCGCGCCTACGACCCCAAGCCCGGCTGCCGCTTCGCCGGCGCCGGGCGGGTCGAGGCGGCGGTGCCGGACGTCTTCGTCGCCCGGCGCGGCTTCGGCTGGGCGATCGAGCTCAATTCGGCGACCTTGCCGCGCCTGCTCGTCAACCGCCGTTATTATACCGAGCTGACCGGCGGCGCCGACCGCCGCTCCAAGGCCTGGCTCAGCGAGTGCCTGGCCAGCGCCAACTGGCTGATGAAGGCGCTCGACCAGCGCGCCCGGACCATCGTCAAGGTGTGCAGCGAGATCGTGAAGCAGCAGGACGGCTTCTTCCGCCACGGAGTCGCCCAGCTGAAGCCGCTGACTCTGAGGCAGGTGGCGGAGGCGATCGGGATGCACGAATCGACGGTGAGCCGGGTCACCTCGAACAAATATCTGTCCTGCGACCGCGGCCTTTACGAGCTCAAATATTTCTTCACCAGCGGCATCCAGTCCAATGACGGCGGCGACGCGGTCTCGGCCGAGGCGGTCAAGAGCCATATCAAGGCCCTGATCGCGGCGGAGGATTCGAACGCCGTCCTCTCCGACGACCAGCTCGTCGAGCTGCTCCGGGCCAAGGGCTTCGACATCGCCCGCCGGACCGTCGCCAAATATCGCGAGGCGATCGGGCTCGGCTCCTCCGTCCAGCGCCGCCGCCAGAAGGCGATGGAGGGCCGCGCGGCGTGACGAGAAGTCTGGTCTGAAGCTCGCCTTTCTCTTCGTCATTCCCGCGAAAGCGGGAATCCAGCTCGGACTCAGAACTGGATTCCCGCTTTCTCGGGAATGACGGAAGGTCGGGCCCGACCAGCCCGCAGTTGCTTCCGCCGGCCCGGACGGATATCGCGCCCCGTCCCGCACCGGGAACCCACCCATAATTTGCCGAGGCCACAGCCCCTTGACCGCAGAGCATCCCCGAATCCTCGTCCTCGCCGGACGCCGCTCTGCCACGCTCGATCCGCTGGCGGCGAAGCTCGGAGTCAGCCACAAGGCGCTCGTCCCCGTCGCCGGCGAGGCGATGGTCGGTCGGGTGCTCAGAATCGCCGCCGAGGCTTTCCCGGATTCGCCTTTGTTCGTCTCGGTCGAGGATTTCTCGATCATCGCCGCCGAGCCGACCGTCGCCCGGCTTCACGCCGAGGGCCGGCTGACCCCGGTCGGGGCCCAGCATCATATCGTCGACAGCGTCGTCGAGGCGAGCCGGACCACCGGCTTCCCGCTCATCCTGTGCACCGCCGACAATGTGCTGATGAGCGTCGAGGGATTCCGGGCCATCGCCGAGGCGGGCGCCGAGCCCGGAGTCGACGGAATCGTGATGATGGCCGAGAAAAGGGACATCCTGGCGGCCCATCCCGACGGCCAGCGCCGCTTCTACGCTTTTCGCGGCGGCGCCTATTCCAATTGCAACCTGTTCTGGCTGAGCAGCCCCCACGCCTTCAAGGCGATCGAGAGCTTCCGCTACGGCGGGCAGTTCGCCAAGCGCAAGTCCGATGCGGTCCGCGCGCTCGGGCTGACCGCACTTTTTCTCTACGCTTCGGGGCTGGTCACCCTGGACGGCATGTTCCGCCACTTCTCCCGCCGCTTCGGCGTTCGAATCCGTGCCCTGGTGGCGAAGGACGGCCGCCTCGCCATCGACGTCGACAACGAGCGCACCCACCGGGTCGCCGAGGAGATACTGGCGAGACCGTAAAATCCTCCCCGGCCTTTGCCGGGGAGGGGGACCGCCCGAAGGGTGGTGGAGGGGTTCTCGGTGCAGGGCTCGGGAGGATCCCTTGGGAGCCTCTGCTTCCTGCGCACAGACCCCTCCACCGTCCTTCGGACGGTCCCCCTCCCCGCGAAATCGCGGGGAGGATCTTAGAAAATAAGGCCCCGGCGGGGGGATGAACCGCCGGGGCCGAGTCTCCCGAGGGGCGGGGGGAGACTTAGAACTTCACGCCCACGCCGAGCAGCGCCTGGTGGCGGGTCACGTCGGCTTCGTAGTTCGAGTAGCGATACTCGACCTTGCCATACAGGTTCTTGCCGAAGTCGTGCTGATAGCCGGCGCCGAGACGGAAGCCGTCGAGGTTGCGGCCGTCGCGGGTCGTGACGCCCGCCGGGGTCGTGTATTCGAAGCGGAAGCGGGCGTTGGTGTAGCCGGCCAGAGCGTAGAGCGTTCCGCGGTCCGACACCTTGTAGCCCAGGCGGATCGCCGCGGCGAGGTCGCGGCCGGCGTCGAGGCAGGCGCGGTCGTTGGGGAGGACGACGCTGTTCTCGCACTCTTCGATCGTGCTGAGGTCGGCGCTGAGGTCGAGGCCGAGCTCGACCTTCGGGCTGATCGCGAAATCGTAGCCGGCGCCGATGCCGTAGACGAGGCCGCTGTCGCTGTCGTTATTGTTGATGCCGGGGCCGTCGGCGCGGACATGGTCCCAGCCGCCATGCACTTCGGCGCGGAAACCTTCGGCCGAAGCCGGAGCGGCGGCGGCGGCGAGAACGGCCACGGAGGCCAACGCATACAGATAGGTCTTCATTTCATTCTACTCCCTGACCGCTCCGGCAACGGCCGGGCGGAGACTTTTCGTTGATTGGTTGAGCTTTTTTCCGGAGGTCTAGGCGATGCCCGGTCCGGTCGCCGCCGGCTTCCGCTCGGAAAGTCCGATGGCGCAGCCGGGGAGGGCGGCGCCAGACAGGATGAGGGTAAACCTCGTTTCACGGTACAAATACACAAACCGTCTCCTGCCTGGCTCCAGCCTCCCCGGCTGGTGACCCCCTTTTGGCGGGACGCTGTGTCAGCCGAATGCCACACCAAGTTGAAATTGGTTTCAATTGTTACAGCGAAGAAAGCCCGTTGACGGCTCCACCGTGAAGCGCCGAGCCAGCGGTGACGAATGCGGTGCGGAGCCTGACGCGATGCAGGCAGCCCATTCTCACGCCTGTCGGGCGCGCGCCGCGTAGATCTGCTCGACCGCATTGAGGCCGGACTGGAGGGCTCCCTGGATCCAGGCGTGGGTCGGGCCCGCATGCTCTCCGGCGATAATCATTCGCCCTTCCGCGGCGTCCACGGCCTCCTGGAACTCGGTCTGCTCGCCCGGCATGGCAAAGGCATAGGCGCCTTCCGACCAGTCATGCTCGTCCCAGGCCCAGATCTTGATGTCCTCGATGAGGTCGGGCTGGTCGCGGAGGCTGTGATGAAATTTGGCGAGCTCGCGCACAATTTCCGCCTTGGTGGTTCCGGCGGCCATTCGGCGGGCCATTTGCCCCCAGGTGTAGGAGGCGAGGAAAACGCTCGGCCGGTTCGAGATGTCCGGATCCTTGTAAGGGTTGTCCGAGGGATAATGGGTCGAGCCGAGCGGGCCGTCGCTGATCGAGCAACCGCCATATATGCCGTCGTCCGTCTCCCAGAAGCGGCGACTTGCAAGGGCAAGCACCTTCGTCGAGCTGTCGTAATTCATTCGGCGAAGCGCCTCGTTCTTGCGCGCGGTCAGCGGCGGCCGGAACTCGATCTTCTTCATCGCGCCGAGCGGAGCGGAACAGATCAGATAGTCGCCGCTGACGCTGGTGCCGTCGGCGGAGAAGGCCGTGATCACGCTTGCGTCCTGCTCGACTCTCACGACCGGCGAGGCGGTCCGGATCTTGCACACCAGACGTCTCGCGAGCGCTTCGGGCAGGCGACTCATGCCGCCCGAGATTTCGTCGAAGGTGCCGGCCCACACCGACTTGAGCTCCTCCCGGAGGTGCTCGAGCAGACCGATGTGCAGCGACGTCTCGAGGTTCCAGAGGCTGGCGATCAGCTGTATCGCTTCCGCGCTCAGGCCGGCGGCGCGGAACCGGGAGTAAAGAGACTCCCGATCGAGGCTCAGGACGCGTTCCGTCCGGGGCCGCGGCCGGCTGACGTCGAGCTTCTCTTCCTCGCTGAGGCCGTTCGCGAGATCGGTCATCGACTTCTGCCAGAGCCCCGTGTCGCCGAGCGCGGCCTCGGCATCCGTCAGTGCAAACAGCCGCCAGAGCTGTTTGACGTCGCGAACCCGGCTGCGCTGGCCGCGGACATGGAAGAAGGCGTTCTCGTCGCTGTTGATGAAGGGCCGGAGCGTCAGCGCGCACTCCTTCACATAGTGCCGGGTGATCATATGGACCGCCGGGATTCGCATCGCACCGAGCTCGCCCTGGTCCGGCCCCATGCTGTGCGTTCGGATTCGACCTCCGATATGGTCTCGTTCCGCCTCGAATATCTCGACCTTCCATCCCAGCGCTTCCATCTCGACTGCCGCACATAATCCGGCTGCGCCCGCCCCGATGATGATGACGACCGGCGACGGCCCTTCATTCACCTTCGGCAACGCCCGAACCCGAGCGACCTCGTCCGGAATTTCTTCCGCAACACCTTTCAGGAACTGCGGCTCGGCTGCGGCCGGTGCGAAGCTGGCGCGTCGGAACATCTGGGGTGCCTTTCTTCCTGGCCGGTCTGGTCACTCGCCCGGCGGCTTGCGTCAGGAACCACATTGCGTCGGCGAACGGCCTTTGTCGATTAAAGGAGAGGGCTGCGATTGACGCAATCTGCTTCTTCGAAAGCAACTTGTTAGCCCCGGAGTCGAATCCGACTAGACTCGTTCATCGGCTAAGCTCATTGTCAGGTCTTCGCTTTCGTGTTGCTTTTGTAAATGCTTGTCACCCGCAAGTGGAGTTGCCCGATATGAGTGATGACTCAAAGCCCAAAGGCCAGGCTACCAACGATCCGAAGGCTCAAACCATCAAATCGTTGCAGACATTCGAACTGGGCAAGGTCGCGGCGAACGCGTCGTTGAGCCGGAAGCTTACGGACTTTATGAAGACTTTGTCTCCTGAGGAGAGAAACGATTTCGAACCCGTCCTGAGCGGGCGCACGGGCCCCATGGACGATGATGAGACGCCGGTTGTTTCCGTTTTTCTCAAACCGATGCAGGTGACAGCCGGCAACCTGGCCAAAGACGTCAACGTCTTCCTGAAGCCCATGCAAAGGGTGACGGAGGAAGGCGAGCGTAACGTCGAGATCTATCTGAAGCCCATGCAGGTCACGACCTCCGAACTGCCCCGGGACGTGACTGTGTTCCTCAAGCCCATGCAGAGGATCGGGACCGAAGTTACGATCCGGATGACCCCCGGAGGAGCGGAAGAGGGCGGAGATTGACGAAGGGGCCTGGGCAATTTGAGCGGCCAGAGGTGGGATGATGGTTCACGCGAGCGCTACACGTGACCCTTCCCCTTCCGATTATCTCGAACGCTTCCGGCAGTTCGCCGGCTCGCTCACACCGGACGAGCGGCTGGTCCTGAAGGAGCAGCTGTCGGCGGGCATCGTCCAGCATTTCGATGACGATAACAGCCTGAAAGCCGACAGCCTGGCGGAGGACGGTTTCCCTCGACTGGCGCACATGTTGAGGGCCTGCACCGAGCGATCGGATCGAATGCCGCTCAATGGGATCGCCTACCGGGGCTTTCCGCAATGGCTGACCGACCCGCTTCTGCGCGGGCTGCAGGCCGAGGCGGAAAAGCGGCGACACGAGCCCCTCGACCGCACCGACCACTTCCTGGGCTGCGGAGGCGAGCTGGCCGACGAGCTGGCGAATGACGAGGCCCTTGTTTCATTCGTCGAAAAGTGCGTCGGACGGATCGCGCCAACCGGCATTGCGAGCTACCTGTTCTACGACAGGGCCGGCCTCGGCATCCGTCCCCACGTCGATACCGAAGTCTTCTCGTTGAACCTGATGATCATGCTTCGTCATGATGTTCCCGCTTCCCTCACGCCGTCGGCGACCCGGATTTTCCCGGCCGAAGGCCCGAGCGAGGAGCACAGGCTGGCCGTGGGCGAGGCCATGCTGATGTACGGCAACAGCGTCGTCCATACGCGTAGCCCGATTGCGGAGGGCGAGGTGGTGCATTTGCTGACTATCGGGTTCAGCACCATCGACGTCCACTGAGGCCGCGGGGGATGGGAACGCCGGCCGTCGCAGAGAAGCTCGTAAGCTTTGGGCGTTCGTTGTCCGAGGCGGAACGCGACCAGTTGAAATTCGCTTTCTCCAAGGTGGCGGTGGAAAGCCTCGACGGGACGTTCGACTATCCCGCCGAGCCCGCTCGCCGGACGGCTCTCGACAAATCGCTGAATTTGTTGAGGCTGATCCAGCCCTATTCCGACCGCCTGCCGGGCGACGGCGCGGCCTACTTCGGGCGCCCGGCGTTTATGACCGATGAGATTCTGGATGCGTTGAGTCGGGAATCGGTGGCCATGCGGCCGCTTGCCTCGCGCCTTTTCGATCAGATGATCGTCCGGGTGGACAATCCGACCGACACGGCCCTATGCGAGCGCTTCGCATCGTCGGAGGACCTCTTCGGGCTGGTCACCGAACATGCCGGCGCCTGCTCGCGCAGTTTCGTGACGAGCTATATTTATTATGACGTCGCAGGCGACTGCAGCCAGCCGCATGTCGACAACGCCTTTACGGCCTTGACGGCCATGGTCAGCCTGAAGACGCCGCCGGGATTTCGCCCACCCCGGTCATCGGCCACACGCCTCTATTTTCCCGGTGGAAAGGCCGTCGACTACCATCTCGAGCCAGGCCAGATACTTTTGTTTCCCGGGTGCTGCATTCTTCACGGCCGGACTCCCGTTTCGGAGGGCGAGGCCGTCTCGTCGCTTCTGACCAGCTTTCGACCCGCGTGATCGAGGCGCTCGACATAGACGCGGAGCGGTCCCTCGCGACGGATCGCCTGATTCTCCAGCCGCTCGGGCCGGAGCACGCCCGCGAGCTGTTTCCAGCGCTCCAGGACGCTCATCTGTACCGCTATATTCCGGTAGACCCTCCGCTTACGGTCGAGGCTCTGGAAGCGCAGTATCGGGCCTGGGCTGAGCGCAAGTCCGCGGACGGATCCGAGCTCTGGTTGAACTACGTCGTGCGGTTCCGGCAGACCGGCCGCGCCGTCGCGACGGTGCAGGCCACCGTGAAGGATGAGGGCGAGGCATTCATCGCCTACCAGACTTTTTCCGAACACCTCGGTCGGGGCTACGCTCGCGAGGCTTGCCGGGCGCTGACGGAATATCTGGCTCGGCCGGATATCAGCGTCCAGGCCTTGGTGGACACGCGCAATCTTGCGTCCCAACGCCTGCTCGAAGCCATCGGGTTTGACAGGGTGGAGAAGATTGACGGGGCCGACCATTTCAAGGGCCAGGTCAGCGACGAGTATCGCTACGTCTTTCGTCCGCCCCCGCCGGCTTGACGCAACAGGGTGACGCTCAAAAAAGCCCCGGCGGTTTTCACCGCCGGGGCCAAGTCTTCCCTAGGGGTCAGGGGACTCGTCAGGCCAGCCGTCCGACCATCTGGATCGGCTGCGCCATGTTGAAATAATTGGGCGAGGTGGCCATCACCGCCTGGTGGATATCCTCATATTGCTCGCGGGTGCCGTCGCCCTCGAGGAAGACGGTGTAGGTGATCCGGCGGTAGCCGACGGGGACATTCTCATCGATACCAAGGAAGCCGCGAAGGTCGAGCTCCCCCTCGGTCTCGATCCGGCAGGCGTCGAGCGTGATTCCGCGGATCGAGGCCTGGGCGACATAGCCGACCATCATGCAGGCATTGACCGCCGACATCAGCAGCTCCTGCGGGTTGGGCGCGGCATTGGTGCCGAGCAGCTCGTGCGGCTCGTCGGCGACGATCGTGAAGCTGCGCGGGACGACCTCGCCGGCGAGCGTGTAGGAATCGACGGTCGATTCCGACTTGGTCTGGCCTTTCCATTCGGTCTTCACCCGGAAGGCGACCTGGCCCTTGCGGGGGTCCTGGGTGATGGCCGCGACGGTCTCGTCGAGGGCCGTGAGGTCGAGGCCGTTGACCGGCGGGCGCATGGGGGAATCTAGCATGTTTGAAGTCTCCACGGGGTGATCAGCTGAAGGCCGGAGCGACGGCCGCGATGCGGTCGCGGGCGGCCGGGGAAAGTCCGGCGAGGGTCGCCGTGAACTTGGGGTGGACCATGCCGGAGCCGAGATAGGTCCAGCGCAAGGCCTGGTGCTGCTGCGCCTGCAGATGCTCGCGCCGCTGGGCGCCGAGCTTGCGGCCGGTCGCGGCTTCGAACGCGTCGAGGTTGAGCGCGGCCTGGGCGGCGAAGCCGCCGTCGAGGAAGGCGCCGATCTCGAGATAGCCGTCGATCGCGGCCTGGATACCCGCCTCGTCGCGGCAGTCGGCCAGCGCCTCGACCATCAGGGTATCGAGCTTGGCGTGCTGGGCCTCCTCCATCCAGTGATGCTTGAGGAGGCTCTTGAACAGGGGGTCGAGCGCCTGGTCGTCGCGGACCGAATCGACATAATGGCTCTGGGTCATCCACTCGACCTGGAGGATGACGAGCGCGACCGAGAGCGGGTCGTGGCGGAGCACCTCGGCGGCGATCGCCTCGCCCGGGCCGATCGCCTCGCAGGGCGTTCCGAAGGCCTCGGTGAAGCGCTGGTGGAAAAGGCGGAAGAGGTGGATGTGCTTGGCTTCCTCGCTGGCGAAGTTGAGCAGGGCGCGGACCCTCAGGTCGTCGCCGTTCAGCTGCGGGCGGGCATGGTCGAGCACGAAGGGGAGGATGAACTCCTCCACGAGGCCGAATATGGTCAGATATTCATGGCCGCGAATCTGGTTGAGAACGCGCTTCTCGTCGTCGCTCAAAAAGGCGATCTGTTCGGTGCGCGCGAGGGCTTCCGGAAGGAAGCGGCGCGTAAAGTCGAGCTCCGCGCCGGCGGGTAGGACGTCCTCGACCTGCCAGGCCGCTTTGGCCGAGCTGGCGAGGACGTCACTGAAGTTGAAAGCGTGATACATCTGGATCCCTTCCAGGTCAGGCCGCTCAGGCGAGCGTCGAGACGTGGGCGGGCTGCTGCATCGCCAGGACGGTCACCGCGCCGCTGAGGACGGCGGAGGAGGATCCAAGCGCGGCCGCGGCGAGCAGCACGAGCTGCAGGCGGCCTTTCTTCGCGTTGATGGCACTCATTTTACAATCTCCCGAATAGGCGCGGCACCGAACGCCGCGACCCCGCCTTTCTGGAGGCGGCTCTTGTCCGGGCTATTCCGAGGCGGCGGGAAAATTGTGTCAATTGTTACAGAAAGGCGGTTTCTGCGGAGGGCCCGGGCCGCTATACAGGCGCCGCTGGCCGATTCCGGGGGGATGACGAGAGTGGAAGAGGGCGAGATTGCCTGCGTCGTCGCGAGCGTGATCAGCTCCTCGCTGAACTGCCTGCTGCTGCTCGACGAGAAAGGCGACATCCTCGAGTTCAACCGGTCCGCCGAGGAGGCCTACGGCTATTTTCGAACCGAAGTGGTCGGCAAGCCGATCTGGACCCTCATCGACCGCAATCCCTCGCGCGAGGAGGATGAGGATTCGCTTCAGGCCTATATCGCCAACGGCGACGCCACGACCGGCCTGAGGGTCGTCGTCGACGTCCGGATGAAGAGCGGCGATGTGGTCCCGCTCGAGATCAGCGTCACCTCGCTCGTCATCGGCGGCAAGCGCCGATTCCTGCTCAGCCCGCGCGACCTGTCGGCGCGGCGGGCCAATGACGAGCTGGCCGAATCGAGCCGCCGGCTCGAGCTCGCCGTCGAGGGCGCAAAGCTCGGCACCTGGACTTTCGACATGGAGACCGGACGAACCTGGTATTCCGACCGCTCGAAGTCGATGTACGGGCTCCCCGCCGACGCGGAGATGAGCACCGACGCCATTCGCGCCGCCGTCCATGCGGATCATTGGAAGGAAGTCTCGGAGCCCTATCTCCACGGCTTCACCCAGGATCGGGTCGAGGTCGAATATCGCGTCGTCTGCCCCGACGGCTCGACTCGCTGGATCTATTCGCTCGGCGCCCTCAACCGCGATTCGGACGGGATCGCCCGGAGCGTCAGCGGAATCCACCTCGACATCACCGACCGCAAGCGGGCCGAGGAGGAGCGCGACGAGGCCCGGCGGGCGCTCGACCTCGCGGTCGAGGGGGCCGGGCTCGGTCTGTGGTCGGTCGATCCGGGCACCGGCGCGGTCTGGCATTCGGAAACGTCGCGCCGGCTGTGGGGGATGGACCTCGACATGCCGATCGATGCCGCCACCCTCAAGGACTATATCCATCCGGACGATTGGGAGACGGTGCGCGAGCCCTATCGCGAGGGCTTTCCCGAGGACATCGTCTCGCTCGAGCACCGGGTGGTCTGGCCGAGCGGCGAAGTGCGCTGGCTCCACGCCCTCGGCCAGGCCACGCGCGATTCCTCGGGCGCGGTCACGATGGTGACCGGGATCCATCTCGACATCACCGACCGCAAGCGCGGCGAGCAGGAGCTGGCCGAGACGAGGCGGCAGTTCGAGCTCGCCGTCGAGGGCGCCAATCTCGGCCTCTGGACGATCGATCCGAGGACCGGCGAGACCTGGTACAGCGCACGCTCGCGCGAGCTTTACGGAGTCGACGGCGAGATGCATCTCGACGGGACGACGCTGAAGGCCTTCATCCACCCCGACGATTGGGACGTGGTGGTGGAGGCCGCGCGCAGCGGCTTCCCCAACGACGCCGTCTCGCTCGAGCACCGGGTGATCTGGCCCAACGGCGACACGCGCTGGGTGCATTCGCTCGGCACGGTGGTCCGCGACTCCGAAGGCGAGGCGACCCTGGTCACCGGAATCCATGTCGACATCACCGACCGGAAGCGCGCCGAGCAGGAGCTGGCGCGCTCGCGCGACGCCCTCCACCAGTCGGAAAAGCTCGCCGCTCTGGGCTCGCTTCTCGCCGGAGTCAGCCACGAGCTCAACAATCCGCTCGCCGCCATCGTCGGCCAGGCCGAGATGCTCCAGGAGGACAGCGTCGGGACTCCGTTCGAGCTTCGCGGCAAGAAGATCGGCGCCGCGGCGGAGCGCTGCGCCCGGATCGTCCAGACTTTCCTCGCCATGGCCCGGCAGAAGGACGCCCAGCGCAGCCTCGTCGACTTGAACGATGTCGTCGCCACCGCTCTGGAGATCGCCGAATATGGGCTGCGCACCGCGGGCATCGGAGTGCGGGTCACCCTGGGATCGATGCTTCCCAAGGTGCTCGGCGACCGCGATCAGCTCCACCAGGTGCTGGTCAATCTCATCGTCAACGCCCAGCACGCGATGCAGGGCGGCGAAGTGTTCGACAAGACCCTGACGGTCAGGACCTCGGTCAGCCACAGCGGGGAAGTCCTCCTCGACGTCACCGACACCGGCCCCGGAGTGCCGGAGAAATTGCGGGGGCGGATCTTCGACCCCTTCTTCACCACCAAGCCGCAGGGCGTCGGGACGGGAGTCGGCCTCTCCTTCTCGCACGGAATCGTCGAGGCCCATGGCGGCACCATCGTCCTCGAGCCGAGCCGCCGGGGCGCCCATTTCCGGATCGCCCTTCCGCCGGCCGCGGAGAGCGAGCCGGTCGCCGTTCCGATCGCCGCCGAGACCGCGGCCGAATCGGCCGCCGGCGGCAAGGCGCTGGTCGTCGAGGACGAAGCCGACGTGGCCGACACCCTGCGCGAGCTGCTCGAGCGGGAGGGCTACACGGTCACCGTCGCCGGCGACGGCTCCGCGGCCCTGATGGCGCTCGACCGCGGCGAGTTTGATCTCATCATCTCCGATCTTCGAATGCCCGGCGTGAGCGGTCCCGACCTCCACGCCCGCCTGGCGGAAACCAAGCCGCATCTGATCGAGCGAATGGGCTTCGTCACCGGCGACACCCTGGGCTCGAGCATGGACGATTTCCTTCGCGGCTGCGGCCGACCGGTGCTCGAAAAGCCCTTCACCAAGGTCGGGGTACGCTGCCTGATCGCCTCCATCCTCCAGCCACGGGTAGACGCATGAACGACATTTCCGCCCATATCGTCGTCGTCGACGATGACGAGGACGTCCGCTCCACCGTCGCCGAATATCTCCGGCGCAACGGCCTTTCGGTCAGCGAGGCCGACGGCGGCGCGGCTCTGCGCGAGCTGATGGCGACGAGGCCGATCGACCTCGCCCTGCTCGACATCAACATGCCCGGCGACGACGGCCTCACCCTGGCGCGCGAGATCCGCGGCCTCGGGGATGCGGGGATCATCATGCTGACGGCGAAGAGCGACGACGTCGACCGGATCGTCGGCCTCGAAATCGGCGCGGACGATTACATCACCAAGCCGTTCAACCCGAGAGAGCTGCTGGCCCGGGTCAAGGCGGTGCTTCGCCGCGCCAGCCGCGGCGGCGAGGCGCCGGCGACGATGGGCAGCGAGGTGCAGATGGGCAAATGCCGGCTCAACCTCGATACCCGCAAGCTGTTCGAGGCGGACGGCAGCGAGGTGCCGATCACCTCGATGGAGTTCGATCTCCTCAAATGCTTCGCCGAGCATCCCCGCCGGGTCCTCAGCCGCGACCAGCTGCTCGACATGGCGCACAACAAGGAGATGGAGGCGTTCGACCGCTCGATCGACACTCGGATCGCCCGCATCCGCCGCAAGATCGAGCGCGATCCCGCCAAGCCCGAATGCCTGAAGACGGTCCGGGCCGCCGGCTACGTCTTCAACCCCGATTGCGGCTGAGGTCCAGCCGGCGGCGAAGGCCGAGCAGCAGGGCGCTCGTCCCGAGGCTCGCCAGACCGAAGACAAAACCGAAGACCGCGCCCCCGAGCGACTGGCCGACCAGCCCGGCGGAGACGGCGAAGAAGATCGCGCCGACGACCGGGTGGAGCGCCAGGCGCGTCTCGGTGAGCGTGATCAGGAACAGGCTGAGAAGCCCGGGCAGGACGGCGATCAGCACCATCATCATCGCCACCGACAGGTAGAGCGCGGGGCCGGCCGCGCCTTCCCCGCTGAGCAGGCCGATCAGCGCCGGAAGCCCCCATCCGGCGGTTTGTGGCGCGACGATCGGCGAAAGCCAGGACGCGGCGACGCTCCCCACGACGGCGCCCGAATAGACGGACGCCGCCCAGGTGACATAACCGGGCTCCCAGTCGGAGGCCAAATCGGAATTGGGGGCTGGATCGGTCATGGCACGAGGTTAGGCGGGCCGCGCGCGATTGCCAACGCGGGCTGTTCGCTTGCCGCAAAGGCCGGGATCGGCGCCGGCGCCGTGGGCCGGGGCCGGGATGCGCCGAGCCGAGTGCAACCAATAAGGAGCCCGGTCTGTTCTCGCTCCTGACAGGTAGTGGCGGGCGGGTGCCGAAAAGGAACCCTTTGATGTTGCGTTATGTAATGGCGGCCTTTCTCGCCGCGGCGCCGCTCGGAGCGGCTTCGGCCCAGCAGGAGAAGACGGAAGGCTGGGCGCTCGCCGCAATGCCCAACGGCTGCATGGTCCAGGCCGTGTCGCCCCACGGCACCATGCTCTCCATCTGGGCCTTCGCCGGCGAGGAGAAGCTCGGCTTCCTGCTCCAGAATCGCGGCTGGGAAGTCGAGGACGGCAAGAAGACCGCGCTTCAGGTCGAGTTTGCCGGCGCCAGCACCCTGCCGGTTGAGGCGACCGCCCGGGCCGAGATCGACTCCGACGGCCCCGGCCTCTACTTCACCGTCGAGCCCGGCGGCGCCGATCGCGGCAATTTCCTCGGCGCCTTCACCAGCGCCCGGGGCATGAGCATCCGCCGCGACGGCGCCAGCGTCGACACTCTGTCGCTCGCCGGAAGCCGTGGCGCGATCTCCAGCCTCGCCAAATGCCTGGCCGACCGCTGGAACGAGTCCGGCCCGGCGCCGGCCGAGGCGGGGGAATCCGCGCCGGCCGTCGACTCGACGATCTAAAGCATCGTGCGCTAACCTAATCGTCATCCCGGACTTGATCCGGGATCCATCTTCTACTGGCCATCGCTGCAAGAAGAAGGTGGATACCGGGTCAAGCCCGGCATGACGGGTGATGCGGATTTAGCGCATGCGGCTCTGGCGCGAAGGCATCGCGAGCAAGTGGAGCGGTACGCAGGGCCGTCCCGTTGCTCAGGAGCTGCGAAGCGCCGGACGGCCCCCGGCTTTCGCCGGGGCGCGGCTTTCTATTTGAAGTAGCTGGCGCCCGGCCGCGCCATCGGCGCCTGCTTTTCGGGGCGCGGCTTGGGCGGCGCCCGCATCGCGGCCCGAGCCGCCGCCTCGGCGCCGTGGGTGGCGAGCTTGAGATAGGCGCCGTGCGCCCGCCTCAGCCGCTGCCGCTCGGCCTCGCTCTTGGCCTCGCCGAGCTGGGTCAGCGCCTCCTCGGCTTTCGCCTGATATTCCTGGGCCGTGCTCATCGCGCTGTTCCTTAGTGGAGGGGGAGCCCGGCCGCTGCCGGACGCTTGCGTCGAGCGTGGGCGCTTTGCCCGCCACTTACAACCTCAATCAAGGCCGGACCCTCCGGGGACGCCCCGCACGCCCGCGACGCCGCCGCCCTGGTCGAATGGAAGCGCGGGCGCGGGACGAAGCCGCCGAATGGCGGGCGCGGGTGGACAAGGAAGGTCCGGCGGTCGGGCCGCACGATGATCCGGAAGTCGCTCGCTAGCGCATCACCCTCTCAACGCGTCGATCAGCACAAGCACCACCGACAGCGCTACGCTCCCCGGCCCCAGGCGATCGCGAACAAAGCGACGAACGCCACCCATAAAGCCGGTCTCACCTTCCGCCCCTCGCGCCACAAGGCCAGCCGCCGCGCCACCAGCCACGCCGTCGCAAGCCCTAATGCCGCCCCCGCCCAGGCGGTCAGGGCGAGCCCGAGCCCGGTCCTTTCTGGCGGCCAGGGGCATATGCCAGTGCCGAAATCCTGGCACGTGTTCGGAGCGACGTAGAGGAGCGAATGACAGTCACTAGTCGCGGCCCGCCTCAGCCGAGGCGCGCCCACGTGGGTGCCGCCCCTGCGAAGAGAGCGGCATGACCTGCCGAGCGCGTCGGTAAAGTCTGAGCCCAATCAGTGCTTGATGCGCGGACTCAACGCTGGGAAAGTAATCGGCTTGACCCTTGGTGTTTCCGTCTTGCGGCAACGAGTACATTCCCGGACCGTTTATCTATGGCCGATTTTTTGATCGAAGAACTGAAACGCGAGATTCACGGCGCCAAACGACCGCTGGTGATTTGTGGGGCCGGCGTTTCCATGCAGGCGACGAGCGGGAAGGCGCCGTCCTGGGCGAAGCTGATCGAGAACGGAATTCAGCGGGCCGTCGACCTGGGGGTGGCGCATGCAACCTGGGCCGCTTACGCACGGCATCGCCTCGGCTCAGGAGGTGCGGACGAGTGGATAGCGGTCGCGGACGAGCTCACGAGCCTCCTGGGGACCCAAAGAGGAAGAGAGTTTTCGCAATGGCTGGAAGCGCAAATAGCGCCGCTTGCGAGCAACGAAAATTTTCTCCTCGCTACGCTCGTTGACCTCCAATCGCCTCTCGCAACGACGAATTACGACGATATCCTAACCGCCTATACAGGCCTCCCGGCCATCCTTTGGAACGACTATGCTCAAGTGGCGGCATTCTTGAAGGATGAGCGAAGCGGCGTTCTTTACCTTCACGGGCACTGGCGCCAACCTGAGACGGTTATCCTGGGATCGTCTTCCTACGAGAATTTGACCACGGAACCCCGACGCAATCTACTTCAGCAGCTTGCCGGCCTGACTCGGCCGACCCTTTTCGTAGGTTGCAGCGCAGACGGGCTAGCCGATCCGGATTTTGCCAAGTTTGATCAGTTCATCAGGGACTGGAGCGGATCTGCGGAGCGACGATATTGGCTCATCACGGAAGAGGCCGCCTCGACAATCGATCGGGTAGCCTATTTGGCGAAGAACGTCATTCCCATCGTATACGGCAGCGAACACGGCGATCTTCCGGGCTTTTTGCAGCGCCTGACGGGACGAAGCTCTCCCGGGAGCCCTCCGGCTTCGCCGAGCCACGCGATCCAGTGTGTCGACGAGAGCCAGCCGCGGCCCCGTCTCTTCGGTCGTGACGGCAAGATCAGAGAGATCGTCAGAAGCATCCTAGATGGACAGCACGTCATTATTTCCGGTGCTCCTGGAATCGGAAAGACGGCCTTGGCGGTCGCGGCGCTCTACGAGGATGAGATCCAGCGCGGCTTCGGCCTCTCCAGGGTGTTCGTCTCGCTGGAGGGTTTGGAGGACCCGCGCAACGTCGTCGTGCAGCTTACTTCAACCCTCGGCCTCGATCCGGCGGGGGACATACCTTCTCTTTTGCGCCGGGTTGAAGGGTTCACGACGGAAAGTCCGGTCGTGGCAATATTGGATAATGCTGAGGATGTCTTTGACGCCGATTTCGACTCCGCGCAGCACCTGCTCCAGCTTCTGGCGCAACGGCGCGGCCTCACCCTCCTGCTCACGCTTCGCGGAGCTTCGCCCACTCTGGTCGAATCATATGTCATTTCCGATCTCGAGCCGTTGGACGAGCCTGCGTCGAAGAGCGCATTCGTAGCGGTTGCCCAAGGGGAGTTCGGCGACGATCCGAGGCTGGGCGAGCTCTTGAGGGAGCTCGACGGCCATCCCTTGTCGATAGAGTTGATCGCCGCCCGCGCCAGAGAAATAGGGGATTTGGGCGAGGTCAGACGGTTGTGGGATATCGAGAAAGCGAAAGTTCTCGAGCGGCAAGGCGCGAAGGCCACCAGGCTGACCAGCGTCCGAGCCTCGCTGGGCCTCTCACTGCAGAGCAAGTCACTGCAAAGGACGCCGGCCGCGCTGCCCGTGATTGCAGTCCTGTCTGTTCTCCCCGACGGGGTGGACGCGGATTCGGTCCGTCGTCTCATCGGGAGCCCTGCCGACTTCGGCAGGAATAAGGTCGCGAGCGCGATCGTTGCGCTCCGCGAGCTGAGGCTGACAGAGCGCCGGAAGGACGGCGTGGTGCGAATGCTTAATCCACTCAGGGAGAGCGCCCGGTTGGATGTGCCCCTGACCACTGCTATCCGCAAAAGGCTTCGTCAGCATTATCTATCGCTCGCCGTCAAGGGCGAGCTTGTTGCCACAGAGGCCTGGCGCGGGGTGTCCGAGGTCCTCGGGCGTGAATTTGCGAACATCGATGCAGTATGCAGAATAGAACAGGAGAGCGGCAACATCTCGCCGGAATTTCTGCGGGCAGCACTCGGCCTCATCAAGAGCGTGGATGCAACCGGTCGGGAGATTCCCAGATGGAGCGACGATTTAATTGCCAGCCTGATCCATAAGGGTAATTACATAGATGCGGCGAATTTTATGAATTCCGCAAGTTCTGTATATTATGACAGAAGGGAACTTGCTAAGTCAGAGCGCTATCGAAAAGAGGTAATATTACACCTTCGCAGATTCGGTCCAAGTAACGCCTTGGCCGATGCCTATTTTGGATTAGGAGCTATTGCTATAGACTATTCCAGCCATGCGGACGCAACCAGCAATCTCGCGACCGCTTTGGACATGTTTCGCTTGGTCGGGAATACCACGGGGATCGGGGCAGTCCTATACCATCTAGCTAACTTGGCCTATCGCACAGGCAATCGGGAAGTTGCCTTGCAATTGGTGAAAGAGTCGGAAGAAAAGTATTCTGCGGGGCACAATCTTTTGGGCCAGGCGAATTGTAGAGTCTTGCGATCTCAAATCGGGGTACCCGACGCAGGAGACCTGCTCAGGGAAGTCATCGCCCAGGTGAGCGGCGCTGGCGTCCCCGCGACGGAATCGAATGCCTACAACCTGCTTGGCGACCGAGCAATCAGGGCCGGCGACCTGCCCGAAGCCCTTCGGATGTTCGATCTGGGCGGCTCCATCGCGAAAAACGGCCGTTCTCTCGGCAATGAGGCGCACGCGACGATCATGTCGGGCATGTGCCTGAAAGCGATAGGAGAAACAGAAAAAGGAATTCACCTCGTCCAGTTGGGATTTTCTCTCTGGTTTGAATCGCTGACGGAGCAGGATGCCGCACGACTGGGCTGGGAGGAAATTCGCCAGGCCTATTTGACCAGCGACCCGGTCGAAGCCGCCAGCCACCGCGAGGCCGCCAAAATCGCATGGACCAAGGTAGGGCGCCAAGACCTGGTTACGGATTGGGTCGGTCTTTCCTTGATTTAGATTGCCTCTAGTCCCGGGGGGCGTAGGCGGCGGAATCGCCGTGGAAATCGCCCGCATCCTCCATTGCGATCTAGACGCGGACCGGGAATTCGGGCGTTAGCGCCGGATCGAAGCACCACTTCGATCCGAACTCACTCCTCCCCCATCCGCAGAGCCGCTATAAACGCCTCCTGCGGAATGCTCACGCTGCCGTATTCGCGCATTCGTTTTTTGCCCTCTTTCTGTTTGTCGAGGAGCTTGCGTTTGCGGCTGATGTCGCCGCCGTAGCATTTGGCGGTGACGTCCTTCCTCAGCGCCGCGATGGTTTCGCGGGCGATGACCTTGCCGCCGATCGCGGCCTGGATCGGGATCTTGAAGAGGTGGCGGGGGATGAGGTCCTTGAGGCGCTCGCACATGTGGCGGCCGCGGGCCTCGGCGGCGGCGCGGTGGACGATCATCGACAGAGCGTCGACCGGCTCGTTGTTGACGAGGATGTTCATCTTGACGAGGTCGCCCTCGCGATGGCCGATCTGGTGATAGTCGAACGAGGCGTAGCCGCGCGAGATGCTCTTGAGCCGGTCGTAGAAGTCGAACACCACCTCGTTCAGCGGAAGCTCGTAGGTGAGCTGGGCGCGCCCCGCGACATAGGTCAGATTCTTCTGGATGCCGCGGCGGTCCTGGCAGAGCTTGAGGATCGGCCCGAGATATTCGTCGGGGACGTAGATGGTCGCCTCGATCCAGGGCTCCTCGATGCTCTCGATCCGGTTGGGATCGGGCATGTCGGCCGGATTGTGGAGCTGGATGATCTTGCCAAGGCCTCCCTCCCGGGACGCGTCCTCCTTCGAATGGGAGAGATGGACGTTGTAGATGACCGACGGCGCCGTCGTGATCAGGTCGAGATCATATTCGCGGGTGAGCCGCTCCTGGATGATCTCGAGGTGGAGGAGGCCGAGGAAGCCGCAGCGGAATCCGAAGCCGAGCGCCGCCGACGTCTCCATCTCGAAGCTGAATGACGCATCGTTGAGGCGGAGCTTGGAGATCGACTCGCGCAATTTCTCGAAATCGGCGGCGTCGACCGGGAACAGGCCGCAGAAGACCACCGGCTGGACCAGCTTGAACCCGGGCAGGGCCTCCGCGGCCGGTCGCCGAGCGTCGGTGATGGTGTCGCCGACGCGGGTCTCGGTGATGTCCTTGATCTGGGCGGTGATGAAGCCGATCTCGCCCGGGCCCAATTCGGGCAATTGCTCGATCTTGGGGCGGAAGGCGCCGACCCGGTCGACCAGGTGGGTGGTCCCGGCCGCCATGAAGGCGACGTTCTGGCCCTTGCGGATCGCGCCGTCGATGACCCGGACGAGGATGACAACGCCCAGATAGGGGTCGTACCAGCTGTCGACCAGCATCGCCTTCAGCGGCGCGTCGCGGTCGCCGGTGGGCGGCGGGATCCGGGTGACGATCGCTTCCAGCACCTCGGCGATGCCGATCCCGGTCTTGGCGCTGGTCAGGACGGCGTCGTCCGCGGGAAGTCCGACGATATCCTCTATCTCCTTACGGACCTTTTCCACCTCGGCGGCGGGGAGGTCGATCTTGTTGATGACGGGGACGATCTCATGGTCGTGCTCGATCGACTGGTAGACGTTGGC
>Ga0190275_10000543_pt1 | contig 32360 bp, 26 predicted proteins | sample Popmic550T_FD_133745 | JGI IMG/M metagenome (GOLD analysis project Ga0190275, IMG submission 133745) | Populus adjacent soil microbial communities from riparian zone of Yellowstone River, Montana, USA - 550 T | ecosystem: Environmental > Terrestrial > Soil > Riparian zone > Trees stand | place...
CTGCGCGAGCGCACCGACCCGGTGAACTCCATCCTCTCCGGCGCCCCTCCGGGCGAGCTCGCCCCAACTACCCGTACCTGGCAGACCTCCGCGTCGCTCGTGCAGCTCCTGCCGACCGGCGGCACCGTCTCCGTCTTCAGCGGCGTGAACCGCGACGAGACCGACAGCGTCTTCGCCCTCCTCACCCCGGCGTGGGGGACGTCGTTCGGCGCCGAAGTGCGGCAGCCGCTGATGCAGAACCGCCGCATCGACCCCGCCCGCCGCGCCATCCGCATCGCCCGCGCCGACCGCAGCCGCGCGCTCTCCACCCTCCGCCGCATCGCCGCCGAGACCACCGCCGCCGTCGAGCGGTCGTGGTGGACCCTCGCCGCCGCGCGCCGCGACGCCGAGACCCGCCAGTCCGCCGTGCGCGTCGCCGAGAAGCAGCGCGAGGACACCAAGGTCCGCATCGAAGCCGGCACCCGGCCCGAGGCCGAGCTCGCGCACACCACCGCCGAAGTCGAGCGCCGCAAGGGCGACCTCGCCGTCGCGCAGGAGAACGTCACCCGCGCCGAGAACACCCTGCGCGCCCTCATCGCCCGCGACACCAACGACGAGATCTGGAGCCAGGAACTGGTCCCCGACCTCGACGCACCTGACGCCCAGGCCTCAACTCCCCAGCAACCAGCAACCAGCAACCAGCAACAAGCCCCCGCCCTGATCGCCACGGCACTCGAAAACCGTCCCGAGCTCGAAGAACTGCAACAACGCCTCACCCGTCAGGACATCGAGCTCGAATCGTCGCTCGACCGGATCCGCCCGCAGGTCGACCTCGTCGCCTCCTACAACACCCGCGGCCTCTCCGGCACCCGCAACGAGAACGCCATCGAGCCGTTCGGCCCGGTTGTGATCGCCGGCGATCTCCTCGGCGGCCTCGGCTCCTCGCTCGGCACGCTCGCCCGCAACCAATTCCCCGACGCCTCCCTCGGCGTCGCCTTCACCATCCCCATCGGCAACGTCGCCGCGAAGCAGGACGTCGCCATCGCCCGCGCCGTGCGGCGGCAGAGCGAGGCCACGCTCGACTCCGCGCGCCAGCGGATCGCGGTCGAAGTCCGCAACGCCCTTGCCTCCCTCGCCAGCGCCGAGCAGCGCATCGACGCCGCCCGCGCCGCGCGCGTGGCCGCCGAGACCGGCGTGCAGGCGGAGCGCGACCGCTTCGAGGCCGGCACCTCCAACACCTTCTTCATCCTCACCCGGCAGAACGAGCTCGCGAGCGCGCAGCTCGCCGAGACCGTCGCCCTGTCCGACTACCGCAAGGCCCAGACCGAGCTCGCCCGCGCCACCGGGACGCTGCTGCGCGACCGCAACATCATCATCGAGAGGTAATTCATGAAACGCGTTTTGATCCTCCTCCTGGCGGTCACGATCGCCGCCTGCAACAACAAGAAAGACGACGGCACGATCCACCTCAACGGCCGCATCGAAGCCCCCACCGTCGACCTCGGCCCGAAGGTCGCCGGCCGCGTGGTCGAGGTGCTGGTCCGCGAAGGCGACCGCGTGAAAGCGGGCGCGCTCCTGGTCCGGCTCGACCTCGGCGAAACGGCGATCGCGGTCGAGCGCGAGCAGGCCGGCGTCCGTTCCGCCCAGGCGCGCGCCGAAGACGCCGAGTCGGGGAGCCGCGAGTCCGAGATCGCGGCCGCGCAGGCCGAAGTGCTCGACCGCCGCGTCGCCGTCGGCGGCGCGGAGAAGGAAGTCGAGCGGCAGCGCTTCCTCTTCTCCCGCAAAGTCGGGACGGAGCGCGACTACGACCAGGCCCGCATCACCCTCGAGCGCGCGAAAGCGGCGCTCAAGATCAGCCAGGAGCGGCTCGACCTCGTCCGCGAAGGATCGCGCCGCGACCAGACCAAGGCCGCCGAAGCGGAAACCGAGCGCGCCCAGGCCGTCCTCAGGCAGACCGTCGCCGTCGCGCGCGAAGGAGAGATCCGCGCGCCCGCCGACGGCGTCATCGTCCATCGCCTCGCCGAGCCCGGCCAGCTCGTCGGCGCCGGCCAGTCCGCCGTCACCATGGCCTTCGCCAACCGCCTCTACGTCCGCACCTTCATCCCCGAGACCCAGCTCGGCAAAGTGCGCATGGGCACCGCGGCCCGTGTAACAGTGGATGCCTTCCCCGGCCGCGAATTCCCCGCCCGCATCACCGAGATCGCCCCTGAAGCCGAATTCACCCCGAAGCAGGTAGAGACCAAGAGCGAACGCGTGAACCTGGTCTTCGCCGCCAAAGCCGATCTCGATCGCGGCTGGAACGAGCCGTTGGTGCCCGGGCAACCGGCAGAGCTGATTGTGAGGGTCAAGTGAGATGGGACAAATGGGACCAATGGGACTAATGGGACTAATGGGACTAATGAAACCCCATCAGTCCCATCAGTCCCATAGGTCCCATTTGTCCCATAGGTCCCATAGGTCCCATCAACAATTGAGAGCACTCAAATGATTACCGCCACCCACCTCACCCGCCGCTTCGGCGCAAAAACCGCCCTCGACGCCATCGACTTGCACGTCGATTCCGGCGAGCTGTTCGGCCTCATCGGGCCCGACGGCGCAGGCAAGACCACCTTCTTCCGCATCGTCGCCGGCGTGCTCGCGCCGACCTCCGGGAGCGTCACCGTCGACAAACAGGCGACCTTCGGCTTCGTCCCGCAGCGCTTCGCCATGTACGAAGACCTCTCCGTCGACGAAAACCTCACCCTGCGCGCGAAGCTCTACGGCGTCCCTACCAAAGTCGCCAACGAGCGCGCCGCCGACCTCCTCGCGCGCGTCGGCATGGACCGCTTCCGGGCCCGGCTCGCCGGGGCGCTCTCCGGCGGGATGAAACAGAAGCTCGCCCTCGTCGCGGCGCTGCTCACCCAGCCGCAGCTTCTCCTGCTCGACGAGCCGACCACCGGCGTCGACCCGGTGTCGCGCCGCGAATTCTGGGCGCTGCTCAACCAGCTCCACCACGACGGCTTGACCATCCTCGTCTCCACCCCCTACATGGACGAAGCGGAGTACGCCACCCGCATCGCCTTCCTCGACCGCGGCCGCATCTCCGCCATCGGCACGCGGCACGAGATCGTCGCCACCTACGACCGGCCGCTGCTCGAGATCCGCACCTCCAACCGCCTCGAAGTGCGCGCGCGGCTGGCGTCGATGAGCGAAGTCGACGACCTCTCCCTCTTCGGCACCGTCCTCCACGCCCGCGGCGCGAGCGGCAGCGGCGCCGACCTGCTCACCCGCGTGCGCGTCGCCCTGCGCGACGTCGTCGCCGAAGACGACATCCAGCCGCTCGCCCCGTCGCTCGAAGACGTCTTCGTCCTCGGCGGCGGAGAAGAAGAGGACGACGCATGAACGGCGGCACACTCGTCCAAGTCCGCAACGTCACCCGCCGCTTCGGCAGCTTCACCGCTGTCGACAACGTCTCCTTCGACCTGCCGCGCGGCAAAGTCTTCGGCTTCCTCGGACCGAACGGCTCCGGCAAGTCGACGACCATCCGCATGCTGGCCGGCCTGCTCGCGCCGACCTCGGGCTCCATCACCGGCTTCGGCTCGCTCGACGTCACGAAACAGACAGAAGCCTGGAAGTCGCGCCTCGGCTACATGAGCCAGAAGTTCTCGCTCTACCTCGACCTCACCGTCGAAGAGAACCTCCGCTTCTACGGCACGATCTACGGCCTTACCAACGACAAGATCCGCGAGCGCATCGACACGCTCGCCGAGCGGCTGCGCTTCCAGAAGATCCGCAACCAGCTCACCGACGGCCTCTCCACCGGCCTGCGCCAGCGCGTCGCCCTCGCCGCCGCGCTGCTGCACGAGCCCGAGCTGCTGTTCCTCGACGAGCCGACCGGCGGCGTCGACCCGCGCGGGCGGCGCCTCTTCTGGGACCTCATCTACGAGCTGGCCGCCGACCGCGGCATGACCGTCCTCGTCACCACCCACTACATGGACGAAGCGGAGCAGTGCGACCGGCTGGCGTTCATCCTCGACGGCGTCCTGATCGCCGACGGCTCCCCGCACGAGCTGAAGCGCGGCCTGCGCGACCGCATCTTCGAAGTGCGGGCCGAGCGCGATCCGTTCGGCATCGTCCGCGGCCTCCAGGGCGATCCCTCGCTCGAAGACGTCTACCTGTTCGGCCTCACCGTCCGCGCCGTCGCGGACGAAGGAGAGTCCGCGCGCGTGCGCGAACTGCTCGCGCGGTGGGGCGACGCCGAGGCGGCCGAGCCGTCCCTCGAAGACGTATTCGTCTCCCTCGCGCGCAAGCGCGTGCAACAGAAAGAAGCGGTGCAAGCATGAGAAGACTCCTCGCCCTCACATGGAAAGAATTCCTCCAGCTCAAGCGCGACAGGATGACCCTGCGGATGATCGTCATGGTGCCGGTGATGCAGACCCTCATCTTCGGCTACGCCATCAACTACGACGTCAAGCACCTCAAGACCGTCGTCCTCGACGAGAGCCGCTCCTACGAAAGCCGCGAGCTGGTGGCGAAGATGACCGGCACCGGCTACTTCGACGTCGTCGGCCACGTCGACTCCATGGACGAGATGCAGGCCCAGATCGACTCCGGCAAGGCCTCGGTGGGCGTCGTCTTCGATCGCGACTTCGGCAAGAATCGCCACCGCGGCCGTCCCGCCGAAGCGTTCCTCATCGTCAATGCCTCCGACACCACCACCTCGTCGCAGGCGATGTCGATCATGGCCGGCATCGCCCAGACCATGTCGATCCAGACCCTGGTGCGGCGCTCCGGCTGGACCCACAAACAACTGCCGGTCGACGTGCGCGTGCGCCCCTGGTACAACCCCGACCTCCGCACCTCGCGCTTCATCATCCCCGGCCTCATCGCCATCATCCTGACGTTCACGCTCATCCAGTTCACCGCCATCGCCATCGTGCGGGAGCGGGAGCGCGGCACGCTCGAACAGCTCCAGGTGACGCCGGCCACGCGCGCGGAGCTGATCCTCGGCAAGATCCTGCCGTACATCGTCATCGGCTACTTCCAGTTCACCCTGACGCTGCTGCTGATGCGCTACCTCTTCAACATCCCCATCGCCGGCTCGGTCGTGCAGCTCTACCTGGTCGGCTTCCTCTTCATGGCCGCCGTCCTCGGCCTGGGGATGCTGATCTCGACCATCGCCCAGACCCAGATGCAGGCCACCCAGATGTCGATGTTCTTCCTGCTGCCGTTCGTCTTTTTGTCGGGCTATGTCTTCCCGATCGAAGGCATGCCGCTGATCTTCCGCTGGATCTCCAACGTCATCCCAGCCAAATACTTCATCAGCGTCATCCGCGGCATCGTGTTGCGGGGCGCGTCATTGGCGGAGCTGTGGGAACCGACGGCACTGCTGGCGCTGTATACGTTCCTGATCATTGCGCTCGCGGTGATGAGGTTCAAGAAGACGACAGCGTAAGAACTTTGCGCCTCCTACGGAGCGCCGGTCTTCGACCGGCCGGTCCGCCGGCATTCTGCCGGCCGTCTCCGGGACACTTTTCCGCACACTGCCGACCGAAGGTCGGCGGACCGGCCGGTCGAAGACCGGCGCTCCGTCCCATGACGAAGAGGAGGGGACATTCATGAAATCGAATTCCGCCCGTCCCGAATCGAGCGGAGCACCGTCTCTGCGAGCTCCTTCGTCACCGGCTCCCGCACGACGAGCAGGCGCGAGAGCAGCGCCCCGATCACCAAGTCTGCCTGCAGCTCCGACCCGAAGGCCTCGCTGAGCAGCTTCCGCCGAGGGGCGAGCACCGCGTGCAGCACCTCGATCGCCTCCGCGTCCGGCTCCGAAAGCAGGCCGAGCACCTCGGCCGTCTCGCGCACGATCGCATCCGGGTCGCTGCTCTCCGGCGGCGGCGCAATCAGCGCGGCCACCAGCGCGCCCTTCGAAGGCCAGCGCCGGTAGATCGTCGTCTTGGCGATCCCGGTACGCTCCGCGACGGTGTCGACCGTGAACTCGCGGTAACCGCGCTCCCGGAGAAGTGCGCGAGCCGCAGTCAGGATCTGCTCGTCCGCCCCCTCACGGCGCGGGCGGCCGCGCGGCATCAGTCTCCGGCCCCCACGAACACCACCTCGGCGCCCGGATGATCGAGCCAATCCGTCGTGTCGAGCTGGACGAAACGGCGGTTGCGGAAACGCTCCTGCAGCGACGGCGGGAAGGGGGAGGGGATGGTGACGTGCAGCTCCAGGTCGTCGAACAGCTCGGTCTGCAGGTTCGGCATCTCCAACATCCCCCAGGCCGCCGGGTCGGGATTGGCGATCGTGACGATGTAGTCAGCGTCCGCCTCGACCTCCGCCTCCCGGGCGACCGGATCGGCATCGTCCAGGGTTTCGATGTGCCACCGCAGATGCGCGTGCGAGCCGTGCGTGGTGATGTCGTAGGTCCCGAAGGCGAACGCCTTCGCCGCCGGCAGATGACGCAGACCGCGGGTCTTCGTCCCATACACCTGCGCATCGAGCGCCGCGTTCATGTCTTCGTGCGTCAGGACCAGGTCGACGAAGCCCCAGAACCGGTCGTGCTGCGACGAGAGGGGAAGCTTCTTCCGCCCGATGGCAATCGCCCGCTCGAACGCCGCCCCCTCAGGGCCGAGAACGATCACCAGCCGCTGGATATCGTCGAGCTCATCCGCCTGCTGCTCCTCCACCCGCGGCCGGTAATAGAAAGTGATCGCCCCTTCCTCGATCGTCCTGGCCACCTCCGCTATCGCAAGCCGTCCCATGGATACATTCCTCTTCAAAGTGCGAGCCGAGTTGACCGGGAAGGCAGGACGGGGGCCGCTCGTCCTCGTTTCTGTGACATTAGGACGGGGGGCGGATGGGGAGGGTTTCAGGCGAGCTTGCCGCAGCCGCCGAAGGCGGCGAAAGATCTGTAGGCCCGCCCTTCAGGGCGGGTATCGCGCCGGCCCAGGAAGGCGAGCCTGCGAAGCGGGCGACAGAACAGGGGCTCTCGCGCAAATCCTATGCTGCCGCCCGCTTCGCGGGCTTGCCTTCTTCGTCCTGAATACCCGGCCTAAAGGCCCAATGGCGTCAACTTAAGGGGTTATTCTGAGTGGCGGATCGGAACGAAGGGAGGGTGTGATGAGGACGTTCGGACCGACGGTGGCTGGGTTAACGATCGACTTCGGGCAGATCACCGAGAGGATTCCACGAGGACTCGTGGACGCGATTCTGAAAGAGACCAAGCGGGAGAGTCTTCGGATCCGGAAGCTACCGGCGTACCTGATGGTGTATTACGAGATCGCGCTGGGGCTGATGAACAGCGGCAGTGCTCGACACGTGTTGCGTGAACTAGTCGCGGACGTTCGGGATGAGTTCCCGGACCCGCAGGCGGCAATCGCGAGCCGGACGGCGATCAGCAATGCTCGACAACGGCTGGGGGCAGAACCGATCCGGAAACTGTACGAGCAAGTGGTCAAGCCGATCGCCAAGCGGACGACGAGCGGGGCCTGGTTCGGGTCTCGCCGGTTGGTGGCCCTCGACGGAAGCAGTTTGCACGTGAAGGACTCCCCGGGGAATCGCAAGGAGTACGGAAAAGCAGGAGCGGCCAAAGGGAAGGCGAGTCCGTTGCCGCTGATCCGGTGGGTCGCCCTGTGTGAGCTCGGCACGCATGTAGTGTTCGCGGCGCGCATGGCAGCGTGGAAGGTCAGCGAACTGGCTCTGGCCAAGCAGCTCATCCATCGCCTCGAGCCTGGAATGCTCTGCCTGGCGGATCGGCTGTTTTATGGTTTTCCGCTTTGGAGTCAGGCAGTTGCGACTGGCGCGGACTTGCTCTGGCGCGTGCAGAAAGGCGTCACACTGCCACCCCTCAAGAGATTGCGCGACGGGTCCTATCTGAGCCAGGTGCGTGGGCGTTCGAATGGACCGGTCGCTGAGCGTCGCCGCAGTTTTCCGGTCCGAGTGATCGAGTTCTATGTCAAGGTTGGCCGCAGCCGAAAGCATTACCGCCTGATCACAACGCTGCTCGATCCGAGAAAAGCTCCGGCCAAGAAACTGGCCGAGCTGTATGCGAAACGATGGGGCATCGAGACCGTGATTGGGGAAGTGAAAACGTATCTGAAGGGACCGGGGACACTGCGCAGCGAATTGCCCGAGCTCGTCGAGCAGGACTTTTATGGTCTTCTGCTCGCTCACTTCGGCGTTCGTTCGATCATGCACGAAGCGGCACTGCAGCAGCGCATCCCGCCCACCGAGCTCTCGTTCATCCACTCTGTCCGTGTGGTCATCCGCAGGCTTCCCGAAATGGTTTCTTTTTCCCCCCTCTGGTGGCTCTCGGACGCTCCATCGGCGGCTGGTGGCTGAAGTTGGCGAAGAAAGAGTTCCCCTTCGACCTGACCGCCACTACCCCCGCGTCAAACGACGCCCTCCCTACAGCTATCCGCACCGAACCTCTCGCGGCTGCAATCCACCCACTCATGAACCCGCGCTTCTTGAACTTGTCGCTCATGCAGACGCACGTAGCTGCTAATAACGCCTTAAGTTGACGCCATTGGGCCTAAAGGCCGGGCCTACAGATCTTTCGCCGCCTACGGCGGCTGGTCGACCTCACGGTGACGGCGCCGCGCAATAACACGCCTGAAACGCGTCGATCGTCCGGCGAGTTGTAGGGCCGTAGAATCGGCGGATGCTGCGCGAGCGTCGCATCGAAGCCGCCACCGGCCAGTCCCTCATCAAGCTCCCTACCCTCGGCGGCAGCGTCCCCCTCTACCTCTTCACCGAACACCTCCACGTCCCCGCCCTCGGCGTCCCCATCGTCAATCACGACAACAACCAGCACGGCGCCAACGAAAACCTGCGCCTGCAGAACCTCTGGGACGGAATCGAGGTGTTCGCGGCGATTCTGGGAGGGGAGTGAGGGCTGTGGGCGGGATCGCGACGCGTAGCGAGCTTGCCGCAGCCGCCGTAGGCGGCGAAAGATCTGTAGGCCCGCCCTTCAGGGCGGGTATCGCGCCGACCCACGAAGGCGAGCCCGCGAAGCGGGCGACAGAGCAGGGGCTCTCGCGCAAATCCTACGCTGTCGCCCGCTTCGCGGGCTCGCCTTCTTCGTCCTGAATACCCGGCCTAAAGGCCGGGCCTACAGATCTTTCGCCGCCTTCGGCGGCTGGACCTCACGGTGACGGCGCCGCGCAATAACATGCCTGAAACGCGTTCCCCGTACTCGTCCCCGTCCCGCACCAATACCCCGTCCAGCTGTTCTGGTTGATGATCGTATTCGGGCTCGACACCGTGTAGTACTGCCCGTAGAGCGCCCGCGTGGCGGTGCTGGTCTGGATGGCGGTGCGGACGCGGCCGATCGACCGCGGGGTGTATTCGTTCTGGCCGTAGGCCGCGCGGAAGGCGTACTCCTCTCCCCAGGCCGGTGTGGTGGCGGAGAGCGGAAGGCTGTGGACCGTGTAGTCGACGATCGTCGCTCCTGCCGGGGAGTACGTCATCCGCTCGTAAGCCGGGTTGTTGCCGAAGACGGGGCTGACGGCGGGGGTGATGTGGATGTACGCCAGCGGCGCGGCGGCTTTACCGTACAGGAGGCGGAAGTCGTCCATGTGGGTGTGGCCGGCGAGGGTGGCCTTGATGGTCGAGGCGTAGCGGGTCATCAGCGCGCCGAACGTCGTCGCGTAGCTGCTCTTCCAGAACAGCGCCGCCGTGACCGTCGGGCAGGCGCCGCCGTACGTAATGGTGTCGTAGACGTCGATGCCGGGAGGGATGTGGTACAGCAGCCAGACCCGCCGCCCGCGCTTCTTCGCCGAGGCGAGTTGGCCGGAGAGCCAGGCCAGCTCCTGCGCGCCGTAGTCGGTGCCGGCCGTGCCGCAGGCGTTCGTGAACTTCGGGGAGAAGTAGATGGAGTTCACGCCGATGATGGTCGTATCGGGGATCGATCCCTCGATGGCGAAATGCCCGGTCGGCGAGAACTGCCGGACGAAGTCGGACGTACCGCTGCTCGGCGCCCACGCGTTCGCAAACGCGGGGAGGAACCAGCCGCCGGGCGTCACGTTGTAGTCGCCGCAGTCGGAGTCGTTGTTGCCGATGACCGGATAGATCGTGAGCCCCGGCGCCGCGAGCTGGAACTGCGTGGCGATGAACTGGATGGTCTTCGTCACGAACGACTGGAAGGCCTGAGGGCTCTTGTCGGTGGCGTACTTCTGGAAGTTCTGCGGGAACTGGTGGGCCAGGAAGTCGCCGGTGATCGTGGCGAAGCGCGCTCCCTTCGCGTGCAGCTTCAAGTCGGCGAGGAAGGACTGGAACAGCGGGTAATTCGTGTCGGAGTCGTACGCGCTCGGTGCGGTGATCTTCGACGTAGCGAAGATCGCCGGCCACGCCGAAGGCTCGGCGGCGGCGAGCTGGTCGACCAGGCTGGGGTCGTAGAAGGGATTGAAGTGCAGGTCGGAGACCGAAAGGAATGCCGGCGCGGCCGAGGCGCCGAGCGCCGCGCAGAGCACGAGGAGAACCGAGGCCGCCCGGCCGGCGAGGCGCTGCTGGAACGACATGGGAGGACCCTCCATCACAGGAGTGCCGCGGAGCGGCGAACCCCTACCTCATCTCTCTACCGGTACTCCACCCAGTCCGTCGCCGCCACCACTTCGCTGGTCGTCTCGCTGGTCTGCTCGTGCAGGAAGATGCGGAAGCGGATGGGGCGCATCAGGTTGGCGCGGCGGAGGATCGGTTCGAGCTCCTGGTTCAGCCGATACGTCCCCTTCGCCTCCGCGAGCAGGTTCGGCTGCGGCGGGAGCACGTTGTCGGGACTGACTCTCGCCACCGTGCTGCTGAAGGTCTGGTTCGCGGTCGTGGTCTCGAACTGCATCGACAGATAGAAGGTGGACGGACGGAAGTTCCGAATCTCGTAGTCCACCACCGCGGTGATGCTTTTAGCGTCGCCGAGGACCGAGTGCGCGGGCGGATCGACCGTGCTCAGCTCCAGCGTCGCGGTCACCGGCTTCTCCGGCTGCGCGGCCGGCTGGGCGCTGTGAATCTCCCACGGCCCGATGCCGGTCATCTGCAGCACGGTCTCCTCGGGGAAGAAGAGGTAGTGCATGACGCGCTGCGGGTTCACGTAGAAGCTGCCGGCCTCGTAGCGGGTCACCCTGGCGCGGTCGGCGGTATTGCCGAACCCGAGCTCCGCCGCACCGGAGAGCACGGTCACCCGCTCGTCGCGCGGATGCCAGTGCGGCGCGAGCGCCGCTCCGGCCGGGATGCGCACGCGGATGGTGAACATCCCCTCGGCGAGCGGGTCCCCTTCCAGTACCGCGATTTTCGATCCGGCCGGCATCGACGGTGGTCCGTCGGCCCAGCCGATCACTTCCGGCGTGAAGGCGATCGGCTCGCCGCCTGCGACTGCGGGGACGAAGGCGGCGGAGAGAAGGATGGCGGCTGCGATGGGGCGGAACATGCGCTGATTGTAAGAGAGGTGCGGGGTATGATGACCCTCCCGCCGTGAGCGATCAGCAGATCTGGTGTGTCGTCGCGGTCTTCGCGATCATCATCGCGGTCACGGTCGCGGAGACTCTGCACTGGCTTCCGAAGGGGCGTGTGAAATTCGCGATTCTGTTCGTGGCCGGCGTCTTGGTGATCGCCCTCCTGCGCGTGGCGAACATTCCTCCCGATTGGTTTGCCGGCGGAGGCGAAGGTTTCGGACTCGCGGTGTCGTTCCTGCTCGGCGGCTGGGTCACCACCGGCGCCGGGCGGGAATTCGGTTTGCCGCTGTTGACCGGCATGGGCGGCACGCTGCTGCTGCTCAATCTGATGGCGCATCTGTAACGCCTCGAAACTTTCTGCTGTGTCGATCTTCTCAATGAGTGGAGGTCGAACATGATGTGGCGTTTCTCAATAGTCGTTCTTGTGACCCTTTCAGCAGCGGCCGCCGACCTGCGGCCGGTGGCATTACAAGCGGCACGCGGTGACGCAAATGCAGTCCGTACATTACGCGCGGCGGGACAGGCGGGTGTCGACGCGTTGATGGCGGTCCGCAACAGGCCGGACAAGGCGCGCTTCGATGCTGCCATCGACAGTGTCTGCAAACAGCGCGACTGTGCGTATTCGGGGCTGTACTGGTATACGGATCTCGAGGCGGCGAAGCGGGCCGCCGGCGCAACCGGGCGCCCGATCCTGTCGCTGCGCCTGCTCGGCAATCTCGACGAGGAGCTGAGCTGCGCCAATAGCCGCTATTTCCGCACGCTTCTCTATCCGAACCGCGAGATCGGCGCCTATCTGCGCGCCAATTACATCCTGCACTGGAAGTCGGTGCGGCCGGCGCCGGTCGTCACCGTCGATTTCGGCAACGGCCGGAAAATGCGCCGTTCCATTACAGGCAACAGCATCCATTATGTGCTCGACTCGAATGGTCGTCCCCTCGACGCAATCCCCGGCCTCTATGCGCCGCCGCAGTTCATCGCGCTGTTGCGCGAGGGTGTTGCGCTGCACAAGGCGGTTCTTGCGAGCAAAGACGGAAACCGGGCGCTCCGTGTGTATCACGATAACGTGAGGTGGGCGGCACGGCGCCGGGCGATCTCGCCGCTCGATCGCGCCAATGAATACTCCGGCACGCGCGCGAAGCGGATGGCGGCATGGACCTCGGGGTCGCTGGCTCCGTCCAAAGGGGGCGGGGAGGACGTGATGCTCACCAAGGTTGCATTCGACGCGTCCGCACGCGGGATGCTGGACGACCTCTCGCGGCGCGTCCGCGAGGTCGTGTCCGGTCCTTCGACGCTCGACGAGAACGCGCTCGCCCTCATCCGCGCCAAGCGCGCCGCCACCCCCGATCCGTCGATGCGCACGGAGGAGGCGCTGGAGGAGGCGATCGAACGGCTGGAAGAGACGCTCGCCGCCGACACGAAGATCAACGAGAAGCTGCACGCGGAGCTGCACCAGTGGTTCGTCGAAGGCACCGCGATGGACGTCGAAACGCTCAACGCCCAGGTCTACGACAGGCTGTTTCTCGCCCCCGGCGAAGACCAGTGGATGGGCCTCGCCGCGAAGAGCTCCTTCACGGGAATCCTGGGAGAGGGCCTGATCGTCACGGCGGCGCGGTAAGGGGGGTTCCTCGGAGTTCCTCGGGTTCCTCGGAGTTCCTCGGGTTCCTCGGAGTTCCTCAGAGTTCCTCGGTCGATCGATCGGGAGCCGCGGAGCGGCGGAAGGATTCAGCCGCGGAGCGGCGGCAGAGTGTAGCCCCGGGCGTGAGCCCGGGGTAACCGCGTCCCTCACCCAGTCAGCCGCGGAGCGGCGAAAGAACGCGCTTCTCGGCACGCTTCGTTCTTTCGCCGCTCCGCGGCTGACCTTCTTGCCCGCGTCTGTCCCCGGGCTCACGCCCGGGGCTACATTCTTCCGCCGCTCCGCGGCTACGTGGGCCGCTCCGCGGCTCTCCGCCGCCGCTCTGCGGCGGATTTCTCGCACTACACTCCCCCCGTGGCCAACAACTCCGACCAGCCTCTGCGCGATGACGTCCATCTCCTCGGCAACCTGCTGGGCAAAACGTTGCGGTCGCAGGAGGGGACGGCGCTCTTCGACATGGTCGAGCGGGTGCGGGCGCTGGCGAAGAGCGGGCGGGCCGGGAATGCCGAGGACTTTGACCGTCTCGCCGAGCTTCTGGCCGCACTGCCGACCGACGAGGCGCTACCCGTCGCGCGCGCCTTCGCGCACTTCCTGAACCTCGCCAACATCGCCGAGCAGCAGCATCGCGTGCGCCGCCGCCGGGAGTACCAGCGCGATCCGTTGGCTGCTTCGCAGCCGGGATCGTGCGAGGAAGTGTTCGGACGCCTGCGTTTGAGCATGGACCGTGACCGGCTTTACGACGCCGTCACCTCGCTGCGGATCGAGATCGTCCTGACCGCCCATCCCACCGAGGTCGTCAGAAGGACACTCCTGCAGAAATACCGCCGGATCGCCGAACTGCTGGCGCGCCGCGATCACGGCGACCTCACCATGCTGGAAGAGCTCGAGACCGTGGCCGCGCTGCGCCGCGAGATCACCGCCGCGTGGGAGACCGACGAGGTGCGCCACGAGCGTCCGTCGCCGCTCGACGAGGTAAAGGGCGGCCTCTTCATCTTCGAGCAGACGCTGTGGGATGCACTCCCCGGATACCTCCGCCTCCTCGACGACGCTCTGCGCGACTACACGGAGCGCCCGCTCCCGCTCGATGCCGTGCCGATCCGCTTCGGCTCCTGGATCGGCGGCGATCGCGACGGCAATCCGAACGTGACCGCAGACGTCACCGGCCAAGCCTGCCTGCTGGCGCGCTGGGTCGCCGCCGATCTCTATCTGCGCGAGATCGACGAGCTGCGCTCCGAGCTGTCGATGACTTCCGCCTCGGCGGAGCTGCCGCAGGCGCCCGAGCCGTATCGCGCGTTCCTGAAAGAGGTGAAGGCAAAGCTGCTCGCGACCCGTACGTCCATCGAGGCGGCGATCGTCACGCCGGATGGATGGGAGCGGTGGAGCGGGCCGCTGCGCGAGACCCGCGACCTGCTCGAGCCGCTCCTACTCTGCCATCGCTCGCTGCACGAGACCGGCAACGGCATCATCGCCGGGGGACGGCTGACGGACCTCATCCGCCGCGTGTACTGCTTCGGCCTCACGCTGGTGCGGCTCGACGTCCGTCAGGACTCCGCGCGCCACACCGCGCTCCTTGCCGCGATCACGCGCCGGCTCGGTCTCGGCGACTACGGCGAATGGGATGAGAAGCAGCGGCAGGATTTCCTGCTGTGCGAGCTGGAGTCGCGGCGGCCTCTGATCCCGCACGAGCTCGAGCTCGATGACGATGCCGCCGAGGACCTGCGCACGTTCCACGCGATCGCCGCGATCCCGCGCGAGTCCCTCGGCGCGTACGTCATCACCATGGCCTCGCGCCCCTCTGACGTCCTCGCGGTCGCGCTGCTGCAGAGGGAAGCGCGTATTCGCGAGCCGCTGCGGATCGTGCCGCTCTTCGAGACCATCGACGACCTCCGCCACGCCGGCGAGACGATGCGCGAGCTGCTGGCCATCGACTGGTATCGCCAGTTCATCGGCGGAAAGCAGGAAGTGATGGTCGGCTACTCCGACTCGTCGAAAGACTCCGGCCGCTTCACCGCCGCGTGGGAGCTGTTCCTGGCGCAGGAGCGCGTCGTCGCCGCGTGCGCCGCGGCGGGCATCGAGCTGACGCTCTTCCACGGACGCGGCGGCAGCGTCGGGAGGGGAGGCGGGCCGACCTATCTCGCCGTCCGCTCGCAGCCGCCCGGGTCGGTCGACGGACGCCTGCGGGTGACGGTGCAGGGGGAGATGATCCAGGCGGAGTTCGGCCTGGTCGGCATCGCTCTGCGGACGCTCGAGATCTACACCACGGCCACGCTCGACGCCACGCTCGCGCCCTGCACGCCGCCGCGCGATGACTGGCGCGCGCTGATGGAGAAGATGTCGGCCGCCGCCGCGCGCGGCTATCGCGGCGTGGTGTACGAGGAGCCGCGCTTCGTCGACTACTTCCGCGCCGCGACCCCCGAAGTCGAGCTCGGGGAGCTGAACATCGGCAGCCGTCCCGCGCGCCGCGGCGGCGCGACGAAAGGGGTGGAGTCGCTGCGCGCCATTCCGTGGCAGTTCGCCTGGACGCAGAACCGACTGCTCCTCCCTTCCTGGCTCGGCGTCGACGACGCCCTCGGCGCCGCGGACGAGGCGACCCTGGTGGCGATGCGGCAGGAATGGCCATTCTTCGAGTCGACGATCGAGCTGATCGAGATGGTGCTGGCGAAAGCGGAGCCGGGCATCGCCGCCTACTACGACCGCCTCCTCGTGCCCGCGGACCTGCGCGACCTCGGCGAGACACTGCGCGCCCGCCTGGCCCGGACGATCGACCTGGTGAAACGCGTCACCGGCCACGAACGCCTGCTCGAGACCAACCGCGCGTTACGCCGCTCGATCGACGTGCGCAACCCGTACGTCGATCCGATCAACGTGGTCCAGGCGGAGATCCTGCGGCGGCTGCGTTCCTCGGACGATGCCACTCTGCGGGACGCATTCGTGGTGACGGTCAATGGCATCGCGGCGGGCATGCGCAATACGGGTTGATAGGAATTGAAAATTGAAAATTGAAAATTGAAAAACGACGCCGTCGAGGCCGTGCTCAATTTTCAATTTTCAATTTTCAATTTTCAATTCCTATACTTCACCCCATGAAGCGCCTCCTCCTCACCCTCCTCCTCACCCTCCTCCTCACCACCACCCTCTCCGCCGAAACGCTCGTCCTCGCCGGCGGCCGTCTCATCGACGGCTACGGCGGCCCTCCGCTGGAGAACGCGGTGATCGTCGTGGAGGGCAACACCATCCGCGCCGTTGGCCCCGAGGGAACCATCGCCATTCCTGCGGGGGCAAAAGTCATCGACACGAACGGCTACACCGTCATGCCCGGCCTGATGGACATGCACGTCCACCTGATGATCGTCGGGCACGGCGACTACGACCATTGGGATCGCGTCTATCCGAGCAAGTTCCGCGACGTGATCATGCCGATCGCGGCGAAGCAGCTTTTGATGGCCGGCGTCACCACCGCGCGCGATCTCGGCGCACCGCTCGAGGAGATCATCACGGTCCGCAACCGCATCGCCGCGGGGGAGATCCCGGGGCCGCGGATGTTCGTCTCCGGTCCGTTCCTGCAGAAGACGTCGCCGCCGCTCGAGGGGCGGTGGCGGTGGGCGGTCAACGGTCCGGAGGACGCGCGGAAGAAGGTGCGGACGATCGTCGAGGGAGGCGCGGACGTCATCAAGCTGATCGACCAGGACCAGATGACGCTCGACGAGGTCAAGGCCATCGTCGACGAGGCCCACAAGGCCGGCAAGCACGTCGCCGCGCACGCCCATCGCGCCGACGAGATCCGGCAGGGACTGCGCGCCGGCGTCGACTGCTTCGAGCACACCGGCCTGGCCACCAAGCCCGGCTACGACGACGACGTGCTGCAGATGCTGCGCGACCGCAACGCCACCCTCTACTGGTGCCCGACGATGGAAGGCCTCTTCCTCGCCGAGGAGACCGCGCGCAATCCGGAGCGGCTGGACGACCAGCGCCTGAAGCGCGACCTGCCGCCCGACATCTACCAGGACGTGCGCGAGTCGCTGCGCGACGTCGCGCGCCTCGACTACTTCCGCCTCGTCTCCCGCCGCATCCCGACGCTCGCCAACAAGTTCCGCCAGCTGCGCGAGTCGGGCGTCACCATCGTCGTCGGCACCGACTCCGGCATCCCCGGCAACTACCACTTCGACTCCACCTGGCGCGAGTTGAAGACGATGGCCGACCTCGGCATGCCGCCGATGGAAGTCATCCGCGCCGCCACCTACTGGCCCGCCCAGATGCTCAAGCAGCCCAACCTCGGCACCATCGCCCCCGGCAAGCTCGCCGACATCATCGTCGTCGACGGCGACCCCCTCACCGACATGACCGCCCTGCGGCATGTGGTGCATGTGGTGAAGGACGGGCGGGTTTACCGGTAGAGGCGCGGGTTGCGTGAGCGCGAATTGAAAATTGAAAATTGAAAATTGAAAACGGTGCGTGGTCGAAGCCTCGTTTTCAATTTTCAATTTTCAATTTTCAATTCCGATCACCGCGCTCTTCCCACTTCGCCGAGGTAATCTTCCACTCGCCGCCCTGGTCGGCGAGGGTGACCTCGAAGCGGTAGTGGGCGGAGCGGGGGAGGTACTGGTCGAAGCCTCCGACCTGTTTCGGGAGGCCGATGAAGTCGACGAGGAAGGTGGCCCAGGCGGTGGAGCCGGAGCGTTGGACGTTGCGCTCCCGGATCACCACCTCGATCGTCTTGTAGCCGAAGAAGTAGCGGCGCAACTGGTTCTCGACCTCGGCGCGGTTCGGGAACTCCGGTGCCAGGTGGCCGAGGACGGCGGAGGAGTCGCGCTCCTCCGCCGCGGCGGCGACGCTGTCGAGCGTCGCCGCGATCGGGTCCTTCTGCTCCGCGCAGGAGAGCGCCAGCAGCAGGACCAGGAGCCAGCCCCGCGTCACTTCCTCATCACCACCAGCGCCACCGCGGCCAGCACCGCCGCGAAGACGAGCAGCATGGTGGGCGAGGCGGTCGGGACGATCGGCACGTTCGTGGCGGGGGCGACGAAGGTGAAGGGGCCGAACTCCGCGCTGGAGTCGGTGCCGCCGTTGCAGGAGACGTTCACGTCGACGTCCCCTTCCTCAGGGAACGCGGGCGTGACCGCCGACAGCGTGTTCTCATTGATGAAGGTCGTCGCCGCCGCGAAGCCGCCGAAGTCGGCCTGGCAGTCGAAGGTGAAGTTCGAGCCGGTGATCGTCACCGTCGTCCCGCCTGTGGTCGGGCCGGACGTGGGGCTGAAGCCGCTGATGAAGGGCGTCGTGTCTGCGTCGACGATGATCGTGCCGTTCATGGCGACACCACCGGCCGAGCTGTGGACGGCGCAGTAGTACGGATGGTTCCCCGCGGTGAAGAAGATCCTCTGGAAGTCGCCTCCCTCGCCGATGACGCCGGAATCCCACGCGTCGATGCCGGTGGTGGCGTTGCTGGTGGTGGTGTGGCCCCCCTCCACGAAGTTCCAGGTGACCGTGTCGCCTTGTGCGATCGTGAGACTGTTCGGGGTGAACGTCATTCCAGGTCCGACGGTCACGAAGTGGTCGGCCGCCGAGAGCGATCCGGCCACGAACACCAGGGCAAGCGCCAGGGAGAGTTTGCGCACTTTCGATTCACCTCCGGGTTTTTTGGGAGGGCGATCTTCTCACGGAATGCCGGACCCCCATCCGCTAAACTCCGCGGCCCATGTCGCACGTCTCTCAGATCGCCGCTGAGCTGTCCCTCCGGCCGCAGCAGGTCGAGCGCACGCTCGAGCTGCAGGCGGAGGGGGGCACCGTCCCGTTCATCGCCCGCTATCGCAAGGAAGCGACCGGCAACCTCGACGAGGTGCAGATCCAGTCGATCCTCGACCGCGCCGCGGAGCTGAAAGAGCTCGACGACCGCCGCGCCACCATCCTCAAGTCGATCGAGGAACAGGGGAAGCTGACGCCGGAGCTCTCGGCGGCGATCGCGCGGGCGAAGACGCGCACCGAGCTCGAAGACCTCTACCTGCCGTACCGTCCCAAACGCCGCACCCGGGCGACCATCGCGAAGGAGAAGGGGCTGGAGCCGCTGGCCGACTTCGTCTGGGGCACCGGCCCGCGCGTGCCGTGGACCTCCGACGACGACCTCGCCGGCGCGCGCGACATCTGCGCGGAACGGGTCGCCGAGGATGCGGGGCTGCGCAAATACGCGCGGGCGACGGCTTGGCGCGAAGGGGTGATCTCCTCCGCCGTCGTCTCGGAGAAGAAAGAGACGAAGAGCAAGTTCGAGCTGTACTACGACCATCGCGAGCCGCTGGCGCAGGCGCCGTCGCATCGCGTGCTGGCCATCTTCCGCGGCGAGTCGGAGGAGTTCCTGAGCGTCCGCCTCCGCTTCCCCGACGAGGCCATCGTGGCGGGCCTCAAGCAGCGCGTCTCCCATCCGACGCCGATGCCGGAGCAGCGGGAGAAGGCGATCGAGGACGGCTGGAAGCGCCTCCTCTCGATCTCGCTCGAAGGGGAGCTGCGCGCGGAGCTGAAGCAGCGCGCCGACGCGCAGGCGATCGAGGTCTTCGGCCAGAACCTGCGCAACCTCCTGCTCGCGCCGCCGGCCGGCAACCGCCGCGTCCTCGCGCTCGATCCAGGCCTGCGTACCGGCATCAAGACGGCGATGCTCGACGGGACCGGGAAGCTGCTCGAGACGGCCACGCTCTACAGCGAGAAATCGGCCGGCGAGCGCGCCGCGGCGGAGAAGACGCTGCAGCGGCTGATTGCCGCGCACAGTCCCGAACTGATCGCGGTCGGGAACGGCACCGGATCGCGCGAGGCGGAGGCGTTCGTTCGCGGCGTGACGGCGCTGCCGATCGTGTCCGTGTCCGAGCAGGGGGCGTCGATCTACTCGGCGTCGGAAGTGGCGCGCGAGGAGATGCCGGACCTCGACGTCTCGCTCCGCGGTGCCGCCTCGATCGGCCGCCGCCTGCAGGACCCGCTCGGCGAGCTGGTGAAGATCGACCCGAAGTCGATCGGCGTCGGGCAGTACCAGCACGACGTGAATCAGCCCCTCCTCCGGAAGAAGCTCGGCGAGATCGTCGACTGGTGCGTGAACCTGGTCGGCGTCGATGCGAACACCGCTTCGCCGCAATTGCTGGAGCATGTCTCCGGCATCGGTCCCGTGCTGGCGCGCCGGATCGTCGAGCACCGCAACGAGCACGGTGCGTTCGCCTCCCGCCGTGCGCTCCTCGACGTCCGCGGCCTCGGCGCGCGCGCGTTCGAGCAGTGCGCCGGCTTCCTCCGCATCCGCGGCGCGCAGCCGCTCGACAACAGCGCCGTTCATCCCGAGCGCTACGCACTGGTCGAGACCATGGCCCGCGACCACGGCGCCGCCCTGCGCGACCTCGTCGGCAACGCCGCCGTCGTCGACCGCATCGACTGGAAGCGCTACGTCGCCGGCGACGCCGGCGAACCGACGCTGAAGGACATCCTGGCCGAGCTCAAGAAGCCGGGCCGCGACCCGCGCGGTGGGTTCGAGCCGCCGAAGTTCCGCGACGACGTGCAGAAGCTCGAAGACCTCCGCGCCGGCATGAAGCTCGAAGGAGTGGTCACAAACGTCACCGCCTTCGGCGCCTTCATCGACATCGGCGTCCACCAGGACGGCCTGGTCCACGTCTCCCAGCTCGCCAACAAATTCGTGAAAGACCCGCACTCCGTCGTCCGCGTCGGCGACCGGGTGAGCGTAAAGGTGGTGACAGTCGACCTCGAGCGGCGGCGGATTGGGTTGACGATGAAGGCGTGAGCCGCCATCGTGAGCGGATGCCGGATCCGCCGCCGAAAAAGTTCACGCTGCGCGGCTGCGTCACGACGCTGTTGCTGCTCGCAGTGATCGCGTACGGCGGGATCGCAGCGGTCTGTTTCGCATGGTGGGGGACCGGCTTCTACGGCGTGATGCTGGGACGGCACGCGCCGGAGCGCCTGCGCGATGCGGCGACGATCGCGGTCTACGACCGTGTGATCGAAGTCGAACCGGGCGCGGTGACGTTTCGCACGTCGAGATGGGCGAGCGTCCGGCGGCGCCTCTTCCTCCGAGGAGCGAGTCCCGTGCCGGTGCGGGTGAGCACGCCGGCGAAGGGGGAGGTCGTGGCGGTGCACTTCGACGTGGGCGGGGGCCGTTCCGGCACGCGCCAGACCACGGTCTGGATGACCGGCTACGACATCGTCCTGCGCGAGGCCGGCCGCGACGTGACGCTGGTTCGGCTGCCCTATACCGAAGAGAAAGACGCCACCGTTTGGCGCGAGCTGATCGAGACGAAGCTGCGCCGAAAGTGAGAGAATGTTCCCCCATGGCGCGCGGATGGGAAAGTAAGTCCGTCGAGTCGCAGCAGAGCGAGCCCACCACCGGCGGCGGCAATCGCAGACTCACCGCCGAGGAGCTGGAGCGCGAGCGGAAGCGTGAGAGCCTGGAGCTCTCCCGGGGCCGCGTGCAGCGCGAACTGGAAGGGGCCAGATCCGAGGTGCACCGCACCGCCCTCACCAACGCGCTGAAGTTCCTAGAGGAGGAGCTGGCGAAGCTGTAGGGCGGCGCGCAGCGCCGCAACGGAGCGCCGACGTTCCGTCGGCCGGTCCGCCGGTCTTCGACCGGCAGTCTGCGTTCGGCGGTGAAGCACCGCACACTGCCGGCCGAAGGCCGGCGGACCGGCCGGTCGAAGACCGGCGTTCCTCAGGCCGCCGGCTTCGCCGGCGGCGGGGCCACCACCGCATCCGGCACCTGGTTCTTGATCGCCTTGATCGAGCGCAGGTACGAGTACACCGCCTTGAGATCCGAATCCGTCAGGCCGGCGACGTTCTGCCAGGGCATGGGGGGGAGGATCGGGCGGGAGACGCCCCAGTGGCGGCCGGTGCGGATGGTGCGGATGAACGTCTCTTCGTTCCAGATGCCGATGCCGGTGAGGCGCTCCGGGGTGAGGTTGGCGGCGTAGCTCACGCCCCATGGGCCGGCGAAGGCGGTGTTGGTGCCGGCGCCGATCCAGACCCACGGGCCGTTCGGCAGCTTCGGCGCGGGCGGCATCTGCAGGCCTTCCGGGTGGCCGGAGAGAAGGCGGGTGCGGTCCGGCTCGGGGCCGTTCGGGCCCATCTTGAAGGGGGTGTGGCAATCGTTGCAGCCGCCGATGTTGACGAGGTATTCGCCCCGCTTCACCACCGCCTTCCTGGCGGCGGCCTCGGCGATCTGCTCGTTCTTCGCGGCGGTGCGTTTGGCGGTCGTGGCCGTGAGGGTGCCGGCGACGGCGATGGCGGCGAGGACGATCGTGGCGGACGTGAGTGACTGGCGCTTGTTCATGGCCCTCAATGTAAGAACCGCCGCCCCGGCGTGTTGCTAAGACTTTCCTATCGCGACACGAAAAGATTCTTATCCTTAGCGGATGCTGCTCGCACTGCTCCTCGCCGCCACCCTCTCCGACCCGCTCGCCGCCAACCATCAGGCCATCCGCGCTCTCGAGCGCAGCCTCGACGCGCATGGCCGGGATGATCCTAAAGTGACCTTCTCAGTCCGCTCCGACCTCGTCGCCGAGGGACAGTCGCTGGCCGTCCTGCCGCCGTTCGAGACCTACCCCCTGAGCGTCGACGCCGTCCTCGACCCCGCCACGAAGCGGATGCGGGTCGCCTCCTCCTGGAGCATCGCCGGCGACTTCACGTTCTCCGACATCGTGGCGGTTCAGGACGGGAAGGGGATCGGCCTGACACCCGAGCTCCGCGCCCACCGCGAGGTGACGGGTGAGCCGCCGATTCTCAATCGCTACATGCCGCACCGCTACATCCGCCAGCTCCTCAACAACCGCACCGCGCTCCGGGCCCTCGACGACCGGACGATCCTGAGCGGCAGCCAGACCATCTATCTCGATGAGAAGGGGCTGCTGCACCGCGTCGTGCAGGTCCTGCCGACCAACGGCGGCGACGGCGTCCGCGAGACGGTCTACGAGGACTACAAGAAGACCGGCAACATCCTCCTGCCGTCGCGGCTGCGGACGCGCGTCACCAGCAGCGTCTACGGGACGGTGGAGAACGTCTACCGCTACGAAGGCGTGCGCGCCGAGGCGGCGTTCGGGGAGAAAGACTTCACCGTGCCGGAGGGCTACACGAAGCCCGACTACTCGTACCGCGGCGCATTCGCCACGCGCGAGCTGGCCAAGGACGTCTGGCTGCTGGAGAACGTCACCCGCTCGACCGGGCAGTGGTCGTACAACGTGATGGTGGTCGCCTTCGACACGTTCGTCCTCGTCACCGAGGCCCCGGTCGACAGCGCCACCTCGGAGCGGGTGCTGGAGAAGATCCGCGAGCTCGCGCCCGGCAAACCGGTGCGTTATCTCGTGCAGAGCCACCACCACGACGACCACATCGGCGGCATCCGGACCTACATCGCCGAGGGGACGACCATCGTGACCACGGAGGCGGTGAAGCCGCTGGTCGAAAAGCTCGCCGCCGCCCCGTTCCTCCTCACCCCCGACCGCCTCGGCCGCTCGCCGCGCGAGCCGAAGTTGGAGCTGGTCCGGTCGCGGATGACCGTCTCCGACGACAACCACAGCGCCGTCATCCGCAACATCGGCCCCACCCCGCACGCCCGCGACCTGCTGATGGTCTACCTGCCAAAGGAGAAGATCCTCTACCAGGCGGACATGATCAACGAGGGGGAGTACCCGGACAACGCGGGGACGCGGGAGTTCCGAAAGAAGATCGAAGGCCTCGACGTGAAGACGATCGTCGGCCTGCACGGAAAAGTCGTGACCGTCGACTGAGCAAACGCGTGTTCTGCTGACACGAGGGGACGACCAGGGGGCCTCCGGCGGGCGGGCCCGGCCCGCGGCGTTTGTTTTCGCACGGACCGCGTTCCGTGCGAGAGGCGTGCGTTCAGGCTAGGCCAACCAACGCCGCGGGCCGGGCCCGCCCGCCGGAGGCCCCCCGTCGTCCCCCCGCGTTCGCAGGGCGGCGGTCGCGTACACTCTCTGCGCCCATGAACCTCGTCATCGCTGCAGCGGTTGCGATTGCCGTTTCGATTGCGGCCGTGGCGTGGGGGAAAAAGGCGGCGCGGAAGCTTCAGCGCGAGCGGAAGATCCACATCGACCAGTTCAAGCTCAAACGGCGCCATGCCGAGATCGAGCTCGAAGTCTTCGGCAGCCGCGAGATCGTCCAGGCCGTGCAGGCGTACGCGCGCGACCACCACGTCACCGTCCAGCAGGCCAAACAACAGGCGCAGCAATACCTCCAGGAGATCGTCCCCAAGTTCAACCTCCTCGCGTACTACCGCATCGGCGCCCCGGTGGCGCGGGCCATCATGCACTTCCTCTATCGCGTCGTCGTCGAGCGCAAGCCGCTGCGCGACTTCAACGAGAGAGCCTCCAAAGGGGCGGCGGTGATCTACATCATCAACCACCGCTCCAACGCCGACTACGTCCTCGTCGCGCACATGCTGTTCAAATTCATCTCCCTCTCCTACGCCATCGGCGAGTGGGCGCGCGTCTGGCCGCTCAACCACGTCTTCAAATGGTTTGGCGGCTACTTCGTCCGGCGCCGCTACCGCGAACCGCTGTACCACGCCATCCTGGCCAAATTCGTCCAGACCATCACCAAGCACGGCGTCACCCAGGGCATCTTCATCGAAGGCGGCCTCACCCGCGACGGCGCCTTCCAGAAGCCGAAGCTGGGGATGCTCGACTACCTCGTGACCGCCAAGCGCGACCCGGAATTCACCGCGCCGCTCTACATCATCCCCACCGCGGTCAACTACGACCGCGTGCTCGAAGACCGCAACCTCACCGAAGAACTGCTCGGGCGGGAAGAGCGGTCGACGAAGGGCGAAAAACTCAAGACCACCTTCGACTACCTCTTCCGCAACTTCTTCCGCGGAGTGTTCCGGCGGTTCAAGCGCTACGGCTACGCCATCGTCACGTTCGGCACGCCGATCTCCATCGACGACTTCGCGCGCGAACATCCGGAGATCCTCTCCGAATCGTTCGACGCCCGCAAAGCAGCGCTGCAGCAGCTCGCGGAGAAAGTGATGTCCGAGATCTCCGGCGCCATCCCGGTCACGCCGGTCACCCTCGTCGCCTCCGTGTTCCACCGCCGCCCGATGCTCTCCGACTCCGAGATGCTGGCCGAACTGGCCACCCTGCGCGAGACCTTCCGCGACCGCCCCTGGCTCCTGCGCGAAAAGACCCCCCAGGAGATCTGGAAAGCCGCCCGCCAGGTACTCGAACTGCGCCACCTGATCGTCCCCGCCGAGCGCTGGGACGACGCCCTCTTCGGCGACGGCGGCGCCCCGGTCCTGGAGGACGCCTGGCAATGGAACCCCCAGCAGCACCTGCTGCGCGACTACTACGCGAACGCGCTGATGACGTTCGAAGAGGTGCGCCAGCGCGGGTGGCCGGAGCGGAAGGCGCGCGCGGGTTGATGGTACGAATGGGACCAATGAGACGAATGGGACAGACAGGGGGCGGTGGGTCCCATTCGTCCCATAGGTCCCATTCGTCCCATCGTTCCCCCGCCCCCCTACGGCAACACCCTCGCCGGCGTCGTGCTCTCCACGAAAATCACCGCATCAAACTTCTCCGGCAGCGACACCGCCTCCTTCGCCGGATCGCGGTCCACCCCGGCCTCGTTGTAGCGCGCCGGCCCCACCAGCCAGGGCGGCAGCGTGCCACGCAATGGGATCAGCAGAGGCATCCGGCGGAGCCGGAAGTACCCCTCGTACGACCCCTCCGGCAGCGGCGGGAACGTCGTCACCTTCGGCACGTGCGTCCGGCTGTCCCACTGCGTGTAAGAGCCGCTCGCCGTCATCGTTGCGATCGAGAAGTAGCGGTCGCCGAGGGCCTGCCCGAGATTCTCGCCGGCAGGAGCGTCGGTCTGGGCGAGCTCCGACGGGCCGCGGGTGAGGTGGGCGTTGTGGGCCCAGAGGATCACCCGGCCGGACGCGCCGCGGTGCTCGCGCATCCAGAGCGTGTTCAGGGCCATGTTCCGGTCGCGCACGCGGGCGCTGAAATACGACTGCGACTGCACGACCACGCGCGCGTACTGCAGCGCATCGTGGAACTCCCGCGCCGAAGTCACCGGCACCAGCTCCGCCTCCCGCGCGGCGAGGGCGTCGTAGACGCGCGTCGCCTGTGCGGTGCAGTTGAAGGTGTACAGCCGCTCGCCCATGCAGCCGTACTCCTGCTCGGCCGTGGCCGCGGCGGCTGGATCGACGCCGCGCAGGTACGCGACCGCGTGCTTCGACGCCTCGAGCTGGTCGTGGATGTCGGCGCCGGCCAGCTCGATCGGCGGACGCGTTCCGCGGTGGGCGTTGTACTCGCGCATCCACTCGATCAGCGCCAGCGTCTCCTCGGTGTTCCAGAAGAGGTAGGACAGGCGCCCGGAGAGCTCGCGCAGCAGCGCCCGCGGGTCGCCCGCGCCGCCCTGGACGTAATCATTGAGGCGATTGCAGTGCGGAAACGGCGCCTCGAGCGCGACCACGTCGAACCCCAGCTCCCGCACCAGGAAATCGATCACGCGCAGCTTCACGGTATAGAACTCGCGCGTGCCGTGCGTCCCGTCGCCGAGGCCCACCACCGCGGCGTCGCCGACCATCGCCCGCAACGGTTCGAGGTCCCACGAGTAGGAGACCGGCTCGACCGACGCCAGTGGATAGGCATTCGCGATCAGCCATCCTTCCGGCGAAGCGAAGTCGATGAACGGCTTCGATACCGCGCGCCGCTTCGGCTCCGCCGCGGCGGTGAGGGTCACGAAGAGAAGAGCGAGCAGCGCTGCGGCGCGGAACCGGAGGCCCAGGGTCATAGATCCGTTGTCGTTTGTGGGATGAGTGTAGCGCACGGCTTTGTCGGCGTGGTGCGGTCGATGTAGATCACCGCGTCGAGCTTCTGCGACAGCGAGCCCGCGATCGCTGTCCATCCCGGCGTGGTGGGTGCCGTGCGGAACGTCGCCTCGCCGGCGAGGCCGCGCAACGGCACCAGCATCGCGGCGTGGCCGCGTTGCCGGAAGCGCTCTTCCCACGAGCCGGGCTCCGGGTCGGGGAACGAGCTCTCCACGGTCCGCACCCAGTCCTCCGCGAGCACTTCCCACTGCAGGAACGTTCCGCTTCCCGTCAGCGTGCCGATGGCGACATAGCCGCTGCCGAGCTGCTCGCTCAGCAACACGCCCATCGTCCGGCCGCGCACGTAGGGCGACTCGGTCTTGCCGGCGTGCTCCTGGTGGCCCCAGTGGACGACCTTGCGCGCGCGGCCGCGGTGCTCGCGGATCCAGAGGAGGTTGGCCGCCATGTTGCGGTCGCGCGGCTCGTACATCAGCGGGTCGAAGTTCTGCAGGACCACCGCCGCGTAGTGCAGCGCGTCCTCGAAATCGCGCGTTCCGCTCTCCGGACGCGCCGCCAGTGCGTCGTACACGCGGCGGGCAGCCTCCTCGCAGCCGTTGGTGCGCTGGCCGGCGAGGACGCAGGAATACTGGATCTCCGCGTATGCCGCGGCGGTCGGGTCGACGCGCTGCAGGTAGGCGAGCACACCGGCCACCCCGCCGCCTTCGTCGTAGATGTCCGCACCGGCGAGCTCGATCGGCGGAGCGTCGCCGCGATGCGCGTTGTACGCGCGCATCCATTCGATCGCCGCGAGCAGCTCCTCCACGTCCCAGAAGTAATAGTGAAGGCGGCCGCTCAGCTCCGCCAGGATCGCGCGCGGGTCGCCCTCGCCGGTCTGCACGTAGACATTGAGCCGCTCCGTGATCGGAAACGGCGCCTCGAGCGACAGCACGTCGAAGCCCATCTGCCGCACCAGGAAATCGACGAGCCGCAGCTTGACGGTGTAGAACTCGTGCGTCCCATGCGTGGCGTCGCCGAGCGCGACGATGCTTGCGTTGCCGGCGATCGACCGCAGCGACGCCAGATCCGACGTGTCTGCGACCAGCTCCACCGAGTGCAGCGGCTCGACCCGGAACGCCTCGCCGCCCGGCGCACCGACCGCACGCCTCCGCGCGGCCGGCACGTCCAGCGCGACAGCGAGCAAGAGGAGCAGCGCGGCGGCGTGGCGGAACATGAAGACGTCCTACGGCAACAGGCGGGTGGGTGTGGTCGTGTCGACGAAGATCGCGGCGTCGAATTTCTCCGGGAGTGAGGCCGGGCGCTTCTGCGGGTCGGACGACACGCCGGCGCTGTTCCAACGGGCCGGTCCGGTCAGCCAGTCCGGCAGCGTGCCGCGCAGCGGAATCAGCAGGTACGGCATGCTCCGGAGGCGGAAGTAGGTCTCGTACGCCCCGTCCGGCAGCGCCGCGAACGTCTTCACCACCGGCAGGTACGGATCTTCCGGCCGCTTCTGCTCCCACTGCGTGTACGAGCCGGCCGCGGTCATGGTGGCGATGGCGAAGTAGCGGCTGCCGAGGGCCTGCTCCAGGTGCTCGCCGGCAGGAGTCTGATTGATCCCGAGCTCGGACGGACCCTTCGTGACGTGCTCGTTGTGGGCCCAGTAGATGACCCGTCCCGACGTGCCGCGGTGATCGCGCATCCAGAGCATGTTCACGGCCATGTTCGCGTCACGCGCCAAGTGACTCAGCGTCTGCGTCTGCAGCACGACCCGCGCGTTCTGGAGCGCGTCGTGGAAGGCGCGTGCGGACGACTTCCCGATCAGCTCCGCCTCGCGGGGGGCCAGCACGTTGATGACGCGGGTCGTCTCCGTGCTGCATTGCGTGCCGAGCATCTGCTCGCCGACGCACGCGTACTCCCGCTCGGCCTGCGCGGCCGCGGCGGGATCGACGGTGCGCAGGTACGCGACCACGTCCTTCCACGCCGTCACCTGGTCGTAGATGTCGGCGCCGGCGATCTCCACCGGCGGACGGTCTCCGCGATGCGCGTTGTACTCGCGCATCCACTCCACCAGCGCCAGGATCTCCTCGGTCTTCCAGAAGAAATAGTTGAAGCGGGCCGAGACCTCGCTGAGCAGCGCGCGCGGATCGCCGGCGCCGCCCAGGACGTACGTGTTCAGGCGGTTGAAGAGCGGGAACGGAGCCTCGAACGCGACCGCCTCGAACCCCATCTCCCGCACCAGATACTCCACCACGCGCAGCTTGACCGTGTAGAACTCGTGCGTGCCGTGCGTCCCGTCGCCGAGGCCGACGATCGTGGCGTCCCCGACCATCCCGCGCAGCGGCTCGAGGTCCCACCAGAACGGCACCTGCTCCGCGCTCGCCAGCAGGCGGGCATTCAGGAGCAGCCACCCCTCGGGGGTCGAGGCGTCGATGAACGGCTTGGCAACGGCGCGCCTTTTCGGCGCCGCCACGGCGGGGAAGACCAGAAGGGAAGAGAGAAGGAGAGCGAGCAGCGCTGTGGCGCGGGTCCGGCGGGTCGGGGTCAATGGGGGCTCCAGGGGCAGCGGATTGTCGGGGCGGAAGCGGTCCGCCCCGACGGCATTGAATCAGTTTGCGCTGACGCTGTCGAGGAATCCGTAGAGAGCGGTGAGGGTGCGGGTGGCAGCGGCGTCGGCCTGGGCGGCCTTTTCCGGCGTGTCGCAGAGGTCGCGCAGGATCTCGCGCGAAGTCTGGGAGTGGGCCACGTCGGCATCCATGTGGACGCTGAAGAAGGCGATGTCGCGCTCGGCGGTGATCCCGTAGTTCTTCGCCAGACCCTCGATCTTGGCCTTGGCCACGGCCGGAATCTGCGATTCGTACGCGTAGAGCGCGGCCAGCCCCTCATGCAGGGCGCCGTCGCGGGCGAGCGACTTCATCGTCGAAATGAGGGTGCGGGTGGCGTCGTTCGCCGTGCCGCCCTTGACCGCCTCGCGGTCCATGCCGAGCGACTCGCAGAAGCGCAGCCACAGCTCCGGATGATTCTCCGGCCCGCGCTCTTCCTCGATCAGGTTTTCGAGCAGCAGTTGCCGGGTGGCGATGTCCTCGGTCTGCGCGTGCATGGCGCTGACGAAGGTCGGGAAAGCCATGGCGTAGTGGAAATACTGCCCGGCGTAATCGGTCAGCTCCGCCCGCGTCAGCGTGCCGGCGGTCCAGCGCTGGTAGAAAGGATGGTCGAGCAGGTGACAGGCCGAAATGCGGGCATCGAGAGTCTGGACGGGATCCATGGGATTACCTCCGTTGATTGTCAATTCGCGCGCAGTGTAGCCGATCCGCCGAGGGTAGGGATATGCCGCCGCGGCGACACTCCTCTCATAAGGTCCAATCACCCAAGGAGGAACGATGTCCCGGCGATTGCTCGCATTGGCGGCTCTCTCTCTGCTCGTTTGCCTTCCGGCGCACGCGACGCCGGCGCTCACCGCAACCGGTCCGGGGACGGTCGTTCTCGGGACCAGCTTCGAGCTGACCCTGACGCTCGACCAGAGCGGCGCGACGCAGTACGCGCCCTTCATCGACGTCATCATTCCGCGGCACGGCGCCGACGGCATCGCCCAGAACGGACCGTGCGATGGGGTGACGTTCGGCTCGGCCGTCCTGGCGGGCGTCCAGCCGGCGAACGCGCCGCTGAACGTCACCGTGCAGGGACCGAGCGCGCCGTGCGGCAGCGGCGGGCCGGCGTTCCCGCATCCCCTCAAGGCGTGGGGCGTTCCGGACGTGATCGTGCCGCCGGGAGCAATGCTGGTGACGATCGTCCTGCCGTACGGCAGCTTCGACGACACCCAGCCGCCGGTGCAGGTGGTGCTCTCCCTCGGGGTGCACGACCACGCGGACGTTGGGTTTCCCCTGGTGGTCCAGGCCCGCACCGGCTTCGCCCTCGGCTCCACGGCGCAGAACGACTCGGGGAGCGATCCGCCCGCGATCGCGCCCTGGATCGAGAAAGTCATCATCCCGGCGGCGGCGACGATTACCAAGTCGTTCGGGAGTCCGGAGCAGGAGACCGTGGCCGGACCCAACTTCCCGGCTCCGTTCGGCCTGAACGTGGCCGTCCCGCCGGGACAGAAGCTGTTCAAAGTGAAGGTGACGGACTGCCTGCCGGCGTCGCTGACGCTGGTGGGGGCCACGGCCACGCCGCCCGCCACGAGCGTCGTCCTGAAGGGTAACTGCGTCACCGTGACCTGGTTGGAGCTCAGCACCCCGGGCACCGTCAACCTGACGTTCTTCGGCAACGACAAGCCCGCCTGGACCGCGTCGTCCGCCTGCAACCGAGCGCCGAAGAACACGGCCACGCTCTCCGCCGAATGGGACCCGAAGGATTTCCGCGACGACCTGGTCCCGGTCTTCGCCAAAGGCGAGGCCACCCCGAACGTGCGCTCGCTGGCGGTGCAGAAGAAATGTACGCCCGGGCCGAACGGCGTGATCCCCGGCTCGACGCTGACCTGCACGCTCGAGTTCCAGGTCAACGACTATCTCCGCCTCGGCGACCTGATGTTCCGCGACCTGATGGCCGACGGATTGACGCTGAAGGGCGCGCCGGTGCTCACCGTGGCGGACCGTTTCGGGTCGATCGCTTCCGTGCCGCTGCCGGGCGGGACCTACACGGTGGGGAAGAACGCGAAGGGGGATACCGGCTGCAAGACCGCCCTCGGCGGCTCCCTCCTGACGATCCACCTCTCGACCGCACTGGGCGCGCTCAAGCCGGGCGTGTTCCCGGGAAACACGCTCACCGGCGGGCACGCCATCGGGAGCGCGCCGTTCACCGCGGCGAAGGGGAAGGTCGTCTACACGGTCACGATCGACGACAAGTTCCAGTTCGGACCGCACTACGCCGGAAATCCGGTCCAGGGAATCGCGCCCGACGATCTCTTCGTCGGGAAGGACGACCCGCTGAACGACCGGGTGCGGTTCATCGGCCGCAAGTACTCGCTCACCAAGACGCCGGTGTCGGTCTCCGATCCGTGTGAGGACGCCAGCGAGGACTGCAAGAGCGTCGAAGGAGGGCCGCTGTCGAAACACGTCGTCGGCCGGAACGGCAAACTGATCGTGCCGCCCGATCCGGTGGCGGAGGCGACGCTGCCGAAGTTCGCCGCGGGCGACACCATCACCTTCCGGGTGCGCAAGCAGGTCCGGTCCGGCGACGCGCAGACGATGACCTTCCGCGACTGGGTGCCGAAGCCGCTGCTGCAGTTCACCGCCCCGCCGGTGCAGCAATGCCCGGCCGTGGTGGCGGACACGTTCTGCGTGCAGGGCGCGGCCGGACCGGTGACGCCGTCGAAAGTCACGATCGAGCCGCCCGACCAGCACCTGAAGCTGACGCTGCCGCCCTTCCACAGCGTGACCAACCAGCCGGCGACCATCGACCTGGTCTTCTCGAAAAAGATCTCCAGCGCGCCGTTCGCCGACGGCCTGCACTTCACCAACGTGGTCGAAGAGTGCGAGTACAACTCCTACGGCACCGAGAAGTGCGAGGTGGCGATCGCCAAGTTCATCCTCACCGAGCCGGC
>Ga0190275_10000544_pt1 | contig 32333 bp, 32 predicted proteins | sample Popmic550T_FD_133745 | JGI IMG/M metagenome (GOLD analysis project Ga0190275, IMG submission 133745) | Populus adjacent soil microbial communities from riparian zone of Yellowstone River, Montana, USA - 550 T | ecosystem: Environmental > Terrestrial > Soil > Riparian zone > Trees stand | place...
CACCGAGCAGGACGTGGTGGAGATGGACCAGCGGCTGGGGCACGACGAGCTGTCCATTGACGCGCCGGTGGGGGACGATCCGAAGAACACACGCGCGGACCGGTTCCTGCCCTCGACGGCGGCGGGGGCGGAGGAGAACCTGGGCAACGAGCAGCTCAAGGCGCTGTTCCGAGAGAAGCTGGCCGAGTTCTCCCGGTCGCTGGAGGGCAAGGAGCGCTTCATCTTCGAGAACCGGCTCACGGCGGACGAGCCGCTGACGCTGCAGGACATCGGGGACAAGTACGGGGTGAGCCGCGAGCGGGCGCGGCAGATCGAGGCGGCGCTCATCAACCGCATGCGCGAGTACATGCGCGAGCAGATCCCGGACTTCGACATGGTGGCGGTGCCCAAGGGCTGAGCGGGCAGGCGGCGGGGGGGTGCCAGGGGAGGGCGTATGCTGGGGACGGCGCTGTCTTCACGCCTCTGGAGGGCCGCATGTCGCGTCATGCATTTGCGTGGGGAAGCGCTGTCCTGGCCGCTGTCCTGCTGACTGGGTGCGCCGCTCAGCAGCGGGAGAACTTCCTGAGGGATCGGGCCGCGGAGCACGTGTACGCGCAGCCGCTCGAGGAGATGTGGCCGCGGGTGAAGGCGGTGCTGGAGGACAAGGGGTACTCGTGGCGGGAGATTCCGCACCGCTTCATCCTGGAGACGGAGTGGAAGGAGAACGGGGGCGGCACGCTGGGGCACTCGTACACGCGGTTCCTCATCGAGGGAATGCGGGTGAGGAGCGGGGGGGCCCTCCTGCGGGTGATGCGCAACGACGCCTCCTCGCAGCCCACGGCGGTGAGCTACGCGGGGACGATGGGGCCCACCAACAGCACCAAGGCCATCAATGACGCCATGGTCAACGCCTCCAACAGCAACACCACGGGCATGACGTCCGTGCAGAAGCGGGCCTTCCGGGACCTGGAGCTGGAACTGGAGCTGCTCCAGGTGATCGACCCGGAGGCCGCCGCCACGCTGGAGGCCGCGGCGCGGGAGAAGTACCCGAAGAAGTGAGCCTGGCTCACCGGAGCGGCAGCTCGCGGAAGAGGATGTCCTGCTCGAAGCCCAGTCTCCGCACGGCTTCCACGAAGCGCTCGGTCCCAATGATCATCGTCATGAAGTCTTCCAGCCGGAACAGGTCCAGGCTGTCCGGCAGCGTCGCTGCGTCCAGGACAGGGTCCTCCGGAAGCTTCCAGCCGAGTCGGCCACATCGGGTGCACGGAGGAGAACGGTCGACGGGCAGACAGTCAGGATGCACGCCACCGTGTGGTAGCAGCTCCAACTCCAGCAACTCGGGCGGGTTCTTCTTGCGAAAACGCAGCTCCGTGCGGCACGCCTTCAATCCACGGACGCCTTCCGTCGTCAGTCGCTCCAGGGGTTCGGGCTTCATGAGGAGTGTCCAGGGATTGTGCAGACACAACGGGCCAAACTCTCCCCGGGCGGCGCCTACCAGAGGGCCGAACTTGGTTCCAGGCCCAAGGCGGACGCCAGGTGGCACCAGGGGACGCACCTGCTCGCGCAGACGCTCGAACTCCGCGTAGTCCGCTTCCAAGCGGGCCGAGTACTTCTGCCGCTCCGGGAACTCAGACAGATCGACAGAGGGGTAGGCATCCGAGCCGTCTGACCAGGTGGCATGACACTCCGGGCAGTGGATGCCTGGCAGGCCCCACTTGTGTTCGTCATCGTATCCCCCCGAGTAGAGGGGGGGACTGGCACGACGCAGCCAATAGAAGCGCATGGCTCCTCAATACCTTTGGATAGGAGGAGGCTGTGGCGTCCAGCGACGGTAAGGCGTGACGACTCCGAGTAGCCCGAACTCGTAGATGAGCTTGCCGGCGTGACGATGGATCTCCTCCGGTGTCGCTCCTCTGTTGTTCTCGATGAACACCCGCCACGCTTCATTCCACGGACCTCCATTGACGCCCCGATGGATGCGCCGGTGCTCCGGCACCTCTAGAAGGAGGATGTACTCATCGATGTTGATTCCCTTTTCGGTGAACCACGGCCTGAACGCCTGCGAGTAGATGTGGTGCTGTTCGTGAGGCCGCTTCCGGAACGCCTCAGCCTCAGCCAGCATCTGCTTCTGGCTGGGCAGCAACTCTCGTGGAGCGCTCGGGCCCCACGGGATGATGAATACCGGTCGCGTGCTTTGGGGTAACCCCTGTGCGCTCCCCCAGTAACGCTCCACTCCCAACCCAGCGCCGGGCAGCGAGAACCCCCCACCCTTCGTGGGCACCACGTGCCCTGCCGTCAGGAACTCAGCGACCTCTCGGCAGACGTACACCCCGCACTGTCGTTGCTCGCACAGGGCCAGCAGGGTCCCGTCCTCCTCACAGAGCTGCTCGAAGGAGGCGGCTTCAGGCTCTGTCTCGCAGCCTTCTGTCGCTCTCGCCATGGGCTGCGAAGCGACACAGGACGCAAGTACGGCGCTCATGAGCAGCCACCACCACTGTCGTCGTCCGTTCATGAGGTCCTCGTGCCCGGTTGTGCCCACGCTATGGGCAGCGTACACGCGGTTGGTCGTGATCGGGCCAGGGGCTGGTGGTCGGATCGCATGACTTGGAAGTGGTCCACTGCTGGAATGACTTGCCACGGCGGGGAGGCAAAGGCTCCGGATTCCGGTAGAGCTCCTCTTCGACAGCGAGCATCGGCTCGGCATCGCCGACGCATTCCTTGGCGTTTCTAATGCACCCCTTGAAGCCGACACGGTCTCCCTGGAACTCGACGACAGGACGCAGGCTGAACCGGCGGCGCTCTGCCCGAACCTGTCATACAAGTAGACAGGTTGGCTTGGCTCGCCCCCGGTCAGGGGACTGACTCGTTCGCATGTTACACCGGCCACACTCGGTGGCTGCTGTTACAGCGTCAGCTCACTCCGGCAGATGCGCCTCGGCAATAGTCACCCTCGTATGCGCCCCATCTCCTTGCTCGCAGCACTTCTTCTGCTGGCCACTGCCTGCGCGACGACGCCTGTGTCCCGCGTGCCAGGGCTCGATCCCGAACTCCGCGGCTACGCGTATCCGTTCGTCGTCCACGAACTTGTCCTCGACTCACAGCGGCAACAGCTCCGCATGGCGTACATGGACGAGCGGCCAGCCGACTGGAAGGGCCGCACCGTGCTCCTCCTCCACGGCAAGAACTTCTCCGGCGCCTACTGGGAGCCCACCATGCGGGCGCTCCTGGCCCGGGGCTACCGGGTCGTCGTGCCTGATCAGATCGGCTTTGGCAAGTCGACGAAGCCTGCCGCCTACCAGTTCTCGTTCGCTCAGCTGGCCGCGAACACTCGCGCCTTGCTCAGCGCTCTCGGTGTCGAGCTCGTGAGTGTGGTGGGCCACTCCATGGGCGGGATGCTCGCGGCGCGCTTCGCCCTCCAGCACCCGGAGCAGACCGAGAAGCTCGTGCTCGTGAACCCCATCGGGTTGGAGGACTATGAGGACCTCGTCGCCTACCGCAGCATCGACGAGTGGTATCGCCAGGAACTCGCCGCCACGCCGGAGAGCCTCCGCGAGTACCAGCGCCAGAGCTACTATGCCGGCGAGTGGAAGCCCGAGTATGAGCGCCTGCTCGAGATCCAGGCCGGGTGGACCCAGCACCCAGACTACTCTCGGATCGCGTGGTGCTCGGCGCTCACCTACGACATGATCTTCACCCAGCCCGTGGTCCACGATCTGCCACGGTTGAGCGTCCCCACGCTCCTCGTCATCGGCCAGCGCGACCGGACGGCGCTCGGCCGGGCCTGGGCAAAGCCCGAGGTGGCGCCCACCATGGGTGACTACCCGAAGCTCGGCCGTCGAGCCGCCGAGGCGATCCCCGGCGCAAAGCTCGTCGAGCTGCCCGGCGTCGGACACCTGCCGCAGGTCGAGGCCTTCGAGCCCTACCTCGAGGCGCTCGGCGGCTTCCTCGACTTCACTTCCAGGGACGCGAGATGACGCAGGCGTTGATGCCGCCCACGCCCATGGAGAGCTTGCCCGCCACGCCTTGAGGCACGGGCGTCTCCTGGTCGTAGACGAAGCGGCCGTGCACCTTGCCGATCTCCCGGTTCAGCTCCGAGCCCTGCAGCGGGGTGGGGTAGATGCGGCCCCGGGCATAGCCCAGGTACTGCGCCGTCAGCTCCCACCCTCCGCCCGCGGACATGCCGTGGCCGAACGTGCCCTTGCGCGCCGTGACGAGCACGGACTCGGGCAGCAGCCCCCGCAGCGTCTCCACCTCCAAGAAGTCCCCCGGCGTGGCCGTGGCGTGTAGATCCCAGCTCCCCACGTCGGCGGGCCCACACTGCGCCGCAGTCAGCGCCGCTTGGATGGCCGCCGTGGGCCCCTCCTTGGAGGGCGTGATGATGTGGTCCGCATCCGCGGTGACGCCCACCGCCAGCGGCTCCATGCCCAGCGGCTTGAAGCCCTTGGCGGTGAAGTACTCCAGATCCCCGAGGATCCACAGCACTGCGCCGCCTGCCACGTGCGTGCCGCGCAGGGCGGTGAGCGGCTTGGACACCATGCGGTCCGCGGCGATGACGCGGGCGTTGTAGAAGCCTCCCACCACGAGCGGGTGCGGCGGAGGATCCGTCATCCCCATCACCACGGCCTTCGCGTCGCCGCGCTGGATGGCGTCCATCGCCAGCTTCAGCCCGTAGCCGAACGAGGAGCACGCCGCCACCGGCGCGAACGTCATGCCGGTGAGCTTGCCCAGCATGGACACCTGCGACGCCGGGCCATTGTGGATGTTCCACAGCACGTTGGCGGACACCGAGTTCCACGGCGGCTCGGGCGCCCCCCACTTCTTCTGCAGCTTCGCGGTGCGGGTGCGCTTCTCCTTGATGACGGCGAGCTTGGAGGACTCCACGTCGCCCTCCACCGCCAGCCCCTCGATGTCCCGCTGCTCGTTGAGGTACTCGCGCAGCTCCGGAGACTGTCCGGCCCAGTAGTGCCACCAGGCCTCCTCGGCCTGATCGCGCTCCAGCTCCTCCACCGTCTCGGGCGCGGGGGGCATTCCGAGCCGAGGCTCGCGCGTCTCCTGCCACTGGCGCCGCGCCGAGTTGCGCGAGGGCTCTGCCCAGAACCGATCCCACCGCCGCTGGGCCCGGTGCAGGTCCAGGGTGATGTCATGGATCGTCGGCAGATCTCCCAGGCCCGTGCCCACGTACACGTGGGAGCGGATGCCCAGCGAATGCAGCTCCTGCTCGAGCCCCGGGTTCTGCCGCAGCGCCTGGATGAAGGCGGCGAGCGCGTACAGGGTGGGCTGCCCCATCTTCTTCTCGAGCTGCGCGAAGCGGCTGGACGGGAAGCGCGCGTCCACCCAGGGCTTGTACTCGGCGAAGTCGAACTCCGGCATCCCCACGAGGAAGTTGTCCGGACCGAAGCCGTTGAACGGGGTCAACCAGCTCTCCGCGGAGGCCAGGTTTCGCTCGAAGGCGTCAATGTCCTTGGACCGCGGGGCAACGACACCCCAACCGAAGATTCCCACTCTGCGCACGTTTGGTTCCTCGATGGCCGCCGAGCAAGAGCTACAGCGGCTGGATCTTCAAGTTGTCGAAGTGGACCTTCGTCTCCCAGCCCGAGAACCCGAAGAACTGGTTCCGTGGCCCCTCGAGCGGGGAAGGATCCCGGAGGGAGAGGAAGGGCTGGCCGTCGATGAGCCACTCGATGGTGGCGCCGCGGCGGGTGAGGGTGAAGTGGTAGCGCTTGCCGGGCTCCACGGCCTTGCCGTCCCGGACGGAGCGATCGGGCGTGTGCTCGGTCTGCCGGGCGATGGTGGACTGGGTGTTGCGCCAGCCCCCGGGGATGAACACGTAGCCGCTGGCGGTGTACTGCATCCGCAGATCCCCCGCGTAGAAGGAGCGGCCGTCTCCCCAGGCCTCGATCTTGATGTCGCCGCCCGGATCATTCGTCCAGGCGTCGAACTCGATGGTGGCGTTCGCCGGGATGGGGCGCTTGAGCCACACTGGCCGGTTGTGCATCAGCTGCACCGTCAGCGCCCCGTTCTCCAGCTTCACCGCGGAGGGGTTGGTGGGGTTCCAGTCGTCGCCCAGCGTCTCGCGATCGAAGGTGTCGGCGAAGGGCCCGGGCGGCGGGAGCGGCGGCGGAGCCGGCATCGGAACGAAGGGGACAGAGGCATCCACCGGCAGCACGCGCAGGTTGTCGAAGAAGATCTGCGACTCGAAGCCGGAGAGGCCCAGCCGATCGTGGCCTGGGCCCTTGAGCGGGAACGGATCGTTGAGCTCCAGGAAGGGCTGGCCGTCAATGCTCCAGCGCAGCAGCGTGCCGCGCCGCTCGATGCGCCAGTGGTAGCTGCGGCCGAGCTGCACCGGGAAGCTGTTGGACTCCACGCGAACGCGCGTGTCGGGCTTGAGCTCGCGCTGCTGCTGCTGGAGCGACTTCAGCGAGGGCGCGTTCATGTCCAGGCGCGCCAGGACGGACTGCGTGTTGTTCCACCCACCATGCACCAGCACGTACCCGGAGCCTGGATCCGTGCCGTCGCCGAACAGCTCCACGCGGATGTCGCCCTCGGGGTACTCCGAGCGCACGTCGAACTCCACGGCCACGTCCTCCGGCAGCCGCGCCTGGAGCCAGAGCGGGTTGTTCTTCACCTGCGGCGCCAGCAGCTGGCCGTTCGCCACGCGCCAGTACCCACCCAGGCTGAAGAAGTCCCGCTCCACCACGGAGCGATCCGAGAAGTCCTGCTGGTAGGGCACCTGGGTGGTGACGTCGGGCTCGCCGCGCAGCAGCGAGTAGTGGAGCAGGGGGAACTGGGCCGCGACGAGGATGGCCGCAAGCACACCCCAGCCGCGCCGGGACAGTCCCTCGGGCTTTACCCAGGGGGTGAAGGCAGGAGCAGCAGGGGTGCTCTCGGCAGGGGAGGAGGGGCGGGTGGCCTCGGCGCCCTGATCCGGTGCTGCCTCGGCGCTCTTCGCGGGAGTCCCTTCGGCAGGCTTTTCCGCAGCGAGCGCCAGGGCTCTCGCCCGAGCTCGCTCCTGGCTCTTCGCCTTGGCTTTCTCCTTGCGCTTGGCCTGGCCCATCGGTGTTGGGGGTCCCTGGAGGTCGGAAAGGGCGCGGACTTTACGCGCCGCGCCGTGGCACGTAAAGCATGCCCTCCAGGGGTTGCAGGCTTGTCCTCCGGGCTACTTGACACCCCATCTTTTTTCGAGCGCCTTCTGCTCGGCCTTGCGCAGCTTCAGCCGCTCCTTCTCGGCGCGGATGCGGTCCAGCTCCTCGGGCGAGGGGCGCACGGCGATCTGGTAGACGCTGCCGGCCAGGGCGAACAGGCCCGCAGCGATGATGACGCCCCAGGGCTGGTTGGCCACCGCGGTGACGAGGCCGCCGAACAGGTGCAGGGCCGCCAGGGCGCCAATGACGAGCAGCCAGGCTCCCACCACCGAGGACACGATGGCGCCCACGATGCGGTGGAGGATGGCGGCCACCAGCCCACCGATGAGCAGGGTGGGGATGAAGCCCAGGAGGAAGTCGTCCTGGCCGGCGAGCTTGCCGGCGAGCAGCCCCAAGGGCAGACCCACGCCCAGGAAGGCAATGGCCGGAGGGGCGAAGAAGCCCACGACCGCCAGCAACGCCGCCACCGCGGTGGGCACGCGCGCGTCAAAGTCCGCGGGGTTCAGGCCGAACTTGCTGGCGACGATGCCCGTCCACGTGAAGGCGATGATGGCGCCCACCGGTCCCGCCACGAGCCGGAAGGCCCGTCCGCCTCCCACGAGCAACAGGATGAGGCCGAGCGCACAGCACACGATTCCTGCCCACATGGGCAGGAGCCGGTAGATGCCGACCCAGCCCGAGGGGTTGATTTCCTGGTAGGCCTTGAGTGCCTGGATGAGAGCGTCCACGGCGCCACCTTAATACCGAGAGAGGGCCAGCGCGACGAGGAGCACGAGGATGGCCAGCACCAGCGCGGCGAAGCCATAGACTGCGGGTGGAGTCTGGGTGCGCCGCAGCAGCTCCTCGGCCTGGGTCCGGTCCTCCGGCGAGGGGCTGGCGGCCAGGATGCGCCGGGCCTCCCGGCGCGCACCCGCCACATCCCCTGCCTCCATCTGCTTCCAGGCGGCGAGCATCTCCGGAGAGGCTGGCTCCCTGGGCGTCTGTTCGCCTTTCGCCATGGGGGGCTCTATAGCGGGGAATGCAAGGACGCGTCGACGGTATATACAGCTCGCATATGAGCGCTGGGCGCGTCACCCGTCGAAACCTCCTGCTCGGCACCGCCGCGCTGGTCCCCTTGCTGTCAGGGCGGGCCTCCGCCTTCGGCGAGAAGAGCCGCTTCATCCCCGCGGTCGTCAAGCACGGCGGCCGGTGGGATGCGCGCCTCAATGGCCTGCGCCGCATCGCCTGGGAGCTGCAGCGCCGCACCTCCGTGGAGGTGCTGCCCGACGCGCGGGCCTGCATGCTCGACAGCTCGGAGATCTTCGAGTACCCGTTCCTCTACTTCGGCGGGGACGGCGACTTCCCCCCGCTGAGGGACACGGAGGTGGAGAACCTCCGGCGCTACCTCACCTACGGCGGCTTCCTGCTGGGGGACGCCAATGATGGGAGCGACGGGAACGGCTTTGATGCCAGCTTCCGCCGGGAGATTGCCCGCGTGCTGCCGCAGAGCAAGCTGACGGCGGTGCCCTCCACCCACGTCGTCTTCAAGTCCTTCTTCCTGGTGGACGCGGCCCCGGGGCGCCTGCTCAACAAGCCGCAGATGGAGGCCTGTGTCCTGGGCAAGCGCGCCGCGGTGATGTACTCGCAGAACGACCTGGCGGGCGCCTGGAGCCGCACCGAGGCCGGTGACTTCGAGTTCGATGTCTCTCCGGGCGGTGAGCCTCAGCGGGAGCTGGCCATCCGCATTGGTATCAATCTGCTGATGTATGCCCTCTGCCTGGATTACAAGGACGACGCCGTCCACCTGCCCCTCATCCTCGACAAGCGGCGCTGACCGCGGGGCCCTTCTCCCCGCCGAGCGCGATTGATGAACTCACAGCCCTTCAATGCCTGGAAGCTGGTCAGCCTCTCGCCCTTGCCGGTATGGGTGCTCGTGTTGCTCGGGGTGGGGCTGGTGCTGGGCATCGGCCTGGCGGCCTGGGGCGTGCGCCGCGAGCCCTCGAGTGGGCGCAAGGTGCTGCTCTGGGCGCTGAGGGTGGCGGCCGGAGTGGCCGCGCTCTTCTTCCTGCTGGAGCCCGGCATCCGTCACCTGCAGGTGGCGCGGATGAAGAACCGGGTGGCGGTGCTGGTGGATCGCTCAGCCTCCATGAGCTTCCCGGGCGAGCCGGGGGGCCCCACGCGCTCGGCGCAGGTGGGGACCTTCCTGGAGAGTGCCGCGCCGGCGCTGGCCGCGCTGCAGGACCGCTTCACGGTGGAGCTGTACGGGTTTGATCCGGAGCTGGCGCCGGTGACGCCCACCACGCTGCTGACCGAGCTCCCACGGGCGGGCACCACGGACATCCTCTCGGCGCTGCGGGTGGTGGGTGCGGGCTCGCAGGGCTCGCGGAAGCTCTCCGGGGTGCTGCTCTTCAGCGATGGCGCGGACAACACGGAGCTGGCCGCTGGGGCGGTGGGCAAGGCGCGCGCGGCGCTGGCGGATCTGGGCGTGCCGGTGTCCACCTTCGTCGTAGGCAAGGAGGCGCTCAAGGATCTGGCGGTGGAGGGCCTCAAAGTCGACGACTTCGCCTTCGTCCGCAACTCGCTCACGGTGGAGGTGGAGATCCACGGTCGCGGCTTCTCGGGCAAGGACATCCCCGTGGTGCTCAGCCAGGAGGGCAAGACGGTGGCGAGCAAGACGGTGCGCCTCCAGTCCTCGGATGACGTGCAGCCGGTGTCATTCACCTTCACGCCGGACCAGACGGGGCGCTTTGTCTACACCGTCACGGTGCCCACCTTCCCGGACGAGGCGGTGAGCGACAACAACTCGCGCTCGTTCACGCTGAAGGTGATCCGCGATCGCGTGCGCGTGCTGCTGGTGGTGGGGCGGCCCTCGTGGGACGAGCGCTTCCTGCGGGGCCTGCTGCGCCAGGACGCGAACGTGGACCTGGTGTCCTTCTACATCCTCCGGACGATGTCGGACGATCCGGGCGTGGTGAGCCAGGAGCGCGAGCTGTCGCTCATCCCGTTCCCCATGGAGGAGATCTTCGACACGAAGCTGCACACCTTCGACGTGGTGATCTTCCAGAACTTCGGGTACGCGGACCCTTCGCTCTCCATCGCCGAGTACGAGCGCAACCTGGAGCAGTACGTCTTCAAGGGGGGCGCCCTGGTGATGATCGGCGGGGACAGCGTGCTGGGCGAGGGGCGGGCGACGATGCCCACGCTGATGCAGGCGCTGCCGGTGGAGGCGGCGGGGCCAGCCAACGTGGAGTCCTTCAAGGCGCGGCTGACTCCAGACGGTGCGCGGCACCCGGTGACGGCGCTGGGCACGGGCGTCTCGAGCACGGAGGTGGCGTGGTCGGAGCTGCCGCCCATTCCTGGCATCAACTCGACGCGGGCGCGGCCTGGGGCGACGGTGCTGGTGGACCACCCATTCCATCTGGTGGACGGGAAGAACGCGCCGCTGGTGTCGGTGTGGGACTACGGGCGGGGCCGGGCGCTGGCGCTGGCCACGGACGCGAGCTGGTACTGGGCCTTCACCTCCCACAAGGAGGGCTCGCCGAACCGGACGTATGACCGCTTCTGGAGCAACGCGCTGCGCTGGCTGGTGAGGGATCCGGACCTGACGACGCTGAAGGTGACGGCGGATCCGCCCTCGGTGGAGCCGGGCAAGCCGGTGGGGGTGGTGGTGTCGGCGCGGACGGCGGACTACCAGGCGGCGCAGGACGCGCAGGTGCGGGTGGAGCTGTTCTCGGTGGCCACACAGAAGCCCATCGCGGTGCTGACGGGGACGACGGGACCGGACGGGGTGGTGCGGCTGGAGTTCCCGCCCCCGGCGCCAGGGCCGTACAAGCTGCTGGGCTCGGCGAAGAAGGGGGAGACGGATCTGGGGCAGGGCGAGGACGCGGTGGCGGTGCGCGCGGTGGGCCCGGAGCTGTCGGACGCCTCGGTGCGGCCGGAGCTGATGGAGCAGATCGCGAAGGTGACGGGCGGCAAGGCCTACCGGCTGCAGCAGGTGAGCGGGCTGCCGGAGGTGCCGCTGCTGGATCCTCCCGTGGTGGAGGTGGGCCGCGCGAAGGATCAGCCCCTGTGGGATCGCTGGTACTACCTGGTGGTGCTGGTGGCACTGCTGGGGGCCGAGTGGTTCGCGCGGCGCCGGTTCGGCTACGTGTAGCTGAGTTCTTGATGAGGAGACTGCTCGTGCGAATCCCAAGGATTGAATCGAGCAGCGTGAGAGTGGGGGCTTGGTGGCTGACCTGCGTTCTCTTCTGGGCGCTGGCTCCGGCCGCGTACGGCAGGTCCCCTCTGCGAACCACGCCTGCCACGGCAACAGCGATCGTCGCGGCTGTTCCGAGTTCCGTTCACAGCAGGGTGCTTACCTTGATGGCCGAAGGGAACGTGCAGGGGGCTGCGGAGTACTACCTGGTGGCAACGGGGGCTCGGCAAGTTCCGCTCTGGCTTCAAGGCCTCCAGGCGGCGTTCAACGCTGGAAATCGAGTCGCTGGGCGCTGTGCCGATGTCGCCAAGAAGATCCATGAAGGGTTCACTGCTCTTGGAAAGGATCCTCAGTACATCAAGATCACATCCACGGAGTCCGAACTACTCGCCTTCGAAGTTCGTGCTGGGGTTCCGTCAAGCACCGTGCGGATCTCCAACAACAACTACCATGTCGCCGTCCGCGTGGGCTCACGTATCTACGACGCCTTTGCCGGTCCTCAGGGCTTGACCGAGAGCGAGTACCTGAAGCGCTTGCTGACTCCCGAGGGACGGATCATGTTGGAGGAGGCGCTCCAGCCATGACGATATCCAAGGAGATGCAAGCCCCTGAGGGCTTTGGCAGTCGGCCAGTCCTCCTCATGGATGTCCTTCTGTTCATCCAGAGTGAAGTCGAAAAGGGCCGGCCGCTTTGGTTCTTTCTCGGTGGTGAGACGCATGTTCAAGCCATGGCTGCGTTCATCGCCGGCTATCGAGCAGGTTGCCATTACAATGGACTCGAGAACGCGGAGTACAGCGCATTCGTGACATGGCTACGGGACGTGAAGCATGAGCTCCCGGGTGAGGGCTGGGCTCGAAAGTACCTTGCGGATTGTGGGGGAGACCACGAGCGCGCCATCCGCAAGTTTCTCGACTTCGTGTCTGAGTACGCCCGTCAGCAACATCCTCGCGCTGGCCGGGCAAAGAGTGAGGGGAAGTAGGCCCCCTGGTGTCACCTGGCCACGACGCCGCAGGCGATGCGGCCGCCTGCATCACCAGCCGGGTCGGTCTTGTGATCGTCCGCCTGGGCGTGCACGACGATTGCTGAGCCATCCGCGTCCATCAGGGACTTCACGTCGAGGCCCTGGTTGGCGAAGAACTCGAACTGCACCTTGCCGTCCTGACCCACATAGAGGTTGGGCAGATCGCCCTCGTGCTTGCCTCCCGTGGCCATCATCCCGTGGGCCTTCTTGCCCGGGTTGAAGTGGCCCCCGGCCGTCTTGAAGTCTGGGCCCTCGCACTTGCCCGCCTCGTGAATGTGGATGGCGTGCGTGCCCGGGGGCAGGTTGGAGAAGCTGCCCTTGATGAGGAGGCCGTTGGGAGTCTGCTCGAGCGTCACGTTGCCCACGGCCTGGCCCTTGGCATCCTGGAGGGCCGCCTTGCTCTTCTCCACCTGAGTCGAGGTTGGCTTCGCGGCAGGGCCCTTCGGGCTCTGGGCGAGCGCCGGAGTGGCGAGCACGAGGGTGGCGGCGGTCAGCAGGGCATAGGTCTTCATGAGGATCTGCTCCTTCTGTCGGAGGTGTATGGCGAGGCGGGCCGCACACTAACCACGGATGGGAGCCACTGCTCGCCCGAAGGTTCATGTGTGCTCTTGGCTCAACAGGAGCTCAGCTTGGCGGCAGGGGCACGGAGACGACGCGCGAGGCGCCGAACACGGGAGCCCAGCGCTCCTGCACCTCGGGACCGTTGAGGAAGCGGACGAGCTGGCGGAAGACCTGGAACGGTCCGCCGAGCCGCTCGGCCCAGGCGAGTCCCCGGGGAGAGAGGTTGGGGACGAGCGGCCCCAGCTCCTCGAGGGCCTCTGCAGTGCGGGTGACGGAGAGCCCTTCGTCTCGGACCCGCTGAGGCACGAGGAGCGGCGCGAAGCGGGCATGGCGGTGGTCGTGGACGCAGCCTTCCTCTTCCAGCAGCGCGGCCGACAGCGGCAGCTCGCGCACGTTGAAGAGGAGCTTCACCGCGCCCAGGTGCGGATCGTACGGGCCGCGCAGCCGGTGATCCCCGCGTGGGATGAGCCGCCGGTCCAGGTAGCAGAAGGCGCGGGCCTCGGGAGGCAGGGAGCCTCGGTGGCGGGCGCCGGCGTAGCGGAAGAAGGGGCGGACGCGGGCGGCGTCCACGTGCAAGGCAGGGCCCTGCTTCAGCGCGCGGAGCTTGGGCAGGAGCGACTCGGGGATGCCATGGGCTCGCGCGAAGGCTGGCAGTCCGCGCAGGGGTGTCCGGGCGAAGTGGCGCAGGCGCTCCAGGAGGCGCTTCGGAGCGTCATCCACGAGCAGCTCATCGAAGCGGGTCTTCATCCCGGGGAAGCTCACGGGGACGAGCGTGGTGAGGGGCTCGCCCTCGGCCTGCCAGCGGGAGTCGAGCGCTGCCGCCTGGGCCGGGGTGGGGGCCAGCCGCCACTCGGGAGGCGCGGGCACAAAGGGGGAGCGCTGGCCGTCCCGCTCGAACGAGGCAGGCGCCGCGCGGCCGGGCAGGGAGGACCAGACGGTGATGCAGGTGCGCACCTGGGTCCCGCTGAAGGCGCCCGCGCCCAGGTCCACCACCTCGCGGAGCTTCAGCGTGCCCAGCAGGGCCTGCCGGAGCGGGGCATAGAGGAAGGCATCGAGCAGGCTGGAGGGGGTGATGAAGGCGAGCACGCCGGGGCGGGTGGAGAGCCGGTGCGCCGCGACGAGGAGGAAGAAGGCGAAGTCGTCCCGGAGGCTCGTCCCGGGCGGCAGCGCGAGCGGCATGAGGGCGCGGAGGCGGGACCAGGCGGCGCGATCCTTCAGCAGGGCCGAGGTGCCGTTGTAAGGCGGGTTGCCCACCCACAGCTCCCGATCGCTCGCAGGGATGCGCTCCACCAGCGGTGCCAGGCCACCGCGAAGCGCGTCGCCCACGTGCACCTCCGCGCCAGGCACCCGGGCTCGGCAGACGCGGGCGGCCTCGGGCATCAGCTCCAGTCCGCACAGGCGGGCCTTGGGCCTCATCCGTGCCGCGGCAGCGAGGAAGGCCCCGGCGCCGCACGCCGGGTCCACCACGGAGAGGGGGCCACTGCCTGCGTGCGCGAGCGCGAGCCTCAGCGTGCGCTCCACCAGCGGCGCGGGGGTATAGAAGGCGCCCAGCGCGCGCCGGTCGAGCCCGGGGAACTGATGAACGAGTGCCTCCTCGTCGAGCTCCATCCGCGTCATCCCGTCCTATGATGGATGGAGGGCCGTCCCGCAGTGCTTGCAGTGTGCCGCGTCATGATCGTGCCCGCCGACGCCACAGCCGGGGCAGGCCTGGGTGTCGATGGCACCCCGCCGCGCGGCGGCCGCCAGCTCGACGGAGACGATGCCCGTGGGCACCGCGAGGATGCCGTAGCCGGCGATCATCAGCAGCGACGCGATGAACTGCCCCACCACCGTCTTGGGTGTGAGGTCGCCGAAGCCCACGGTCGTCATGGTGACGACGGCCCAGTACATCCCCCGCGGGATGCTGTCGAAGCCGTTCTTCTCGCCCTCCACCAGGTACATCACCGCGCCCATGATGACGACCGTGCTCACGACGCCGCAGAGAAAGACGATGATCTTCTGGCGGCTCGCGCGCAGTGCTGTGAGGAGGATCTCTGCCTGGCCCAGGAAGCTGGCGAGCTTGAGCACGCGGAACACGCGCAGCAGGCGCAGCACCCGCACCACCAGGAGCGACTGCGCCCCGGGCAGCAGCAGGCTGAGGTACGTCGGCAGCAGGGCCAGGAGGTCCACCAGCCCGAAGAAGCTCCGCGCGTACCGGAAGGGCTTCAGCACCGCCGCCAGCCGCAGCACGTACTCGACAGTGAAGAGCCCGGTGAAGAACCACTCCACCATGCGCAGCTCCGCTCCGAAGCGATCCCGGAGCAGGGGCACGCTCTCCAGCAGCACCGTGAGGACGCTGAGGATGATGGCGCACAGCAGCGCGACATCGAAGGCCTTCCCCGCGGGGGTGTCCGCCTCGAAGATGATCTCGTGGAGGCGCTGCCGGAAGCCGCTGGGGGGACTCTGCTCGGAGGGCGAGGACACGCGGGCAGTCTAGACAAGACTCCCCGCGATGTCGGGGCGCTTGTCGGCTCAGACGTCGCGATCGAGCATCCGCATCAGGTTGAACTCATGGATGTGCGGGATGAGCGCTGCCGCCTGCTGACGGATGGAGGGCAGGTGCTTGTAGACGTTGCTGCCGGGACAGAGCGTCGCCACGCAGCTGCCATTGCGTCCCCAGTCCTGGTGGCCGCAGATGCGGTAGTTCCAGAGCTGCGGGCGGCACGCGATGTCCGGCTTGGCGTAGATGCCCTTCTCCAACGGGTTGAGTCCCCACCAGGCGGCCTCCAGCGCGGCCATGCGCATGGCGGTGTCCAGGGCCTCGGGGGTGGGCTCGCCCCCGGGCGGCACGTCCGGCGCGCCGGGATGGAACTGCCCCATCAAGCAGATGCCGATGTTGTAGTGGTTGTACCGGGAGACGTGGCCGGCCTCGGTGGCATGCCCGCCATCACGGCCCTGGTAGATGTTGCCGAACTGGTCCACCAGGAAGTGGTACCCGATGTCGCCCCAGCCCAGGGTGACGCAGTGGTAGTACCAGACGGCCCGCATCGTCGCGACGGGGTTCTCCGGGTTGTTGGCCCACGCGGTGTGGTGAATCGTCACGAACTGCGTGGGGTACACGCCGGTGTACGGCTCCCACCACAGCGGAGAGCCGGGGCCGTAGTCCGTCGGCCCCCAGCCGGTCGACCCGTCCCGCGGGATGAGGCGCGCACCGGGCGCGCCGCCGTTGCCCACGCGGAAGGGGATGCCAGGCCCGTTCTCGTCCAGCATCTCCAAGGTGGGCGCGTCGAGCGAGTCGATCTGCGTGGCCGTCACGCGGCGGACGATGGGAGACAGCGCCGGCTTGGTCGTCCCCAAGGTGAGGCGGTACTGCATCGCCCGGGCCCGGCCGAACTCCACGGCATCCGTGAAGGTCTCCGCGCCCTCCGGGAGCTCCTCATCCCCTCGGGCGCCCATCACATGGCCCACGGGTGACCACGGGCCCCACTTCACGCCATCCCTGCTGCCGCGCACCTGCACCTCGAGCGAGGTGCCCTCCGGCACGTCCGCCACCCAGTGCATGCCCACCATGTTGAAGAAGCCAGCCGACTGGAAGACCGCCGACTCGAGGGTCCGGCTGGGCTCGAAGTCCCCCCTCACGCCGCGCCGGAGCTGGAAGTCCCCGCCCAGCTCCTTCTCGCCCACCGTCACGGTGCTCCCGTCATGCAGGGGCAGCGTGTGCCAGTCGTGGGCCCGGATGCCGGCGGCCGCGGCCTCCAGCCGCGCCTGGGCAATGGCCCGCTCGCTTAGGAGCGCTGCGCCCAGGGCCACCGAGCCCTTGAGAAAACCGCGCCGGCCCAGCGACGATGACCTGAACGACGACCTATGAGTGTGCATGCCTTCCTCCACGGGGAGCCAACTCCGCCGCTCGTGTGTTCCCTGAGGAATTCAGTCGGAACGGAAAACAGGCTACTGTTGCAAGGTTTGCAATTCAAGCCAGGCAAGGATTTCAGAGGAGAGCCGTGTTTGGGCAACTTCCCGAGACGCCTGCGGATAATGTCGGGTCCGTTCTCTCAGGAGAGAAGCGGGCTGGACACGCTTCGATGGCCGCGGGCTCGCGGCGGGGGTTGAAAGATGCAGACACCGTCTCGTTCCTTGCTCGTGGGGATGCTGGTCCTGGCGCTGGGCGCCTGTTCACCCGAGGGGCTCCCGGGGGATGAGGAGACCCTTGGCACGCACGAGGGGGCCGCGCTCACGGGCCCGTGTGCGGGCAACACGTCCTTCCAGGTGGGAGCGGGCATCTACGACATCACCGGCCCGGCGGCGGAGCTGGGGATGATGGGCTACGCGATGCTCGAGCAGAAGACGGCGGGCATCCACCAGCGGCTGCGCGCGCGGGCCTTCGTCATCTCCTCGCCGTGCAACGGCAAGCGCGTGGCCTTCGTGAGCGCGGACGCCGGGCAGATCTTCCAGGGCGTGAAGCAGCAGGTGGTGGAGCGGCTGCGTGCACGCTATGGCACCATCTACTCGGACGCGAACGTGCTGCTGAGCGCCACGCACACGCACAGCGGGCCGGGCGGCTTCTCGCACTACGCGCTCTACAACCTGACGGTGCTCGGCTACGACAAGCAGAACTTCGATGCCATCGTGGACGGCATCGTCCAGGCCATTGCCCAGGCGCACACCAACCTGGCGACGGGCTCCATCCGGATCGCCTCGGGGGATCTGCTCAACGCGAGCCTCAACCGCTCGCCGGAGGCGTACCTCTACAACCCCTCGAGCGAGCGTAGCTTGTACTCCTCCGACACGGACAAGAAGATGACGCTGCTGCGGCTGCAGAGCTCGACGGGGGCGGAGGTGGGCGCCCTCAACTGGTTCGCCGTGCACGCCACGTCCATGGGCAACGACAACAAGCTCATCAGTGGGGACAACAAGGGCTACGCTTCCTACCTGTTCGAGAAGAACAAGGGGACGAACTACCTGGCCTCCAAGACGTTCGTGGCCGCCTTCGCCCAGAGCAACGAGGGGGACGTGACGCCCAACATCTACGGCGGCACCAACGGCGGCGGGGCCAATGACTTCGAGAGCACGGAGCTCTCCGGCAGCAAGCAGTACAACCTGGCGAAGTCCCTCTACGACGGCGCCACCCCGCTGCTCACGGGCGCGGTGGACTTCCGGCACGCATACGTGAAGATGGACCAGGTGCCGGTGGCTCCGCAGTACGGCGGGGGCGTGGCGCGCACCACGTGCGAGGCGGGCATTGGCATCTCCATGCTGGCGGGCGCCGAGGACGGGCCGGGCTTTGGCAGCGAGGGCAACACCTGCGCGCAGATCCGCGATGTGTGGGGCGCCTTCACCTGCGCGGTGATGACGACGCCCTGCCAGGGCGAGAAGCCCATGGTGCTGGAGATGGGGACGCAGACGCCGTACCCGTGGACTCCGGAGGTGCTGCCGCTGCAGGTGGTGACGCTGGGCAACCTGGCGCTGGTGGCGGTGCCCTTCGAGGCGACGACGATGGCGGGTCGGCGGCTGCGGCAGGCGGTGTTGAACCAGCTCGCTCCCATCGGGGTGACCCAGGTGGTCCTTGCCGGGCTCTCCAACGCCTACGCGGGCTACCTGGCCACGCGCGAGGAGTACGCGAAGCAGGACTACGAGGGAGCCTCCACGCACTTCGGGCCGTGGACGCTGGGGGCGGTGCAGCAGGAGACGGAGAAGCTGGCGGTGGCGCTGCGCAACGGCACCACGGTGGCCGCGGGCCCCACGCCTCGGGATCTGCGCAATGATCAGACGACGGTGCAGACGGGCGTGGTGTTCGACGACAAGCTGCTGTCGGTGGAGTTCGGCAGCGTCCACACCAACGCGAGCGCCTCGTACACGCGGGGGCAGACGGTGTCGGTGAAGTTCTGGGGCGCCCACCCGAAGAACAACCTGCGGCGCCAGGGCTCGTTCCTGCAGGTGCAGCGCAAGTCGGGCACCTCGTGGGTGACGGTGGCGTACGACTGGGACTGGGAGACGAAGTACCGCTGGGAGCGCAACAACTGCTTCCCCACCTTCGCCTGCTCGCACGTGACGACCGAGTGGAAGATCCCCTCCACGGCGACGCCAGGCACCTACCGCATCCGGCATGACGGCGACTGGAAGTCCGGCTGGGATGGGGCGATCCGCCCGTACACCGGGTACTCGCGAGAGTTCACTGTGAACTGATTGTTGAATGCCGGGCGACCTTGTGCGTCAGTAGGAGCGTACACCCCAAGACAAGGAAGTCGCCATGAGGGCTCTCGTACTCTCCGTCGCAGTGTTGATGTCGGTCGTTGCCTCTGCCCAGACCGCGCAAGGCATGGCTCGCCCCCCCCCGCCGGGTCAGCCGACGGGCCCCATCAACACCCGGCCTGGGCCCCCGACGCCGATCCCCGGCTACAACGACAGCGGCTCCTGGTACGACGACTACGACATCCCCGAGGGCTTCCGGCGGCGCGGCACGCTGGTGGTCATCGAGCGCGAGGAGCAGATCGATCGGATGGCGCGCATGGAGGTGCTGCTGGCCCAGGCGACGAGAGAGGGCAACAACCGGAGGGGCCGCGAGGCGCTGAGCAAGCTCCGGGAGGAGATGAACGCGATGCGGCACGACTTGAACAAGGCGCCGGACCTGCGCTCCTTCCGGCAGCGCCAGAGCCCCCGGCCCCAGCCCCCGCCGCCTCCGCCGCAGCCGCAGGTGTACCCGATCTCCGAGGACCAGCTGCAGAGCCTGATCCGGGCCGTCAACAAGGAGTCCTTCGGTGACGGCAAGCTCCGGGTGCTCGAGGCGGCGGCTTCTTCGCAGCACTTCCTGGTGCCGCAGGTGACGAAGATCCTCCAGCGCTTCTCCTTTGGCGAGGACAAGCTGGACGCGGTGCGGGTGCTCTGGCCGCGAGTGCTGGACCGTGAGAACTCCTTCCAGCTCTACCAGCTCTTCTCCTTCCAGAATGAGAAGGATCAGCTGAAGCAGATCATCGGCCGCTAACGCTCCCTGGCCTGCGCTGCACTCCTTGGCCCGCCTTGGCTCGAAAGAGTCCGGGGCGGGCCGAGTGCTTTTCAGAGGGGCTAGGCTTGTGGAGTGCGGCGACGGAGAGGGGAGGGTGAGTCAATCGTGCAGTTAAAGGAGTTCAGTCCAGTGACAGCTGCGCTGCGAGAGCGATCTCATCACGAAGGTCCGGTGGGAAGTACTCCGCGAGGATGAACCGAGCCACCTTCTTCAGGAATTCTGGCTGTTGTCTGAGCAGGGTGTCGTACTTTTCAAGAAATCCCCCGGCCGCTCCGGACCTGCGCAAAGAGGTCACGGTCGGATCGGTGTTGCTCTTTCTCATGACGAGCCCGGTCGTCGGAAGGACTTCCCAGATGCCGTCGTTGCGGAGCCTCCAAAAGGGGTAGCTCGCTTGGGTCTTTCGAGGAGGGCCGTATTCCTCCAGGAGAGAGAGCAGACGAGGTTCGAGTTCCGTGAAAGGAACCAATCTGGGTTGACCCCGCTGAACACGCGCCAATGCGAGGAGCAGCAAGAGAGGTTTGTGTACCGCCTCTTCTCCCTCTCGGGTTGATCTGCGAGTCCCTTGGACGGCGTTCAAGAACTCGTCTGCCAGATTGTATTCCATCAATGAGGCCTTGGCCCGCACGCCATGTGTGGGCTCCGGAGGTGACTGTACCAGAGCAACTCCCGGTATAGCCTGCGGGCATGTCGCAGGATCCCGAGGACTTCTCCGAGCTCTCCCAGCACACCCTTGACCGCAACTCCATGCAGATGCTGCCGGAGCCGTTCTGCCGCCGCCATCATGTGGTGGTGCTGGGCAAGGTCGACCCCGCTGCTCCCAACGCGACGGTCACCGTCGGCATGCTCGACCCGGACAACCCCAACATCCTCACGCGGATCGGCGATCTCCTGGAGCGCTCCATCCGCACCGTGCGGCTCAACCGCTACGAGATCGAGTCCGCCCTGGAGACGGGCTTCGGCGCCGGGCAGCGCGTCACCGCGGACCTCGTCATCCGCCCCCGCCCCCCGTCGCGCCATCAGCCCACCGCCATGGAGCTCGTCGACACCATTCTCGCCATGGGGGTGGAGAAGAAGGCCTCGGACATCCACATCGAGAGCTACCCGGGCGACGTGGATCTGCGCCTGCGCATCGACGGCATCCTCCACCAGATGTACACGGACATGAGCCCGGAGCTCGTCAGCGAGGTCATCAATCGTATCAAGATCCTCGCCCAGCTGGACATCACCGAGCACCGCAGGCCTCAGGACGGGCGCATTCGCGCGGTCATCGACCGGGGCGAGGACCACCGCAAGGTCATCGACTACCGCGTGAGTGTGGTCCCCAGCCCTGCTGGCGAGGACGTCGTCATCCGCATCCTCGACCCCAATGCTGGCCTCGTCCCTGTGGTGCAGCTCGGGATGGGCGAAGACATGCAGCGCATCTTCCTCCAGCTCCTCAACAACCCAGAGGGCCTTGTGCTCGTCACCGGCCCCACTGGGAGCGGGAAGACCACCACCCTCTACTCGGCGCTGGCCCAGCTCAACGACGGGCGCCGGAAGATCATCACCGCCGAGGACCCCATCGAGTACCTCGTCCCCAAGGTCAACCAGAAGCAGGTCAGCCCGCAGATGCCGTACTCCGTGCTGCTGCGCGCCCTGCTCCGCCAGGACCCCAACATCCTGCTCATGGGCGAGGTTCGCGACCTGGAGACGGGCAGCACCGCCCTCAACGCCGCCCGCACAGGCCACATCGTCCTCGGCACCCTCCACACCGCGGACGCCGTGGGCGCCATCGGGCGCCTGCGTGGCCTCGAGCTGGATGACACGGATATCGCCGACGCCTTGCTCGCCGTCCTGGCCCAGCGGCTGGCGCGCCGCATCTGCGAGAGGTGCTCGGAGCCCCGCGAGCCCACCGAGGAGCAGAAGGCGCTGCTCGGCCACTTGCTGGAGGGCATCCAGCTCCGGGCGGGCCGAGGCTGCGAGCACTGCCACCACACCGGCTACCGCAAGCGGGTGGGCATCTTCGAGCTGCTCGTGGTGGATACCGGCATGCAGGATCTCATCGTCTCAGGGGCGCACAACGCGCAGATTCGCAAGTACGCCCGCCAGCACTTCTTCAAGACCATGGTGGATGACGCGATGGAGAAGATCGCCGCCGGACTGACGACGGTGGACGAGCTCGTCCGGGTCATCCCCTATCGGCACATCATCGCCACCCGCGACGAGCGGCAGCGATGACCCGCCCCGCTCAGGAGGCCTGAATCAACAGGAACACGATCACCAGCGCCAGGGCCATGAGGACAGCCACCGCCACCTTCGCCCAGGAGACCGGTTTCTCGCCCAGCACGCAGCTCGGGTCCTGCCCGTGCACCACCACGCGGTACAGCTTCTTCCCGTAGCGGTAGGCGAGCACGTAGGCCGGCAGCGCGTAGTGCGCGGTGTCCAGGCCCGACAGCGCCACTGCCGCGCGCAGGTTGCGGTGGCGGCGACCGGGGAGATCCGCCTTGGCGATGTGCTCGCGCGCCGTGCTCTCCACCGCGGAGAGGATCTGCCGCCGCGCACCCGAGCGTGTCACATCAAAGAGCTCCACCTGCGCCCCCGGTGGCCCCTCGGGCTTCGGCTTCGCCTTGGAGATGTCATATGAGGAAGAGAGGGCCTGGGTCTCCGCCAGCGTCAGCCCCCGGGAGGCGGAGACGAGGATGTTGTGCAGCTCGAGGTGAGTCGCGCCCGAGTGCGGGGCCCAGGCGCTCCGGTGGGCCCCCGCGTCGGTGTCGGCCGTCCAGGTGACCTCGACCTGCGCGTCGAACTTCCAGCCCGGCCACCACAATGGCTGCAGCGAGTCCACTGCCGCGCGGCTTGCCAGATCCTGGGGCCGGAAGAAGCCCCCCTTGCCCAGGAACGTCTTCAGCGCCTCATGCGCCTGGTCGGTGCCCACCTCGAAGGGGACGAACCGGTCCGCCTGGTCGATTGGGTCCTCCTGCGTCTCGGTGCGCATCTCGGACGCGCAGAAGGCGCACTTCGGCGCCTGCGCCTCCACCGAGTACGCAATCGCCGCCCCGCAGTTGCTGCAGCGGATGACGCGGGCCTGCTCGCGAGCCGCGGCCCGGGGAGGCTTCGGCGTGGGCAGGGCGCAGACGGGACACCGGAGGTCCTCGGCCTCCAGCCGGCTGTGGCAGCGCTGACACTGCGCTTCGACGGAGGCCATCACATCCCCTTCAGGATCGGGGACAGCAGGAGGTACAAGCCGCCCAGCACCAGCAGCACCAGCAGCACGGCGAGCGCTACCTTCACCCATGAGACGGGCACACGCCCGTACACCTTCCCCGTCTGCCCGTTGACCAGGAAGTGCAGGGGCGGGGACTTCGGATCGTGGCGCAGCGCCATCACCCAGACGGGCAGCAGGCACACCACCAGGGACTCGTGGTGGAACTGCGTCGAGTACTGGAGATTGCGGTGCGAGTCCCCGGGCATGAAGGCGGACAGCCGCTTGCGCAGCAGGCCCGTCACCTCCGTGCGCGCCTGCTGCAGGCACTGCTCCTGGGGGAGGGAAGGCTCCTCGCTGATCCACCCGGCCACGAGCGCGTCGTCGTAGCGCCGCAGGGCCCGGAGATCGAACGGCTCGATCTGCTCCAGCTCCTCATTGGGCAGGCCCGAGGAGGCGGTGACGACCACGTCCGGGACGTACTCCGTGTGGCGGCCTTGGAGCGGACGCCACTCGGTCCGCGTCACCTGCCGTGTCCGGGTGACCGTCTTCCCGTTCTCCGTCGTCGTGTACGTCTCTGTCTCCGTGTAGTTCTCGCCGATGGCGGCGCTGAAGTCGGACTCGGCCAGCGCGCTGTAGAGCCAGGCCGGCACGTAGATGCCGCGCAGCTCCTCCACGGAGGCGTTGCGGACGCTGGAGGGCGCCCAGAAGCTCCGGCGGAGCAGCGTCTCGCGTGCCAGCTCCCGGGCCTTCTGCGGCGTCTGCACGAAGCCGAGCGCGAAGGTGGGTGGGGGCCGATCCGGGGTGGGAGGCCGCTCCACCACGGAGGGCGCCGCGCAGTACGGACACGTCGCGGTGCGGAGCGTGTCCGCCACCACCAGCTGGGCCCCACAGGACTGGCAGGACAGGTTCACCCGGGGTGTACCTTCCGCGTGCGATCCAGCCCGAAGGCTCGGCGGTACTGCCGGCGCATGAACCAGAAGGCCAGCAGCACGATGATGAGGAAGGTGAAGAGCGAGCCGAAGATGGTGATGTTCCAGCCGCGGAACTTCGACATGAACCACATGACAAGGAGGCAGGAGACGAAGAACCCCCCCATGTCCAGGATGGACCGCACCACGCCGATCTCGGCCAGCGGGAAGACCAGGCGCAGGCCGAGCACCGAGCCGACGAGGCAGAGGATGGGCGCGATCAGCAGCGCCGCGTTGGCCTCCAGGATGCTCGAGCCGCGGAGGAAGTGGCCCACGAAGAGGGCCATGATCTCGAGCACCACCGCGAACATCGCGAACCCCATCACCGCGCTCGCGATGAAGCGCCCGTCCTCGTCCGTCTTCCCTCCCTTGCCGATGAACGCCAACAGCGTGCCCAGGGCCGGGACGGCCACACCCAGCAGGAGGATGAGCTGCGCGTTCTGCTCTCCCCACTGGTAGGAAGCGTCGAAGAACTCGTTCAGGGTCATCGTTACGAGAGACCTCCGCGGTGGCGAGCGGTGCCACCCACCGCATCATAGTGCCTTCAGCGCTAGAGTCGGAAGATGGCAAAGGCCGACTCTCGGGCACGACACGCTCCGTCGTGGACGAGCCTACCTCATGAAGCGAGGCGGCTCGTGCCAGCGCTGCTTGCGTGGGTGGCTCTGACGGGGATGACTGGCTGTGCGACCGACAGTGCCGCGGGGCGACACTTCGCCTTCCAGGAGGGAGGCACGCCGCCCGGCTGCTTGCAGGACTGCGGTGGCTTTGGCCTCTGGGAGAAGAGGGATGACTTCCAGCTCCTCCAGCAGCTGGCAGGGCTGGAGGAGGACGCCTGGCACGAGGCGGGAGAGGAACTGGAGCCTGAGGAGGCGCAAGCGCTGTGGGAGGCGCTGGCTCGCACGGGGACGAGCCTCCAGAGCTTCGGTCCGCGTCGCTCCCTCCTCTTCGTGCTGCGCCAGGTGCGCACCCGGGCTGAGGACATGCCTTATGCCGAGCTGTTGCAGCGCCTGCGCTCCTTCCACTTCCTGGTGGTCATGCGTCCGGACGGCTACCTGGTCAGTGCCCTCACGGGGAGGCCTCTCCAGCGCATGGGGATGGGCCGGGTGGAACTGCGCGAAGGCAGGCTCATGGCGGGGCACTTCGAGGTGGGGGCCTTCTACCGGGACAAGGGGGGCGTCTTCTATACCGTGGACGACTCGCTGAGCCGGCCTGGAGTCATGGTGGGCGAGCTGGGCCTGGAGCGGGACTGGTTCAATGCCGCGCTGGATGGTGGAGGGGATGCACTGGGTGAGATGGCGCAGGCGCTGGCTCAGCTCGTCGACGACCCCATTCAAAGCCTCCAGGGGCTTGAACAACTGCCGTCCGCGGTGGCTGCCCTCATTGCCTCGTCGCCTGAGTACTTCGCCCGCTACTCCGCGCTGCCGTTGCAGGAGCAGATTCGCGAGGCCGCCCGGCTATCCACGCACCTGGTGATGATCTACGGCAGCGCGGCCGGCACAGCCACACGCCTCGGCACGGCGGGTGCGAGACTCCCGGTGCTGTCCCTCAGTGCGGAAGGGGCCCTGGCGATAGAGCAGGTGGTGGTACCCGTGGGCTACGCGGCGGCAGCGCTGGGGACAGGCGCTGGTGCCGTCTACGTCCTCATGGAGTCCCCAAAGGCTCCAAGTGAGGGCGCCCAGACCTCCAGTGCCGCAAAGGGAGCAGGGGGTGGCTTCAAGCCTTTCACAGAGGGCAACTTCCGGGAAAACCTCGCGCGCCTGACGGGCAAGATGCCCGAAGGGGCGCACGCCCATCACGTGTTCTCTCAGCAGTTCGCAAAAGACTTTCGGAAGGCAGGGATCAATGTCAACGATCCGAAGTTCGGCGCATGGTGGGAGCGGGCCAGCCATCTCAAGAAGGCAGTCGAATACAACAGGCGGTGGAAGAAATTCCTTGGGGACAACCCTTCATTCGAGCAGATCCTTCAGTTCGGAAGAGAGTTGGGAGGCGAGTTTGGGTTCCAAGTCAACTTCTAGGAATTTCCCCGGCTTCGACAAGACCTTCTATCTCGGGGAGTCAGGGTACAGCAGGGCGTTCCGAGGCGACTTGGACGTGGAGACCGATGCCTTTGGCTTGACTCGCGGCGAAGTACACCCAGCCCACCCGATCAGAGTCGACTGGGCGATGGGGCGTGCCAAGCCGGTCGACCCAGTGATGTGGACGACGTTTGCAGTACCGATCATTATCGCGGATTCCGTGGTGCAGCTTCTGCGATCGCACGGGTTCACCGGGTGGTCACTCTATGAGGTCGCCGTCCACGACAAGCAGGGCCAGTTGACCCCAGGCTATAGTGGCCTGGCCGTCACGGGTCGGTGCGGAAACATCGACTGGGCCCAAGGTATCGAGGTGCCCCGGATCCGTCCGGCCGGCATCTTCCCTGTGTGGAAGGGGCTCTTCTTCGATCCCGCGTCATGGGATGGCTCCGACTTCTTCATGCCCGCAGAGCGCGGCGGGTATGTGCTCGTGGTGGAAGAGGTGAAGAGGGCGTTCGAACGGGCGAAGATCCGGAACGTGACGTTCGAGCCCTTGGATCAGTTCGAAAGATCGTGGAAGGTCTGACAGCCTCATGCCTCGCGGCACAGCCGGTCCACGCGCTTGAGCAGGGTGGGCAGCCGTGACGGCCCGTGCATTCGCAGGATGCACAGCGCGGCGTCCTGGACCTCTACCCCCACGGCCGTCACCAGCAGGGGCCGCTGGCTGCCCCCTCGCAGCACCGGGATTGAGAGCCGGCTGGACTGGAACGTCGTCTTCGCCACGCCGATGACGGGGATCTTCCTCCCGAGCGCTTCGTAGAGGTGGGCGCCCAGGCCAGGCCGCTCCTCGCCCGCCAGCCACACGTAGCCGTCGATGACCACGGTCGTGAGCGGATCCGGCACCCGCGCCAGCACGCGCAGCAGCCCCGGCAGCTCCCGACGGTAGAACTCGCCAGGGACATAGGGCTCGGCGGGGGGCCCCCGGTCCACGAAGTGCGCGGTCTCGGCCGCGTCAATCCAGTCTCGGAAGATGACGCACGCCGCCAACGTCGCATCCAACCTGTAGTCCACGTCCACACTGGCGATCATCCGGGCCCCCTGGCTTCACGCAGCCGTCGCGGCGAACCGCTGGAGTGCGTCACCCGTCATGCGGCACAGCTTCCACTCGGGCGCCAGCGCCGCGCCCAGGGACTCGTAGAACTGGATGGCCGGAGTGTTCCAGTCGAGCACCATCCACTCGAAGCGCCCACAGCCGCGGTCGACGGCGATCCGCGCCAGCCGGGCGAGCAGGGCCTTGCCGTGCCCCTGGCCACGGTGCGAGGGCAGGACAAAGAGGTCCTCGAGGTACAGGCTCGGGTGGCCCAGGAACGTCGAGTAGGTGTGGAAGAAGAGCGCGTAGCCCACCAACTGCTCCCCCTCCTCGGCCAGCAGCACCTCGGCGTAGGGCCGGGGGCCGAAGAGGTGCTCGCGCAGCTGGGCCTCGGTTACGACCACCTGATGCGTGAGCTTCTCGTAGTCGGCCAGCGCGCGGATCAGCTGGAGGATGCCGGGGAGGTCGGCGGGTGTGGCGGGACGGATCATGCCCAGAATGCTAGCGCCTGGACGCGGGAAGCGCGTGCCAGCAGAGGCGGCTACCGCATATCTTGCGCCCGGGCGCTCGCGCCTGTGCAAAGGAAGGAATGACATGGAGAGGGGTAGACCGGCGTTCGGCCCTCCCGGAGATGCCGAGGAGCAGGCCGCGGTGGCGGACATCATGGCGCAGGCGTTCGCCATGCCGCTCGCAGACAGCACCGCCTGGGTCGAGAAGGCAGGGCTGGCCAACCTCCGAGTGCTGCGCGAGAAGGGGACGGTGACAGCCACGGCGCTCCCCATCCCCATGGGGCAGTGGTTTGGCGGACGCCGTGTCGCCATGGCGGGGATCGGCGGGGTAGGCGTCGCTCCCAGCGCGCGAGGGGCCGGGGCCGCCACCCGGCTCATGCAGCACACCCTCCAGGAGCTTCGCAGCCTGGGGTTCCCGCTCTCCGTCCTCTATCCCGCCACCCAGCCGCTCTACCGGCGCGCGGGCTACGAGCAGGCTGGCGCCCGGTTCGAGATCCGCGTCCAGGCCCATCGCCTCGACTTCAACGAGCGCACCCTCCAGGTGCGGCCCGTGAGTCCGGCCGATCTCCCCGCCGTCCAGGAGCTCTACCGCCGCTACGCCTCCACCCGGCAGGGCTACCTCGACCGCGGCCCTTACGTCTGGGACCGCGTGTTCCACCCTCGCAGCGAGACGGCCTATGGCTACGTCGTGGAAGGCGCCCAAGGCCTGGAGGGCTATGTCTGGCTCGTCCGCCGACGCAAGGTGGACCTCCTGCAGGAGATCTTCCTCACGGACTACGTGGTGTCCACTCCAACGGCTGCGCGGCGGCTGCTGCGCTTCCTTGGAGATCACCGCTCGCTCGCTCAGGAGGTGGTGTGGACGGGCGGCCCCATGGATCCGCTGCTCTTGCTGCTGCGCGAGCAGACCTACCAGGTGAAGCTGCTCTTCCACTGGATGATGCGCGTGCTGGACGTGCCCGCCGCGCTCGAGTCCCGGGGCTACCCGGCGGGTGTCTCCGGCACGCTGCACCTGCACGTGGAGGACGACCTCTTCCCCGAGAACCGAGGCACCTTCACCCTCGAGGTGTCCGGAGGCACGGGGCACGTCCAGCGAGGCGGCGGTGGGCTCATGAGCTTGGATGTGCGGGCGCTCGCGCCGCTCTATACCGGCTTTCTGACGCCGGAGGCGCTGCGCTCGGTGGGGGCGCTCGTGGCGGATGATGCCACCGTGCGGCTGGCGGCCACGCTCTTCTCCGGGGCCTCGCCGGCCCTCCCGGACATGTTCTGACGGGGCGGCCTGTGGCGCTGGCGAAGGTCTGGGAACGGTAGTAGGCGAGGGTCCTCGCCGAGGAGTCACGAGCATGCGCGCATTCGTCACGGGAGGTTCTGGATTCGTAGGCCGGCGGCTCATTGCGGCGCTCCGCGAGCAGGGGCACACGGTGCGGGCCCTGGGCCGCTCGGAGGCGGCTCGGGATCAGGTGCGCCAGGCCGGCGCCGAGCCCTGTGAGGGAGATCTCTCGGACGTGGAGGCGCTCAAGCGGGGCATGGAGGGCTGCGAGCTGCTCTTCCACTCTGCCGCCTCCGTGAAGGCGTCGGGCACTCGCGCCGAGCTCTTCGAGGCCAATGTGCGCGGCACGGAGAACGTCTTGGAGGCGGCGAGGGCCGTAGGCATCAAGCGCCTGGTGCACGTGAGCACCGAGGCGGTGCTCGTAGACGGAACGCCCATGGTCAACGTGGACGAGACGCGGCCCCTGCCCGAGCGGCCGATCGGCAACTACTCCTCCACCAAGTGCGCGGCGGAGCGGCTCGTGCTCTCGGTCAACTCACCCGAGCTGACCACCATCGTCGTCCGTCCCCGCTTCATCTGGGGCAAGGGCGACACCTCCGTCCTGGCCACCCTCAGCGATGCGGTAAAGTCCGGCCGCTTCCGCTGGGTGGACGGTGGACACTTCAAGACCTCCACCTGCCACGTCGCCAACTGCGTGGAGGGGATGCTGCTCGCGGCGGAGAAGGGGCGCGGAGGCCAGACGTACTTCCTCACCGATGGCGAGCCCGTTGTCTTCCGCGACTTCGTCACCGCGATGCTGAGGACGCAGGGGGTGGATCCTGGGAACAAGCAGATCCCCTTCGGGCTCGCGATGGCGGTGGCGACGGTGTCCGAGGTGCTCTGGAACTTCCTCCCCCTGCCGGGCGCCCCGCCCGTCAGCCGCCAGGAGCTGCTGCTCGCGGGCCGGGAGGTGACCGTGAGCGACGCCAAGGCCCGCCAGGAGCTGGGGTACGAGGGGCGCACGACGCGGGAGGCGGGGCTGCGCGAGATGGAGCGTGCGAAGGCCTGAGCCCAGGGCCCCCGTCCGTAGTAGCCTGGGGCCTCCAGGCCGGAGGTTCGTGGCATGCGCAGGTTCGAGTTCGTCGAGGGGACCAGCTCCAAGTTCTGGAGCCCGGAGCTGCAGGGCAGCACCTTCATCGTCACCTTCGGGAAGATCGGCACCGCGGGGCAGCGCAAGGAGAAGGCGTTCCCGGATGAGGACAGCGCGCGGCGCGAGTACGAGAAGAAGGTCGCGGAGAAGCTGCGCGAGGGCTATCGCGAGGTGACGGAGGGTGGGGAGGCGCCCGCTCCAGCGCCGAGCAAGGAGAAGGGCCCACCCCCCCTGCCCGAGCTGTCCCCCCGGCTGCGCCCGTCCAAGCCCACGGCGGAGCAGGTGACAGCGGCAGCCAAGGCGCTCTCGGCGCTGGAAGGCCGGCTCGGCAAGCGGAGCTGGCAGGTGGCCCTCCAGGCGCGGCGTGCGCGGAGGGCGCTGCGGCGCCTGGGAGGCAGCGATCCGGCGGCCCACGCCACGCTGGGAGCGGCGTTCGAGTCGCTCATGGGGCGGGTGGTGGCACCCAAGGGCGAGCCTCGGTTGCCGCTGAGGTTCGCGATGATGCTGTTGGGCGAGCTGGACGTGGCGGCGTTCGTCCGGACCGCGCAGCAGTGGAAGCGCGCGCCCGCGGGGGCTCCGGCGGCGGGAGGCGTGGCAGCGGTGGCTCGCGAGGTGGAGGCCCTGGCCGAGCCGGAGCTCGCGCTGCGCATGGGGCTGCTTCTCACCGAGCGCCCGGAGCTGCGCGGTGGCTCCGAGGTGGGGTGGCAGCGGCGCTGGAATGCGCTCAAGCCGCACGTGGAAGCGCGCCTGCAGGGCGCGGGCGGGGCGCTTCCAGCCCACCTGCGCGCCATCGAGACGGGCGGAGACGCGCACCTGGCGCAGCGCCTGGCGCGGATGGGGGCGTGAAGTGGCCGCGTGCTAGCCTCGCGGCATGAAGAGAACTTCGAGAGGGTGGTTGCCCATCGCGCTGCTTCTCGCGGCGGCGGGGTGCTCGTCGGGAAACGCGTCGAGGAGAGGCGGTAGCTCGCTCGAGGCCCGCGCGGAGGAGCTGGAGGAGCGCAACCGGGCGCTCCGGGAGGAGCTCCGCCAGAAGGAGGCGCAGGTCGAGCAGGCCTTCGCCTCGGCCACTCAGGCGGAGAACGCGGCCGGGCTCCAAGGCCTCGGGTGCACCGCGGTGATGCCGGCCAAGGCCGCGCCCAAGGGGATGCCTCGCTCGGGAGAGGTCCATGCCCGGCTGGGGCTTGCCCACCAGAGCTACCGCATGACGGCGAGCTTCTCCTCGCCGCGGGCCACGGGCCACTGGCGGGTGGTGCAGGGCAACTGCAAGGTGGCGTCGCCATGAGCCCCCGCTCGCCCTGGAGGATCGCGCTCGCCACGCTGGCAGTGAGCGCGCTGCTGGGGGGCTGTTTCTCCGTGGACCCGCGCGTGCGCGTGAAGCGGCTGGAGGACGAGCAGCAGAGCCTCCGCATGGCCGTCCAGGCCGCGGAGCAGTCCGTCCAGGCCTCCTCCGCGTACTCCGCGGAGCTGGGCTCACCCGGGCAGGCAGGCCCGGCCTTCTCCCTGTACTACACCCCCGCGATGCTGGAGCAGCTCTCCACCCAGATGTTGCCGTACCGGATGCCTGGGCGGGAGGTCCACAGCAAGCTCGATGGGGAGATCGTCATCGAGCGGCTCTCGGGCTTCCGGTTCCTCTCGCGCAACCGGCTGGCGTGCCAGGCGTTCCTGCGGGGCGTGAACGTGCGCTACACCGGCCAGGTGCCCGGGTTCGCCAAGCAGCAGGTGAAGAACTTCCAGAACGCCATCGTCAACGGCGTGGTGGCCGATCTGGAGATCCAGCTCACCCTGGAGGGCAACATCCTGCGGGCGAAGGCGGAGGCCCTCTCGGCCCAGCTCGTCTCCAAGCGGGATCGCAACGCCGAGGGCATGCTGCAGGAGGAGATGAACAAGCGCGCCCTGAGGACGCCGCTGAACTTCGATCTGGCCATCGCTGGAAGCAGCGCGGTGCCGCGCCGGCTGATCGTCACCGGCAACCACGTCGTGGTCACCTACGCGCCCTAGCCGAGGGCCCTCCCACCTCCGCAGAGGGCCTTGTGGGAGGGCCGGGCACCCGGTGAGCCGTGGGGTGGGCTACTCCTTCGCCTCGGGCTTCTTCTCGGCGCCGAGCTTGTCGATCTCCTCGGCGGGGTAGGCCTTCGCCGAGTCCAGGTAGCGCTTGTCCTGGATCTTCTTGCGATCCTTCTTGCTCACGGACTCCGGAACGATGACCGTGGGCTCGGCGCCGGAGGTGGCCTCCACCACGACACCGTCGCAGAAGAGCCACCGCGTCTTGCCGTCCGGGTCCTGGCGGGAGAAGTACAGGTCGCCGCTGCCCAGGGTCA
>Ga0190275_10000545_pt1 | contig 32305 bp, 28 predicted proteins | sample Popmic550T_FD_133745 | JGI IMG/M metagenome (GOLD analysis project Ga0190275, IMG submission 133745) | Populus adjacent soil microbial communities from riparian zone of Yellowstone River, Montana, USA - 550 T | ecosystem: Environmental > Terrestrial > Soil > Riparian zone > Trees stand | place...
CGGCCGTACTCGGAGACGAGCGGCGTAAACGATGCAGCGGACAGAATCCGCTCGACCGAGGGTATGCTGCGGCGGGAGGAATCAACGGCCCGGCCGGGCGTATTCACCATGGTTGAGTTAGTTTATTCCGAGCCAGTGTGATCAAACAGGACGACGAGCTGGATAAGCTCGAGGAAGACATCCGCCGCCTGAAGAGCAGGTACGATCAGTTCTTCACCGGCATCACCAAAGTGCCGCCGTCGTTCGAGCGGCACCAGGTGGAGGCTTACATCCACGAGATCAGCAAGCAGAAGATGCGCGACAACACGCGCCGCTTCCGCTTCAACACCATCCTCTCCCGGTACAACCAGTTCCGCGAGATGTGGGGCCGGAAGATGCGCGAGCGGGAGGAAGGACCCCTCGATTTCCGCCGCCGCCAGGCCCTGATGTCCGCCGCCCCTCCCCCGCCGCCGCCACCTTCTTCAGCCCCCCGCGTAACGTCTCAGCCTGCCGATCCGTATGTAAAGATGGCGCCGGGCGCGAACGGCGACCAGATTCGCAAGCTGTACGACGAAATCGAGCGGGAGCACGTCAAGATGGGGAAGCTCCCCACGGTCACGCTCGACCAGTTGACCGCGATGGTGCAGAAGCAGAGCGATCTCGTCCGCGAGAAATATCACGTAAAGACCGTCGCCTTCCGGGTCGAGACCATCGACGGGAAGGTGAAGTTGAAAGCCAAACCACTTCAGGACTGATGATGAAACGACTCCTCAGCATTGCCGCCGTCGTATTGACGGCCACCGCCTGCACCGCGATCCGCGACCTGCGCAGCGACGACAACCCGTACGAAGAGCCGCCGTTCTACGCCAAGTACCTCAACACCGGCAGCACGCTCGACGCGAACATCACCCGCACGCTGGACGCGGTCCGCCAGGACCCGAAGTCGGCCGAGCTGCACAACACCCTCGGCGCGCTGCTGGTGGAGAAGCGTTTCCCCGCCGACGCCGAGCGCGAGTTCGAGCGCGCCGTCAACGCCGACGGCCGCTATTACCCGGCCTGGTACAACCTCGGCCTGGTCCGCGCCGGCCGTGGCGACGAGATCGGCGCCCGCCGCGCCTTCTCGAAGACCGTCGACCTGCGGCCCGGACACGCTCCGGCGCTCTTCCAGCTCGGCCTCATCCAAGAGCAGCGGAAACACAAGGACCGCGCCATCGAGCTGTACGCGAAGGCGTACTCGATCAACCCGGCACTCCTCGAGGTACAGGTCAACCCGCGAATCGTCGACACGAAGCTGATCCACCTGGCGCTGCTGAAGATGTATCCGGACGATCACACCCGCCGGAGCATGCAGTTCCAGGGCATGCAGGCACCGATGCCGGCCCCGACGACGCCTCCCCCGGCGGCAACGCCGGTTCCGGCCTCGAAGGCCCGCGGCCCGAATATCGCCCCGACGACTCCGGTCACCGATCCGCTGACACCGGACCCGGCACCGGCGATCACTCCGCCGACGACGACGCCGGGACCGGCTGCAACCTCGCGCCGCCGCCGCCCGACCCCACCCCCCGCGACCGAAACGCCGGCCCCCCCGCCGCCAGCAACGACCACCGCGCCTCCGGGACAGGGGTGAAAAAACTACTGTCATCCTGAGCCGCAGGAATCTCCCCACGAAGGGGGAAGCATGGCGGCGAAGGACCCCCTTCATGGAACGATTCGCGTCCACTTGGAGGGGGTCCTTCGCCGCCATGCTCTTGTTCTATCGGACGGTCTCTGCGGCTCACGATGACATTCTTGTTCTGACAGGCCCATATAATCCGCGCGCTTGAACGTCGCCAACCGCGCCTCTCTCCTCGGCTTCTCCGACATCGTCAAGATCCGCAACCGCGTGCTGGACATGCGCAACCGCGGGCATCGGGTCCTTCAGCTCGAAGGGGGAGAGCCGTTCATCAACACCCCCGACTTCGTGAAGGACGCCATGAAGACGGCGCTGGACGAGAACCAGACCCGCTATGCCCCTTCGTCCGGCATCCCGCCGCTGCTCGAGGCTCTGCGCGACAAGCTGGCCCGCAGGAACGGCGTGCGGGTGTCGACGAACGACATCATCGTCACCTCCGGCGGCGCGCACGGGCTCTTCTGCTCGTTCCAGGCGAGCGTCAGCCCCGATGACGAGGTGATGTTCTTCGCCCCTTACTGGACCCCGATCCACGACCAGGTGCGCTTCGCCGGCGGGATCGAGGTGCGGGTCCCGTGGGACGAGGTCCGCGGGGTCAGCGACATCCGCGAGGCGCTGGAGTCGCGCTACACGCCGAAGCTCCGGGTGATCTACATCAACAGTCCCGCGAATCCCTCGGGGGACATGCTCACGCGCGAGCAGCTCGCCTCGATCGCCGCCTTCGCGATCGCACACGACCTGACCGTCATCTCCGACGAGGCCTACGAGGATCTCCTCTATGACGGCGACCACGTCTCGATCGCCTCCATGCCGGGGATGCTCGAGCGGACCATCAGCGTCTACACCTTCTCGAAGAGCTTCTCGATGACCGGCTGGCGCATCGGCTACGTCGTCGCGCCGCCGCAGTTCATGGAGTTCCTGCGCAAGCTGGTGCTGAACAGCGTCAACGGCGTCTCGACGCCGACACAGTTCGCCGCCCTCGCCGCGGTCACTCACGACCCGCACTTTTTCGACTCCATCCGCGACGAGTACCGCCGCCGCCGCGACCTGCTCGTGAATGGCTTCCGCGAGGCCGGCTTCGACTGCCTCACCCCTCCGGGCGCCTTCTACACCTTCCCCGACGTCCGCAAGCGCCTCGGCCACGATTCCTGGATGGCGATGGAAACCCTCCTCAACCGCACCTCCATCGCCTCCGTCCCCGGCGTCGTCTTCGGCCCCGAAGGGGAAGGGCATCTGCGGATGTCGTTCTCCACCAAGGAAGAGACGCTGGAGGAAGCGGTGGAGGCGCTGAAGAATCTTTGAGAATCAGGGCCGAGGGCCAAGGGCCGAGGGCCGAGACGGAGCCACGAGCTCCCTCGGCCCTCAGCCCTCGGCCCTCGGCCCTCTGAAAATGGCTATCGAGAACCGGATCGCCCGCCGTTATCTCTGGTCCGCGCGCAAGCGGGCGCATACGGCGTTCCTTTCGGGTCTCAGCATGCTCGGGCTGGCGGTCGGCGTGGCCGCGCTGCTGATCTCGATCGCCCTCCTCTCCGGACTGCAGGGACAGATCAAGTCGCGGCTGATCTCGTCCAGCCCGCAGATCCTGGTCGAGCCGGCCGGGCAGAACACCATCGAAGGGGCTGCCGAAGTCGCCGCCGCCGCGCGCCGGCTGGGAATGCGCGAGGTGCGCGTCACGATCACCGGCATCGCCTGGGGAGCGAACGAGGACCAGCAGGCCGGCCGCCCGATGCGCGTCCGTTCGTACGACCGCGGCCAGGAACCGCCGGCCGACACCACCATCTCCGGACGGAAGCGCGTCTCGGACGGCGACGGGAATCCGATCTTCCTCTCCCGCGGCTTCGCCGCCTCCCTCTCCCTCAACGCCGGAGATTCTCTGACCGTCGTCGCCCCGCGTACGCGGCTCACTCCCTTCGGTCCGGTGCCGGTGATGAAACGCTACCGGATCGCCCGCATCGTCTCGCCGCGCGCCGAGGACGACCAGACCGAGGCCTGGCTCGAGACGGAAGAGGCGTCGAGCCTCTTCGCGACCGAAGGGAAGCCGACGTCGATCGAGATGTACGGCGACGCCGATCGCGCCGAAGCGTTGCAGGCGTCCCTCGCCGCGCAGTTCCCGAAGCTCCAGTTCAAGACCTGGAAGGAGATCAACCGCCCGCTCTTCCTGGCGCTGCGGCTGGAGAAGCTGGTGATGTTCGCCACGATCTCGCTGGTCATCTTCGTGGCCGCGCTGAACCTCGTCTCGTCGCTCTCGATGCTGATCCTGGAGAAGCGCCCCTCGGTCGGCGTACTGCGGACGCTCGGCGCGACGGAAGGGAACATCCGCTCGCTCTTCATGCAGCTCGGCCTCCTCATCGGCATCACCGGGACGGTCCTCGGCAACGTGATCGGCCTCGGCTTCTCGTGGGCCGCCAACCGCTATCAGCTCGTCCCGCTCCCCGCCGACATCTACTTCGTCAGTTACCTCCCGTTCACCCTCGACGTCCAAGACGTCGTCGGCGTGAACGTGGTGGCAGTCTTCCTCTCGGTCGTCGCCACCTGGTATCCCGCCCGCGTGGCATCGCGGCTCGACCCGATCGCCGCCATCAAGGAGGAGTGATGACGAAACGGATCGCCGCCGTCGCCGCGCTCGTGCTGCTCGCCGCCTGCGCGCCGCAGCCGCCGGTGCAGGACGAAGTGACGGTGGAGTTCGTGAAGGACGACCGGGTGGTGGTGACGGCCGAGACGACCTTCGACCTCACCCCCGACAGCGACGAAGCCCGCCTTCGCGTCGACACGGCCCGCTCCGCCGCCATCAGCGACACCGACATCTGGTCGGTCCGTTTCGCCCGCCTCTCGCCGGAAGCGGAGCGGCTGATTCTCGACAAGGATCACGGGGACCTCGAGCGCGTCAGCCGCTCCGTCCGCATCCCGACCCGCGACCTGCAACAGGTCTTCTCCGACGCGAACATCACCGTCCATGTCCTGCAGGGCGAAGGGTGGAAGGAGCTGACGTTCTATCCCGGCGGCAGCTCCCGCGCCTCCCGCGAGCAACAGGCTCGCTTCCGCGACGATCTCGAGACCTGGAGCGGATCGGTCGCACGCTATTTCGGCGCCGTGCATCGGATGTACGCGTACATGGACCGCAATCCCACCCGGGCGGAAGTGCTCTTCGACGAACTGCTGGAAACGAACCCGGACGACATCGTCGAGGTACTTCTCGCCGAGGAAGAACAGCCGCTGATCGACGACCTGCTGGGAGCGATGGAAGACATCGCCAGCCGCATGGACCAGCAGAACGGCCGCGCCGCCACGATCTCCGAAGACGCCGACATGATCTACAACCCCTTCCCCGGCCGCGTGACCGTGGAGCTCCCGGGCGAGATCGTGTCGAGCGAAGGCTTCGAGATCCGCGACAAACGCGCCGTGATCGAGCCCGTCAGCCTCTTCGACGCCATCACCAGGCTCGAAGGCCGCTGGATCTCCCCCGACCCCCTCGCCGCCCTCCTCCGCGACCAGACCCCGAAGGCGGAAGAGCTGGCCCGCAAGGAACGGCGCTCCACCTCCGGCATCGACGCCACGGAAGTGGCGAACGCGCTCCGCGAGCAGCTGGTGCGGCCGAAGACGTACGTGGTGCGTTGGCGCGACTGAGGCGTTGCCTCACATCTCCCGCGTCATCACCACCGCCGCCTCGCCATCCGGGTAATACCGCGGCCTCACGTACGAGTCCTGAAAATCGAGGTGCCGGTAAAAGTCCTGGGCGCCTTTGTTCGACTGGCGGACTTCCAGTGTGATCAGCTCCACCTCGTGCTCGCGGGCGAAGTCGAAGCAGCGGTCCATCAGGGCGTCGGCGATGCCCCGCCTCCGCTCTTCCGGCACCACGGCGATCTTGTTCACGTGCAGCTCTTCGAAAATCCACATCGAGAAGAGGTAGCCAATCACGACGCCGTTCCGCTTGGCTACGACGTTGAAGCGGCCCTTGGCGAGCAGCTCGCTGGCGAAGAACTCGATCCGCCACGGCGCGGGGAAGGAGATCTGTTCAATGTCGTGGACCGTGGTGAGGTCCGCCGGCATCGCGGGCTCGATCGTCAGCTTGTCAGGCATTCTCGAGGATGAGCATGCGACTACCGCGGCTCGACGGGAGCGGGCATGCCGAGGTCGACGAGGGTGATGCCGATCTTCTCGGCGGTCTGGCGCGTGCGCTCCTCGCGATAGAACTCGCCGAAGTAGATGGTTCGGATGCCGGCGTTGGCGATCAGCTTGAAGCAGTTCCAGCAGGGCGAAGCGGTCGTGTAGAGCTCCGCGCCGTCCACCGAAACCCCATTCTTCGCCGCCTGCAAGATGGCGTTTGCCTCGGCGTGGACGGTGGTGATGCAGTGCCCGTCCTCCATGATGCAGCCGCCGTCCTCGCAGTGCGGGAGCCCTCGAATCGAGCCGTTGTAGCCGGTCGAAAGGACCGTCCGGTCGCGGACGATCACCGCCCCGACGTGCTTCCGCGGACAGGTTGCCCGGGTCGCCGCCTGGTGGGCGATCCCCATGAAGTAAGTGTTCCAGTCTGCTCGTGCCATATCGATGTGCAGTATGTCAGCACCGGGGACTGTGATCCAGATCACATCGTCCGCCGCGCGTTCCCGACAGTTATTCGTGATTATGGACGAACACATCACGGTTCGCGGACGTAATATGCGGAATCATCATAAACGTAGGCTGGAAGTGCTGAGTTTCCGTGGGTTTAGGTTCTTCGTCACATGTTCCAATAATGCGCGTTTATGAGTGAGTTTTTCGTTGACTCGCCCCACCCCTTTCACGAAAATACGCCCTCACGGAACGGCCCAGTTCACAATTTATTGACTCGGGGAGTAAGCATGGAAAAGCGCTATTCAACAATCATCTTCGTCCCGCACGCGCGGGCAAAGTTCCGAAAGTTGAAGGTCTCGCATCGCCTGCTGTTCTCCCTGATCTCCCTCGTCACCTCCTCTCTCTGCCTGTCGACGTTCTTCTCGGTCCAGTACTTCACCTCTCTCTCCCAGACGCACGAGCTCTCGAAGCTGCGGCGCGAAAACAAGGAGCTCCAGAGCGCGAACGAGCAGTTCGGAAAGTCGGTCGAGTCGCTGCGCAACCAACTGACCACCGTGGAAGACCGTACCCGGAAGCTGGCCATCATCGCCGGCATCACCACTCTCGACGAATCAGCCCAGGGCGGCTCGGGCGGTCTCCGCACCGACGAGATGAGCGCCAACCCCTATCGTGACGACATCGACAAGATGAGCTTCCGCTCGCACCGGGTGAACAAGGACCTGAACGTGCTGGAGCAGAAGTTCGTAGCGCAGTCGCGCCTCCTCTCCTCGACCCCTTCGATCGTGCCGGTCCGCGGCGTCCTCACCGACGGCTTCGGCGGCCGCTCCGATCCGTTCACCGGAGAGTCGGGCCAGCACAACGCCATCGACATTTCCTCCGCCGTCGGACAGCCGGTCCGCTCGCCGGCCGACGGAATCGTAGTCAAGGCCGAATGGGCCAACGGCTACGGCAACGTCATCTTCGTCTCCCACGGCTACGGCTACTCGACCCGCTACGGCCACCTCTCGAACTTCGCCGCCCGCCCCGGCCAGCGCGTCAAGCGCGGCGACGTCATCGGCTACGTCGGCTCCACCGGCCGCTCCACCGGCCCGCACCTCCACTACGAGGTCCGCGTGAACAACAACCCGGTCAACCCCCTCGAGTACATCCACAACGCCTTCTAAAGACACGCTTCACGCAAGGAGCGGGCGCCGCGCGAAAGCGCGGCGTTTTTGTTTTTGGGGTGTAACCGGATAGGACCGATGGGACGAATGGGACCTATAGGACCGATGGGAACCGAGCGCAGCTCATAGGACCTATAGGTCCCATTCGTCCTATAGGTCCCATCGGTCCCACAGCCTACGCCTCGAGCCGCTCTTCCTCGCCCTTCGGGAGGCCCCACCGTTCCGTGATGCGCTCGTGGGTGAGCCAGCGTTCGCAGTCGAGGGCGGCCATGCAGCCGCTTCCGGCGGCGGTGATGGCCTGGCGGTAGATGTGGTCGACGACGTCGCCGCAGGCGAAGACGCCCTGGATGTTCGTCACCGTGGAGTTGCGATGCGGCAGGCACAGGTAGCCGGCCTGGTCGAGGTCGAGCTGGCCGACGTACGGCTGGGTGTTGGGCGTATGGCCGATGGCGACGAACAGCCCCTGAGTCGCCATCTCGCTGACTTCGCTCGTCTGCAGGTTGCGCAGCTTCAGCGCCTTGACGCCGGTCTCTTTCGCGCCGATGACCTCGTCCACCGTGGTGTTGAAGATGAAGTTGATCTTCGGGTTCGCCAGCGCGCGGTCCTGCATGATCTTCGACGCGCGGAGCTCTTCGCGCCGGTGGATGACCGTCACCTTCGTCGCAAACTTGGTGAGGAACGTCGCCTCTTCCATCGCCGAGTCGCCGCCGCCGACGACGGCGATTTCCTTCCCCTTGAAGAAGAAGCCATCACAAGTCGCACACGAGGAAACGCCGAAGCCCATCAGCGCCTTCTCGGAGGGCAATCCGATCTGCTTCGCCGAGGCGCCGGAGGCGACGATCACCGCCGGGGAGATGAAGACCTTGTCCTCGGTGTACACCTCGAACGGATGGCCGAGGAAGTTCACCTTCTCGACCGGCTCGATGGGGATGAAGACAGCCCCGAAGCGCTCCGCCTGCTTGCGCATCTGGTCCATGAGCGTCGGCCCGAGTATCCCTTCCGGGAAGCCGGGGTAATTCTCGACTTCGGTAGTGATGGTGAGCTGCCCCCCGGGCTGCAAGCCCTCGAGGACGACACACTTGATGTTCGCGCGGGAGAGGTAGAGCGCGGCCGTGCAGCCGGCCGGGCCCGACCCGATGATGACGACCTGGTAATCGGTAATGCGTTCCATGGAGGCGGGATTGTATCTCTGAGGCGGTTGTCAGTTGTCGGAACAAGCCAGGCCTTGCTTGTCATCCTGAGCCACGGGAATCTCCCCACGGAGCTAAAACACGGCGGCGAAGGACCTGGGGGGAGGGGGAGCGATGCACGCTCTTCCCACCCCCAACCGCCCAGGTCCTTCGCCGCCATGCTTGCTGCTCATGGGATAAAGCCCTGCGGCTCAGGACGACAAACGCTTCGCGCCTAAAACAGCTTCTTCTCCGGCTCCAGCGCCTTCAGCAGCGCCTCCCCCATCACCTTCTTCTGCCACTCCCGCATGTTGGGCACATCCAGGGAGTTGGCCGTCGCCACGGCCGAGAGCACGTGCCGCGCGCCCAGCACGGCCGGGTCGATCTTCAGCTCTTTGGCGTAGCGGTCGCGGATGGTCTTGAGGCGGTTGATCCGGTTTTCCAGCGCCTTGTCGCGGATCCAGGCCTTCGGCTCGTTCCGGTCGGGCAACTGTTCCTCGGGGATCTCCATCGCCTTGCGGATGATGGCCACGATGTCGCGGCCGTAGCGGTCGGAGTGGTAACGCGAGACGGCCGTTACCTGGGCGAGGTCGCGCGCCGTCGGCGGCTTTGCTTTCGCGATCTCGACCAGCGAGTCGTTCCCGATGATCTTGAACGGCGGACGGTCGGCCTTCCGCGCGAGCTGGTCGCGCCAGGCGTGGACGTCGCGGAGGATGGCCAGCGAGCGGCGGTCGAGGTTGCCGATGTTCTTCAGCTTCCTCCAGGTCTCCGCCTCCTCGTCGATCTCGCGGTAGCGGATATTCTCCATGCGGGAGAACTCCTCGACCGCCCACGCCCAGCGGCCGAGCGCCTCCAGCTCCTCGCGCAGCTTCGCGGCGAGCTGGATCAGGTAATGCGTATCGGTCGCCGCGTACTCGAGCATGTCGGGCGGCAGCGGGCGCATCGACCAGTCGGCACGCTGGTGGGTCTTGTTCAGCTTCACCCCGAAATGGCGGTCGAGCAGCGCCGCCAGCCCGATCCCCTCATAGCCGAGGAGCTGCGCGCAGACGGACGTGTCGATCAGATTCCGCACCGTGTAGCCGAAATCGCGGTTCATGATCCGGAGGTCGTAGTCGCCGCCGTGCAGCACCTTGTTGACGGCGGGATTGTCGAGCAGCGCGCCGAAGCCCGCCAGGTCGACGCGCGTCAGCGGGTCGACGATCAGATCTTCGTCCGCGACGGAGATCTGGATCAGGCAGACCTTGTCGAAGTACGAGTGCAGCGAGTCGGCCTCGGTGTCGACGGCGATCTGGGACTCGGTCCCGAGCCGCGCCATCGCCTCGTCGAGCGCATCCTGCCGGTCGATCCACCTCATGCGCCCGCCACCTCCGCGCCGAGTCCGATCGAGCGGAGGCGCTCGCGGAACGCGGGAAGGTCGAACTCCGGAAGCGCGGTCAGATGGCGCACGGCCTCTTCATCTTCTGCCATCAGCAGCAGAAGCGCGAGGTCCTCGGCGCGCGGGACGCGGAGGACGCGCTCCAAGTCGCCGAGCGTCGTCCCCTGCGCCGAGGCGACCATCCGGCCGTAGAGCGCGTTCGAGGCGAGGAGCACGTGGACGCGCACCTCCTCCCCCTCGGGGTCGACGAAGTTCAGCGGCACCAGGTCGAGCTCCTCGGTGGCCTCGAGCTCCTCCCGGTCGACGCGGTATCCGCGGTTGCCGGCCATCATGGCGAGCTGGTTTTTCTGCGGAGAGTTCATCAGCGCGATCACGTCGATCGCGCCGGTGCCGACTTCCACGTCCATATACGCCGCGCGGGCCACGCCGCCGACGAACATCGCCTCGATTTTCAGCTTCTGGAGGAGCTCGGCCGTGGCGTCGATGGCTCGGGTAAAGCGCGCCGAAGCGCGGATGGGGTGCATGCGCGACGCGAGAGATAACACAGATGCGATAATCGGCACCAGCACGGCGACGTGCCCGACGAATGCGCGCCCGCCTCCTCGAGGTCATCCGGAAACTGTGGGGTTACTCCTCGCTCCGTCCTTTACAGGAGGAGGCGATGCTGGCCGCGCTCTCGGCGCAGGACTCCCTGGTGGTCATGCCGACCGGCGGCGGCAAGTCGCTCTGCTACCAGGCCCCGGCGGTCCTCGGCGAGACCACCACGGTGGTCGTCTCTCCCCTGATCTCCCTGATGAAAGACCAGGTGGACGGCCTCCGCGCCAACGGCATCGCCGCGGCGCAACTCAACAGCTCGCAGGCCTTATCCGACGTCAGGGAGACGGAGCGCGAGCTGTTCGCCAAACGCCTGAAGCTCCTTTTCGTCTCGCCCGAGCGCCTCGCCCTCCCCGGCTTCCGGGACATGCTCCGCCGCGCCGGCATCAAGACCTTCGCCATCGACGAAGCCCACTGCATCAGCCACTGGGGCCACGACTTCCGCCCGGAGTACCGGCAGCTCCGGACCATCCGCGAAGAGTTCCCCGACGCGTCGATGCATGCGTACACCGCGACCGCAACCCCCGAGGTACGGGAAGACATCGCCCGGCAACTCGGACTGCGCGACGCCGCCGTGCTGGTCGGCGACTTCGACCGGCCCAACCTCACCTATCGCGTCCTCCCGCGGCAGGACGAGGCGAAACAAGTCCTCGACGTCATCGAGCGCCACCGCGGCGAGGCCGGCATCATCTACTGCACCCGCCGTAAAGACGTCGACTCGCTCGCCGAAAAGCTGCGCCGGCGCGGCGAGAACGTCGTCGCCTACCACGCCGGCCTCTCGCAGGAAGAGCGGCGCGAGGCACAGGAGAAGTTCTCGACCGAAAAGTGCGACCTGGTCGTCGCCACGGTGGCGTTCGGGATGGGCATCGACCGCTCGAACGTCCGCTTCGTGCTGCACACCGCCATGCCGAAGTCGATCGAGCACTACCAGCAGGAGTCGGGACGCGCCGGCCGCGACGGACTGGAAGCCGAATGCGTCCTCCTCTACTCCGGCGCCGACTTCATGACCTGGAAGTCGATGATCACCGAGACCGCCACCGACCCGGAGTACATCCAGTCGGCGATCCGCCACCTCAACGACATCGACCGCTACTGCTCCGGCGCCTCCTGCCGCCACAAAGCGCTGGTCGAATACTTCGGCCAACCGTTCACCGCCGCCTGCAACGCCTGCGACATCTGCCTCGGCGAGACGGAAGAGGTCGCGGACGCGCTGATCGTCGCCCAGAAGATCGTCTCCTGCGTCGTCCGGGTGCGCGAATCCTTCGGCGTCAGCCACGTCGCCGGCGTCCTCCGCGGCGAAGACACGGAACGCATCCGCGACCGCCGCCACGACCAGCTCTCGACCTACGGCCTGCTCAAAGGCCACTCCCGCCACGACGTCCGCGAATGGATCTACCAACTCATCGCCCAGGACTTCCTCGCCCAGACCTCGGACGAATACCCGGTCCTCCGCGTCGGCCCCCGCGGCCGCGAAGTCCTCCGCGGCTACGCCGAGGTGAAACTACGGCAGCCGGCGATCCGGAAGAAGGATGCACGAGCGTCTACCTCCTCCGCCCCTGCCCGCCGCCAGGCCGTCGACGACGGCCCATACGATCGCGATCTCTTCCAGGCCCTCCGCGCCTGGCGCCGCGAGGAGGCGCAGGAGCGAGGCGTCCCGCCGTATGTGATTTTCAACGACAAGACCCTGAGGGAGCTGGCCCGTAAGCGGCCAACCACGCTGTACGAGCTGCGCGATATCTACGGAATTGGGGATGCCAAGCTCGAAGCCTTTGGCGCAGCTCTGATCGGCGTGATTACGAGAACTTGAGATAGCCGCGCTTACGGCGCCTCGGTCTAACGGAGCGCCGGTCTTCGACCGGCCGGTCCGCCGGCCTTCGGCCGGCAGTCTTCGGGATACGTTTCCGCACACTGCCGGCCGAAGGCCGGCGGACCGGCCGACGGAACGTCGGCGCTCCACAGGCTGGTCTCACACCATCCCCAGAATCGCCTCCACGTGGCGCCACTCCGTGGCACCGTTGCCGATGGCCACGCGCACCGCGTAATGACCGCCCAGCTTCGTATGCGACACAAACAGCGTCCCGCTCGCATTCATCCGCTCCAGCAGCGCCGCCGTCGCCTCATCGCCCGCCGTCAGCCGGAACACCACCACACTGAACGACTGCGACAACACCTCCACGTCATCCCGCTTCCGCAGCTCCTCCGCCAGCCGCACCGCGAAGCCGACATGACCGCGGATCACCTCGCGCATCCGCTCCAGCCCGTAGTGCTCCATCACCATCCAGAGCTTCAACGCCCGGAACCGGCGGCCCAGCTGCAGCCCGTAATCCATGTAATTGATCTCCGCCGTATCCGTCGTCGTCAGATACTCCGGCACCAGCGAAAACGTCTCCCGCAGGACCTCGGGTCGCGTCGTATAGAGCACACTGCAATCGATCGGCGTAAACAGCCACTTGTGCGGATTCGTCACGATCGAATCCGCCAGCTCGATCCCATCCCAGAGGAAGCGATACTCCGGCACGATCGTCGCCGACCCGGCGTACGCGGCATCGACATGGAACCAGCAATTCTCCCGCTTCGCGATCTCCCCAAGCGCACGGACCGGATCGACCGCCCCCGTCGACGTCGTCCCCGCCGTCGCCACTACCGCGCAAGGCAACGCCCCGGCCGCCCGGTCGCGTGCAATCGCCGCCTCCAGCGCCTCCGGCCGCATCCGGAAAGCATCGTCCGCCGCGACCTTGATCACCCCGCTCTGCCCGAACCCGAGCGCCAGCGCCCCCTTCTCCACCGACGAGTGCGCATGCTCCGAACAGTAAATCCGCAGCGCCGGCAGATCGCGGCCCGCAATCCCCAGCCGCCGGATATCCAGCCCCAGCGCCTCCCGTGCCGCCGCCAGCGCCAGAAAGACATTGATCGACGCCGTGTCGTTGATGATCCCGAACAGATTCGACGGCAACCCCAGCGCGTCGCGCAGCCAGCGCAGTGCCAGCGTCTCCAGCTCCGTCAACGCCGGCGACGTCTTCCAAAGCATCCCATTCGCGTTGATCGCCGCCGAAAGCAGCTCCGCGATCACCCCCGCCTGCGACCCGGTGATGCTGAAGTAGGCGAAAAAGGAGGGATGATTCCAGTGCGTGATCCCGGGAAGAATCTTCTGTTCGAATTCGGCGAACAGCTCGTCGTACGACTTGCCGCTGTTCGACGGTCCGGCTTCGAACTGCCTCTCGATATCTCCAGGCTGCACGCGCGAGAGGACCGGGAAGCTGTCGATGTTGTCAAAGTAGTCGGCGATCCAGTCGACCGCCTTGTGCGCCGCCGCGCGGAACTCGGAAGTGGTGGGATCGAGCTTCGGCATAGCCGAAGTGTATCGACTGGCGACGCAGGTCGAAAATGAACCTTCGGGGAAAGGTCGAAAATGAACCTTCGGGGAAAGGTCGCGAACCTTCGGGGAAAGGTCGCGCACCTTCGAGGGAAGGTTGCAAACCTTCGAGGGAAGGTTACGAACCTTCCGGGAAGGTTACGAACCTTCGGGGGAAGGTTACGAACCTTCGGGGGAAGGTTACGAACCTTCGGGGGAAGGTTACGAACCTTCCGAGGAAGGTTACGAACCTTCCGAGGAAGCTAGCGAACCTTCCGAGGAAGCTAGCGAACCTTCCGAGGAAGCTAGCGAACCTTCCGAGGAAGCTAGCGAACCTTCCGAGGAAGCTAGCGAACCTTCCGAGGAAGCTAGCGAACCTTCCGGGGAAGGTTACGAACCCTCCGGGGAAGCTAACAAACCTTCCGGGGAAGGCTGCGAACGCTTCCGGGGAAGCCTCTCGTCTGTCGCCCGCCATGCGGGCTCGAAGATCCGTCCGCGCTTTACCCGGCCTAAAGGCCGGGCCTACAGGTCTTTAGCTGCCTGCGGCAGCAGAGAGGCAGGAGCGGATTTTCGTTTGGTCTCAGGGTTCGTCAGCGATCGATAAGGGAACCCGTCAGCCGCAAACGGTTCGGACAACCGACAACTGACAACCAACAACAAATTTACGAAGCGCCCTTCCCAGTCAGCACCGCTGGAATGGTCCGCAACAGGATCTTCAGATCCAAAGCCGGGGACCAGTTGTCGATGTACTGGAGGTCGAGCTTCATCCAGTGGTCGAAGTCCTGGATGTCGTTGCGGCCGCTGATCTGCCAGAGGCAGGTCAGGCCCGGCTTCATCGAGAGGCGGCGGCGGTGCCAGCGGTGGTAGGAGGCGACTTCCTCGGGGATGGGGGGACGGGGGCCGACGAGGCTCATGTCGCCTTTGAGGACGTTCCAGAGCTGGGGGATCTCGTCGAGGGAGAAGCGGCGGAGCCAGCGGCCGACCGGGGTGACGCGGGGGTCGTCTTTCATCTTGAAGACCGGGCCGTTCATTTCGTTGAGGTGGGCGACTTCTTCGCGGCGCGCGTGGGCGTCGGCGATCATCGTGCGGAATTTGTAGAGGGTGAACATCCGGCCGTTGAGGCCGATCCGTTCCTGCTTGAAGAGAACGGAGCCGGGGGAGGTCAGTTTGATGGCCAGGGCGGCGATGCCGATGGCCGGGCCGGCGACGGAGAGGAGGAGGAGCGAGACGGCGACGTCGAGGGCACGCTTGAGGGCGAGGTGGGTCTCGTTCGACGGAGTGGTGGTGAACGTGAGGAACGGGACGCCTTCCAGCTCTTCGATCTCCATCCGCGCGACGCGGTTCTGGAGGAAGTTCATGGCCACGCGGGTACGGATGCCGAGCTCTTCGCACATGAGGAAGATCTGCTTCATCTCGTCGAGCTTCTTCCGGGTGACGGCGAAGACGATCTCGTCGATCGGCTCGTCGATCTCGTGGTTCTCGAGGATGCGCTTGAGGTCGGGGACGTTGCCATAGATGCGGTAGCTCGCCCAGCCGTTCGACAGGCGATGGCCGTCGGAGACGAAGCCGAGGATCTTGTAGCCCCAGTATTTGTGGCCGACGATCAGCTTGGCGATGTCGGTGGCGCGGTGGCCGGTGCCGACGATGACGACGGTGCGGTAGTTGAGGCCCTTGGAGCGCACCCAGCGCGCCAGGCCGCGGACGAGGATCTTCTCGGCGACCAGCAGCACGGCGGCGATGGCGGCGAAGAGGACGAACCAGGTGCGGGAGAGGTGGCGGAGCGGGAGGAGGTAGGCGAGCGTCGCCAGGAGGACGTTGCCGACGGCGACGACGCGGATGGTGGTCAGGGCCTCCCGCGTGAGCGGGACGGTGCGGTGGGAGTGGTAGCTGTTGTAGCTGAAGAGGAGCGCGGACCAGATCACCAGCACGAGCGGGTAGATCTTGAGGTACTCCTGCAGGGGGAAGAGGCCGGTGGGGTATTGGGCGGGGAAGAGGACGGGCAGGAGCAGGTCGCGGATGAAGAACGCCGCGAAAAAGGCGACGGAGGTCAACGCCAGGTCGACTCCGAATACGATTCGCGCTACCAGTCGCGCCTTCTGCTTGAGCATTGAGTTGATCTTTTACCGAACCAGATACGGACGATTCAAGTGTTGCGTCTAGGGCAGTTACCGGTTTTCTGCGGTCCGCTTCCGGAGGACGTCCAGATAACTGTCAGCGAGCGCCGGATATGGCCTCGAAGAGGCTCTCGTATGCGTCCGTCACGTTTTCCCATGAGTACCGGCCGGCCGCCCTCCGCCGGGCACGGAGGCGGTAGTCCTCCCGGGTCTGCGGTTCGGAAAGCCATTCGCGAAGCATGCCGGAGAGGGTTTCTGCAGGCCTGAGTTGGAAATAACCTACGGCGTCGCCTCCGACTTCCCGGTTCTCGGAAGTGTCGTGGGCCAGGACGCGGCCTCCCGAGGCCATCGCTTCGATGAGCGCGGGGTGGGTGCCGCCGACTTCGGTGGCCTGGATGTAGATGAGGGCGTTGCGCTGGAGGGTCCGGTAGTCGCGGTCGTAGAGGGCGCCGGGGAATCGGATCTGGTTACTGGCGTGGCGGTGCAGGGTTTCGACTAAGTCTTTGGCGTAGAGGCCTTTGCCGAGCATGATCAACGGGAGGAGGGCCGAGGGCTGAGGGCCGAGGGCCGAGGGGGAGATCGGGGATTGAGGATTGAGGATTGAGGATTGAGGATTGGGGGGGTGTGACCCCACAGGTCCCATTTGTCCCATAGGTCCCATCGCTTTCTCGTAGGCCAGCACCACTTCCAGGGGGTTGTTCTCCGGTTCGAAGCGGCTCACGTAGAGGATGTACTCGCCGGGGCGGACGCCGAGTCGTGGCAGAACGTCGGAGTCTTCCTCATCCGGAAACTCCGCGCCGTAGGGGATGACCACCGGGGAGGCGGCGTAGTGTTCGCGGTAGTACTCGGCGATGACTTCGGCGTCGGCGATTACGGCGTTGGCGAAGCTGACGGACAGGGCTTCTCCGGCGGCGTAGACGGCGCGGCCGAGGACGTTCCACTTGCGGCGCTTGCGCTCGATGCCGTCGACGTTGATCGCTACCGGGATGCCGGCGGCCCTCAAAAGAGGGAGGACGAAGGCGTTGGCGGCGTTGCAGACCAGGATAGCGTCGAAGTCGCGGCGGAGGGCATCGACGGCGGAGAGGAAGGCGTGGCTGACGGTCTCTAGGTATTTGTGGCCGGCGGCCGGGAGGACGATCCGCTGGACGCCGTTCCAAACAGGCGCCCCGGTTTCCCGGCAATAGACGCTCACCTGATGGCCGCGCCGGACCAGCCGCGTGCTCAGCTCGGCGGCGAAGGTCTCGAAGCCGCCGTAGTTCGGCGGGACGCCGCGGGTGCCGAGAATGGCCAGTTTCAACGAAACCATTCTCGCAATTCTCGGTCACTGACCTTGCGCCGGCGCTGGACTTCACGCCGTTTGGCGAGGATGCGGGCGCGGTTGTGCCAGAGCCAGGAGAAGGCGGGAAGGGAGGTGCGCTCGATCGTGAGGGCGGCGAGGAGGACGACGAGGTCACGGAAGAGCTCGAAGGGGGCGTTGCGGAGAGCCAGGTAGGGGCCCTGATTTTTGAGCCGCAGCAGGAAGCGGTTCTTGACGGAGTGCATGTTGACGTCGGGCGGCAGTTCCCGCCGGGCTTCGGGGGTGACGCGGCGGACGTGGTACGCGACGGCCGCCGGCTCGCAGAGGGAGCGCCAGCCGAACAGGCGGCCGCGCCAGGCGACGTCGGCGTCTTCACGATAGGCGAAGAAATCTTCGTCGAGCGCCTCGCCGCCGATGGCCACGTCTTGCAGGAACGACCTCCGGAACATTGCCGCGGCGCCACTGACGCCGAAGACTTCGGTCCGCCCCGCCGGCCGGACGTCGATGTCGAGATGGCGGCCGTTGCGCGTCATCCGCATGCCGGCGGAGTCGATCTCCGTCGTCGGTTCGATGTCGTAGCCGCGGGCGCGGATCAGCAGGCCGGTCGCGGAGCCCCAGTCGTCGGCCGACCGCAGAGCTTCGACCAGCCGCTCGACGTACTCCGGGAGGAGATAGCAGTCGGGATTGACGACCAGGACGAACTCGCCGCGGGCGACGGCGATGGCCTGGTTGACCGCGGCGCTGAAGCCGCGGTTGGTGTCGTTCCGGATCAGGCGCGCCGCCTCCCCCGCCACCAGTTCGGCCGAGGCATCGGCCGACGCGTTGTCGACGGCGATGAATTCACGGCTCCGGTGCGTCTGCTGCCGGATGCCGTCCAGGCAGCGGCGCAGGTACGGCGCGCTGTTCCAGGTTACGAGGACGATGGAGACGAGCTCGGACTCCATCTCGCGAACGCCTTCCTCATCACTCGAACGTAGGCATGGAACGCTTCCCGCCGGCCGACGCCGCGCGGCTTGAGGCCGACGAACCACACCATGGCGCGCAGCAGCATGCCGGCGATGATCATCCAGCGCAGCGTTTCCGCCTGCCTCGGCCGCATCCACTTCTGCGCGTAGCGCCACATGTTGCGGTACCAGATCTCGGCGAAGCCGGAGAAGCCGATGTGCTCGAGGCTCGCGCCGCCGAAGTGGCGCGCCTGCGCCGCCGGGACGACCCAGATCTCTTTCTTCTTCTCGGCCAGCCGGCGGCAGTAGTCGACGTCTTCGAACCACGCCGGCGCGAACTGCTCGTCGAGCGGACCGATCTCGTCGACCACCTCGCGGCGCAGCAGCAGCGCGGCGCCGGCCGGCTGTTCGATGCGCTGCGGCTGGGTGAGGTCGAGGTCGCGGTAGCGGTAGCGCGCGGTGGTGGCGTTTTTCGGCAGGACTTTGTCGAGCATCAGGACCTCGGCGGCCAGGGTCCGGAAGCTCGGCAGGCGCCGCAACTGGAACTCGCGCTGCGACGCGCCCCCCTCGTCGATCAGCAGCGGCGCCGCGGCGGCGATCTGCGGGTGGGTCTGGAGGAAGTCGAACAGCACCGTGAGCGCGCGCGGGGCGAGCTCGCAGTCGGGGTTGAGGAGGAAGACGTACCGGCCGCGCGACTGGGCGAAGGCGCGATTGGTTCCTGTGGCGAAGCCGTCGTTGGAGTCGCTGCGGATGACCTGGGTGTCGCCGAGATGGGCGATCGTCGCATCGGAAGAAGCGTTGTCGTGGACCAGCACCTCGTACTCCAGCCCCGCGCAGGCGGCCGGGATGGAGCGGAGGCAGCGGTCGATGAAGCGCTCGCTGTTCCAGGTGACGATCAGGATCGACAGGTCGAGGGGCCTGAGCCGGGGCGTAGGCGCGGGGCTTTCTCCGCGCTGGGGATCGCGTCGGATCGGGGCGAGGCCCGCTTCGAACATCACGTTTGCCATTGCATGATCGCGCTGACCAGCGGCCGTGTCACGACTTCCCACGAAAACCGCGGCCTGAGGCGCTCGAGACTTTCTACGCAGGTGGAATGGATTCCGTCGTCCGTCAACAGCCGGCGGATTGCCTCCGCGACCCCGTCCACGTCGCCGGGCCGGACGACATAACCGAGGTTCTCCTGCTCGACCAGCTCCGCGGCGAACCCTCCCGCCGTGGCAATGACCGGAATTCCGGCCGCAATCGCGTCGAACAGACGCGTGCGGATCGAGTAGTCGGCTTCCGCCGTACGACGGTGGAGCATGATAGCGATTTTGCCCGCCCGCAGCCATGCAAGCCGTTCCCGGTACGGCACCCACTGGTCATTCGCTGACACGTTCGGCCCGCCGCGGAGGAGCAATTCCTCGAAGCGGTCGTCCCGCCGCCGGTCGATCAGGGTGCGATTGGGACGGGTGCGGCCGAGGAAGAGAAGGCGCGCTTTGACGCCCTCGGCATTGACCTGGTTGACGGCGTCGACGGCGGTGGCGGGGTCGAGCCACTCCCAGAGGCCGCCGCCCCAGATGACGATGTTGTCCTTCGATTTCTCGCACTTTTTGATCTCGGCGGGGTCGATCCCGAAGGGGACTTCGATCCAGCCGGTGTCGCTGCTCTGGAGCTTTCCGTAGAACTCCCGCTGCTTTCTGGCGGCGCACATGAGGAGGTCAGCCCGCATGAGGGCCTCGGAGAGCCGCCACCATTCGGCGGCGAGGTGGATTCTCTGCCGCAGGGAGGGGCGGCTGCCATACAGCTCCCGGAGCTCGAGGACGGTGGGGTCGAAGAGGTCGTAGACGATTTTCTGCCCGTGGCGGCGTTTGCCGAAGCCGCGGGCGGGCTGGCCGACGAGGACGTCGGCTTGCTTAAGGGCTTTCCGCGCCTCGGCGGAGCCGTGAGGGATGAGGGTGAGGCCCTCCGGGGCGTTTCCTTCGCGTTTGGCGATGAGGGTGGTCTGGAAGTGCTTGCCCAGCTCCTCGGCGAGGTGCCAGGCGCGGATCCCCGGACCGGCCATGCGGTCGCCAACGACGTCGGGGGTGTGCACCACAACTGAAAGCATCGAGCGATGAACGATGAACGATGAACGATGAACTGTCGAGCCTTCGTTCATCGCTCATCGTTTATCGCTCGCACCAATCCCTGTACGATCCCCCTGAGCGACGCGCGCCCCCTCAGGAGGAGTTTGGCGTCTTCCCAGAGCAGCGCCCCCACCCGCCCTACCCCGGGGTGCATGCGCGCCACGAAGTAACGGTTGCGGGTGCGCAGCCGCAGGGCGTCGCCGCCGAGAACCGAGGCGCTTTGGGAGCCGCGGTGGGTGGCTTTGACGACCGGGAGTACCGCCGTCCGCCAGCCCGCGGCCTTCAGGCGGGCGCTGAGCTCGACGTCTTCGTAGTAGGCGAAGAAGTGTTCGTTGAAGAGGGAGTCGCCCCCTGCTGAAACAACGCCGGCACGGCGGTAGAGGGTGGCGGTAGCGGAGACGCCCCATGCGACGGCGAGCGGCGAGCCGACCGGGAGGCCGTGGCCGATCTGGCGGAAGGTGCCGTCGCTGATGTCGATGCCGGCGCCGTCGATCAGGCCGTCGGTGCGGCGGATGATCGTCTGGACGGCGGCGAGGTGCTCGTCGCGGTCGAGGGCGGCGCGGACGTGGGTCAGCCAGTCGGGCTGCAGGACGACGTCATTGTTGACCAAGGCGACGTAAGGGGCGGTGGTGAGGCGCCAGGCGGCGTTGGCGCCGCCGGCGAAGCCGAGGTTGGTCTCGCTGCGGATCACGTCGGCCCCTTCGACGCGGACCGGCTGGCGGGAGCCGTTGTCGAAGACGACGATGCGCGCGCTGACGGTCTGGGAGCGGAGGGAGGCGATGCACTCTTCGAGCATCGGACCGCCGTCGATGTCGAGGACGATGATCTCGATCTCACTCATTGCGAGCCATCCGATCGAGGTTCACCGCGCCGCTGAGGCAGCGGAGCGTCACCCGTCCACTTTCCGGGATGGTGACGCGGACCGCCTGATAGCGCTCGTCCGGCGCGATGGTGTAGGCGTGGCCGGCGAGCTCGAACGTGGCGCCGAGGCCGGTGATTGCTTCGAGGCGCCACGTGCCGGCGCCGGCGAGGAAGGAGAGCGACTCGCCCGTTTCCAGCACGTAGCCGCCGCGATAGGCGACGCGCATGACCTGGTAGACCTGCGGGTAGAGCTCTCCCCCTTCGCGGACGACGTGCGCGTCCTCGAATTCGACGTGCGACGCGGGCTGCCTGGCGTACGAAAAGCCGGCGGCGAGGGCGAGCGACGCCAGCGGGATGGCAAGATCGAGCTTCCAGCGACGCACTCCGGCGAGCACGATCAACACCACGACGGCGGCGCCGATCCAGGCGGCGCTGTTCTCGCGGATGAAGCTAGGGAAGAGACGGGAGAAGTCGGCGCGGTAGGCGTGAGAGAGCCACTCGCCGATCGGGTTCTCGCCGTTGGAGATGTGGAAGAGCCGCCACGGGTAGGCGATCCCGTGGATCACCAGCCCGACGGTCCAGGCGGAGATGAGAGCGATGGCGCCACGGGAAATGCGGTCCCAGACGGACGCCGCGCCGAGGGCCAGGACCGGCATCAGGAAGACGAGATAGCGCAGCGGCGGAGCCCATCCGCCGAACCATTCCATCCGCGGCAATAGATAGAGGATGTAGAGCAGCGAGGCGAGCATGCCGGCGCGGAAGCCGCGCGGCGTCGCTTTCCATTGCGTAAGCGCAAAGAGGCCGAGGAGATAGAACGGCGCGCGGAAGGCGATGCCGCTCATCCCGTCGGCGAGGAGGCCGAAGAAGCCGATCGCGTAGCGCCGCGGCTCGCCCGGCAGGATCTCGCGCCACGTGTGCACGCTGGTGGGACTGCCGCTGACGAGCCACATCACGAAGAGCGGCGCCGCGACGACGGCGATGGCGAGCGCGATGGTCCGGCGCGACGCCCTCCGCCCGGCCAGCATGGTCGCAACGACGCCGATCGCCACCAGCACGAAGCGGAGCTTCAACAGCACCAGTCCGAACAGCGCCGGCAGCCAGCGTTTCAGCCGGTGGGCGCGGGCGCCCCGCAGGGCCTCGACGAAGAAGAACGCCGCCGGCACCTCCGGCCAGATGCGCGTCGCGTAGAACAGCACCGGCGGGGCGAAGGCGAAGAACGGGAAGACCGCGCGGGAAGCTTCCTCGCTGATCCCTTCGTCTTCCATCCAGCGAACGGTCGAGCGGATCAGGAGGACGCCGAACAGCGCCACCGTAGCGATCGCGCCGTGCAGTCCGGCGAGGGCGTAGCCCGGCACCAGCAGCAGCGGCAGGAACGGCTCGTGACGCGAGTACTGCTCGCCGTTCGGGCCGGTGGGGTCGCCGAGCTGCGGGACGAGGTCCTTTCGCCCGGTCTCGCTCTGGTCGAGCGTGCGGTACTGGTTGGCGAGATCGAGATCGCCGTCGTGGACGAGCGACTCCGTGACCAGCAGATAAAACGGCTCGTCGCCGTCGATCACCGCCGTCCGCAGCGTGGTCGGGATCACCACCGCGTAAACGATCGCCGCGACTGCCGCTGCATGATTCGCCGACCAGCGGACGTCGCGGCCGCGGGCGAGGAAGAGCGAGAACGTCGTGACCTTCAGCACCGCCAGCGCGACGCCGCCGAGGTACGGGTCGAAGGAGGGGAAACGTCGCCAGAGCAGCCAGGCGAAGAGCCACGTCGCCGCGTCGACCGCCAGGTATGCCGCCAGCGTCCGCCGCCGCAGGACGACCAGCGGAAGGGCGAGGAGGGCCGCGACGGTCGCAACGATCATCGCGGCGTCAGCTCGAATGCTTCGACCTGCAATGACGATCCCGGCGGCAGCGCCGGATCGCCGGTCACGCGGATGACGCGCGTATTTTCCGGCAGCGCGATCCGGCCCGCGCCGTCGACCCAGGCGCCGTAGCCGTAGCCGCGGATCTTCCCCACCGGATCGCGCGGCAACGGATTGCGCGAGCCGTGAAAGGCCTCGCGGCGCAGATAACCCCAGTCGGCGGCGTCGCCGATGCGGACGTCGATGCCGCCCGGCTCGATGCGGCCGAGGAGCTTCCCGCGTTTGAACCCCGCGACGTTGGCTCCGGAGACGATGATTGCTTTCGCGTGCTCCGGCACTTCGATCTCCGCGGTGCGGTTTGCCGCGAGGGCGTAGCCGACGGTGTGTCTCTCGCCGACGACCGGCGCAGGCTTCAAAAAGTAGGGAAAAGCGCGGGCGACGATGCCGCTCCAGGGGAAGAAGAGCGTCACGAAGGCGATGGTTACGGCGGAGGGCCAGGTCAGGCGGAGGCGCGGCATGCCGAAGAAGCGCGCCAGGGCGACGACAAACAGCACGCTCACCGGCAGCCAGAGCGTGCTCCGCGGAATGGCCGGCGTGAACAGCGCCGTGCCTACCGCGACCGCCACCGCAAACGGCGTCCGCCCGAGGACGAGCACAATCCCGAGGCAGAGCGCCAGCAGCAGCACCTCAGGCGTACGCCGCATGCCGGCGAAGGGGATCCACCGGAGGAGGGTGATGAGGGTGATGGTGAGAGCCAGTGCGGCAAAGTGAGTCCCATAGGTCCCATTTGTCCCATAGGTCCCATTGGTCCCATGGGACGAATGGGACGTATGGGACGAATGGGACCTATGCGACCCCCCACCCACCCGGACCAGCGCCACCACCGCACCTGCCCCCACCACCACCCCGAACAACGCGAGCCGCAGCCCCTCGTCCGGAATCGCGATCTCCGCGAGAATCAACAACGGTACGGCCAGCATGACTGAGGGATACGAAACGGCGGCAAGAACCGTCACCGCGACGGCGATCGCGGGCAGCGCGGCATCGATCGGCGTCGCGTGCTGGACGGCGAGATGGCAGGCGTACGCCGACAGGGCGGCGCTCACGATCCAGGAAAGCAGTCTCACGAACCGACCGTGACTCCCGAAGCAGGCTCGCGGACGAACTCCGGATCGAACCCTTCGAGAGTCTCGGGCGTGATGGTAGCGCGATAGATCAGCCGGGCGTCACCGCGGAGGCGGACCTGCTCGGCATAGCCGTCCCGCAGTTCGAACGACACTTCCAGCGTGATCCCGCTCCGGGTCAGCACCGACACAGGCGACTTCGCCCGGCCGAAAAGCGCGCTCGTCACCGCCGAGGCGACGACGCCGGAGCCGCAGGCGAGCGTCTCCGCTTCCACGCCGCGCTCGTAGGTCCGCACTTCGATCGAGTGGGGGTCGCGCACGACCACGAAGTTCGCATTCGCCCCATCCGGCTGGAGATCGGGATGCGTGCGGATGGCGCGGCCGAGGGGGGCGATGTCGTGCGACCAGAGATCGTCGCGGAGAAAGACGACGTAATGCGGCACGCCGACCACGATCGAGCTGCCGCGGATGGTCTTGTCGCCGGCCTGAAGCCGGCGGTCGGGCCGGAAGGCATGCGGGGGCGGCAGCGACAGGGTGACCTGCCCCCCCTCCCCCATCTCCGCGCCGACGATCCCGGCGTCGGTCTCGACGGTCATCTTCTTCCCGGCAATGACGTTCAGGAAGGCGAAGCGGGCCGCGCAACGGGTGCCGTTCCCGCAGAACGCCCCGAGGGAGCCGTCGCGGTTGAAATACCTCATCCGGAAGGTCGCCCGGGCCGAGCTTTCGATCAGGATCAGCCCGTCGGCGCCGACCGAAAGAGCACGGGTGCAGATGCGCCGGGTCAGCTCGGCGGCGTCGCCGATCCTGGCAGTCCGGTTGTCGATGACCACGAAGTCGTTTCCGCCGCCCGCCATCTTGGAGAAGCTGACCGGATCTTGTTTGCTCTGTTGCACTTGTGTCATGGGCGGCATCGGAATTTTCGACCGGTGGCGGGGTTTCCCTCCGGCGGTCCGTATTCTCGCACGGAGCGCGCCACGGGTCTCGTGTAACGCGAGCGCCCGCCGCTTCGTCTAAGGGCCAGACTTGCCCCGGGAGGATTCCGTTTGAAACGCACGCTGACCCTGTTCCTCGGCCTGGCCCTGTCGTTGCCCCTCGCCGCCCAACGAAAAGCCCCGGCCGAGCCCGAGTTGCCGAAGCTCGTCGAGAACATCGACATCCGGATCATCGACGTCGACGTCGTCGTCCAGGACCGCCGAGGGAACTTCGTCTCCGGCCTCACCAGGGACGACTTCGAGATCCTCGAGAACGGCGTCCCGAAGGCCATCTCGAACTTCTACGAGGTCGAGGGCGCCCGCGCCAAGGGGCTCACGGCCGGTGAAGTCGGCGGCAAGGTCGACGAGACCGCCCCGGTGGTCAACGACGAAGCGATGAAGCGGCGCATCGTCTTCTATATCGACAACCTCTCCCTCGCCCCCTTCAACCGCAACCGCGTCTTCACCCAGATGAAGGAGTTCCTGAAGACGGTCATGCGCCCCGGCGACGAGGCGATGGTGGCGACGTACAACCGGAGCATGAAGGTGCGCGTGCCGTTCACGCGCGACCCGGCCCAGATCGAGTCGATGCTCGAGTCGCTGGCCCGTGAGACGGGTCTCGGCCTGGCGAACCGCAGCGAGCGCAAGTCCACCGAAGACCGCATCCGCGACGCCACGTCGCTCCAGGACGCGATCACCACCGCCCGCACGTACGCCTCCTCGGTAGAGCACGATCTGCGGCAGGGCGTTTCTTCGATCAATGCCCTGATGTCGACGCTGGCCGGCGTCGAGGGGAAGAAAGTCCTGGTCCTCACCAGCGAAGGCTTCCCGATCCAGCCCGGCCGCGAGGTCTTCCAGTTCGTCGACGACATCGCCCGCGAGAAGAACTGGCAGGGCACCGGCTCGACCGTGCTCGAGGCGATGCACTACGACGGTACGCAGCTGATCCAGTCGGTGGCGAAGACCGCCAACGCGAACGACATCACCCTCTACACCATCCACGCCGCCGGCCTCTCGGGCAACAATGAGATGTCCGCCGAGAACGCGCGGCCGGTGTCGCAGCTGGTCGTGCAGGCGGCGATGCAGAACTCGACCGAGTCGATGCACATGATGGCGCAGATGACGGGCGGCCTGGCCTCGGTCAACACGAACAATTTCGAGGACGCGTTCAAGAGGATCCAGCGCGATCTCGAGGCTTACTACTCCCTCGGCTACCGCGCCGGCACGGAGCGCGTCGACCGGCAGCGCTATCTGCAGGTCCGCGTCAAGAACAAGGACTACCGCGTCCGCGCGCGGCAGACGTTCGTCGAGAAGTCGGTCTACGCCGAGATGAGCGACCGCGTCGTCGCCAACCTCCTCTACCGCGTCAAAGACAACGACATCGGCATCCTGGCCCGTGTCGGCCAGCCGGTGCCGATCGACGACGGTCTGTTCCGCGTCGCGATCGACATCCAGATCCCGATCTCCGGCCTCACATTCCTGCCGCAGGGCGACACGGAATGGGCGGGCGGCTTCGACGTCTACGTGGTGGTCGGCAACAAGGACAACGACATGTCCGACGTCGCCCGCAAGTCGCACCAGGTGCGGATCCCGGCGTCCGACTACAAGTCGGCGCAAGGGAAGTTCTATACGTACACGCTGGAGTTGCTGATCGAGCGCGGTCTGAACAAAATCTCCCTCGGCGTGGTCGACCACATCTCGAACGTGAGCGGCTTCGGCAGGGAACAGATCATCGCGCAGAACTGATAGTGCGCCTCCTCTTCACCCTGCAGTACCTCGGCACCCGCTACGGTGGGTGGCAGTTGCAGAACAACGCAACGTCGGTACAGCAGGCGGTGGAGGAGGCGCTCGAAAAGACGTTCGGCCAGCCGGTGCGGCTTCACGGCGCCGGCCGGACCGACGCCGGAGTCCACGCCGCCGCGCAACGCGCCCACGCCGACGTCCCGTTCGACATCCCGGCGCGCGGGCTGATGCTCGGCCTCAACCAGACCCTCCCGCCGGACATCCGGATCACGCACGTCGAGCCGGTCGCGGACGACTTCCACGCCCGCTTTTCCGCCAGGTCGAAGACCTACGAGTACCGCATCTGGAACGCGGAGGCCGCCGACGTCTTCGCCGCCGAGACCCACGCGCACGTCGCCCGGCAGCTCGACGACGTGGCCATGAAGACCGCGGCACAGGCGCTGGTAGGGACGCACGACTTCAAGGTCTTTACCGTCGCCGACCCGGAGGTCAGCTCCACCACTCGGACGATCGAGTCGATCGACGTAAAGCGCGACGGCCAGGCCATCCGTATCACCGTCACGGCCGACGGGTTTCTTCGGTACATGGTGCGGCGGATTGCGGGGTCGCTGATCGAGATCGGCCGCGGAAAGCTTGCCCCCGACTGCCTGTTCGACGAAGCGCGCTGGACCGCGCCCGCCAAAGGGCTGGTACTGCGGGAGATTCGGTACTGAGCAGCAGGGGACGACGAAGGGCCTCCGGCGGGCGGGCCCGGCCCGCGGCGTTTGTTTTCGCCTGGACCGCGTTCCATGCCAGAGCCGTGCGTTCAGCCTATGGCAACCAACGCTGCGGGCCGGGCTCGCCCGCCGGAGGCCCCCTCGTCGTCCCCTGCCGCGCGCACTGTCCACCAAGTGCGTTAACATCCGCGCTCGAATGATCGACGTCCGCAAGCTGGTCGAGCCAGGCTCGGTCGAGGAGACCATCCTCGACAAGATCGATCTCAAACGCCTGCCGCGGCACATCGCCGTGATCATGGACGGCAACGGACGGTGGGCCCGGGCGCGCAAGCTGCCGCGCGTCGAGGGTCACCGCGCCGGCATCGCCTCGGTGCGCGAGATCGTCGAGACCGCGGCGCGCCTCGAGCTGCGGGTCATGACGCTCTACGCCTTCTCCGTCGAAAACTGGAAACGCCCCCGCTACGAAGTGGCGACGCTGATGATGCTGCTCAAGGAGTACCTCCGCAAAGAGCTGCAGACGCTGATGGAGAACAACATCCGCTTCCAGCCGATCGGCCGCGTGGACGGGCTCGACCCGTCGGTCCAGCGCGAGCTGCGCTACGCGCAGGAAAAGACGGCCGAAAACACCGGCCTCCTCTTCCAGATCGCGCTCAACTACGGCGGCCGGGCTGAGATCGTCGACACCTGCAACCGGATCATGGCCACGCTGCGGGAGAAGGAGATGACGGACGCGGTGATCGACGAGGCCTTCTTCTCCGATCACCTCTACACGGCCAACGTGGACGACCCCGACCTCCTGATCCGCACCAGCGGGGAGTTGCGGGTCTCGAACTTCCTCCTCTGGCAGATCGCGTACGCGGAGATCCACGTCACCAAAGTGCTGTGGCCCGATTTCCGCCGCCGCGACCTGTTCGAGGCCATCATCGACTTCCAGTCACGCGAGAGACGGTACGGAGGAGTCGAGCCGGCCGACGCCGAGATGTTCGTCGAAGCGGACGACGCAGCCTCCTCTTAACATGCGTTTCAGCCGCGAGATTACTGCCGCTGTCGGTGCGCCGATCATCATCTGGATCATCGGCTGGAGTCACGAGTACGTCTTCGACGCCGCCATCGCGATCATCTGCGTCGTGGCGATGTACGAGTTCCTGGCCCTCGGCAAGGCCAAAGGGTACGAGGTCCCGGTCCCCCTCTGCATCGCGATCATGCTCATCCTGATTGCCGCCTTCGTCGTCGAGCATCTTTCCGTCGAGCTGGGGATGTTCGCCGCGCTGCTCTTCATCCCGGCGTCATACGTCTTCAGCAAGAAGTCGCTGGAAGACGCCCTCCCCTCGAGCGCAGTGGCGGTGCTGGGCACGACGTACGTCGGCATGCTCGGCGGGTCGCTGATCCGCCTCCGCAACGACTTTCCGGTCGGCTGGAAGCTGGTGTTCTTCCTCATGCTCGTGGTCTGGCTCGGCGACTCCGGCGCCTATTACGTCGGCAAGCGGTTCGGAAAGCGAAAGCTCTCCCCCCTCATCAGCCCGAAAAAGACCGTCGAGGGTCTGATGGGCGGGATGGGGGCGTCGATCATCACCGCCGTCGTCATCCACTTCACCTTCTTCCCCGAGTTCCCGCTGCTGCACGCAATCATCGCCGGCGTCCTCCTCTCGGTCGCCGGTGTCATCGGCGACCTGGCCGAGTCGATGTGGAAGCGTTCCGCGGCGGTCAAAGACTCAGGGACGCTGCTCCCCGGACACGGCGGCTTTCTCGACCGTTTCGATTCGATCCTTTTCACCGCCCCGATCCTCTACTGCTACTGGACCCTGATCGTGCACGAGTTCCGCACGCTCAACATCATGTCCGGATAGCGCTGCACCAACCCCATGTCACGAAACATCTCAATTCTCGGAAGCACCGGCAGCGTCGGCAAGAGCACGCTGGCCGTCGTCGATGCTTTTCCCGATGAACTGCGCGTCGTCGGCCTTGCGGCCGGGGCGAACGTCGAGCTGCTGGCCGAGCAGGTGGAGCGCTACCGCCCCGAGGTCGTCTCGGTGCGGAGCGTCGAAGACGCGGAACGGCTGCGCGGCCTGCTGCGGCACCGGGCGGAGATCATCCCCGGCATCGAAGGCGCCTGCGCCGTCGCCTCGCTGCCGTCGGCGAACGCCGTCATCGCCGCCATCGTCGGCGCGGCCGGCATCCCGCCGGTCTATGAGGCTCTGCGGGCCGGAAAGCGGGTCGGGATCGCCAACAAGGAAGTGCTCGTCGCCGCCGGCGACGTCATGACCCGGGCGGCCCGGGAGTTCGGCGGGGAGATCCTGCCGGTCGACTCCGAGCACAACGCCGTCCACCAGGCCATCCGCTGCGGGACCCACGAGGAGGTGCAGCGCATCATCCTCACCGCCTCCGGCGGACCGTTCCTCACCCGCGAGCTGTCCACGTTCGGCGACATCAGCATCGAGGCGGCGCTCGCCCACCCGACCTGGCGCATGGGGAACAAGATCTCCATCGACTCAGCCACGATGATGAACAAGGGGCTGGAGGTCATCGAGGCCCATCACCTCTTCTCCATGCCGGCGGACCGGATCGACATCGCCATCCATCCCCAGTCGATCGTCCACTCCATGGTCGAGTACGTCGACGGCTCGATCATCGCCCAGCTCTCGACGACCGACATGAAGTTCCCCATCCAGTACGCGCTCTTTTTCCCGGACCGCCTCCCGGCGCCGTTCGCCCGGCTGGACCTGACCCGGATGCGCACCCTGGAGTTCTTCCCGGTCGACGCCCGCCGCTTTCCCGCGGTCGAGCTCGCATATCAGGCTTGCCGCGAGGGAGGCTCCATGCCCGCCGTCCTCAATGCCGCCAACGAGATCGCGGTGGAGCGTTTCCTGGCCGGAGAACTTCCGTTCACCGGAATCGTAGACATTGTCAGGCAGGTGCTGGAGCGCCATGCCGGCCACGTCAGTGCCATCCGATCCGTCGGGGAAGCGCTGGAGTGGGACTCCTGGGCACGGCATGAAGCCCGCGGAACCTGTGTTGCAGTCGGACGCTGATCGTTCGGTTTCTGGTTACTGGTTGCTGGTTGCTTGCGATTTGTCGCCTGTGCCTCAGGCGCAGCTTCACAAGCAGCCGGCAACCAGGAACTAGCAACCTCTTATGGCCGAAAACTTCGCCTTCAACCTCCTCGCCTTCATCATCGTCCTCGGCTTCCTGATCTTCGCCCACGAGGCGGGTCACTTCACCGTGGCGAAGCTGTTCCGCGTGCGCGTGCTGGTCTTCTCGTTCGGCTTCGGCAAGCGGCTGTTCGGCTTCCGGAAGGGCGACACCGATTACCGCGTCTCGCTCGTCCCCCTCGGCGGGTACGTGCGCATGGCCGGCGACTCCCCCGAGGAGAATGTGGCCGGGAACTCGGACGAGTTCCTCTCCAAGCCGAAGTGGCAGCGCTTCTTGATCCTCTTCGCCGGCCCGTTCATGAACATCCTCATCGCCATCGCCTTCATCGCGGCGCTGGCCATGGTCGGGACGGAGACCCTGGTCACGAAGCCGGTGGTCGGAGAGGTAACGCCCGGCAAGGCGGCAGCGAAAGCAGGCCTGAAAACCGGCGACCGGATCGTCAGCATCAAGGGCGAGCCGGTGAACGACTTCGACGACGTCCGCCTGATCGTCTCCATGAACGCCGGCACGGCGCTGCCCGTCGAGTTCGTACGAAACGGGCAGGCGATGAAGACCACCCTCACGCCGGAGGCCGAGGAAAGCGCCTACGGTCCGGTCGGCCGGGCCGGCATTTCCTACGGCCTCGAGCCGGTCGTCGGGCGGGTCGAACCGGGCTCCCCAGCCGCGGCGGCGGGCCTCCGCGCCGGCGACCGGATCCTCTCCGTCAACGGCGCCCCGGTCGCCGACATGGTCGACTTCGGCAACGCTGCGGAGAAGGTGAAGACCCAGCCGGTGGCGCTCGGGATCGCCCGCGGCGGCCAGCAACTGACCGTCAACGTCGCCCCGACCACCGAAGAGCGCCTCGGCTCCGGCCGCGGCGTCGTCCCCCAGACCCAGATCCTCAAGCTCTCGTTCATCCCGGCGCTCAAGTACAGCGTCGAAGAGAACTGGAAGATGCTGAAGTACGCCATGGCCGCCCTGCGCCGGATGTTCCGCACCGAGGGAAGCGTCAAAGAGCTCAGCGGCCCGATCAACATCGCCCGCATCTCCGGCGAAATGCTCCGCCGCGGCTGGGCCCCCCTCCTCGGCCTCATGGCCATGATCTCCCTCCAGCTCGGAGTCATGAACCTCCTGCCGATTCCCGTGCTGGACGGCGGCCACATCATGATCCTGCTCATCGAAGGAGTGGCGCGGCGGGATCTGTCGCTGGCGGTAAAGGAACGCATCCAGCAGGTCGGGTTTGCGGCGCTGGCGACGTTGATGATCGTGGTGCTTTACAACGACGTGATCACGAATGTGTTGAGGTTGAAGAACGGCTAGGGGCGAATGAGCTCAAGCGGCACGATCCGCGCGATATGATCGAAGTCATCGTCGTCGTGCAATAGCGGAATGCCATTGGCCATCGCGCAAGCAGCGATCAGGGAATCGACACTCGACGGTGTCACCCCGCTATCCCGGCAACGTAAGTAAAGCCCGGCGGCTTCTTCAAAACGACTCAATGGCGTCGGATCATCGAGCATCTCCGCGCGCATGAGCATGCGCCGCAAATATGCATACCGCTGGAAATTGCGTGCACCACGCAAGACCTCCTGC
>Ga0190275_10000546_pt1 | contig 32284 bp, 27 predicted proteins | sample Popmic550T_FD_133745 | JGI IMG/M metagenome (GOLD analysis project Ga0190275, IMG submission 133745) | Populus adjacent soil microbial communities from riparian zone of Yellowstone River, Montana, USA - 550 T | ecosystem: Environmental > Terrestrial > Soil > Riparian zone > Trees stand | place...
AGCCGCATCATCAGCACCTGGCATTCGGGATCGCCGAAGCGGACATTATATTCGATCAGCTTGGGCCCTTCGGCGGTCAGCATCAGGCCGGCATAGAGGATTCCGGAATAAGGCGTGCCCTGGGCGGCCAGGGCCTCGACGGTCGGGCGGACGATCTCGTCCATCGCCCTTTGCTCGAGCTCGGGGGTCAGCACCGCCGCCGGGCTGTAGGCGCCCATCCCGCCCGTATTGGGCCCGGTGTCGCCGTCCCCGACCCGCTTGTGATCCTGAGCGGAGCCGAACGGGACGATCGCGGTGCCGTCGGTGAGCGCGAAGAAGCTCGCTTCCTCGCCTTCGAGAAATTCCTCGATGACGATGGCGCTTCCGGCGGTTCCGAAGCTCCCGTCGAACATGACGTCGAGCGCCGCCAGCGCTTCCGCCTGGGTCGCGCAGATGATGACGCCCTTGCCGGCGGCGAGGCCGTCCGCCTTGACCACCAGCGGCGCGGTGAAATCCTCGAGCGCGGCTTCGGCCGCGAGCTTGTCGGAGGCCCGGACGTAGCGCGCTGTCGGAATGCCCTGCTTCGCGCACAGATCCTTGGTGAAGCCCTTGGACCCTTCGAGCTGGGCCGGGATCCGGTTCGGCCCGAAGACGCAAAAGCCCATCGTCCGAAGATTGTCGGCCAGCCCGTCGACCAGGGGCGCCTCCGGGCCGATGACGATCAGCTCGACCGAATTCTTGAGGCAGAAATCGACCGTCGCGCGATGGTCGGCGGGGTCGATCGACACTATCTGGGCGTGCTCGGATATGCCGGGATTGCCCGGCGCGGCAAACAGCTTGCCCAGGCGCTCCGATTGCGCGAGCTTCCAGGCGAGCGCATGTTCGCGGCCGCCGGAGCCGAGTAGCAGGACATTCATGGACAGAAACGACACTCCTCAGGACACAGCGCTGTTAGCAAGCGAAAGGCCGGGCGACAACGCGACCGCGGTCACCGTGTCCGAGCTGTCGATGCGGCTGAAGCGGACGGTGGAGGAGGCCTTTGGCTTCGTCCGGGTGCGCGGCGAGATCAGCGGCTGGAAGCGCGCCGCCTCGGGCCATTGCTACCTCTGCCTCAAGGACGAGAAAGCGGTGATCGACGGCGTGCTGTGGAAAGCGACCGCCGCCGGGCTCGCCTTCCGGCCCGAGGACGGGATCGAGGTCGTCGCCACCGGCAAGCTCACCACCTATCCCGGCCGCTCGCGCTACCAGATCGTCATCGAGCGGCTCGAGCTGGCCGGGCAGGGCGCGCTCATGGCGCTTCTCGACAAGCGCCGCCGGGCGCTTGCGGCCGAAGGGCTGTTCGATCCGGAGCGCAAGCGGAAGCTTCCGTTCCAGCCCCGGGTCATCGGAGTCGTCACCTCGCCGACCGGGGCGGTCATCCGCGACATCCTCCACCGTCTCGCCGATCGCTGCCCCTGCCACGTCATCGTCTGGCCGGTCCAGGTCCAGGGGGAGGGGGCGGCGGCGCAGATCGCGGCGGCGGTGCGCGGCTTCAACGCCTTGCCGGCGGACGGCGCGGTCGCCCGGCCGGATCTGCTCATCGTCGCCCGCGGCGGCGGCTCGATCGAGGATTTGTGGGCGTTCAACGAGGAGGAGGTGGTCCGAGCCGTCGCCGCCTCCGACATCCCGACCATCTCGGCCGTCGGCCACGAGACCGACACCTCGCTCTGCGACTTCGCCGCCGACGTTCGCGCGCCGACCCCGACCGCGGCCGCCGAGATGGCGGTGCCGGTGCGCGGCGACCTGCTCGGCCAGCTTCGCGAGCTCGGCTACCGGATCGAGCGCTGCGCCCGCCGGGCCCTGGAGCGGGCCGGGGAGCAGCTCGAGGCCAGCCTTCGCCGCTGGCCCGAGCGCGAGGCCCTGCTGGCGCCGCAGCGCCAGCGGCTCGACGATCTCGCCGACCGCCTTCCGCGCGGCCTTCGAACCGAGCTCAGCCACGCCCGGGCCGCGCTGGAGCGGAGCGCCGGAGCGCTCCGCCCGGGCTTGCTGAAGGCCGCGCACGATCGGGCCAGGGAGAGGCTGGCGGCGCTGTGGCGGGTCGCCGAGCTCGCCCATCCCAACCGGCCGCTGGAGCGCGGCTATGCCCGGGTCGAGGACAAAGACGGCAGGACCCTGATCTCCGCCGCCGCGGCCCGGGCGGCGGGGCGGCTTCGGCTGATCTTCGGCGACGGCGACGTCGAGGCCGCGGTCGGCGGCGCTCCGGTCGAGCGTCCGCGCCGGCCATCCTATGGGAAGCCCACAGGCGAGCAGCCCAAGCTGCTCTAGAATCCCCCGTCATGCCGGACTTGATCCGGCATCCACCTTTTTCTTACAGCGGCGGTGGCCTAAGGAGGTGGACCCCGGATCAAGTCCGGGGTGACGTTTTCAGGACGAGGCGAACCGGATGCTGATGTCGAACAAGGGCCGCGAAGCGCGGCTCCACTACATGCCGGGGACCTTCCGGATCCTCACCGCCGGCGACCATGTCCGCTGCGCCGCCACCGGCCAGCCCATCCAGCTCGACGAATTGCGCTACTGGAGCGTGGCGCGACAGGAGGCTTATTCCTCGGCGGAGCTTTCGGTGAAGGCGGAGGGGCGGGGATAGGATGCTGCTCCCCTCCATCATGGAGACGGCCTAATTCGCTAGCTGACCCGCCGACCGCGTATCCCCCTCTGGCCGTTGATGCGCAGGAAGTAATTGCCCAAGGTTCCGCGCTTGATGACGATCTTGTGCCCCGGGCGGGGGTCGCTCAGGCCGAGCCAGCTTTCGTTGGTTTCCCAGGTCGCTCCGTCCTCGAGCCTTATCCGCCATTTGCCGCCGCCGAGCGGGGCGGCGCCGGCGATGACCGTCTCCAGCTGGCCGTTGTCGCCGCCGCCTTCGCCCCGGAAAAGGGGAATGTTGGGGACGCTGAAGCCGAACAGGGAACGGCGGGTCTCGCGTATCTCCTGCTGGTCGAGGACGACCAGCTCCTTCTTCTCGACCGCCTCGGCGAGGCGGGCGCTCGCCTGGTCGTAGCAGTCGAGCCGCGCTTTCTCGTCGGCGATGCCGCGACAGGCGGAGAGCCCCTGGATGAGGGCGTTGCTTCGGGCGTCCTGCGCTTTCGGCTTGGCCGAAGCCGAGGCCGGAACGAGCGCCGCCAGCGCCATCATCGCCGCGATCCTGCTGCCACGCTTCATGAATTCGCCCTCCACCTCAGGGGAGGTTATGGGCTCCGCGGCGTCGCGGCAAGACTGTGGCTAAAAAGTTACAGGCCGTACCAAGAATGTCCCGGCGACAGAGGCGCTGCTTGCGTGCTGTTACACCGTCGACATAAACACGTTTCGGATGGGTGGGGGGCGAAACTGCGCCCGGTGCACCTTCGTGAACAAGGGGACGCAAATGTCGAAAATCAAGTTCAGGGAAACGCTGCTCGCATCGACGATGATCGCGGGCATGCTGGTCGCCACGCCTGCTTTGGCCCAGGACGCGCCTCCCGAGGGCGCCCCTCCGAGCGATGAGACTCCGCCCGCCGGCCTGCAGACGCAGGAATCCGCCGGCCCGGCCGAGGAGAACAGCCAGGGCGACATCGTCGTCACCGGCACCCTGATCAAGAATCCGAACCTGACCTCGTCGTCGCCGGTGGCGGTGATCGGCCAGGAGGAAATGCAGCTTCGCCAGTCGAACGTCGCCGAAGAGCTTCTGCGCGACCTTCCGGGCGCGGTTCCGAGCATCGGCTCCGCCGTCAACAACGGCAACGGCGGCGCCTCCTTCGCCGACCTTCGCGGCCTCGGCAACTTCCGTAACCTCGTTCTCCTCGACGGCCAGCGCATCACCCCGTCGAGCACGATCGGCCGGGTCGATCTCAACAACATCCCGCTGGCCCTGGTCGACCGCGTCGACACCCTGACGGGCGGCGCCGCGACGACCTACGGCGCCGACGCCGTGTCGGGCGTCATCAACTTCATCACCCGCCGCGACTTCGCCGGAATGGAGCTGGCCGCCAGCTCGCAGATCACCGAAGAGGGCGACGGCCACATCTTCCGCGCCGACCTCACCCTCGGCGCGAATTTCGACGACGGCCGCGGCAACGCCGTGCTGTCGGTGGGCTATCAGGAGGCCGACCCCATCTATCAGGGCGCTCGTCGCTTCTCGCTCAACAACTACACGTCGACCACCGGCGCCGTGGGCGGCTCGGGCACCACGGTGCCGTCGCGCTTCACCGTCGGCTCCGGCTTCCAGCAGATCAACCCGAGCACCGGTGCGCTGGTTCTGCCGGTCATCAACTTCAACTTCAACCCGTACAACATCTTCCAGACGCCGTTCCAGCGCTTCAACATCTTCGGCGCCGCCCATTACGAAGTGGCGGACGGCATCGAAGTCTACACGCGCGGCATGTTCTCGAAGAACCGGGTCGAAACCATCATCGCGCCGTCGGGCATCTTCAGCTCGCTGCTCGTGATCCCGGTCAGCAACCCGTTCCTGCCGGCCGCGGCGCGTGCCACGTTCTGCGCGAACAACGACTTCGACTTCACTACGCCCGGCGTCCAGTCGATCACTCCGGCGCAATGCGCCGCGGCGGCGACCGCGACTTCCCCGACGGACCCGAACTTCAGGGCCTTCTCGACCACGGTCGGCCGGCGCACCCCGGAGCTCGGGCCGCGTCTGTCCGAGTTCCAGACGACGATGTTCGATTACCGCGCCGGCGTCCGGCTGGGCGTGACGGATACGATCGATCTCGACGTGTCCGGTGCCTACGGCGAATCGCAGAACGAGCAGAACCAGCAGAATTACGTGCTGACCTCGCGCATTCGCACGGCCGCCTACACGACCAGCACGACCACCTGTAACCTCGGGGCGTCGCCGACCGTCAACAATCCGAACCCGCTCCTTCCGCCGCTGGCTCAGCCGGGGGCGAGCCCGAGCGCGGGCACCGGATGTGTTCCGGTCAACCTCTTCGGTCCGGACGGCTCCATCACTCCGGCGATGATCCCCTATCTGACGGCCGCGGCCGGGACTCAGCAGCGCGCTTCGCTGGCTCAGGCCCGGGCGCTGCTGAGCGGCGACTTCGGCGCTTCCGCCCCCTGGGCCGAGGACCCGATCGGCTTCGCCCTCGGCGCCGAATATCGTAAGTATACCGGCGAGCAGATCGCCGACGTGCTGTCGCAGACGGCCGGCGAGCTCGGCGGCGCCGGCGGCGCCGTTCTGAACTTCGACGGCGGCTACGACGTCAAGGAGGTCTATGCGGAAATCATCGCGCCGCTGGTCCAGGACAGGCCGTTCTTCAACGCCCTGACCCTCGAAGCGGGCCTTCGCTACTCGGCCTACAAGGTCGATGCGCCGGGCACGCCCAGCTACAACACCACGACCTGGAAGGCGGCCGCCACCTGGGAGCCGATCGACGGCCTCAAGTTCCGCGGCAACTACCAGCGGGCGGTCCGCGCTCCGAACATCAACGAGCTGTTCGCTCCGACGGTGGTCGGCCTCACCAGCCTCGCCACCGATCCGTGCCGGACCACGGCAACTTACTCGGGGCCGGCCACCAACGCCAACCTGCGCGCCGTCTGCCTGGCCCAGGGAGCGCCGCTGGCGTCGATCGGGGCGATCACCAACCCGACCGCCGCTCAGGCCAACGGAACCTTCTCGGGCAGCCTCAACCTGCGTCCGGAAACGTCGAACAGCTACACGCTCGGCGTCGTCTTCCAGCCCGAGTTCGTTCGCGGCCTGTCGATCACTGTCGATTACTACCACATCAAGATCACGGACGCGATTTCGCAGCCGACCGGCGGCGACCTCATCGCGAACTGCTTCGGCGACAATAATGCCAGCGGGGTCACCGCAGCGAGTGCGACCGACCCGAACTGCCTGTTGTTCCGGCGCGATCCGGTGACCGGAACGCTTTCGGGCGACTCCGCCACCACCGGCGGCTTGGTGTTCCCGGTTTCCAACTCGGGCTTCATCCTCACCGACGGTATCGACGTGGGCGTGAACTTCCGCCGGGATCTCGGCTTCGCCAAGCTGAACTGGAGCTTCCAGGGCAACTGGACGAACCGGTCGCTGTTCCAGTCGACGGTGCCCGGCTCGATCATCCCGCCGGGCTATCCCGGCGCCGGCGGGCCGGTTCCGGCCTCGGCCATTCGCGAATGCGTCGGCTTCTACTCGACGAACTGCGGTTCTCCGGGTTCGGCCGGCCCGAACTCCGCGCCGGGCTCGCTCCAGCCTGAGTTCAGCTGGAACCAGCGCACTACCCTCACCTTCGGGGACATCGATGTGTCGCTGCTGTGGCGCCACATCTCAAAGATGGAAGCCGAAGCCGGCGTCGTCGCCTTCGCGGGCGTCCTTCCGGGCCGAGTCACCGGCATCCCGGGCGTGCTCGACGGCGAGGAGGTCGATTTCGGCCATATCGGCGCTCACGATCTCTTCGATCTCGCCTTCCGCTTCGGAGTCAGCGAGAATTTCGACCTGACGATGACCATCACGAACATCTTCGACACGGATCCGCCGATCGTCGGTTCGACCATCGGTTCGACCAGCTTCAACAGCGGCAACACCTATCCGTCGACCTACGACGCTCTGGGCCGCCGCTTCGCGATCGGCGGTCGCCTGAAGTTCTGAGGCGACTCGACGCAGACTTAGGGGGCGGCCTTCGGGCCGCCCCTTTTTTTATGGCTTGAAGCCGAAGCGCTCCACCCAGGGAGCGAGGATCGGAAGCACCGGCGCGAGCTGGCCCTCGTATCGGCGCCACCGGCCGCCGCCGTCGTACAGGCCTCGCCGAACCTGGGTCGCGCTGGCCGTCCGGACCCCGCGCTTCTGCGCGGTCCGGTCGAATGCGTGGAAATCCTCGGTCCAGGCGATCCCGGCGAACTCCGCAATGGCGCGAACCGTCGTCTCGAAATCGGCGACCAGGCGATCGTAGCGCACCTCGTGGAAGGCGAGGGGCAATCGCTCCCGACAAAGCTCGATGAGCCTCATCAGCGCGTCGTAGTGGAGCGCCGTCTCGCCGAGGTCGCTGAACGCATAGGTTCCGGCGCTAGGGGTGAAGTTTATCCGGAAGCAGCTCAGCACCACGTCGCGCGGGTCCCGGCGCATGACGAGTATCCGGGCATCGGGGAAGAGCCGGGCGATGATCGGCAGCTTGATCCCGTTGAAGGGATTCATGTCGACGAAGACTTGCCCGGCCACGTCCCCGGCCATTCGGCGGACCCGCGCCCAGTAGCGGAAGCGCAGGTCCGCCACCAAAGCCGGGTCGAGGGCATCGAGGTCCGGCATGATGCCGTCATTCGCCACCAGGATTCCGTCCGTGTCGGCAAGCGTATCATGCTCTTCCAGGGCGACGACTTCGGCGGCGCTGGCGAGGATGTTCTCGACCAGGGTCGTGCCCGAGCGCGGATAGCCGAGCAGGAAGACGTGCCCGGCCGCCGCCCCCGGCACCGGCGGCGCCGGACCGGGCCTGGCCATAAGCGGCGCTCGCTCGACCTGCCCGGCGATCGTCTCGATGAAGCTTCGGTGCGAGGGACGGCCGGGCCCGGGCTCGAGCATAGGCGCGTAGGCCGCCCTGAAATTGGCCTGGGCCCGGACCCAGGAGTCGAACGCCTCCGAGCAGCGATCCTGGCGATCGAGGGCGTCGCCGAGCAGCGTCAGGGTGCGGGTGCGATCGTCCGGCTTCAGCGCCGTCCCCGCAAGCCTTTCGAGGCGCTCGGCCGCCTGGGCGCCGTCGCCCGCTTCGATCTCCATCGCCGCGACGGCGAAGGTCGCCGACGGGTTGGCGGGGTCGAGGGCGAGGGCGCGGTCCGCATAGATTTTCGCCGCCTCCCGCTCGCCCTTCTTGGCGGCGATGTCGGCCAGCTTGCCCAAAGCGGGCGCGAGATTGGGATCGATGGCGAGGGCGCGCTTGTAGCTTTCGGTCGCGGCCGCCTCCGCCCGAAGCGCCTCCAGCGTGTAACCGCGCTCCAGCCAGGCGGCGCTGTGGCGAGGCTCCGCCTTCACCACCCGGTCGAGCACCGCCAGCGCCTCGTCCAGTCGATGCTCCTTGCGAAGCACCGCGCCGATCGCGCCGAGCACGGCGACATCGCCCGGCGACGTTTCGAGCGCCTGCCGAAGCAGTCGGTGCGCCCCGGCATAATCGCCCGCTTCCTCCCGGCGCCAGGCGGCGAGGTTGAGGACGAGGGGATCGGCCTGCCCGGCCGCCAGGGCGATTTCGGCGATGCCGGCGGCGCCCTGGATGTCGCCTCGCGCCAGCGCCTGCTCGATCCGCGCCCGCCTGGCAGGATCGAGCCCGGCGCGTTTGGCCGGCTTTGCTTTTTTGATTCGATTCGACATAGTTCGGTCGACATCTGTATCCTCAGCCGCGGGATGAGCTAGACAGAATTGTCTCAGGAGGGAATCGCAATGCCTCGTCCGGTCACTATCGCCTTCGTCTGCGGCCTCATCAGCGCGACCGCCGTGCAATCGGCGCCCCGCAAAGGGGTCGATGCGCCGGAATCGGCGGCCGGCGCTCCCGACAAGGTCGTGTGCAAGAGGTTCGTCAGGACCGGCTCCCTGGCGGACGGCTACCGCACCTGCAAGACCAAGAAAGAGTGGGAGCGCGAGCGCGACAACATCCGCACGATCAACTGGAGCAGCCCCTGCAAGTCGGCGGAAAGCGGTAGCTGCGAAGGGACTTGAAGACCGGGGTTGAAGGAACCTGACTTATGAGTCGCTTCCTCGCTGTCGTCTCCGCCTGCGTCCTCGCCTTCGCGACCGCGGCGCAATCCGCCCCTCGCCAGGCCGGCGCTCCGAAAAGGTCGGCGGACGCCGGGCCCAGAATGATCTGCAAGACCTATGTCAGGATCGGAACGCTCGCGGATCGCCACCGCGTCTGCAAGACCAAGGCCGAATGGGATGAAGAGCGCAACCTTCGCGAGCTCGATCCGTCGGAAGCCTGCCGGACAAACGATGACGCCTTTGCGCCCTGCAAATAGGGTTCAGGTTTAGGCATTCGCGGCCGGGAGGAATTGAGCTAGACAGAATTGGCGCAGGAGGAACCCGCTATGCCTCGTCTTGTCACCATCGCCTTCGTCTGCGGTCTCGTCGGTGCGTCCGCGGCCCAATCGGCTCCCCGCTCAGGCGTGGATGCGCCCGAGAGGGCGGCGGGTGCTCCGGACAAGGTGGTTTGCAAGACCTTCACCCGGATCGGAACGCTGGCCGACCGCTACCGCACCTGTAAGACGAAAGCGGAGTGGGAGCGGGAGCGGACCAACCTGCGCGATCTCGACCGTTCTTACGGCTGCCGGATGAACGACGCAGCCGCCGAGCCCTGCAAATAGGATTTCGCCCGGATCGGAGGTCGGGCGGCATTTGCCCCCCTGCCTCGACTCGGATATCGATCCGGCATGGACCAGGACGAGCTCCAGCGGACGCTGGCCGCAGCTAGGCAGGCGCGCCAGGCCGGCCGCCGCGAGGAAGCCGGGCGATTGCTTCGGGACGTTATCGCCCGCGCCGGCGAGCAGCCCGCCGCCCTGAATGCGCTCGGGCTGAACGTGCTTTCGGAAGGCCGGCAGAGCGAGGCCGTGGCGCTGTTCCGCCGCGCGATTGCCGCGGATCCCCAATCGCCGGAGCTTCGGATGAACCTCGCCAAGGCGTTTCGCGAGGCGGGCGACAAGGCCGGCGAGCGGGAGGCGCTGGAGGGCGCGCTGGCGATCGACCAGCGCCATTTCATGGCGCTCGTCCGGCTTGCCGAGCTGTTCGAGCGAACCGGCGACGAAACGCGCGCGGCCGAGCGATGGGTGGGCGTGCTCGCTCTGGCCGGGATGATGGACGAACGGCCTCCGGCGCTTGAGAAGATGCTCGACCATGCCGGCGAGGTCGTCGCCCGCCAGCGGGCCGGCTTCGCCGCCGCGATCGACGGGGGGCTTGCGGAGGCGCGCCGGGGCCTGGAGGCGGCGGAGCGGCGCCGCTTCGACGCGTGCGTCGATCACGCGCTTGGCCGGCGCCGGATCTACGTCAATCAGCCCGCGGGGATGCATTTCCCGTTCCTGCCCGCCGACGAGTTCTTCGAGCGCCGGCACTTCCCCTGGCTTGACCGGATCGAGGCGAATACCGACGCCATCCGCGCCGAGCTCAACACCCTCCTCGCCCAGGACGAAGCGGCCCTGCGCCCCTATGTTGCGATGGAGCCCGGGACTCCGGTCAACAAATGGTCCGGGCTCGACCAAAAGCTCGACTGGGGGGCCATCCACCTGTGGAAGGACGGCCGCCGCGACGACGAAGTCTGCCGGCGAGTGCCCCTGACGGCGGCCGCGGTCGAGGCTCTTCCACTTTCGGACCTGCCGGGTCGGACCCCCACGGTCTTCTTCTCGCTGCTCAAACCCGGAACGCACCTGCCGGCCCATAGCGGCGTCAGCAACGTGCGCGCCATCATCCACCTGCCGCTCATCGTCCCGCCGGGCTGCGCCTTCCGGGTCGGCGGCGAGACCCGCATATGGGAGGTGGGTCGCGCCTGGGCGTTCGACGACACGATCGAGCACGAGGCCTGGAACCGCTCCGACCAGGTCCGGGCGATCCTGATCTTCGACGTCTGGAACCCGCATATCACTGAGGTCGAGCGCGACCTTCTGCGCCGCTTCTATGCCGTCGCGGCCTCGACGGACGGCGGCGGGGAGGCCAGCATCGGAGTCAGCGATTAGAGCCGCATGCGCTAATCCGCATCACCCGTCATGCCGGGCTTGACCCGGCATCCACCTTCTTCTTGCAGCGATGGCCGGTAGAAGATGGATCCCGGATCAAGTCCGGGATGACGATTCAGGTTTAGCGCACGATGATCTAGAGCGTTGGTTGGATAATTGCATCCTCCGCCGTTCGGGCTGAGCTTGTCGAAGCCCTGTTTTCTCTTTGAAATGAGAAGGAAAGCCCTTCGACAGGCTCAGGGCGAACGGACTTGAATGCTTTGAAAAGTCAGGCGGCCAGCCGCGCCTCGGCGAGCGCGGCGGCGGCCGGTGCGCTGTCTCCGGTCCGGGCTTCGATCCAGCTTTGCGCCAAAGCAAGCTCCGGGGCGAGCGGCGCTTCCAGGCCGGCCCGGCGCGCCAGGCGCGCTTCATTGTCGAAGGGCAATTCGGGATTCTTCGAATAGGTCGCGAACAGCGGGCCCGCCACCGCCGAGTCGATCATGGCGTCGCTCATCGGCACTCCGAGGTGCGCCGCGGCCGCCTTCAGTGTCGGACGCGGAGCGGCGAAGAAGGCTTCGGCATCGAGCGCCCGGGCATTGGGCATGAGCGAGATCGCGCCCTCGAACGCCTGCATCTGCGCCAGCCACAAGGCCGCGCAGCGCTCGGCGTCGGAGAGGTCCGACAGGTCGCCCAGATAGGCGGCGAGTTGTTCGGTGACGCGCTGAAGCCAGCCGCGATGATTTTCGCTGCGCAGAATGGCGAGCAGATAGTCCCTGAGCGAGCTGTAGAGGAAGATCGCCGGCGCGTGCCGATCGAGGGCGACGAGGTCGGGAAGCAGGAAGTTCACCGGGACGTTGGCCTTGACGATCGTCGGCAGGTCCTCGCGGTAGCGCTTGGACAGCATCGCCGCCGTCAGCGCCAGCCGCTTCGGGTCCCGGGCGAAGGCCAGCTGGCGCAGAGCGAGCGGCTCGCGCAGCACCAGGTTCAGCGACGGATCGTCCAGCGCCCGGGCCAGCAAGGTGGATCCGCAATGGGCGACATGGAAGATCCACCCGGTCCTCGCGGGCGGGCGCGCCTCTCCGGTCAGGGCCGTCAGCGGAAGGCGCATCGAGCGGTTCGCCGCCGGCGAGATACGGTGATCGAGAAAGATCGAACGGTGATAGGCCGCGCGGTCCATCGGTACGAAGATCGCCGCATCGCCTTCGCAGGACTGGAGGTAGTGATCGGGCGAGGCGAACAGGTCGTCGAGCGTGAGGGACATCGTCTGCGCTATAGCTCGCAACCCCGGCATCGGCTATCCCCCGGCCCCGTTATGCCGAAGATCCAACTGCCGGAACCGGGCCGTCCCCATGTGCTGATCGAAGCTGCCGGCGAGGCCGGCATCCTCGACGTCGATCCGTCGAAGATCGTCGACCTGTACAAGGCCCATGGAGCCTTGCTGTTGCGCGGCTTCGGGATGGACGTGCCCCAGTTCAACGCCTTCGCCCGGCAATTCTGCTCGACTTCGGTGGTCAACGAGAGCCCGGGCCGGAGCCCAATCGACGCCGAGAACCACATCCATACGGTCGACGCGGGCACCGGACCTTTCTCCCTGCACCCGGAGCTGTCGCGGGAGCCTTGGAAGCCGGACGCCGCATTCTTCGCCTGTCTATCGGCACCGAGCGCCGGGGGGGCGACGACGATATGCGACGGAGTCGAGCTGGTGCGGCAGATGCCGGAGGCGGTCCGGCGCGGGCTCGAGGGGAGGCGGCTCCTCCACATCAAGCAGACCTGGCCGGAGCTGGTCGAATATTGGCTGGGAACGCGCGATCCGAGCGACGCGCTTCTCGCCAACCCGCCCGAATGGTGCCCCTATCAATTCCGCCGCATCGACGGCGAGATCCTGAGGATCTTCACCCGGCCGGCGCTCCACCGCCCGATGTTCACGGAGGGGCCCGCCTTCGGCAATTTCCTGCTCTTCGCGCGATTCAACAATCGCCGGATCGGTTATCCCTTGCTCGACGACGGGCAGCCGGTGCCCGATCCCTGGCTGGAGGCGATCAGGGCGACCGGTGAGCGGCTCGCCGTCCCCATCGCGTGGCAGCGCGGCGACGTGCTGATGCTGGACAACAGCCGCTTCATGCATGGCCGGACCGCGATCCTCGATCCGGGCGAGCGGCTGATCGCGACCTTCTTCGGCTATCTCAGCTTCGCTTTGCCCGATCCCGAGGAGCCGCCCAATCCGATCTGGCGCCAGAGGGACTTCTCGCCGCCGCCGCCGCCCCACAAACTGAGCAAGGGCGGGCGTTGAACCCGAACGCGGTTCGGGTTAGAATTCCCGCCGCAAGTGAGGGACATATCATGGCTCGATTGATCTTCCTGTCCGCGCTCCTGATCGGAGCGGCGACCCCGGCTCTGGCCGGATCCTCCGACAAGGCTGCCCGCGACGCGGTGAACGGCGACATCCTCCTCAGCCAATATCCGGCGCGCGCCCTCGCGGCGGGCGAGCAGGGCTCGGTCGGCTTCAAGGTCACGCTCGATCGCGACGGCTATGCGTCGGCCTGCGAGGTCACGCACAGCAGCGGCCACAAGAGGCTCGATCAGGAGACCTGCGAGCTGATCCTCAGCCGAGCCGCGTTCAAAGGCATCAAGGACGGCAACGGGCGCAAGGTCAGCAGCGTCCACGAGGGCGTGATCAACTGGCGCCTTCCGGGCTCGGCGGCGGCCGTGTCGCCGACCTGGGCGTCGGCCGGGCTGGGCAAGCCCAAGCCCGAGAAGAAGATCTGCAGGCGCCGGGTCAAGACCGGCTCGCTCGCCGATTATGAGCGGCTCTGCGCCACCCAGGCGGACTGGGACCGGATGGCCCAGCGCACCAAGGAGGAATGGGGCGCCGTCCAGGGCGCTTTCGGAAGCACCCGGGGGAATTAGCTTCCCGTCATCCCGGCGAAAGCCGGGACCCCAGGACGAGAAGTCTCGGCGGGTCTCGCCGAGGTCCCGGCTTTCGCCGGGATGACGGTTGGCGCTACGCCGCGGCCTGCGGCTCGCCGGTCTGGAGCTTCAGGCCGCCGTCCCCCTCGTCCACCCGAACCACCGATCCGTCCGGCACCTCGCCGCGCAGGATCGCGTCGGCGAGCGGATCCTGCAGATAGCGCTGCACCGCCCGCTTCAGCGGCCGGGCGCCGTAGACCGGGTCGTAGCCGACCCGTCCAAGCCAGGCGCGGGCGGCCTCGCTGAGCTCCAGGCGGATCTTGCGGTCGGCGAGCAGCTTCTGGACGTGGCCGACCTGGATGTCGACGATCGGCGCCATATGCTCGGCCGCGAGCCGGTGGAACAGGATGATCTCGTCCAGACGGTTGAGGAATTCCGGCCGGAAATGGCCGCGCACCACCTCCATCACCTGCGGCTCGACGTCGTCGACGCTCTGTCCTTCGCTCAGGTTGGTGAGGAACTGGCTGCCCAGGTTCGAGGTCAGGATGATGATCGTGTTGGTGAAGTCGACGGTCCGGCCCTGGCCGTCGGTCAGCCGGCCGTCGTCGAGCACCTGGAGGAGGATGTTGAAGACGTCCGAATGCGCCTTCTCGACCTCGTCGAACAGAACGACCTGATAGGGCCGGCGCCGGACCGCCTCGGTCAGGACTCCGCCCTCCTCATAGCCGACATAGCCGGGCGGCGCTCCGATCAGCCGGGCGACCGAATGCTTCTCCATGAATTCCGACATGTCGATCCGAACCATCGCGTGGGGATCGTCGAACAGGAACAGGGCCAGCGACTTGGTGAGCTCGGTCTTGCCGACTCCGGTGGGGCCGAGGAACAGGAAGCTGCCCATCGGCCGGTTCGGGTCCTGGAGGCCGGCGCGCGAGCGGCGGATCGCCTTGGCGACGGCGCGTACCGCCTCCTCCTGGCCGATTACCCGGCGGCCGATTTCGGCCTCCATGTTGATCAGCTTCTGGCGCTCGCCCTCCAGCATCCTTTCCATCGGAATGCCCGTCCAGCGCGCGACCACGGAAGCGATATCCTCGCTCGTCACTTCCTCGCGGAGCATCGCGCTCTGGCTCGCGACCTCGACCTCGGCGAGCTGCTTCTCGAGCGCCGGGATGCGCCCGTACTGGAGCTCGCCCGCCTTGGCGAGGTCGCCGGCGCGCTGCGCCTGCTCGAGTTCGAGCCGGGCGGAATCGAGCTCCGCCTTGATCTTCGCCTCGCCGGCGAGCTTCTCCTTCTCGCCCTTCCAGCGCGTGGTCAGCTCGGCCGATTGCTGCTCGAGATTGGCGAGCTCGTCCTCCAGCGCCTTCAGCCGGTCCTGCGAGGCCCGGTCCTTCTCCTTCTTGAGCGCCTCGCGCTCGATCTTGAGCTGGATGATCCGCCGGTCGAGGGTCTCGATCTCCTCGGGCTTGGATTCGACCTCCATTCGAAGCCGCGAGGCGGCCTCGTCCATCAGGTCGATCGCCTTGTCGGGCAGGAAGCGGTCGGTGATGTAGCGATGCGAAAGCGTCGCCGCCGAGACCAGCGCACCGTCGGTGATCCGGACTCCGTGGTGGAGCTCGTATTTCTCCTTGAGCCCGCGAAGGATCGAGATCGTGTCCTCGACCGTCGGCTCGCCGATGAAGACGGGCTGGAAGCGCCGCTGGAGCGCCGGGTCCTTCTCGACATGCTTCTTATATTCGTCGAGCGTGGTCGCCCCGATGCAGTGCAGCTCGCCGCGCGCCAAAGCGGGCTTCAGGAGGTTGGAGGCGTCCATCGCCCCCTCGCTCTTCCCGGCACCGATCAGGGTGTGCATCTCGTCGATGAACAGGATGATGTCGCCCTCGCCCTGGCGCACCTCGTCGAGCACGCCCTTCAGCCTTTCCTCGAACTCGCCGCGATATTTGGCGCCGGCGATCAGCGAGCCGAGGTCGAGCCCCATCAGCCGCCGGTCCTTCAGGCTGTCCGGCACGTCGCCATTGGCGATGCGCAGCGCGAGGCCCTCGGCGATCGCGGTCTTGCCGACTCCGGGCTCGCCGATCAGAACCGGATTGTTCTTGGTCCGCCTCGCCAGGATCTGGACGGTGCGGCGGATCTCCTCGTCGCGGCCGATGACCGGATCGAGCTTGCCGTCCCGCGCCGCCTGGGTGAGGTCGCGGGCGAATTTCTTGAGAGCGTCGTAGCGATCCTCGGCCGACTGGGTGTCGGCGGTTCGGCCGCCGCGAAGCTCGTTGATCGCGGCGTTGAGCGCCTCCGCCTTGACGCCCGCGTCGGCGAGCGCCTTGCCGGCGCCCGTCGTCGTGGCGAGCACCAGAGCCAGAAGCATCCGCTCGACGGTGACGTAGCTGTCGCCCGCTTTCTGGGCGACTTGCTCGGCCTGGTCGAGCATTCGCAAGGTCTCGGCGTCGAGGCCCGGAGTCGAATTGGCGCCGCTGCCCGAGACGACCGGGATCTTCGCAAGCTGCTCATCGGTCTCCCGCCGAGCCGCCTCGGCGGTGCCGCCGGCGCGGGCGATCAGGCCCGAGGCCATGCCCTGCTCGTCCTCGAGCAGGGCCTTCAGCACATGGACGGGCGTGATCCGCTGGTGGTTCATCCGAAGCGCCACCGTCTGCGCCGACTGAAGGAAGCCTCGCGCCCGCTCGGTGAATTTCTCAAGGTTCATATCTGCCCCTTCTTCTCACGTGCGGCCGATATGGTGTGGCCTTTAAGCAACACAAGAGGCGACGCAAGCCATTGCCGTCATCCCGGCGAAGGCCGGGATCCATGAACACCGGTTTTGAAAGAATTGCCCCGTTGGCTTGCCGTCGGGCGTCCGTGTTCATGGATCCCGGCCTCCGCCGGGATGACGGTTTGCGCCCTACCGCGTCGCCTTCGCCCGCCCGGGCGCCAACACCTTCCCGAAGAAGCTGTCGGCATACCAGCGGGGCGCCTCAGGCGCGTCGGCGATCTCGCGGGCGATCTCATAGTTGATCCGGGCGAACTTCGCTCCGGTCTTCCAGTCGATCGGAAGGCTGAGCTGGTCGCTGACCTTGTGATAATGGGTGGAGAGGAAGTGGGTGAACTTCTCGCGTCCTCCGTTCGCGAAGCCGGTCATCAGGAAGACCGACGGCACGCCTTCCTGGACGAAGCGATAATGGTCGGAGCGGGTGAACAGGCCCTCCTGCGGCAGCGGATCCTCGGCGAGCGCCACGCCCATCGTCCGGCCGGCGCGGGCGACCGCTTCGCCCATGGTCGAATGCTCCGCGCCGAAGGCGACGACGTCGGTGAAATCGTAGAGCAGGATCGGCATGTCGAGGTTGACGACGGCGGCGACTTTGCCGCCCGGAACCTCGTGGCGGGCAAGATACTGGGCGCCGAGCAGGCCGTCTTCCTCGGCGGTCACCGCGGCGAACAGGATCGAGCGTTTCGGCCGGTCGGGCGAGGCCGCCATCGCCCGGGCGACCTCCAGCATGGTCGCAATCCCGACAGCATTGTCCATGGCGCCATTGTAGATTCGGTCGCCCCCGCTCGCCCCCGCGCCCTCCGGCTTGATCCCTTCATGATCGAGATGGGCCATGAGCAGCACATATTCGCCCGCCAGCTTCGGATCCGATCCCGGAAGCACGGCCAGCACGTTCGGGCTGGTGAAGCGGCGAATGGCGCTCTGCTGGCTGACGGCCAGGCGCGGCTTCAGAGCGAAGCCCCTGGGCCTGCCGCCCTTCCGCTCCGCCTCGGCAAGCACCCGGTTGAGCGGGGTCTTCGCACCGGCGAACAAAGCGTCGGCGGCGGGCATGTCGAGCGTCGCGCGGAAGCGCAGGCCCGGCGCCGGCGTATAGGGGCGGCCGTCCTCGCCGGTCCAGCCGAGGTTCGGCTCGTTGGCCTGCTCGCGCATCCGCGACCATGGCCGCCTTTTCGCTTCGGACAGGGTCCGGATCGAGACGAGCCCGACCGCTCCGTGGCTGGAGGCGACCCGCCTCTTGTCGGAATTGAGATGGGCGCCGACGTCGCTCTTCATTCCCTTGGGAAATCCGTTCAGCGCGACGACCACCTTCCCGCGAACGTCGAGGCCCTTATAATCGTCGATCCCGAGCTCCGGCGCCTCGAGGCCGTAGCCGACGAAGATTGCGGGCGCGTCGACCGCGACCGGCGCCAGATCGGGCGTCGGAGTCAGGACGACCTCCTGTCCGTGAAGGAAGCGACGGCCGCCGATGGCGAGGGAGCCGGGCTCGCCCGAGAGGCGCGATTCGACGAACGGGACCTGCTGGTACCAGCCGCCCCGACCCGCCGGCTTCAGCCCGAGGGCTTCGAACCGGCTCGCCACGTAGAGCGCCGCGAGGTCGTATCCGCGGCTGCCCGTATCGCGCCCTTCGAGCCGGTCGTCGGCGAGGAAGGCGACATGGCTGCGGAAGCTCTCCGGCGAGAACAGGGGTGGAGCGGCGGCGGGCTGCGCGGGAAGGGGGGAGGCGAGGGCGAGGCTGAGAAAGGCGAAACCGAAGCGTGTGAGGCGCATGAAGACATCCTGGCCGGTCTGGGTCGCCGTTTCCTACAGCAGATCGGCGAGCCGTCAAAAGCGGCGACGGGCTCGCCGTCATCCCGGCGAAAGCCGGGACCTCGGGACGAGATGTCGCCGCGGGTCTCCACGAGGCCCCGGCTTTCGCCGGGGTGACGGCAACTTGCGCGGGCAAGGCGGGCCGCTATAGGTGCCGCGCGAATAAGAGTCGGGAAGGACCGCCGAAATGCGCCGTTTGTTGCTTCCCCTTGCCCTCCTTTCCGCTTTCGCCGTCGCCGGATGCGCCTCGACGCCCTCCGACGAGGTGGCGAGCGCGTCCGACGCTCCCGCCGTCGAGGCCGCTCCCGAAGCCGCGCCCGCCGCGGCCGGGCCCGTCCCCGTCGCCCAGCTGGTCCGCCAGATCGACATTCCCTACGATCAATTCACCCTCGACAACGGCCTCCGGGTCGTCGTCCACGAGGATCGCAAGGCGCCGGTCGTGGCGATCTCCATCTGGTACAATGTCGGGTCGAAGGACGAGCCGAACGGCAAGACGGGCTTCGCCCATCTGTTCGAGCATCTGATGTTCAACGGCTCGGAAAATGCGCCCGGAGACTATTTCGAGCCGCTTCGCGAGATCGGCGCGACCGACTATAACGGCACGACCTGGTTCGATCGCACCAATTATTTCCAGACCGTGCCCAGGCCCGCGCTCGAACGCGGGCTCTTCCTCGAGGCCGACCGGATGGGTCACCTGCTCGGAGCGGTGACCCAGGAAAAGCTCACCAACCAGATCGGGGTCGTCCAGAACGAGAAGCGCCAGGGCGACAACGAGCCTTACGGCCTCGTCGAATATGCCCAGCTCGAGGCGCTCTTCCCGCAAGGCCATCCCTATCGCCATTCCACCATCGGCTCGATGGCGGATCTTGACGCGGCGACGCTCGAGGACGTGAAGACCTGGTTCCGCTCCAGATACGGCCCGAACAACGCCGTCCTGGTCCTCGCCGGCGACGTCTCGGCGGCCGAGGCGCGGCCTTTGGTCGAGAAGCATTTCGGCGGGATCCCGCGCGGCCCGGTCAACAGTCCGGCCAAGGCCGACGTGCCGACCCTGCCCGCCCCGAAGGTCGAGGTGATGAAGGACCGGGTCGCCAACACCCGGCTCTACCGCAACTGGATCGTTCCCGGGATGCTCGACGACGCCGCCGTCCAGCTCGACGTCGCCGCCGGCGTGCTCGGCGGCCTCGCCAGCTCGAGGCTCGACAACGAGCTGGTCCGCAAGGACCAGACGGCGGTCGGAGTCCTCGCCTTCATCCAGCCCTTCCACCGGGTCAGCCAGTTCGAGATCCAGGTCGACGTGAAGCCCGGGGTCGATGCGAACCTCGTCTCGACCCGGCTCGACCAGATCGTCGCCGATCTGATCGCCAACGGCCCGACTGAGGACGAGGTCCAGCGGGTCGTCATGTCGGACGTCGCCGGCCGGATCCGCGGGCTCGAGCGGGTCGGGGGCTTCGGCGGCAAGGCGGTCGCCCTCGCCGAAGGCGCGCTCTACGCAGACGATCCCGAATATTACAAGAAGCAGCTCCTCGCCTACGGCCGGGTCACTCCGGCGACGGTCAGGGCGGCCATGCAGAAATGGCTGACCCGTCCGGTCTACGCCCTCCGGGTCGAGCCGGGCGAGCGCAAGGCCTATGAGGAGGCGAAAGGCTCGCGCGGCGGTGCCGCCAGCCAGCGGCCCCGTTACTACCGGCAGCCCGAGCCGGGCGAGCAGCCTCTGGCGCCGCTGCCCTTCGCCGCGCTCGCCGAAGACGCTCCGGAAATGGCGCCGCTCTCCTTCCAGAAAATTCCGGCGCCCGAGGTCGGGACCATCTCGAACCTCGACTTCCCGGACATCGAGCGCGCGCGCCTGTCGAACGGAATCCCGATCGTCTACGCCCGCCGTTCCGCGGTCCCGGTGGTGCGCGTGGCGGTCGAGTTCGACGCCGGAGTCGCCGCCGATCCGGCCGATGCGCTCGGCACCCAGGCGCTGATGCTGAGCCTTCTCGACGAGGGCACGACCAGCCGCAGCTCGATCCAGATCGCCGAGGAGCAGGAGCGGCTCGGAGCGGCGATCGGGCCGGAGACCTCGCTCGATCGGACCGCGATCGCCCTGGCCGCGCTGACTCCGAACCTGGGGCCGTCGCTCGACCTGCTCGCCGACATGATCCGCAATCCGGCCTTCGAGCCCGGCGAGGTCGACCGGCTGCGCGCGCAGCAGCTCGCCGCCATCGACCAGGAGCTGACCGAGCCAAGCGGGCTCGGCGGTCGGGCGCTGCCGCCCTTGCTGTTCGGAGCCAGCCACCCTTATGGCCGGCCGTCTTCCGGAAGCGGCGACAAGGAGGTGGTCGCCCGACTCACCCGCGACGACCTGATCCGGTTCCACCAGAGCTGGATCCGGCCCGACAACGCCACCATCTTCGCGGTCGGCGACCTTCCGCTGGCCGAGCTGGTGCCTCTGCTCGAGGCGCGGCTCGGCAACTGGGCTCCCCCGGCGGCGCCGAAGGGGACCAAGAATTTCACCGCGATCCCGCCGTCGCCCAGGCCTCGGATCGTCCTCGTCAACCGCCCGCAATCGCCGCAGTCGCTGATCCTCGCGGGCGCCGTCCTGCCGGCGCGAGGCACCGACGATCTGCTGACCCTGAACGCCGCCAACGAGGTGCTCGGCGGCAGCTTCCTGTCGCGGATCAACATGGACCTGCGCGAGACCAAGGGCTGGTCCTACGGGTCGCAAAGCAATATCGGAATGCGCGAGCAGCTCGTCCCCTATCTCATCAACGCGCCCGTCCAGGCCGACAAGACCGGCCCGGCGATCCGGGCGCTGATGGACCAGCTGTCGGGCTTCGTCGGTCCTAGGGGCCTGACCGACGTCGAGCTCACCCGACTGATCAACGGCAATACCCGCCAGCTCGCCGGCCAGTTCGAGACTTCGCAGGCGGTCCTGAACGCGCTCCGTTCGAACGCGCTCTACAAGCGACCCGACAATTATTGGGAAGCGATCGCCGACCGCTATCGCGGAATGACGATCAGCACGATCGACCAGGCCGCGCGCAAGGTGATCGATCCCAGGAAGATGGTCTGGGTGGTGGTCGGCGATTCCGCCAAGGTGAGGCCGCAGCTCACCGGGCTGGGGCTGCCGATCGAGGAGTTCCAGCCGAAATAGGAGCGAAGCGAGGACCCACGTCATCCCGGCGAAAGCCGGGACCTCGTGGCGATCCGCCGAGTCTCCTCGTCCGGAGGTCCCGGCTTCCGCCGGGATGACGGGTCAGCGGATGACCCTTGTCACATGCCCCATCTTCCGCCCCGGCCGGGCTTCGCCCTTGCCGTAGAGGTGCAGGTGAGCCGCCGGGTCGGCGAGGATGTCCCCCCATCCGTCCGCTTCGCCGCCGATCAGATTCTCCATCTCCACCCGAGTACCGGTCAGGCCTGTCGCCCCCAGCGGCAGCCCGCAAATCGCCCGGACATGATTCTCGAACTGCGAGGTGACGGCGCCCTCGATCGTCCAGTGGCCGCTGTTGTGGACCCGCGGTGCCATCTCGTTGAACAGGGGCCCCTCGGGCGTGGCGAAGAATTCGAGCGCCAGCACGCCGACATGTTCGAGCGCCTCGGCCGCCTGGCGAGCGAGCGCCTCGGCCTCGGCGACCTGCGCGTCCAGGCCCGCCGCCGGCGCCCGGGAGCGGCGCAAGACGCCGCCCTCATGTTCGTTGCGCGGCGCCGGCCAGGTGACGATCCCGCCATCCCGGCCCCGGCACAGCAGGATCGAGAATTCCGCGTCGAAGGGGATGAAGGCCTCGAGGATCGACGGCGCGCCTCGGACCGCCTCCCAGGCTTCGTCCGCCTCCGAGGGCCTCATGATCCGGGCCTGGCCCTTGCCGTCATAACCGAAGCGGCGGGTCTTCAGCACCGCCGGAACGCCGAGCGCCGCCAGCGCTTCGTCCAGGCTCGGGCGGTCATCCACGGACCGGAACGGCGCCGGCGCTCCGCCCAGATGGGCGATGAAAGTCTTCTCGCTCAGCCGGTCCTGAGCGATCGCCAGCGCGGAGGCCGGCGGGTGGAGCGGCGCTTGCGCGGCGAGCGCGGCGAGCGGCGCGGCGGCGATATTCTCGAACTCGTAGGTGGCGACGTCGACGCTCCGGCCGAAGGCGGCGAGCTTCGCCTCGTCCTCCCAGGCGCCCCGGGTGAAGGCGGCGGCGACCTCGGCGGCGGGCGGCGCCTCGTCGGGCGCGTAGACATGGCATTTGTAGCCCAGCCCGGCCGCCGCCATCGCCAGCATCCGGCCGAGCTGCCCGCCGCCGACGATGCCGATGGTCGAGCCGGGCGCCAAAGTCACTTAAGTGGCCTCATTCAGGCGTTTCGGCGACGCCGTCCGTCTGCCGCTGCCGCCACGCCTCCAGCCGTCCGGCGAGGGCCTCGTCGGAAAGGGCCAGGATCGAGGCGGCGAGCAGGCCGGCATTGGCCGCGCCCGCCTTGCCGATGGCCAGCGTCGCCACCGGCACTCCGGCGGGCATCTGGACGATGGACAGGAGGCTGTCGAGGCCGTCCAAAGCCTTGCTCTGGACCGGCACGCCGAGCACGGGCAGCCGGGTCATCGACGCCGCCATGCCCGGCAGGTGGGCCGCTCCGCCGGCCCCCGCGATGATGACCTTGAGGCCTCGGCCGGCGGCGCCCTTCGCATAATCGTAGAGCCGCTCGGGCGTGCGGTGGGCGGAGACGACCTTCGACTCATGGGCCACTTCGAGCGCGTCGAGCATCTCGGCGGCATGGCGCATCGTCTCCCAGTCGGAGCGGCTGCCCATGATGATCCCGACCTCGGCCATCCTCGTTCCTCTATCGGGCGGCGCGCGAGGAGGCCAGAGGTTCGTTTTTGCTTAACCAGAGCGCGCTATGAAGCGCCCATGTCCAAGCACGCATCCGATTTCGCCGGCCTTCCCGTCGAAGCTTCCGACGAGAACGCCCTGCTCCGCGCGGCTCTGGCCGAGGCTCAGCGCCGAATCAGCGAGCTCGAGCAGCGTTCCGAGAGCGACAGCCTGACGCCGCTGCCCACGGCGCTGCGCTTCCGCTCCGAGCTGGAGCGCGTGGTCGGCCTCGCCGAGCGCCACGGCACGACCGCGGCGATCGTCGGGATCGAGCTGACCAACCTTTCCGCGATCCATGAGCGGCACGGCCATTTCGCCGTCGACGCCGCGCTCGTCCACGTCGCCCGCCTGCTCTGCGGGCTGATCCGATCGACCGATATCCTCGCCCGCACCGGCGACGCCCGTTTCGATCTTATCCTCGACCATCTCGACCATAACAGCGCGATCGACACCGGCGACCGGCTCGCCCGCTGCATCGAGGAGAATCCGCTCGACCTCGGCCACGCCCGGGTGAAGATCGAATCGGCGGTCGCGACGACGGGGATCCTGCCCGGCGACAAGCTCGACGAGGTGCTTGCGCGCGCCGAACGCAACCAGGCCCTGGCGAGGGCGGAGGGCTAACCGTCATCCCGGCGAAAGCCGGGACCTCAGCGAGGACAAGACTCGGCGCTTTCACCCCGCGAGGTCCCGGCTTCCGCCGGGATGACGGGAATCAGCGTTCGCTCAGATAGTATCGATCGGTCGCCGCCAGACCCTCGTCCAGCTCGTAGACGATCGGCTGGCCGGTCGGGATCTCCAGGCCGGTAATCTCGTCGTCCGGGATGTTCGACAGATGCTTGACCAGCGCCCGCAGGGAATTGCCGTGGGCGGAAATCAGCACCCTCTGCCCGTCGCGCAGCGCGGGCGCGATCCGCCCTTCCCAATAAGGCAGAACCCGCTCGATCGTGTCCTTGAGGCTCTCGGCGCGAGGCACGTCTATCCCGGCATAGCGCCGGTCGGCGGCCAGATCGTATGGGCTGTCCGTCGCCATCGGCGGCGGCGGAATATCGAACGAGCGGCGCCAGATCCGCACCTGCTCGTCGCCATGCCTGGCCGCCGTCTCCGCCTTGTTGAGCCCGGTCAGGCCGCCGTAATGACGCTCGTTGAGGCGCCAGTCCTTCTCGACCGGAAGCCACAGCCGCCCCATCGCTTCCAGGGCGAGGTTGAGGGTCTTGATCGCCCGGGTCTGAAGGCTGGTGAAGCAGAGGTCGAAGTCGAGCCCTTTGGCCGCCATCAGCTCGCCGGCGAGCCGGGCCTCCTCAGCCCCCTTCCCGGTGACGTCGACGTCCCACCAGCCGGTGAATCGATTCTCCAGGTTCCACGTCGACTGGCCGTGGCGGATGAGGACGAGGGTGGGCATGAATCTCTGCGGTCCTTCGATACGCGTCTTCGCCGGGCTCAGCCGCTACTCAGGATGAGCGGGCATGCCAACCCGCTCATGCTGAGTAGGCATTGAGCGAAGTCGAAATGCCGTATCGAAGCACGCTCAGATTCAGCGTTTCCTCGCCGGAAGATCGTCGACGATCGCGTGAAGCGCGTCGAGGCAGGCGCGGGCGAGGAGGGCGCTTCGCTCAGGCGACCAGCCGCGCTTCGGGTCGGGCAGATCGTCATTGTCCTTGAAGGGCATTTCCAGGGTCATCGAGACGGCGCCGAAGCGTTCGGCGAGCTGGGAGGTCGACATCGACATGTTCGCTTCGCCGGGCTTCGCGACTTCATAGCCCTTGCGGGTCTGGAAATCGGGGGAGAAGCGGACCAATTCCTCCGCGAAGCGGTCGAACAGCTTTTGCTGGCCCTCGTTCCAGCTCGGTATGCCCTCGAAGCCGGCAAGGAAATTGGCCGGGATGGCTTCGTCGCCATGGACGTCCATCGCGAAATCGACTCCGGTCCGGTCCATCTCGTTCCTGACGCACAGCACTTCCGGGCTGCGCTCGGGGGTCGGCTCGTGCCATTCGCGGTTGAGGTTGGTTCCGACCGCGTTGGTGCGCAGATGGCCCCGGCGCGAGCCGTCGGGATTCATGTTCGGGACGATGTGGAAGGTCGCCCTGGCCAGAAGCCGCCGGGCGACCGGGTCGGACTCGTCGAGCAGCCGCTCGAGCGCGCCTTCCATCCACCATTCGGCCATCGTCTCGCCCGGGTGCTGGCGCGCGTAGAGCCAGATCTGGAGCGGCCCTTCGCCGATCCGGAAATAGTCCATCTCCTGCCCGTCGAGCGTCTGGCCCAGCGAACGGTGCTCCACGGCGGGATGGCCCGTGACCGAGGCGACGAGATCGTGATGACGCTCCATCGTGTAAGGCGCGAAATAGGCGAACCAGACGCTGTTCGCCGGCGGAGTCAGCCTTATGGTGAGGATTCCGCCCTCATAGCGGGTGTCGACCCGCTCCCAATCCTCGCGGTCGACCGACATGCAGGCGCGGTAATTCTGCCAGCCGAGCGGGTAGGCGGCTCCGGCGCAATTGACGATCCTGAGCTCGACCTCCTGTTCGGCCCCGCCGGTGAGGCGGAAGTAGAACCATTGGTAGAAATCGGAATTATGGTCCCTGGTGATTTCGAGGTCGATCCGGTTGCCCTCGATGGCGACCGTGCGAATGTTGCCGCCATCGAAGGGGCTGGTAACGGATAAGGTCATCGAACCCTGATAGTGCGGCCCGACTCCCCGGGGAAGTCCCGAAACAGGGCCGTGGCGAGCCGTTCGACGACCGCGGTCCGGGCGGCGTCGGCGCTGCCGGTTGGCGACTCGCCGACGGCGCGGCCTTCCCAGAAGACGGTGCCGTCCGACCGGCGGCGAATCGCCACTTCGAGCAGGCTGGCGGTGACGTTGGCCGAGGTGCCCTCCGGCACGGTCGCCGAGACTCCGCGGCCGATGCGCGCCGCGCTCAACGCCGCCACCGCCTCGCGGCTGCCCTGCTCGAGGTCGATCAAGGCAATCTGCTCCGACTGGGTCGTCGACGGCACCACATTCCAGCCGAGCCGGCTCAGCTGGCGCCCGACCGCCGCGGCATAGGCCGGGAATTCGGGCCGGTTGGAATCGGCCTTGTCGAACGGTTCGATCGCGATCTGAGCGCGCGCGACCGGCTCGCCGAGGTGGAAGCGCGCGATGTCGACTCCGCCGGCGGCCGGCCTTTCCCTGCCGCCGCCGCCGCCGGCGCAGGCGGCAAGCGCCACCGCCAGAAGGAGTGGGGCGCTGCGCAGAAAAGCTGTTTTCATTCCGGCACCTCTTGGCTAGCGCGCGCATTCATGTGGGCGCTGTAACGATCCCTCAGCGCTCTTGCCCCAATCAGGTTCCTTGAGGAAAGAGGTTAGATGAACAAGCCCACCGTGCTCGTGACCGGCGGCGCCGGCTATATCGGCAGCCATGCGGTACTGGCGCTGCTCGACTCGGGCTGGAAGGTGGTGGTGATCGACAATCTGACCACCGGCTTCCGCTGGGCGGTGCCCGACGGGGCGACCTTCGTCGAGGGCGACATCGGCGACCAGGCGCTGGTCGCCCGGCTGATCGAGGATCATGGCATCGGCGCCATCGTCCATTTCGCCGGCTCGATCGTGGTGCCCGAATCGGTCGAGCAGCCGCTCAAATATTATGAGAACAATACGGTGAAGAGCCGCTCGCTGATCGAGAGCGCGGTCAAAGGCGGGGTCCGCCACTTCATCTTCTCGTCGACGGCGGCGACCTACGGCATTCCCGAGGCTGTGCCGGTCGTCGAGACGTCCCGAACCCAGCCGATCAATCCCTATGGATGGTCGAAGCTGATGACCGAGCGGATGCTCGCCGACACCGCCTTCGCCCATCCGATGAACTTCTGCGCCCTTCGCTATTTCAACGTCGCCGGCGCCGACCCCCAGGGCCGCTCGGGCCAGTCGACGGCCGGCGCGACCCATCTGATCAAGGTCGCCGTGGAAGCGGCGACCGGCAAGAGGCAGGCCGTCTCCGTCTACGGCACCGATTACGACACGCCCGACGGCACTGGGGTGCGCGACTATATCCATGTCAGCGACCTTGCCGCCGCCCATGTCGACGCGCTCGACAAATTGGTCGAGGACCCGACTACCAGCCACATCATGAATTGCGGCTACGGCCGCGGCTTCTCGGTCCTCGAGGTGCTCGACGCGGTCGACCGGGTGACCAACCTGCGAATCGAACGTCGGCTCGAGCCGCGGCGGGCGGGCGATCCGGACGCGCTCGTCGCCGACAATAGCAAAATCCTCGCCACGCTGCCGTGGAGGCCCAAACTGGACGATCTGGACACGATCGTCGCCCATGCCCTGGCCTGGGAGAGGAAGCTGGCGGAGCGCGGCCACGCTTCCTAAGGAGGGACCCATGTCCCTGTCGAACCCCGAGGCCGAAAGGATCGTCCGGAGCGGAGTCGCCGCCCTCCAGCGGGGCGATCCCCGTGCCGCGGCGGCCGCCTTCGAGCAGGTCGCCGCCTCGGGCCGCGCCGGGGCTCCGGTCTGGCTTCTGCTCGCTCATGCCCACCGTGCCACGGGCGACGCAGCGGCCGAGGAGGCCGCCCTCGACGCCCTGCTGGCGATCGAGCCGGGCGTGCCGCGCGGACTGATCATGAAAGGCGACCGCCGCGCCGCCGCCGGCGACGCCCGGGCGGCGAGCAGCTTCTACAAAAAAGGCCTGAACGCCGCCGCCGCCGCCTCGGAACCGCTTCCCGCCGACCTCCAGGAGAAGCTCGTCCGGGTCCGGGCCTGGCTCGACATCAACGAGGGCGCCTATCGCGAGCATCTCGAACGCGAGATGGCGAAGCGATTCCCGGCGGCCGGGCGCAGCCGGCGCTTCCAGCAGTCGCTCGACATATTGTTCGGCGAGAAGCAGGCCTGTTTCCAGCGCCCGACCAGCTATTTCTTCCCCGAATTGCCCCAGATCCAATTCTACGAGCGCTCGCTCTTTCCCTGGGTGGAGGCGCTCGAGGCGGCCACCACCGGGATAAAGGAGGAGCTGCTGGCGCTGATGCGGAGCCGCGAGCTGTTCCAGCCCTATCTCGTCGCCGCGCCCGACCGGCCGCGAAGCGATTTCCACGGCCTGCTCGACAATCCCAAATGGAGCAGCCTTTATCTTTGGGAGAATGGGCGGCCGGTCGAGGAGAATGCCGCCCGCTGCCCGGTCACCTTCGCCGCCCTGGAGAAGGTGCCGCTGCCCCGGATCGGAGTCAGGGCCCCGGTCGTCATGTTCTCCTGGCTCCAGGCCGGTGCCCGCATTCCGCCGCATAATGGGGCGATGAACGCCCGGCTGATCTGCCACCTGCCGCTCATCGTTCCGTCCGGCTGCGGCTTCCGGGTCGGCAACGAGGTGCGGGCGTGGGAGCCAGGCAAGCTTTTGATCTTCGACGACACGATCGAGCATGAGGCCTGGAACGACAGCGATGAGGACCGGGTGGTCCTGATCTTCGACATCTGGCGACCCGAGCTGGATGAGGCCGAGCGCGCCGCCGTCGCGGCGATGTTCGAGGCGGTCGACTCCTTCCCCGGAACGCTCAAGGCTTGACGATCCCGCATTGATCGACGTCAATGTCCCCGGGAAATTGGGGAAAAGCCATGGCGACGAGCGCGGCCGAGGCGGAAGCGATGATCCGGTCCGGAGTCGCGGCGCTTCGGGCGGGCCAGGCCGGCGAGGCGATCCGGCTGCTGCGAGGCGCCGCCGGAGCCGGATCGGTCGCTCCACCCTGGTTCCTGCTCGCCCAGGCCTGCCGCCACGGCGGGGACGGCCAGGGCGAGGCGGCGGCGCTCGACAAGCTGCTCGAGACCGAACCTCGCCACCTGGGCGGTCTCATCATGCGGGCCGATTGCCATCTTCGGGCCGGCGACAGGCGCGCGGCCTCGTCCTTCTACGCGACCGCGCTGTCCGCGGCGGCAGGCCAAAGCCAGGTTTCGCCAATGATGGCCAACGAGCTTCGCCGCGCCGAGGCGACCGTCGCCGAGCTTGAGCGGGACTTCGCCGATCACCTTGAATCGACCCTGAGGGAGCGCTTCGCCGGCGGCCCGCTGACCGGCCGGGTCGCCACGGCCGTCGACCTCATGCTGGGCCGCAAGCAGGTCTTCCTTCAGCAGCCGAAATCCTTCTATTTTCCAGGCCTTCCGCAGATCGAATTCTACGAACGCTCGCAATTTCCCTGGCTGGAGGACGTCGAGGCGGCGATTCCCGACATCCGGGCGGAGCTCGAGGCGGTGCTTACCGAAGACGGTGCCTTCATTCCCTATGTCGAATCCGAGCCGAACCGTCCCCCCGCGACCCACCTTCTGCTGAACGATCCGCGATGGGGCGTCTTCCACCTGTGGAAGCAGGGCGCTCCGGTGGCCGGCAATGCTGAACGCTGCCCGCGCACGATGGCCGCGCTCGAGCGCGCGCCGATGCCCCGGATCCGCGGCCGCTCGCCCATGGCCCTGTTCTCGCTGCTTCGCCCCGGCGCTCATATCGCGGGGCATAACGGCCTGCTCAACACCAGGCTGATCTGCCACGTTCCGCTGATCGTTCCGGGCCGGTGCCGCCTCCGGGTCGGCAACGAGGTGCGGGAGTGGGAGGAGGGCAAGGCGCTCATCTTCGACGACAGCATCGAGCACGAGGCCTGGAACGACAGCGACAGCCTCCGAATCGTCCTGCTCTTCGAGATATGGCGTCCCGAGCTCGACGAGATGGAAAGGGCCCAGATCACCGCTTTGTTCGAGACGATCGAGCTTTATGGCGGAGGTGCCGGGGAGGACTGAGGCGAAGCTTGACTTGGAAGCCCTCTCCGCCTAGTTGGGCGCCTCATTTTCCAGCACAAAATCGCGAAAGACAGGCAGGCGTCCGGCCATGAAGATCCGCAACTCGTTGAAGTCCCTCAAGTCGCGCCACCGCGATTGCCGCGTGATCCGCCGCCGGGGCCGCACCTACGTCATCAACAAGACCAACCGCCGCTTCAAGGCGCGCCAGGGCTGATGCCGTCATTCCGGCGAAAGCCGGAACCCATGAACACGGCCGCCCGAGGTTGCCCGCAGAATCCTCGGTTCATGGATGCCGGACCAAGTCCGGCATGACGGAGTGTCGTGCTTGATGACTTCTCCCACGGCAATCGTCTTCGACGTCGGCAACGTCCTCTACGGGTGGGATCCCGAAAGCTTCCTCGCTCGCCAGTTGCCCGAGGACGAGGCTCGGCTCCGCTTCATCGAGGATATCGACCTGTGGAGCTGGCACGACACGCTCGACGGCGGCCGTCCGTTCGACGAGGCCGCGGCCGAGCTGTCCGAGAAATTCCCCGATTACGCCGCCTATATTTCGGCCTGGGGCGAGCGCTTCGGCGAGACGGTCAGCGATCCCGTCCCCGGAGTCCACGCCATCGTCGACGAGCTGGACGCCCGCGAGGTGCCCTTCTTCGCCATCACCAATTTCTCCGCCGATTTCTGGCCGCCGTTCCGGGCGCGCGAGGAGTCCTTCTTCCGCCGCTTCCGGGACATCGTCGTGTCGGGCGAGGTGAAGATGCTCAAGCCGGATCCGGCTATCTACTATCTCGCCCTCGACCGCTTCGGCCTGAAGCCGCACGAGGCCCTGTTCGTCGACGACCGCCAGATCAACGTCGACGGGGCGGAGGCGGTGGGGATGCGCGGACATTTGTTCACCGACGCCGAGGATCTCAGGCGGCGGCTGGAACGCGAGGGGCTGCTCTAAATTCCTCCCCTGCGTTTGCAGGGGAGGGGGACCACCCGAAGGGTGGTGGAGGGGCCTTGCTGAGTCCGAAGAACCCCTCCACCGCGCTTCGCGCGGTCCCCCTCCCCGCGAAATCGCGGGGAGGAATTTAAAGGCAACTTCCACCGCCCTCGCGCTTTTCATTGCGGCGATGAGACAAAGATGGCCCGCCAAGCTCTGGATCGCCCGCCACGGACAGAGCGCCGGCAACGTCGCCCGCGACGCGGCGGATGCCGCCGGCCTGGGCGTGATCGACCTCGACATGCGCGACGTCGACGTTCCGCTGAGCGAGCTCGGCCACCGCCAGGCCAAGGCGCTCGGCCACTGGTTCGCCGCCCTGCCCGAAGCCGAGCGCCCCGAAGTCGTCCTTGTTTCGCCTTATGTTCGGGCCCAGCAGACCGCCGTGGCGATCTGCGAGGCGGCCGGAGCCGTTCCCGACGCCAAGGGACCGGTCAAGGACGAGCGCCTGCGCGAGCGCGAATTCGGAATCTGGGACCGGCTGACCACCGCCGGGGTGCGCGATAAATTTCCCGAGCAGGCGGAGCAGCGCACCCTGCTCGGCAAATTCTACCATCGCCCGCCCGGCGGCGAGAGCTGGGCCGACGTCATCCTTCGCCTGAGAAGCGCGCTCGACACGATCAGCCTCCATCATGCCGACCGCCGCGTGCTGATCGTCTGCCACCAGGTCGTCGTGCTCTGCTTCCGCTACATTTTGGAGGAACTGGACGAAGCCCAGATCCTGGCGATCGACAAGGAAGGCGACGTCGTTAATTGCGGCCTCCTCCAGTACGAGTTCGAGCCCGACGACGAGAAGGACTGCATGCCCAAGCTGGTCTGCTACAATTTCGCCGCGCCCCTCATCGAGGAGGATGCGCCGATCACCTCCGAGCCCGACGCCATGGTCGCCGCGCGATGAGCGAATTCGAAATCCTCGACCGAAGCCTGCTCCGCCGATTTCCGCTCCCCGAACATCCCGAAGACGGCGACAAGGAGGAGCGCGGCCGGCTCCTCGTTGTCGCCGGCAGCCGCGAGCTGGCCGGAGCCGCCTTGCTCGCCGGTACGGGCGGGCTTCGCGCCGGCGCGGGCAAGCTCCAGATCGTCACCGGCGCAAGCGTCGCCACGGCGCTCGGAGTCGCCATACCGGAGGCCCGGGTCGTGGGCTGTGCGGAGACGGATGAGGGCTGCATCGCCGTCGCCGAGATCGAGCCGCTCCTGAAATGGGTCGAGGACGCGCAGGCGACGGTGATCGGCTGCGGGCTTCAGCACGGCCCGCCGCTCGACGCCCTGCTCGATGCCTTGCTCGGGAGCGGTCTCGAAACGCCCCTGGTGTTCGACGCCGCGGTGCTCGGCAGCCTCTCCCCGCGGGCCGGGGCGGTGCGCGCCTGGAAGGGCGGTGCGATCCTCCTGCCCCATGCCCGCGAGATGGCGCGCCTGCTCGAATGCGAGGCCGAGGCGGTGGAGGCCGACCCGCTCGCCGCCGCCTGCCGCGCCGCCGACAGGTTCGGCGCCGTATCGCTGATCAAGGGCCAGTACAGCTACATCGTCGCCCCCGACGGCCGCGCCTTCCGCTTCACCGGCGGCGGAGTCGGCCTCGCCACCTCGGGCTCCGGCGACGCGCTCGCCGGAATCGTCGGCGGCCTGGCGGCCCGCGGCGCCGATCCGCTGACGGCG
>Ga0190275_10000547_pt1 | contig 32202 bp, 31 predicted proteins | sample Popmic550T_FD_133745 | JGI IMG/M metagenome (GOLD analysis project Ga0190275, IMG submission 133745) | Populus adjacent soil microbial communities from riparian zone of Yellowstone River, Montana, USA - 550 T | ecosystem: Environmental > Terrestrial > Soil > Riparian zone > Trees stand | place...
CAGCAGCCCGGCCACGGCCGCGGGGAGGCGCGAGCTCGGCAGCCACCTGCGCAAGTTCGCGATGGGGTTCGTCTCGCGGCCGTACCAGAAGCACGTCACCGCCACGTGGGAGCCGAACCCCACCCCCGCCGTCGACCCGTTCGAGAGCCTGGAGCACTCGCTGAAGTTCCACGGCACGGACTCGGGTGGATCGTACGAGATGGACATCGCGCGCCAGCCGGACGGCAGCTACGCGGTGTCGGAGACGCTGAGCAACGATTGGGACCCGCTCGGAAGCGCCGCCCCCACGACCCTCACGCGCCTGCTCGACGCGGCGGCGGCGCGCGCGGAGCTGGAGCGGGAGATGCGCAGACCCGGCCGCTGGAGTCCCTTCCCCGCGATCGTACCCCGGCACACGTAGGCGTCCGCAAACGATTCCGACGCGGAGGACGGGCTGGGGCTGGCGCCGCTGCAGGACGCGGCCTGGGAGACCGCGCAGAGCACCGGCGCGCTGCGGCTGCTGGACTACGAGACCGCCGCGCAGCTCTCGTCCACGTATTCGATCCAGCGCACCACGCTCACGGCCACGCTGGGGCTGATCAGCGACCGCTTCCTCTCCCCCGCCAACTACGACCCCGCGCAGCAGCGGGTGATGCTGATGGCCTCGCACATGCTGCTGAACAGCGAGTTGATCGGCGACTTCTCGGCTTTGCGCGGAGTGCCCGCCTTCGATGCGCTCGAGGCCGATCTCCGCTCCGTTCTCATCAGGCATCGACTCACGTGACCTATCAGCTACCGGTGGCGGCTTACCCACCGTTTCCCTGTTCCGCATACCAAGTTATCGCCCTCTGCACCGCGCTGGTGGCGATGGCCGCGTGCGGCGGCGACAAGCGCCCCGGCGTGCTGGTGGGCGATGCCTACATCGTCACCGAGAGCGGGCAGGAGGTGAACCTGAAGGGGATGCCCGTGGCGCTGGTGCCCGAGGCCGAGCAGCTCGATTCGCTCCTCTCCGCGCTCTGCCCCAGGACCAGCGGGGTCGCGGCGGCCGACTCGGTGGCGCGGGCGCGGGCGTGGCAGCAGCGGGCGCGGCTTCTCTCCGGCCGCGCGGCGAAGCGCACCGGCACCGATGGGCAGGCGCACTTCCAGCTGGACAGCATCGCCCCCGGCAAGTACCACGTGTGGGCCGACACCGCGTACGGCGGCACGCGCTGGACGTGGCTCGCGCCCGTGACCATCGCCGCCGGCGACACCGCCAAGGTCGCGCTCAGCAACGCGAACCCGGACGAGAACCCCTTCCGCTGCAGGGACTGAGGGTTGCAAACGTCCGCGCTCCACCCGGCCGCCGAAGCGCGCCCACGGCTCGTGCGTGGAGGAGGAGCCCTGACCGGATATCCCCGCCGGAGAGCCGGAAGCCGCGTAAAGGCAACACTTTGTCCCGACGCTGGAAACCGGGCGCGGTCGCGGTGTAGAATCATGCGGAGGCGCCGCCGGGTGGCGCCTCCGTCGCATTCTACCCCGTGAGGTTTCGCCGATGCCCGTTGTCCCCCGTTTTCGCGCCGCGCTGATCGCCGCGGCCGTGCTGCTTCCGCTTTCGGCCGCGCGCGGACACGCGCAGGTGCTCCCGAATCCCCGCGACGACACCGACGAGCGGCTGAGCCAGTACCGCAGCGAGTCGCTGCGCGAGGCCACCGCCATGATCGACCAGTGGCGCGCCGCCTGGGAAGCCGACGACCTGCGGGCCCTGATGCGGCTGTACGACCGCAAGGCGCTGGTGCAGCTGCCGGGCGACTCGGCCACGCAGCAGGGCAGCGCCGCGGTGGAGACCGCGCTGAAGAACCAGCTCCCCATGGTGGGCCGCATCGACTTCGGCCTGCTGGACGCCGAGGTGGGGGGCAACCTGCTGTACATCTTCCAGCGCTACCTGCTGCAGCCCGTGGCCCCCACCGGCGCCGACTCGACCGCCGGACCGCCGCCCGCGGTGATGGGCACCACCACGCTGGTGCTGATGCGCGAGCGCGGCGGCTGGAAGATCCGCGCGCAGATGTTCCTCCCCACCCCGGAGCCGGGCGCGCGCGCGGCGCAGGCGGCCGCGACGGCGGACGGCGGCACCCAGGACTGACGGCGGACCGCGTCCGCGGAAAAACGGGGGAGGACCGGGGTTGCCAACCCGCGGTCCTCCCCCATCTTCTTGCCGGTCGCTCACGCAGCCTCACCCGGCGCCGCTCCCGGCGCGAACTCCCGGTGCCAACCATGAGCCCCACCCCGCTCCAGCCGCGGCGCGGCGTGATCGAGCACCGCGGCTGTCCGCTCGCGTACACCGTGCGCGGCGAAGGCCCGCCGGTGCTGATGATCCAGGGCGTGGGCGTGCACGGCGACGGATGGACGCCGCAGACCGACGCGCTGTCGAAGCGCTTCAGCTGCGCCACCTTCGACAACCGCGGTATGGGGCGCAGCCTCCCCGCCGGCGCGGCGATCACGGTGGCGCAGATGGCGGAGGACGCGCGCGCGGTGATGGACGCGCTCGGGTGGGAGTCGGCGCACGTGGTGGGGCACTCGCTGGGCGGGCCGGTCGCGCTGGAGCTGGCGCTGTCGGCCCGCGACCGCGTGCGCAGCCTGGCCCTGCTCTGCACCTTCGCCCGCGGCGCCGACGCCACGCGGCTGACGGCGTGGATGCTGTGGGTGGGGTTGCGCACCCGCATCGGCACGCGGCGGATGCGGCGCAACGCGTTCCTGCAGATGGTGATGCCGCCCGGGGCGCTCGCGCGGGAGGACCGCGCCGCCCTCGCGTCGAAGCTGGAGCCGCTCTTCGGCCACGACCTGGCCGACTCGCCGCCGGTGGCGATGAAGCAGCTCCGCGCGCTGGGCGCGTACGACGCCACCGCCCGCCTCGGCGCGCTGGCGGGCACGCCCACGCTGGTGCTGAGCGCCGCCTACGACCCCATCGCCCCGCCGCGCAGCGGGAAGGCGCTCGCCGCCGGCATCCCCGGCGCGCGCTACGTGGAGTTCGCGCACGCCTCGCACGGCCTCCCCATCCAGTCCCCCGGCGAGGTCAACCCGCTCCTCGCCGAGCACCTCGCCGCCGCCGAGCAACGCTCCGTTGACTCCGTTGACTCCGTTGACTCCGTTGACTCCGTTGACTCCGTTGACTCCGTTGACTCCGTTGACTCCGTTGACTCCGCTGACTCCGTGTGAAACCCGGCGATGCTTCGTTTCACACGGGGTCAGCGGAGTTCACGGAGTGGAACGGAGGAGGTCCCGCTCAGTCCGCCAGCCCGCGGCGTCGCGGCAACGCGCCGGGCCGCTCGAGAGGTCGCCCTCCGTCCGCCTCGCACGTCCATCTCGCGCGACGGGCGCCGCCTGTTTATCTTCGGCGGATGTAAAACCGGCGCGAACGGCCCGCATCTCGTTCCCACGACGTGCGGATCGTCGGAGCGAGCCGGGATACCCAGCCACCGAATCCCAGTCTGCATGGAGATTCCGCGATGAACAGCCCGGTCCTCGCGCGCCTCGGCCGCGCAATCCTCCCCCTCGCCGCGGCACTGCTGCTCCCGGTAGCCCACGTCCAGGCGCAGAGCCGGGCCGAGCAGCTGCTGAGCGACCGCCCGCCCGCGCGGCAGGGGTGCGTCGTCGCCAATACGCCGGGGCGGCTCCCCACGCTTCCGCAGCTCGCCGACTCGGCGGCGCTGGCGACGGCGGTGGCGGATTTCGCGCGGCGGCACCCGCTGGCCGATGGGCGGACGATGTTCGCGCTCTACTCCATCGCGTTCAACGCCGAGGGCGGCGTGGAGCGGGTGAAGGAGCTCGACTACCTGCTGCCGCAGGGCCAGTCCGACGCGTTCGAGGGGCTGGTGCGGGCGGCGCTGGTGCGGCAGGCGCCCGGGAAGTCGTGGAGCCTGCGGCTGCGCATCGAGCCCGGGGCGGCCACGGTGTTCCGCGTGGGCCGCTCGGAACGGTGCGAGCCCGAGTCGGGAACGCGCTTCCGCCTCACCGTCCCCTCGCTGCAGAGCGGCGCCAGCCTCACGTCGCTGCGCCTGCGCGTGGTGGTGGAGCCGAACGGGCAGGTGAGCAACGTGCAGCTCCTCCGGCGCTCGGGGAACGACGAGGTGGACCGCTGGGTGGAAGAGACGCTCCGCGGGCGCCGCTTCCAGCCCGGCCTGGTCGACGGCGTCGCCGTGCAGATGGAGACCGACGAGACCGTGCAGATCAACACCCGCTGACGGCGGATCGCCACGTGGGCACACGGGCCCGCATCCGCATTCGCGCGGATGCGGGCCCGTTCTCGTCCGCCTGTCGGATCGTCCGGCCGCCTCTTACCTTCGGAGCTCGCGCCGGCTCAATCGACCGCTTGACGTAATACGGAGTCGAAAAGTCGGTGTCGGGCCCGAACGGAAAAGCCGGGTGCGGGCGTGTCCCTCCGCTGCGCTCCGGGCCGGGCTTCGCGCGCCGTAGGCAACGATACCGCCGTTGCCAACGGCGCCGAGCCGCCGGCGCGCCAAGGCCCCTCGCGTTCCCGCGGCCACCGACGCGAGCGCGCCGGCGTCTCGGCCCTCCGGGCGCGAATCCCTCACGCAATCCGCCTGCTCGCGGAGCGGAGTTCGTGGGATTCGTAAGCCTCCGCATGCCGCGGCAACGAGGCTCGACGCCGGATCCCTGAACGTCGGCCGATCACCATCCCCCCATCCATCCAGCCGCATGCCCGAAGCCCCGACCGAGCTCCAGGGCGCCTCCGAGATCGCCAGGATGGTGCGCTCGCGCGAGCTTTCGCCCGTGGAGGCGCTGCACGCGTGCATGGCGCGCGTGGAGGCGCTGAACCCGGCGATCAACGCGGTGGTCACGCTCAACCCGCGCGCGGAGGACGAGGCCCGCGCGCTGGAGCGGCGCATTTCGGCGGGGGAGGACGTGGGGCCGCTCGCGGGCGTGCCGGTGGGGATCAAGGACGTGACGCAGGTGGGCGGGGTGCGCTGCACCTTCGGGTCGCCGCTCTTCTCCGACCACGTGCCGGGGGAGGACGCGCTGGTGGTGCGGCGGCTGCGCGCGGCCGGCGCGGTGATCCTGGGCAAGACCAACACCCCCGAGTTCGCGGCGGGCGGCAACACCTTCAACGAGGTCTTCGGCCGCACCCGTAACCCGTGGAACACCGAGCGCAGCGCCGGCGGCAGCACCGGCGGCGGCGCGGCCGGGCTGGCCACGGGGATGATCGCGCTGGCCGAGGGCACCGACCTGGGCGGCTCGCTGCGCATCCCCGCGTCGTTCTGCGGCGTGGTGGGGCTGCGCCCGTCCATCGGCCTGGTGCCCACCGTGCCCAGCGACTACGTGTGGGACACGCTGCAGGTGACCGGGGGGATGGCGCGCACGGCGGAGGACCTGGGGCTGATGATGAGCGCGGTCGCCGGCCCATCCCCCGAAGCGCCGCTGTCGCAGCCGACCGCCGGGCGCGACTTCGCGGGCGCGGCGCGGGCCGGCGACGCGCGCGGGCTGCGCGTGGCCTACTGCCGCGACATCGCGGGGATCGGGATCGACGCCGAGGTGGAGCGCGTGTGCCGCGACGCCGCCTTCGCGCTGCGCGACGCGGGGGCGGTGGTGGAGGAGGTCGAGCTGGACCTGGCTTACGGGCGCAAGGCGTTCCTGGCGCTGCGCGGGCTCTGGTTCGTGTCCATGCTGAACCCGCACCTCGACAAGCTCGACCGGTTCGGCGTGAACGTGGCCAACAACCTGCGCGCCGGCCTCGCCACCACCGTCGCCGAGCTGGGCGCGGCCGAGCAGGCGCGCAAGCGCATCCGGGCGCAGTTCGCGGAGCTGTTCTCCCGTTTCGACCACCTGCTCACGCCCACCATGGCGGTCGCGCCCTTCCCCGTGATCGAGAACTATCCGCGGACGGTGGGGGGACGGGAGATGGAGACGTACGTGGACTGGATCGCGCCCACGTACGTGCTGAGCCTGACGGGACTCCCAGTCGGCTCGGTGCCCGCCGGGCTGGATCCGGCGGGGATGCCGTGCGGCCTGCAGGTGGTCGGCCGCCCCTTCGGCGAGGAGCGCGTGCTGGCGACGATGGCGATGATGCAGCGCCTGCGCCCGCTCGGCCGCCCACCGGTCGCGGCACCCGCGACCGGCTGACAGACTCGGCTGGATCGATCGACGCGTAACGCAGGTCCCATCACCCCACCACGAATGGAGCGACGATGCGCATCCTGGCCACCGTGTTCATCCTCCTCGCCGCGTGCGGCCCCGCCGTGCAGGCCGGCACCACGGCCGCCGCGCCCGCGCAGGCGAGCGCGTCGCTGGCGGGGAGCTACGCGCTGCGGCAGGTGAACGGCCGCGACCTGCCCACCGCGTCGCCCACGGAGCCCAACGTGGAGCTCACGCGCGGCTTCCTGCGGCTCGACCCGGCCGGCACGTTCGCCGTGACGCTCACCGGCCGCCGCAACCAGGAGCCCACCCCCGGCGACGAGCAGATGCGCGGCACCTACGCCGTCGCCGGCGACGTGCTGACGATGAGCGGGCCGAACGGGCCCGAGGGCGCGGTGCGCTTCAACTTCACCCGTGCCGGCAGCACGCTCATGTTGCGCGACGATCGCGGCCACGTCTACACGTTTGTGCGCCAGTGACGAGCGACTCCCGGGGGCCGGCCCCCGAGCAGGGCGAATGAATTCGCTGCAACAACGACACGAAGTCCGCCTTCGCGCCGCCCTTCGCGGACTACAGGCATCGGCTCGGCCGCGGTGCCGGTGCGCGGAACTCGCCCCGCGCGGAAGCAGAGGACCAGAGAGAAATCTCCGGTCCTCTGCTTCGTTGCGTAAGCGCAGCCTGGCGGGATGAGCCGCTGGAACGGACCTGCCGACGACAGCAGTCGATCGGGCATGCGCCCTGCTCCCACGCTCGCGTCCGAACGACGAACCCACACGCGGGATACGGCTTGACCAGGTTGCGGCACGGATGGCAGGGCAGCCCGGCAGCGTCCCGCCGGATCGCATCGCTCGCGGGTGCGGTGCTGCTCGCGCTGGGGATCGGGGCGCGTCCGGCGGGCGCGCAGGAGTTCCACGAGCACGTGGCGCACCCCTGCCAGGACTTCGCGTTCCTCACCCGGCCGGAGATCTACGCCTGCCTCCAGCGCGACCTGGCCGCCGCCGACGCGGATCTGAATCGCGCCTACCAGGAGCGACGGTCCGCGCTCTCGGCGGAGGGACGCCAGCGGCTGCTGGATTCGCAGCGCGCCTGGCTCCGGCGGTACGACGCGGTGCTCACCAGCTACTACTCGCGCCCGTGGTCGGACCACTCGATGATCATGGTGCTCCCCTCGCAGATCCGCGCGCTCCGCGACCGCACGGCGGTGGTGCGGGCGTTCCGGTAGGGCTCAAGCGACAGACGGCGCAGCAACCGCGAGACGACTGCGGACGCATATCCCAGGTTCCGGAGTCGAGCGCCTGCCCCGCGGGCCCTCTCCCTGGCGCCTGACGGCGCCTGTCCCTCCCCCAAAACAACCTGGGGGAGGGACGAGGACTCGCTTCGCTCGTGGCTACTTCGATGTGACCCAAAGCTTTAGATCAACAGGCGAGCCCTTCACGGAGCCAGTTCCGCGCAGCACCACCTCGGCAGCACCAAAGGCGGTAGTCCGCGAAGGCGGACTTCGTGTCGTTGTTGCAGCGAATTCATTCGCCCCGCCCACACCGAGGCTCGCGACGCTCAGCCGCCGCGCAGGCCGCGCAGCTTTTCGCGGGCGATCTGCTCGCGGCGCGGGTCGGTGTTGAGCTCGAGGAAGCGCTCGTAGGCCGCGATCGCGGCGGGGATGTTGCCGCGCGCGCGCTCCACCTCGCCCATGTTGGCGTGGGCGATGTCGCGGCGCGGGTCCAGCCGGATGGCCTCGTTCAGCTCGCGGCCGGCCTCGTCGACGCCGCCGGCCTGGAAGAGCGCCCATCCCAGGTTGTTGCGGTAATAGGCGTTCCCCGGCGCCGAGCGCACCGCCGCGCGGAAGCGGCCGATGGCGCCGTTCAGGTCGCCGCGCGCGAACAGCGCCTCGCCCTCGCGGTTCAGCCCCACCGCCCCACCCGCGCCCGCCGCCGGCACCGACGCCGCGGCGGGCGTCCGCGTTGCCGGGGATGATGCGGGCGGCGGCGCGACGGCCGGCGCCGGCGCGATCCCGCCAGCCGCCGGGCCGGTCCGTCCGCCCGTGGTGGTCGGCGCCGCGCCTGCTGGAGCGGGCGCTGTCGTACCGGACGGACTCGACGTGCCGGTCTGGCCGCCGCCCGGCTGCACCGTCGTCGCACCACTCGTCGCGCCACCCGCGGCACCATCTACCGTCCCCGGCTCGGTGGAGGCTGGCGCGGCGGCCGGCGACGTCGCCGTCGACTGCGTGGGAGAGTCGCCGGTGGCCACGCGGTCGTCGTCGCGGCCCCCGCCCATGGTCACCCACAGCCCGAGCACGATCGCCACCAGCGCAGGGATCGCGAACAACGCGGGGTTCCTTTTCCGCGCCGGCCGTCCCGCCGCCGGGCGATGGCCGGTGAGCGAGGCGGGTGGCTCGCGCCGGGTGTCATCTACCGAAGGGGTTTGATGTGGTGCGAGCGGCGGCTCCGCCGTGGCGGCGGCCATTGCCGGCGCGGCGGCGGCGTACACGGGCGGCGGCGTGAAGTCGGCGGCCGCGCGTTCGTCCTCGACCGGGGCGGCGGCCGGCGGCTCGCTCGCGTCCACCGGCTGCGCGCCCGCGGCGCCGGCGCTCACCACGGCGATGGGAGCGGACGGCTGGAGCTGCGTCGCGTCGGAGGCGGCGGCGGGCGGCGCGGCGGCGGCGCTTCCCTGCTCTTCCGGCGCGGACTCGGCCTCGACCAGCGCGCGGACGAAGGCGCCCGCGTCGGCGAAGCGCGCGGCGGGGTCGTCGTTCATCGCCTGCTCGATCACGGCGGCGACGGCGGCGGGGGTGGCCGGGTTGCGCTCGCGCAGCGGCTGGGGCGGCTTGTCTTGCGGGCCGGGGTGCATGCGGTCGTGCCGGAACGGCTTCTCGCGCGCCAGCAGGTGATAGCCGATCACGCCCAGGCTGAACACGTCGGACGCGGGCGTGAGGGGCCGCGCGCCGCGAAGCTGCTCGGGCGACGCGTAGGCCGGCGACAGGAAGCCGCGGCCGGAGTGCGTGAGCTGCGTGGTCTCCTGCGCCTCGGTGAACCGCGCGATGCCGAAGTCGAGCACCGACACGCGCGCCGGCCCGCCGTGCTCCGGGTGCGACAGGAAGATGTTCCCCGGCTTGATGTCGCGGTGGATCAGCCCCGCGCGGTGCCCCGCGTCCACCCCCGACGCCGCGTCGCGCAGGATGCGCAGCGCCTCGGGGATGGCGATCGGCTCGGCGCGGCGCAGGCGGTCGGAGAGCACCTCGCCCTGCAGCAGCTCCATCACCAGGAAGTCGAGCCCCAGGTCGGGGTCGGCGCCGAAGTCGAACACCGTCACCACGTTGGGGTGGTGCAGCATGGCGATGGCGCGCGCCTCGCGCTCGAAGCGGCGCTGCATGTCGGCGCGCATCTCGGGGTTCGACGCCGACTGCGTGATCACCTTCACCGCGACCGTGCGCCCCAGCCGCTGGTCGGTGGCGCGATAGACGGCCGCGAACCCGCCGCGGCCGATCACCTCTTCCACGTGGTAGCGGCCCGCGAGCGTGTGGCCCGTCAGCAGCCCTTCGAATCCGGAATTCGGCATCCGTCCAGAGATCGAGACCGGTGTGCGCGCAGCATGACTCGCGGCGCCTTTCAGCAAGATGTGATCCGATCCCGGGGCCATCTTCACGGCGGCGCGGCGTTACCCCGGCGGACGCGGCTTGTTCGCTCCGCCCACGTCCGCTACCTTCACCTCACTACCGGAACCTCACATATGCGCGGAGGACGAACCATGAGCGACGTGACGGAGACCTGCTGCGACTGCGCGTGCTGCAAGGACGGCTGCTGCGATACCGGGTGCTGCGACGCCGGCCGCCGGTAGCCCGCCGCACCCTGCACCACGAGAGACGGCCACCCGCGCGGGTCGCGACCAATTTTACCGGTGGCGTATTTATGCGAATCGGCTATCGCGCGTCGGCCAGCGCGCGGCAGATCCGCAGGCTTGGGATGCGTGAGAAATGGCGCAGGTTCCCGGTCACCAACTCCAGATCGTGTCGAAGCGCCGTGGCCGCGATCAATAGGTCTGCGTCGGCGAGCGTTGATCCAGCGAGTTCCAGCCCTGCTCGAATCTGTCCGAACATCTTTGCGGCGGGGACATCGAACGGAAGTATCGTTAACACGGGAAGCACCTGCTGTTCGATGTTCGCGAGATGGCGGTCGCGTGCAGGTGAGCGAAATGCACCCTTGTACAGCTCGCCCACGCTGATCGCGCTAGCGAATTGCTCCTCGCGGGGTACCGTCGCAAGCCACTCAGCATAAAGCCGCGCCGGCGCCGGTTTCAGTATCTCCGAGATCGCGTCGGTATCGAAAAGATACGCCACGGCGATCAGTCGAGTTCAGGCGTCTGCCGATGACCCATTCGACCGGTCGCCTCAATCTCCCGCACGAGCTCGTCCGACCCAGGCCACCCCCCCACCAGACTCGCGAGACCGGCAGTGGGTCCAGCGGCACGGAGGCGCATCAGATTCTCCAGCTCATCGGGACGGACCAGCGCGGCCACCGCTCGGCCATGTCTCGTGATCATGATCGGATCCCCATCTTCCACTTCCCTGATCTTTTCCGAAAGTGTGGCCTTCGCCTCAGCAAGCGATACTGACTTCGTCATCTCGACTCTCCCATTTATGGTCAAATTGACCATAACACCGATAGTAGTGGCCGTCAATGCGGGGCTACTTCGCAAATCGTTTCGCCACCTCGGGCTTCATCACCTTGCCCATGGCGTTGCGGGGGAGCGCGTCCACCACCTGCAGCGCGCGCGGCAGCTTGTAGGGCGCCAGCCGCTCGCGCGCCCAGGGGAGCAGCTCGTCGAGCGTGAGCTCGCCGCCGCCCTCCACCTCCACGGCGGCGCAGACGCGCTCGCCCCACTCCTCGTCGGCCACGGCGATCACGGCGCACTCGGCGATTGCCGGGTGCGTGCGCAGCACCTCCTCGATCTCGAGCGCCGACACCTTGTAGCCGCCGGTCTTGATGATGTCCACGCTGCGGCGGCCCAGGATGCGGTAGTAGCCGTCCTCCACCACCGCCACGTCGCCGGTGCGGAACCAGCGGCCGTCGCGGAACGCCTCGGCGGTGGCCTCGGGGCGGCGCCAGTATTCGAGGAAGACGCCGGGGCCGCGCACCTCGATCTCGCCCGGCGTCCCCGGCTCCACGTCGCCGCCGTCCTCGTCCACCAGCCGCACCTCCACCCCCGGCAGCGGCACGCCCACCGAGCCGGGGCGGCGCTCGCCGTGCAGCGGGTTCGAGAGCGCCATCCCGATCTCCGTCATCCCGTAGCGCTCCAGCAGCGTGTGGCCGCTGATGGCGCGCCACCGCTCCAGCGTGCTCACCGGCAGCGCCGCCGAGCCGCTCACCATCAGCCGCAAGCCCCTGCAGGCGGCGGACATGCGCTCACGGCGGCCTGCGTCGGCCGCCTCCCACGCGGCGATCAGGCGGCCGTAGACGGTGGGCACGGCCATGAACACCGTCAGCTCGCCGGATTCCAACCGACCCCACACCGCGTCGGCGTCGAACCGCGCCTGCACCTCGCAGGTGGCGCCGTTCCACACCGCGCAGGTGAGGACGTTGACGATCCCGTGCACGTGGTGCAGCGGCAGCACCAGCAGCGTGCGGTCGTCCGCGCGCCACCCCCACGCCTCGCTCAGCGTCTCCACCTGCGCGCGGAGGTTGGCGTGCGTCCACACCACGCCCTTGGGCCGCCCCGTGGTGCCGCTCGTGTACAGCATCATCGCCCGCCGCCCCTCGTCCACCACCGGCAGGTCGTGGGATGCGGCGCCGCTTCCGTTCTCCCCATCTGCCGGAAGATCGGGAGATGCGGGATTGGGGGATGATGGATCTCCGGTCGATGCCGCCAGGGGTTCGTCGATGACGATGAAGCGCGCGCGGTGCGCATCCGCCAGCGGCCGCAGCACTTGCGCGAACTGCGGCGCCGCCACGACGATCGAGGCGTCCGCGTCGCCGATCGCGTACTCCAGCTCAGCCGGGGGATGCGACACGGCCAGCGGCACCGCGACCCCGCCCGCGCGCCAGATCCCCCACTGCACCGCCGCGTACCCGAACGACGGCGGCGCCAGGAAGCAGACGCGCGCCTCCCCCAGGTCCGCCGCGCCGCCCAGCAGCGCCGCCGCCACGCGACCCGACGCGTCGAGCAGCGCCGCATAGGTGTGCGCGCCCGCCGCATCGACCAGTGCGATGGAATCGGCGTGGGCGCGGGCGTGGGAGACGAGCGGGAGGGCGTCGGCGGTCGGCATGGGCGGGCGCGAGGTCGGGGAGAGATGCGGTGCGCCGAAAAGTACGCGGGAGGCAGCGGCGGCGCATCTGCGGACAGCAGGGCCACGGCCGAACAGGGGACTTCTTCCTCCGAGGATCCACAGCGTGGCTGCGGCGCCACGGGGCCCTCTCCCTGGCGCCTGACGGCGCCTGTCCCTCCCCCAAAACAACCTGGGGGAGGGACGGGGGGCGCTTCGCGCCGGCTACTTCGGGTGCGACGATGGTTCCGCGCGGGACGCGCAGGGTTACGCCTCGGCGAGCGGGGATGCGATCGGTGAATCGATTCGCACGCGGCGCGGCGGCGACGTATCGACGCTAGGCGTGGAAGCCGGCGACGGCGAGGCGAAGCTGCTGGGCCATGCGGGTCAGGTTGTGCACCGACCCCGTGCCGCCACCCTCGGCGTCGGAGACGGCGCCGATCCGCTGCACGGCGGCGAACACCTCGGCGCTCTGGGCGGCCATCTCCTCGGCCGCGGCCGCGCTCTCCTGCGCCACCCCCGCCACCGACTCGACCAGCTCGTTCACCTGCCCGAGCTGGTGCGTCATCCGCGCGGCGCTCTCGGAGATCCCCTGCGCCTGCGCGTTGGTGGCCTCGAGCGACTGGAGCATACCGCCCAGCGCGCCGCCCGCCTCGCGCGCCAGCGCCGTCCCCGCCGCCACGCTGCGGGTGCCGCTCACCATCGCGGCCGACACGCGCGCGGCGCCGCCCTGCAGGTCGGCCACCCGCGCGGCGATCTCGCCGGTGAAGCGCGAGGTCATCTCCGCCAGCTTGCGCACCTCGTCGGCCACCACGGCGAAGCCGCGGCCCTCGTGGCCGGCGCGCGCCGCCTCGATCGCCGCGTTCAGCGCCAGCAGGTTGGTCTGCGCGGCGATGTCCTCCACGCGCCCCACGATCTCCACGATCTCCACGGCGCGCTGGTCCAGCTCGCGCGCCCGCGCCTCGGCCTCGTCCACCGCGGCGCGGATCTCGTCCATGCTGCCGATGGCGCGCTGGATCGTCTCGCCGCCGGCGCGCGCGGTGGCCACGCTCCCCTCGGCACTGGCCGCCACGGCGCGCGCGTCGGCCGCCACCGCCTCGATGGCGCGCGACATGTCGTCCATCACCATGGCGGTGTTCTGCGCGGCCTGCGCCTGCTCCTGCGCCCCCATGGTGATCTGGTCGATGGCCACGTTGAGCTGCGTGACCAGCCCGGCCGTCTCGGCCGCGCCGGCCGAGATCTCGGTGCTGCTCTCGGCCAGGCTGCCGCTGAGCGCGCCGATGCGCCCGATGGTGGTGCGCAGCCGCGCGGCCATCTCGTTGAGCGACGTGATCATCGCCCCGACCTCGTCGGTCCCGCGGGCCTCGGCGCGCGCCGTCAGGTCGCCCTCCGAGAGGCGGCGGTTGACGTCCACCGCCTCGCGCAGCGGACCCACGATGTTGCGCGTCATCACCCCCGCGAAGAGGAGCATCAGCACCAGCGCCAGCCCGGTGGCCAGCGCCATCACCCCGATCGCCAGCCGCCGGGTCGCCGCGGCGTCGGCCTGGGCGCGCGCGGCGTTCCCCTCCAGCCGGTCGGTGACGGCGGCGAGCTGCTCGCCCAGCGCCTCGAAGCTCTGCTGGAAGGCGGGGACGCGCGCCATCGCGGCGGCGCGGTCGGTGGCGGCCAGCCGCAGGATGGCGTCGCCGTCGGCCACGTAGCGGTCGAGCACGCCGCCCGCCGCCTCGACCTCGGCGCGCGCCTCGGCGCCGGGCGCGTGCTCCAGCCCGCCGGCCAGCGCCCGGCGCATCAGCTGCACGTGCTCGTCGAACTCGGCGCGCGCGGTGGCCACGCGGTCGGCGGAGAGCAGCGCGCCGTAGACGTCGGCGCGGATGGCGTCGTGCATCATGTCCACGTCGCCCTGGAGCCGCAGGCGCGTGGTGTTGGCGGTCAGCTCGCCGATGGCGCCGCCCACCTTCCCCAGCCCCGCGAACCCGGCGACCCCCACCACCAGCACCAGGGCCACGCCCAGCGCGCCGAAGGCGAGGAGCCGCGTGCGGATCGAGAAGTTCCGCATGGACGAAAAGAGCGGCCGCCGGGTGCGGCTGGATGAAATATCTGGAGGCATGGAGAGACGGGACCGGCTGAACGTGCAACGAGACGCGCCGGAGGGCGGATCGCCCCCGGCGCGGTTGGGTTGGAGTGGCGTTATCCTATCGCTCCCATACAATGTGCGCAACGTGCGGCCGCCGGGGCACCCGCGCGGAGCGCCGCCGATCCCCACGGCGTCTCCCGTCCGCGGCGGCCGGCGCTCGCCCCGCCGGCGCCACCCTATCCATGGCCCGCGCGTGTCGGAACGATGACCACCGCCGCGACGTGCACGGGCCGCCGCGCATCGCCTGCCGGGAACGTCGCATGGCGGCACACCCTTCCTCATCATACTACAAAACTTGTGTTCGCGGCCTCGTTGATCGTACTATGCCCAGGTGCCGAACCATTTGCGACAAAATTATGAATGCCGCCGGGGAAAGGGGCGGCGATCCACCGAGGAGATGTACGAGTGTACCAGCCGCGGCGGGCGCGTCTGTCCGCCCACGGCGATTTTATTGATGCTCATCTAAATCGAGGTGAAAATGTCCAGCATCGAAACCGAGATCACCACCACGACCGCGAATGCTCCCGCCGCACCGCCAGAAACGCTGGCGGTGGCAGGCCTGACCGTGGCCCCCGCGGTCCCCGCGGTCCCCGCCTGGCACTCGGTACCAGGAACGCTCACGCAGGTGTCGGTCGGTGGGGTGGGCCACATCTGGGGCGTGAACGCCGAGCACACAGTGTTCCAGCGCCAGAACGCGGGATGGTCGCGTCCTGTCCCCGAGCAGCCCCTCGTGAGCGTCTCCGTGGGGGCGGACGGCACGGTGTGGGGCGTGAACAAGGTGGGGGAGAACGGCTACGAGAACTTCCGCCGTGACGGTGACATCTGGACCCCGATCGACGGCAAGCTGAAGCAGATCTCGGTCGGCTCCGCCGAACACGTGTGGGGCGTGGACGACAAGGGACAGATCCGGGAGCGGTTCGAGGACGGGTGGAGGATTATCAACGGTCCGCAGCTCGCGAGCGTCTCCGTGGGGGCGGACGGCACGGTATGGGGTGTAAAGACCGGCGGTGTGGTCATGCGCCGCGACGGCCACAACTGGTCCTCGGTCGACTCTGCGCTGCTGACGCAGGTCTCGGTCGGCTCGGCCACGCAGGTATGGGGCGTGGACGGAAAGGGGAAGATCTGGACGTGGGACGGCAACACCCGCACCCTGAAGGAGGTCACCACCACCGGCACCGGCACCGGCACCTTCACGAACATCTCCGCCGCAAGCGACGGCACCGTCTGGGGCTTGAAAAAAACCTTGGACCCCAACTCGATCTACTACCGCCTCAACGCGGCGCCGCTGGTCATCTACAACTCGGGTCTGACGGAGGTGGACCTGGAGGCTGGCGAACATGCGGATTTCGGCTTCAGCTTCACCAACCTCGTGCCGGGCGTAACGCTGAGCGAGATCACCGCCACACTCCTGTACGACAAGGAGGCCTACAGCGCGTCGGGCATGACGGTGACGCCCGACTCGAAGACGTTCGAGGGCAGCCTCGGCACCAACGCGTCGGGGTACCTCGAATTCAGGCTCACCGCGGCGGACAACGCCCGCCTCGGCAAGTACGGGTTCTACGGCGTGGATGTCACGTACACGGTCACCCCCGTCATCGCGACGCCGGTATTCAGCGATCGGGGCGGCTCGATGCATTTCAAGGTCGTCTCGCCCCACGCCATTCCGTGATCCACGAACGGCTCCGGGTGAGGCAAGGCCAGTCGCCGGCTCCGTGAACCGGGCCGACTGACGATCGGGAGCCCGGCACCGAGTTTCGGTGCCGGGCCCTCCGTTTTGCACACCTCTGCCAGCAGGATGGAATCTGCCTGGTCCCGTTGTCCCATCGACGGTGAATTCGGACAACGGATTCATCTCACCCGCAGGACCAGAGGGAACGAGTGTGGTTCCCCGGTCCCCCGGCTCTCCGGGCGAGATCGTCTTTTCCTCCCGGACCGGGGCGGATGCAGGTGCCCCGTGATCGCGCAGAGGCATGTGCGCGCCGAGGCTTACTTTACACCCCTCTTTCGCAACGCGGCGCAAGGCCGGTGGCACTGGAGGATATTGCCAAACGTGCGGGCACACCAAATCGTACGGGCACATCGCCCGTGGAGGCTCCACCTTCGGAGCCCGCCGCTTCTGACCTCGTGATACCCCCGATCCCGATGCCCTTCACCCGCCGCGACTTCCTCTCGACCGCCGCGCGCACGGCGCCGGCCTCCTGGCTCGCGTCGGCCGGCGGCACGCGGGAGCTGCGCGAGATCACCGAGGAACTGGCGCGCTTCACCGGCGGGCCGGAGGAGATTGCGCGTGACGAGCGCTTCTGGATGCCGGTGCAGCAGGCGTTCACCGTCGACCGCTCCATCATCAATCTGAACAACGCCGGTGTCAGCCCTTCGCCCGCGCTGGTGCAGGACGCCATGAAGCGGCACCTGGACTACTCCAACCAAGCGCCCGTGCAAACCATGTGGCGCGTGCTGGAGCCGCAGCGCGAGACGGTGCGCGCGGGCCTGGCGCGGATGTTCGGTTGTGACGCCGAGGAGGTCGCCATCACGCGCAACGCCACTGAGAGCCTGCAGATCCTGCAGATGGGCTGCGACCTGCGCCCCGGCGACGAGGTGGTGGCCAGCACGCACGACTACCCGCACATGCTGGAGACGTGGCGCCAGCGCGAGCGCCGCGACGGCATCGTACTGAAGCTGGTGGACCTCCCCGCCCTGCCCGACGATCCCGCCGAGATCGTCCGCCTCTACGAGCGCGCCATCACCCCGCGGACCCGGCTGCTGCACGTCAGCCACGTCACCTTCGTCACCGGCCAGGTGCTCCCGGTGCGCGACGTCGTGCGCCTCGGCCGCGCGCGCGGCATCCCGACGATCATGGACGGCGCGCACGCGTTCGCGCACTTCCCCTTCCGCCGCGTCGACCTGGAGTGCGACTTCTACGCGGCCAGCCTGCACAAGTGGCTGTACGCGCCGCACGGCACGGGGATGCTGTACGTCAAACGCGAGAAGATCCCGGAGGTCTGGCCGCTGCAGGCCGCCGACGCGTGAAGCGCGCCGATATCCGGAAGTTCGAGGACATCGGCACGCACCCGGCGGCCAACGCGCTCGCGGTGGCCGAGGCGATGCTCTTCACGCAGGCGATCGGCATCGACAACAAGGCCGCGCGGCTCGTGTACCTGCGCGACCGCTGGGCGAACGCGCTGCGGCGACACCCTCGCGTGCGCCTGCACACCAGCCTGCGCCCCGGCCGGGCTTACGCCGTCGCGATGGTCGAGGTGCTGGGCGTTGAGCCCGGTGCGATCTACAACGAGCTGTGGACGAGGCACCGCATCATCACCTCGCCCACGAGCTGGGGCGGCGTGAAGGGGATCCGCGTCACTCCCAACGTCTACACCACCCTCGACGAGATCGACCGCTTCGTCGAGGCGATGACGGCGATCCTCCAGCGTCCCGTGCCGCCGGCGTGAGCGGGAGAGGATCGCTTCGGGGGCGAGGAAAACGCCCGCCGCCTGAACCCGGGCAGCGGGCGGGATTCGTCGTATGAGATGAGGGTGCGCCTCCGCGCCGATCAGCCTCGCGCAGTTTGCGATGCTTTTCGTAGTTGTTGCCGCGGCTCGAGCCGCCCGTCACCGGGAAACAGTCCGCCGTCATCGCGGTTGAAGCGTCGCGGGACCGGTGGTCCGGTCGGGCCGGCGGAGCGGGCCACGCCCGGCATGGCCGTGCATGTGTGGATGCATCGCCCGCATCCGCAGCGCACGCAACGTTCGGCGGCGCCCCACACGTGATCTGCTTTGCGGAACACTCGTTCCGGCCTAACGTGCAGGGGATCGACCGTGCGCGCGGAATTCGGCCGGCATCCATGCCTGGGAGGAGGAATTCATGGCGGAGTGGATGGAGAGCAGCGGTGACATCGAGAGCATTGCCGATGCGTTGAAAGAGGCGGAGCGCTGGTCGAGCGTCCGGGCGCGCGAATGGGAGTGGCCGGACGACGTGCAGCAGCCCAACTACACCCAGCCGTTCGGGGTATGGTACCGAGGACAGAGCCGGCAGTGGCCCCTTGCACCGAGCGTTTTCCGGGAGTACGGCGGCAGGCACTACAACGAGTCCAGCCTCATCTACCACTTCCAGGCGCGCAGCCCCGACTTCAGGCTCAGCCACGTGAGCACGTTCGAGTGGTTGTGCCTGATGCAGCACTACGCCACGCCTACCCGCCTGCTGGACTGGACCGAGAGCGTGCTGGTGGCCCTGTACTTTGCCGTGGAGCGCGACCCTGAAGACGACGGCGAGCTGTACGTGCTGAACACGCCCCTGCTGAACGCCCTTTCCGACGTTCCGCGCACGGATCATCGCGCCACGGTCCACATCTCCGATGCCTACAACGTGGTGATCCGCTCGCTGGTAGCCCTGCAGCGAGATATCTCGCGCGTCTTCACGGCACGCGAGATCCACCGCGCGGACGACTCGGACAAGCCCAACCCGAACCCCCTGCGCAAGCTGCGGATGATGCGCAGCGCCGGCGAGTTCGAGAAGGACTTGGACGACGACGTGCGCGATTACCTGGAGCGCCTCAGGAGGCCCGTGGCCGTGGTGCCTCCGCGCACCAACAACCGGTTGCTGACGCAGCAGGGGATGTTCACGATCCACGGCGGCAAGAAGTTCGACGACGCCGTCGTCGACACGCCCATTCTCCGCCCGTTCGAGTTCAGCGACTTCGCGGAGCGGGCGTTCCTCAAGCGCTACCGGGTTCCCGGCGGAGCGAGCAAGGACGCAATCCGCAGGCAGCTCAAGGCTGCCGGCATTCACCAGGGCGCCCTGTTCCCGGAGATCGACCAGCAGTCGGAGTACCTGCGGGCGATCTGGCTGCAGTAGCACCGGGAGCTCGGCGCACGCCTGGTACGACGCGAGGGCGGCGGACGCGACCGCCGGCCCTCCCCTGGATCCGGCGCGCGATCAGGCCGCGCCGGCCATCTTCTCCGCGTGCGGGTGCGTGCCCGGCAGCTCCTGGGCGACGATGTAGCCGGAGCCGCCGTTGATGCCGTGGCCGGGCCAGGTGGCCGCGCCCAGCATGTGCACGTTCGGCACGGTGGTGCGGTGGCTGGGCTGGCCGGGGAGCGGGCGGAAGAGGTAGCTCTGCGCCAGGTCGTGCGAGCCGCCGTACGGGTCGCACGGGCCGGCGTTGGGGGTGAACGCCGCGATGTCGCCGGGGGTGATCACGTGCATCCCCAGGATCGCGCCGGGGACGTTGGGCAGGTGCTGCCCCACGATGCCGATCAGCCGGTCGGCGAAGCGCTGCTTGAGGTCTGCCGTCCAGCTGCCGTCGCCCACGTCGATGCTCCTGGCGGCGTCGCCCTTCGGCCGGTTGGGGATCTCCAGCACCTGGATGCGCATGATCGCCTTCCCCTCCGGCGCGCGCGACGGGTCCAGGGTGGTGGGGACGTCGATGGAGATGGCCGGCTCGGCGGGGAGCTGGCCGTTGAGCGTCTGGGTGATGTGCAGCGCGGTGTCGGCCAGGCTGCGCGCCAGGTGCGGCTGCCCCGTGCGCGCCAGCCGCTCGTCGGCGAAGCGCGGCGCCTCGCTCACGGGGGGGGCGTCGCGGGGCTGAACCGAGAGCGGGGACGTCTCCAGAAAGGCGTCGCGGCGCCCGGACGGAACAATACTTGCAGAGTGGACGCAGGGGCACTCCAACACCGTTCGCCACACGAGGAGCCATGGCCGGCAACGACAGCAAGACAGCGAAGGGCGATTCCGCGGGCAACGGGAAGAAATCCGCGTCCGCGTCCAAGAGTGGGACGACGAAGTCCGGGACGGCGAAGGCCTCCGGCGGTGCGGAGGCGAAGGGCGGCAAGGCCGGGCGCAAGTCAGGGAAGGCGCTGCCCATCGCCGCGGCGGCGGCGGCGGCTGCCGTGGTGGGTGGCGCGGCGGTCGTGGCCGTCCGCCGGAGCCGGCGCAAGGCGGAAGAGGCCGCCGAGGCCGAGCGCGGCAAGGCGAAGCGCGCCCGCAGCTCGTCGCGCAAACCGGCCGACGGCGCGCCGAAGACGCCGCGCGCGGCCGGCGGCGGCCTGACGCAGCTGGTGCGGCCGGACGCGGCGCTCGGCGCCGTCATCGGCGGAACGGAACCGATGACGCGCGCGGAGATCACCAAGCGCGTGTGGGACTACGTCAAGACGAACAGCCTGCAGGACGCCACGAACCGCCGCACCATCAACGCGGACGCCAAGCTGCGCCCGGTGTTCGGCAAGGACCAGGTGACCATGTTCGAGCTGCCGCGCGCCATCAACAGCCACGTCGAGAAGGTGTAGCTGCGGCGGGGTAACACGGTGAAGGGGCGGGCGCCGCGTTGGCGCCCGCCCCTTTCGTGTTCGATCATCCCCTATCGAGCCGTCGCGCTTCCGCCCTCAGCAGCTCGCGTGGATCAGCACCCGATCGACCCGGTCGTAGATGTCGCGCGTGATGCGGACGTTCGTTCCCCTGGTATGCCAGCGGCCGACGGGGATGTTCTTCTCCACGTACATCCTGTCGTTGTTCGTGAACGGATAGTGGGCCAGCGTCGTACCGTCCGCGGCCAGCATGGTGATGCCATAGTGGAACTCGGCGCCCGGGCGGGTCGTGGTCAGGCTGAGCCCGACCATTCCCACGTTGCTCCAGGTGAGCGTGACATGAGATCCCCCCTGCAGCGAGCAGTCACCCACCTCCCACCGCCGGTTGAACCAGAAAGCGCGGCCGCCCACCCGCGGGTTCGGCGGATCGGTGACGGGCACCAGCCACGTCGCCGGCGGCCTCCCCGGGCCGCATCCGGCGACGAGCACCAGCATCAGGAGAATCACGCGATTCGTCACGCCCACCTCGTTTCCACGGTGGCCCGATACACGGGGGAAAGCGAGCTCTCGCTCCACCCGCCCCTGCCGTAACCTGGATGCGACGACTGGAAGGGCGCCAGTGCCAGAGCAGCCTGCCACCGGTCGCGCTCCCAACTCCTCCACGCGCACCGATGCCGCGGCCACAGCCTCGCGGCTGTTTGCGAGGCCTCCCATTGTTCAAGCTGCGGATTCATCCGCCTTCGGCCCGCCTTCTGCCCCCTCGGCCCGCCTTCTGCCCCTCGGCCCGCCTTCCGCCCCCGGAATCAGCGGGAACCCGGCGCCGCCGCCACCTCCCGCACGTTGTCGGCGCGCTCCACCTCGATGCGGCGCTCGAAGGCGTCCACGCTGATGAACGCCGGGCGGCCGCGCACCTCGAAGGTGACCTCGTTCACGCCGGTGCGGAGCCGTTGCTTCACGGCGTGCAGCGGCTGGTCGCCGGTGCTGATCGGGTGGCGGGCGTACACGGCCACGTCCAGCATCTCGTCCAGCGGAATCGCCTTCGCCGCTTCCATCCGCCCACCGGGGTGGATCGTCTTCCCCCCGCGGATCCGTGCGGTGACGCGCCAGCGCCCGTCCCCCAGCTGCCGCGCGGAGGCAGATTCCACCCGCAGCTCGTAGAAGGTCACCTCGCGGATCCACTCGTCCATGAGCGCGTGGTGTTGCGGCGCGGACTCGGCGCGCAGGGCGGCCATCAGGTCCAGCACGGTGGCGGGCCGGCTCGCCGGGCCGTGCTCCCGCAGCAGGCGCCGCAGCGCGCGGTCCACGGCGTCCTCGCCGATCAGGTCGCGCAGCGCGTCCATCACGATGGTGCCCTTCGCGTAGTACACGAAGTCCCAGTTCGTCACCCGCAGCAGCGACGGCTCCGGGAACGGCATGTTCATCCGCGACAACACGTAGTACTCCCGCTCGTGGCGCAGCAGGGGCGGCACGCTGCGGGCGCCCTGCGTGGCCTCCAGCACCAGCATGTCGGAGTACTTCGCCAGCGTCTCCACCAGCACCGCGCCCCCCTCCACCACGGCGGGATCGAGCTGGTGGCCCCACCACTGGTGCGACACCTCGTGCGCCACCCGCCGCGTCACCAGGTCGATCTCGTCGCCGCGCCGGAAGTCGGTGAGGAAGCCGCGGTCCTCCGGGTAGACGATCAGCCCCGTCCGCGCGTACGCGCCGAACCCCCAGTGCCCCGGGATCTCCGCGATGCGCAGGTGCCGGTGCGGGTACGGGCCGAAGCGGGCGGAGAAGATGTCCAGCGAGCGCGTGGCCGTCTCCAGCATCCGCCCCACGTTGTAGCCGTGCCCCGGGTGGTGGTACACCTCCACCGACACGCCGCGGTGGTTCACCCGGCGCACCTCGTAGCGCGCCGAGACGAAGGCGAAGTGCGGCGTGGTGGGCCGCGGCGTGCGGAAGTGGAAGTAGCGCCGCCCCCCCTGCCGCCACTCGCGCACCAGCTCCCCCGGGCCGATCGCCGTCTGCTCGGCCGAGGTGGAGACGGTGGCGTCCACCGTCAGCCACGCCTCGCGGCCGATGCGCCCTGCGACCGCCTCCTCCAGCTTCGCCGGGCCGCGCGGCGCCGGCAGTCCCCGCGCCCGCCGCGCCGCCGGATCGTCCAGCTCGTTCCCCTTCACGTAGCCCAGGCCGGGGAACGCGGCGGCCCGCGTGAGATAGCTGCCGTTGGCGACCACGGAGTAGTCGAACCCGCCCGCCTCCACCGTGCGCCGCTGCGAGGGGACGCGGAACCGGAGCTCCGTGGCCGCCCCCGGCGCCAGCGGCCGCGCCAGCGCGAACAGGTACATCCCGAACTGGTGATCGTGCCGCACCAGGCGCGCGCCGGCCAGCTCCATCCGCTCCGCGCGCAGCGGCCGCCGCAGCGAGACCAGCACCGTGTCGATGGGGCCCGCCGTGCGATTCTCCAGCCGGTAGCTGCCGTCCACGCGGTAGCGCCGCTCCGACGGGTACAGCTCCACCGCCGCCTTCACCGCGACCACCCTGGGCTCCGGCAGCGACTCGTAGCGGCGCCAGGCGCGCTCGTAGGCGACGCTCCACTCCCGGCCCTGCTCCGGCGTCACGTACGGCACCAGGACGTTGGTGTTGTAGAAGATGAAGCCGCCCGTCGCCAGGAAGAGCGCCAGGCAGGCGGCCGCGCCGGCCAGGCCACGGCGTCCCCAGCGGCGCGGCAGGGCGCGCAGCCTCCCCAGCAGCGTCTGCGCGCGGCCGCGCCGCCACGCGCCCAGCGTGATCAGCGCGAGCACGCCCGCCAGGCCGCCCCAGTACGCCATGTACCAGGCGAACACGCCCGGGGCCAGGTACCCGTTCATCTCCGTGAACGGCGGGCGCGGCGGGCTGGCGAAGCGCAGCAGCCCGTGCCGCAGCCCCAGCGCGTCCGGCGCGAGCATCGCCAGCCCCAGGATCATCCCCAGGAAGATGCCGAGGAAGCGGTTGGGGCTCAGCGTCTGCACCAGCAGGACGATCACCACGAAGAGCGCGAGCGGCGCCCCCACGAACCAGAACTGGGCGAGGTACGCCCCGGGCCGCAGCTGCGTGTAGCCGCTGGCGAGCTGGAACCCCGCCGCCAGCACCAGCGCCACCGCGATCAGCAGCCAGGAGAGGAGGATCAGCGCGCCGCCCTTGGCCAGGTAGAAGGTCGCGCTGGACGCGGGCGTCGCGTCCACGATCTCGTCGGTGCGCACGATGCGCTCGCGCCACACCACCTCGGCCGCGAAGAAGCCCAGCATGAGCGTGGCGATGAACGCCAGCGGCACCTCGAGCGAGGCCAGCATGGCGCCCGTGGTCGGGAAGAGGCGCGTCTGGTAGTCCGCGTACGACACCGTGCTGTCGGAGACGGTGATGGCCGCCCCCCACACCCAGAGCGCCAGCAGCGCCAGGAACGGCTTGCTCCCCGCCGTCGCGCGGAACTCCCGCCTGGTCGCCGCGCGCAGCGCCGCCCACCGCGCCGCCGCGGACTCCGGCGCCACCGGCATCGGGCGATAGGTGGCGATCGCGACGGAAGGCTCCTGCGCCTCGGCGGGCGCGGGGCGCGCGCCGGCGGCCAGGCGGAAGGAGAAGAGACGCCAGGTGATCGCCAGGATCGCGATGGACAGCGCCACGACCAGCAGGCGGTTGAGCAGGAACCAGCCATCCAGCGCCAGCATCTCCGTGTTGCGCTGCGCGGGGGTCCAGTACCAGGTCTGCTCGAAGAACGCCGAGATGCCGAAGGGGTCCAGCAGCGCCGCCCGCGCCATCGCCCCCGGCGGCAGCGGCCGCGCGCCGTAGAACAGCGGCGAGTCGATGAGCATGGCGACCACCATGTACAGCATGTACAGGCACACGCCCGCCACGTAGCTGGCCAGCACGCTGCGCGAGAGCACCGCCACCGCGAAGACCACGGCCGCGGAGAAGAGGAGGTTGGGGAGCGCCATCACCAGCAGCGCCCAGAGGTACGCCAGCGGGTTCGGCTCGCCCAGCTTGGTGGGATCCAGCCCGGCGAGCATCGGCGCCAGGAACAGGCCGACCACGGTGAAGGCGAAGGCCGCGACGGCGGCGCCCGTGGCCCCCGCGAAGCGCGCGGCCAGGTAGCGGAACTTGCCCACCGAGGTGGCGTAGACGATCTCCTTCATCCCGTGCTCGGCGTCGCGGCTCACCGCGTTCGCGCAGAAGACGGTGAGCACGAAGATGCCGAGCAGCGACAGCAGCCCCACGCTCTGCATCACCACGAAGGGCGAGTTGAGGTGGGTGCCCGGCGGGCCGTAGCGCAGGACCGGAAGGATCCAGCCGATGCCGAGGAAGAATACCACGCCCACCGCGAAGGCGATCTGGCGGGTGTGGTAGCGCCACTCGAAGCGGATCAGCTCACGCAGCATGGCTCGCCTCCCGCGCCGGGGCCGGCGTGCGCAGGATCGAGAAGTACACGTCCTCCAGGTTCGGCTCCACCGGCTCGAAGCCCTCCTCGGGGCGCTCGTCGTGCAGCACGTGCACCAGCGTCCTCCCCTCGTAGAGCTGGGTCGAGATCACGGCGTGGTCGGCCCGGTGGCGCGCGACGGCGCTCTTCTCCACCGTCTTGCGCCAGACGCGGCCCTCCAGCTCGGCGATCAGCGTGCGCGGGGCGCCCGCGCGCATGACCCGGCCCTCGGCCAGGATCGCCATGTTCGGACAGAGTTGGCGCACGTCCTCCACGATGTGCGTGGAGAGGATGACCACGATGCTCTCGCTCACCTCGCTGAGCAGGTTGTGGAAGCGGTTGCGCTCCTCCGGGTCCAGCCCGGCGGTCGGCTCGTCCACCACGATCAGCTTCGGGTCGCCCAGCAGCGCCTGCGCGATGCCGAAGCGCTGCCGCATCCCGCCGGAGAAGCCGCTCACCGCCTTCTTGCGATGGCCGTAGAGGTTGGTCTGCTGCAGCAGCGCGTCCACCTGCTCGCGCCGCGCCTTCCGGTCCGCCAGCCCCTTGAGCACCGCCAGGTGGTCCAGCAGGTCCAGCGCGGAGACGCCGGGGTAGACGCCGAAGTCCTGCGGGAGGTAGCCCAGGTGCCGCCGGTGCGCCTCGGGCTCGCGCACCACGTCCAGCCCGTCGAAGACGATCTCTCCGGTGTCGGGCTCCTGCAGCGTCGCCAGGGTGCGCATGAGCGTCGACTTCCCCGCCCCGTTGGGCCCCAGCAGGCCGAACAACCCCCGCCCGATGGTGAGGTCGACCCCCTTGAGGGCCTGGACGCCGTTCGGATACGTCTTCGAGAGATTGGTGATCTGCAGCATCGGGGTCGCTGGCGGGGGGCGGAAAGGATCCGGACGAACCGGCGGGGAAACAGATGGTTGTCGCCCCTACGGCGATCCGCGCCCGACAGTTTCGATGCGCCATTTTGCGCCGCGGCGCAACGAGCCCCGGCGGCCGACGACCTCCGCCCGGCACCGAACCACTTCAACTACCGTTCTGCATAGGTCAGTTCGGGGTCAAAGATCGTTGAATTCGTCTCGAATGATACTCGGCAACCCGGTATGACTCTCCGTGGGATGTTCAAGAGTTTGTCAGGATGACATTTTCGAGGGTTGCGAGAGACGCCCGGCCATTCTCCCGATCCGGTATTGCCGATGTCACCCCCTGCGACCCCTGCCGTGAGATGAAGCTCGAGTTCGGAAAGGCCGGCCACGGCTGGCTCCCGGCCACGCTCGAGGTGGACGACCGCGGCGCGCTGGCGTTCGACGTGTCATACCTGCCCTACGACTTCCTGGGCGAGCTGATCGCGGCGCTTTCCTGCGTCCTGAAGGGGCCGGGAGAGTACGTCGCCCGCATCTGCGAGGAGCCGGCCGAGCACGACTGGCGGTTCCGCTCCTCCGACCGCTCGGCCGTCGTCTTCCAGGTCGTCACCTACCGCGGTGGACGCGGCCACAAAGGCGAGGTCGTGGCCGAGGCGTGGGGGACGCCGCTCGACGTCGTGCTTCCGTTCTGGCGGGGGCTGCGGGAGCTGGCGAGCCGGGCGCGGGCGGAAGCCTTCCGCTCGCACTGGAGCGGGCCGTTCCCCCATGACGCGCTCGACCGGTTGACCGAGCACGTCGAGCAGGCCCGCGCGGCGCCGCAATAAAAGGCTCCGTCGAGTCCGCGCGTCGCTCGCCGCGCCATGGATCGGCGCGCCAACCGCGAGCGCCCCTCGGGCGATGGATGGCGCGACACGATCATGCGCCCCGCGAGGCGCTCGCCGAGGCGGTGTGCTACATTCCGCGAATCGCCGGTGCGCCAGCGCGGCCGATGGAGTCGCGCCGGATGGCGCAGATTGCCGGATGATCGATCGGGCCGGACCGGACCCGATGTTTCCCCCCTGACGATGAAGAAGTGAAGCTCTGGATCGATGCGGACGCGGCGCCGCGCGACGTGAAGGAGATCGCCTTCCGCGCGGCCAAACGGCTGGAGATGGAGACGGTGCTGGTGGCCAACCAGCGGCTCACCCCGCCCCCCGGCAACACCTACGTCAGCGCGGTGCGCGTGGAGGGCGGCCCCGACGTGGCCGACCGCTACATCGCCGACAACGCCGCCCCCGGCGACGTGGCCGTGACCGCCGACATCCCGCTGGCGGCGGCGCTGGTGGAGAAGCGCGTGGCGGTGATCGACCCGCGGGGCGAGGAGTACAGCGCGGAAAACGTGGGCGAGCGCCTGGCCGTGCGCGACTTCATGGACGGCCTGCGCGGCTCGGGGGTGGAGACGGGCGGGGCGCGGCCGTACGGCGACCGCGACAAGCAGGCCTTCGCCGCCGCGCTCGACCGGGTGCTCACGCGCGCGCGCCGCGGCCGGTGAGGCCGCGGCGCGCCCGCGGGCGCCGATGCGCCATTCGCCGGCCCCGCGCGCGCGGAACCGGCTGAGGCGACCGGCGGAAAAGCAAACGAGCCCTGGCCTGGAGAGGCCGGGGCTCGATGGCTACGCCGTCGTCGTGGGCGACTGGGTCGACTGCTCGGCGGTCGATCCCCGGGCCGCCTCGCCGTCACGCCAGCCCTTGTCGCGTGACTGGCGCGTGTAGTTGTCCTCCATCGGGGCGAGGAGCTTTTCCCAGAGCGTTCGCGCGCCCTTGCCGCTGCGGCCGCGTTCGAACGCTTCGTCGTATGCTTTCTTGTTGCCGGTCATTCCTGCCTCCAGGCAATGGGTCCCTCGGAACTGCCGCCCTCCAATGTAACACACTGTCCGCCGCAACACCCGTTCCGCGAAAATTTTCGTGGCGGCGGCGGACCCGATTACTGGTTCAGCACCACCACCGTCTCCACGATCTTCCCCTCGCGCAGCAGCACGTAGCCGCTCTGCTTGCCCATGCGCTTCCAGGTGTTGGACGGGTTCTGGAACGCCCACACCTCGTCCTCTTCCTTGGCGCTGCGCTTCAGCTTCTGCCATGCCATGCGGATGCGCAGCGCGGCCATGTCGGGGAGGTTGCGGTGGTACGAGGTGGGCGCGTTCTCGACCCGTTGGGTCAGCCAGTCCATCGAAACCTTGATCGTAGCCATGAGCATGCGAGGTAAGAAGTCGGCCACCCCGTGGAGCGGCCTGGAAGAGATGGCCCGGCGTCCGCCGGACGGCACAAGTGTAAGGTACAAAGATACATGCGCGGGCCCAGGAAAGCGACCCGTCTCCCGTCCGCCGTCGTCCTCGCCGCTTCGGCGATGCGGCGGCCTCATCGCGGTGCGAGGCCGATCGGGACGATGTGGCTGCGGACGCTGTCGGGCCGGAGCGTGCCGTTCGCCGCGTTTTTCAGCCTCCACCAGTAGACGATGACGTCGCGCGCGTCGGAGTCGTAGCCCGCGATCGAGTCGATCGCCACGGGCGTGCGGCCAGCCGGCGGCACGGACGGGCATTGTCCGGGCACGCGACACGCCGCCCAGTTCGCCCGCGCCGCGAAACGCCGCTCGAGGATCGTGTAGTAGACTGCCGCCGTGCCCCCGTTCGACAGGATCAGGACACGCCCGGGCGCGTCCACCTCGACCTGCAGACCGGGACCAGGGGCGGTGCGCGGGGCCTCGCCACGGTTGATGGTGCACGTGCCGCACACCGCGAGTGCCGCCAGAATCCAAATCAAACGATTCACCGGCATCGTCGAATCACCGCAGGGTTGGATGATCATCACTCCTCGCCCGCCAGCACGGCTTCGATCCGCTCGCCCTCGCGCACCTTGGCGCGGCCGCTGTTCATCGACCGGCGCTCCTCCACGTCGCCGCTCGCGTCGCCGCGGACGTGGAGGATGACGTGCGCGGCGCGGGTCTGCGCGGGGTTCCAGGTGGCGGTACGTCCGTCCTCGCTCAGGCGGACGGGGATCGAAACGGGCATGTGTGTATCATCCGGAAGAAGAACGGCAACCGCCGCGCGAGGAATCGGATCGAGAGTTCGTGGCGAGCATCCGTCGGGCGCGGTTGGACGTGTCTTGCGCGTCCCGGTATATTCCGCGCGTGCGCCGGGTGCGCGCAACCGCCTTGTAGAAACCGAGGGAAGAACGATGGCCGACGTCACGTGCGTGCGCTGTGGGCAGACCCGGGCCGGGCTCGCCTTCGCGCCTTTCAACAACGAGCTGGGCAAGAAGCTGCACGAGCAGGTGTGCCAGGAGTGCTGGGGCGTGTGGCTCCAGCGGCAGACGGCGCTGATCAACCACTACGGCCTGAACCTGCGCGAGCCCGAGGCCCGCAAGATGCTCGCGACGCAGACCGAGGAGTTCTTCTTCGGCAGCGGCGAGACCGAGAGCGTCGACACGTCCAAGCAGGGCACGGTGCAGTGGTGACGTCCTTCTAGAGACAAGGACAGCCGGCAAGAACGACCGCCGCCTTCCACACGGGAGGCGGCGGTCGCGTTTGTGGCGTCACCATCGACGACGGTGACCATGCATCATACAGCATCGGGAGATGGGCTGTACATCACACACCGATCTTGAAGATGTCATCCTGAGGGCGACCAGCCGGCGCCGCGTCCACACCAATGGCCGCAGCCCGAAGGATCCATGACCGCCGGAGCGCTACCGCCAAGGTGTTGCGTCGACGTGTTATAGATCCTTCGGCCTGCACACTTCGACGCGGACGCGGCCGCAGCGTGGTCGGCCTCAGGATGACACCGACTCCTATCGCTCATCCCCGAAAATCGTAACGGACGGGCTCACGCGACGCCGGCGGCAACGCGCGACGCCTGCTTGCGCTCGGCGGCGGCGAGGATGGCATCGGTGAGGGGCGCGGGGTCGTGGCGCACGGGGTCCACCGCAGGGAGGCCGGTCAGGTCCTCCAGCCGCCGCGCCTCGTCGCGCGCCTGGGCATCCGTCCAATCCCAGGTGTTCAGCGCGATCCCGATCACCGGCGCCGGCCGCAGCGGCGCGATCGCGCCCTCGCAGATCGCGATCATCTCGGGCACGGTGGGGAGGCGCATCCACTCGTAGTGGCGGGCGTGGCTCCACGGGCAGGCGCGCGACGGCTGGTGGCACAACACCATCGCGTCGGGCATCGACCCGTGCAGCAGCCCCAGCGTCACGCCCGAGTACCCGGGGTGCACCAGCGAGCCCTGCCCCTCCACCAGCACCACGTCGTTCCCCTGCGCCGCGCGCAGCACCAGCCGCTCCGCCGCCCCGCCCACGAAGTCGGCCACCACCGCGTCCACCGAGATCCCCCACCCCTCGATCAGGATCCCGGTCTGCCCGGTGGCGGCGAAGCCCACTCGCGCGCCGCGCGAGACGAGCGAATCGCGCACCTGCAGCGCCGCCGTCATCTTCCCGATGTTGCAGTCGGTGCCCACGGTGTGCACCACCAGCGCGTCCACCAGCCGCGCCTTCCCCGTGCTCACCGGCAGGTCTTCCGGCGGCTTGCGCAGGTCGTGGATGCGCACGCCGCGCGTCGTCGCGCGTTCCTGCAGCGCCGCGTCGTCCGACAGGTGGAAGTGCAGGCCGCTCACCACGTGCAGCCCGGCGTCGATCGCGGCGTTCAGCATCGGGCGCCAGCTCTCGGGGAGCTGCCCGCCCTGCGGCGCGATCCCCACCAGGAGCGCGGTGGCGCCGCGGTCCAGCCCCTCCTCCACCGTCCCCAGCACCGGGATCGCGCCGCCGAAGCCGAGCACGTCGTCCACCGTGCGCCCCGCCCCGCGCGAATCGACGACGGCGACGATGCGGTCGGGGAGGTAGCGCACGGCGCTGTTGGCGGTCTTGCTGGTCTGCGGGCCGAACATCCCCTCGGCCAGCACCAGGTAGCGATATCCGGAAAGCGCGCCCTCGTCGTCGTGCATCGGTCTCATCCGTCGTGGTCAGCGGGCCGTCGTGCGTACGGTTCTCCCCTCCCCCGAAAACGCTCGGGCGAGGGGAGATGGCGAAAGGAAAGCGGGCGTCAGCGCGGCGCGGCGCGGGCCTCTTCCAGGATGGCGGGGATGCTCACCATGGCCGGGTCCACCCGCAGCACGCCCTCGGGGAGGCGGATCTCGGTGGGGGCGTCGCGCACGAAGCGGCGGAAGCCCTTCCCCTCCAGCAGGCGGTGCACGTAGATGCGGCGCACGATCACGATGGTGGTGGCGAGCACGGGCACGGCCACCAGCAGGCCGATGAAGCCCAGCAGCTCGCCCATCACCAGCACGCTGGTGATCGAGAGCACCGGCGGGAGGTGCACCCGCCGCTCCATCACGATCGGGTGGATCACGTTCCCCTCGATCACGTGGATCACCATCCCCAGCAGCACCACCAGCAGCGCCTGCCCCAGCCCGCCGCTCCCCACCACCATCAGCGCCGGGAGGATGGTGGAGAGGAGCGAGCCGAAGAACGGCACCAGCACCGCCGCGCCGGTGAACACGCCGAACGCCAGCGAGAACGGCACGTTCAGCAGCTCCAGCCCGATCCAGGTGAGGAAGCCCAGCGTGACCATGGCGATCATCTGCCCGCCGATCCAGGCGCGCAGGCTGCGCTTGAGGTCGCCCAGGATGTCGCGCACCAGCTCGCGGTGCACCGGCGGCGCCAGCGCGATGATCCCCTCGCGGTACATCTCCGGGCGCGACGCCAGGTAGATCCCCATCACCAGGATCGCGCTGAGGTCGATGAAGCCGTGCATGAAGTTGAGCACCGCGGGGAGCACGCTCGACACGTTGCTGGCCAGCCCGGCGAGCTGCCGCTGCACCTCGTCGGGGTGGATCACCTGGCGCAGCACCGGGTAGCGCGTGACCAGGTCGGTCAGGCTGGCGGTCCAGGTGGTCATCTGCTGCGGGAGCACGGAGACCAGCTCCTGCGTCTGCTGCAGCACCGGCGGCACCACCAGCCAGCCGATGCCGCCCACCAGCAGGATGGTGATCACCATGGCGATGGCCTGCCGCAGCCCGCGCGCCATGTTGGTGCGCGCGTGCAGGAAGTCCGCGATGGCGCCCAGGTACAGCGAGAAGAGCGCGGCCACGAACACGATCAGCAGCACGTCGG
>Ga0190275_10000548_pt1 | contig 32177 bp, 22 predicted proteins | sample Popmic550T_FD_133745 | JGI IMG/M metagenome (GOLD analysis project Ga0190275, IMG submission 133745) | Populus adjacent soil microbial communities from riparian zone of Yellowstone River, Montana, USA - 550 T | ecosystem: Environmental > Terrestrial > Soil > Riparian zone > Trees stand | place...
CCAGCTCGCGCAGCTGATCGGCGCGCAGGTTGTTCTTGGCCTTCTGCAGCTCGCGCTCGGTGAGGCCCTCGCGCGCCACCTTCTCCAGCTCCACGTACAGGGCGGCCTCGGCCTTCTGCGGATTCGAGTCCGGCTTGAGCTCCAGGTAGAAGAGGATCGTCCCCGGATCAATCCGCCAGCCCCAGTCGAACATCACGGACACGGCGATCTGCTGCTCGTACACGAGCCCCTTCACCAGCCGGCTCCCCTCCCCCTTGTTCATCGCGTACTGGATGACGTCCAGCACCAGGGTCTCCTGCTCGGTGGCGCGCGGGCCGCGGAAGCCCAGCATCAGCGAGGGAGACTGCGCCGGGTGGCGGACCTGGGCACGGCGCTCGCCCTTCTGCTGCGGCTCGGCGTCGATCACGGGCAGCGGCTTGGGGCCCTTGGGGATGTCTCCGTAGTAGCGGCGGACCAGTGCCAGGGTCTTCTTCGGATCGATGTCGCCGGACAGGTACAGCACCGCGTTGTTGGGCGCGTAGTACGTGCGGAAGTACGCCTCGCAGTCCTGGCGGGAGATGTTCTCGATGTCCGCCATCCACCCGATCACCGGCCAGCGGTAGGGGTGGGCCTTGTACACGAGCGTGCCCAGCTCCTCGTCCAGGATGCCGGTGATCTCGTTGTCCACGCGGACGCGGCGCTCCTCCTTCACCACCTCGCGCTCGCTGGCCAGCGTCGCGTCCGAGATGCGCAGCGAGCGCATCCGATCCGACTCCAGATCCAGCACCGTCTCCAGCGCATCCGAGGAGAAGTCGTCGTAGTACACCGTCATGTCATTGGAGGTGTACGCGTTGGAGCGGCCGCCGTTGGACTCGAGCACCCGGTCGAACTGCTTGGGGCCGTACTTCTTCGCGCCGTTGAACATCATGTGCTCGAAGAGGTGGCTGATGCCGGTGATGCCGGGGCGCTCGTTGCGCGAGCCGACCTGGAAGAAGGTGTAGAGACTGACCACGGGCGTCAGCGGGTTGGGCAGCAGGCGGACGCGCAGGCCGTTGGACAGCGTGGCCTCGTGGACGTCGAGCAGGGACTGGAGCGCGGGATCCGGCTTGTGGGCAGCGGGACGCGGGGGGGCCTTGGGCATAGGCCCCTCCCTATATAAGGAGGGGCGAGGCCGCGCTACAGCTCCACGATGCCAGCGCGCAGGGCCAACACTACGGCCTCCACATGCGAGTTGACGCCCATCTTCCGATAGATGTGGGACAGATGGGTGCGCACCGTGCGCCGCTCCATCGTCATCACGTGTCCTACCTCGGCGTTGGACAGCCCCTTGGCCACGAAGCGCAGCACGTCGAACTCGGTGGGCGTCAGCCCCCAGGGGTTCTCCTGCTTCTGGGGCGGCTTCGCCTGGATGGACTGGAAGTAGTTCCAGAACTTCCGGGCGATGATGGGCTCGAGCACCGTGCCACCCTCCATCACCTCGCGGATGCCGGAGCGGATCTTCTCCGGCCCCACCCGCTTCACCAGGTAGCCCGAGGCGCCCGCCTGGATGGCCTCGTAGACCTTCTGCTCATCCTCGAACGAGGTGAGGATGAGGATCTCCACCTCCGGCGCCCGGCGCTTGACGCGCTGGGTGACCTGGATGCCGTTCAGCCCGGGCAGCTCCAGATCCAGCAGGACGAGCTGCGGCCGCACCCGGACGATGTCCTCCACGGCGTCCTCGCCATCCTGGGAGGTGCCCACCACCTCCAGCTCCTCGAACGTCCCCAGCACCTTCACCAGGTTCTTGAGCAGGTGGGGCTGATCCTCGACGACGTAGACGCGGGTCCGCTCCATGTTCAGCGCCTCGGGCTGGACTCGAACTTCTGATCGATGGTCCGGTGCTGCCCACGCTCGAAGCGCAGGGTGAAGTCCACTCGCTCCTTCGACCCCTGTGCCTCCAGCGTGAAGTTCCGGGTGCCGGCCTTCACAGGGTACTTCATCAGCGGCGTGCGCCGGCCAATGGGCGTGCCGTCGATGATGACCCGCGCCGGGACATTGGTCCGCAGCGTGATGAAGGCGGAGTGGGAGTCGGGCCGGGGCGCGTCGTCGGGGACACCCCGCTCCTCCGGAATGGTGGCCGGAGGCATCTTCGGCGGCTCGGGCGGCAGGGGCGCCCTCACCGGCATTCCATATTGGTCCACCCCCCCGCTGATGGGAGACTGACGAGGCTCCATGCCGGGCTTCTCGGGCAGCTTCTGAGGGGGAGGCCCCAAGAACTGCCACACCGCGAGGGCAAAGGCGAAGAGGCCCACGATGGCGATGGCCACCACCACCCCCAGGGCCTGTTGCCGGCGGCGCGCCATGGCCAGGAGGTTACGCTCCTCGGTGAAGAGGCGCCGCCCACCCTCCGCGGAGGGGAGGCTGTCGTGCGTCGGCGGCGGCATGGGAACTTCTGGCCGATCCCTGGGCACGTAGATGGAGGTGGGCTCCTCGGGAGGGGGCGCTCGCACCAGCGAGGGAGGAGGCCTCACGGGGGGAGCGGGAGGGAGCGCGGCACGGCTGCCCGTTCCTCCCTTGGAGGCCTGCGGCGGTGGCGCAGCCGGGGCCTCGCCCGCCAGGCGCGTCTTCTCCTCGGAGAAGTCCTCCACATACTTGAAGCGGGGGTTGCGGCCGACGTGGGTGCCCTCCCGGCCGTTGCCGGCGGCTCCGGGGACTGGAACGAGCGGCTTGCGAGCCTTGAGAGGCGCGGCGCCCGGTGGAGCCTCCCAGCCGTGCTCCAGCGGCCCCACCTTGCTGGGCTCCGTGTCCTCCTTCACGGCCACGGGCTCCTGCTGTCCGGCGCGGGTGGGCTCCAGCGGGGCATAGTGCTCCGGCCGGGGCGCCTCCACAGGAGTCGTGTCCAGCGAGGGCTCTTCCTTGGGCAGGCGGATGAGCGTCGACGCGAGCGCGGGCTCCGCCTGGGTCGGGCGGCCGTGGGTCGGGGTCAGCCCGTCCTCTGGCTCGGGAGGGCCGAGCTGGGTGGCCTCTTGCACGGACCAGGCCTCGGGGCCCTTGGGGGCCGTGAGCTGGGTGGCCTCCTTCGCGGACCAGTCCTGCGGCTTGAACTCCTCGAAGAGGGGGGATGCCTCCGTGGTCTCCGCAGAGGACTCCTCCTCGCTGAGCGAGCGGCTGAAGGAGGGGCGCGCCACGACGGAGAGCTCCAGGGGCTCGGCGCGCACGTGGGCGATCTCCGCCCCGGAGACAGCCGTGAGCGTGAAGGGCTCGGAGAACGGCACGGGCCCGAGCGTGGAGAGGTTCACCTCGTTGGGGACGAGCTCGCGCACGAAGCGGCGCAGATCCTCCTGGCCCGGCATGCCGCCGTGCGCGGCGAAGAAGTTGCGCAGCGCGCCGGCGAAGTCTCCGGCCGAGCGGAAGCGCCGGTTGGGCAGCGGATCCAACGCGCGCAGGATGAGCGGATCCAGGCGCGAGTTGATGCGGCGATCCAGGCGGCTGGGGGGCGGCAGGCCCCCGCTGCGGGTGCTGAGGTTGCCGGTGGAGACGACGGCCTCGCGCAGGGTGAGCAGCTCGTACGCGATGGCCCCCAGGGAGTAGACGTCGGAGACCCCGCCGGGCTCATCCCCGCGGCCCACCTCGGGAGCGCGGTAGGCGCTGCGCCCGCGGGTGGCGAAGCCGCGCTTGAGCTCCGGGACGGCCATCAGAGCCTTGAGCGCGCCGAAGTCGCAGATGCCGGGTGCGCCCTCGCGCGACAGCAGCAGGTTGCCCGGGGTGATGGCGCCGTGGATGACGCCCGCGTCGTGCGCCTTCTGCACCATCTCCAGCAGCTGGATGATGAGGTAGAGCGCCAGGGCGGACGGGAGGATGACCTCCTTGGTGTGGACGCGCTGGAGCGCGGTGCCAAGCGTGTAGCCCTCCACGTGCTCACGGACGACGGCGAGCCGCTGCTTCACGAAGCCGATGTCCACGTAGTGGACGATGCCCGCGTGGTGCAGCGGGTTGAGCACGCGCGAGGTCTCCGCCAGCGCCCGCGCGTAGGCCGGATCCGACGTCTTCGGGTGGAACAGCTTCACCACCACTTCGCCGCTGGAGTCCTGCGTGGCTTTGTACAGCTCGGCCAGGTCTCCCGTCTCGATGCGACCGGTGAGCCGATAGGAGGCCGTCATCCCTTGCCCGCCCTGCGCCTGACGACGGCGGCGAAGTGGAAGCCGCACCACACACACGTCTCACCCCGCCGGCCGCGGGGCAGCTCCAGCGTGCACCCTGGGCAGCGAGGCAGCGGCCGGACCTGCCGTGCGGGCGTGCTGGCCTTGGCGCGGACCTGGCCCGTTGACGCGGCGCGGCGCACGTGCACCTCGAGCCGCCGCACCCGGTCCTCCAGGGCTTCGATTCGAGCGGACAGCCGCGCGTGGATCTCGGCGTCCGAGGGCTGGCGTCTGGCAGGCGACCGCATCGCACCCCGGAGCGTGCCACGCTCCCTTGGATGCCCGCAAGGAGGAGCGCGTGTTATGACTTGGGGGCTCTTGGCTCCGACTGTCCCTCCCAACGCGCCTATCCCTGGGGGTCCCTCACCGGATCCCCTGCACGGAAGTTTCCGCTCCTCGCTGAACCGCGCCCACGCTGAAGACGCGGCACGGCGCGCCCAGGGGCTGCTGACGAACGAGGCGCTTGTTCGCCTGCTCGCCGCCCCGCGCGAACGCCCGGACACGCCGCGAGCGAGGGACGTGTTCGTCAACCGCAACCTGCGCATGGCGTCCGTCGAGCTGATCGGCTTCGACATGGACTACACGCTGGCCATCTACCACATGCGCCGGCTGGAGCAGCTGTCGTTCGACATGACGCTGGCGAAGCTGGTGGGCGAGTACGGCTACAACCCGGTCATCGGCCACCTGCTCTACGATCACCACTTCGTGATGCGCGGGCTGGCGGTGGATCGCGTGCACGGCAACATCCTGAAGATGGATCGGTTCGGGCACGTGGGGCGCGGGTGGCACGGGCTGCGGCCGCTGAAGCCGGAGGTGCGGCGGGAGCTGTACCGCAACAAGCTGGTCCGTCCGAAGGATCCGCGGTTCGCGTGGAACGACACGCTCTTCGCGCTGCCGGAGACGTGCCTGTACGCGGGCATCATCGAGCTGCTGGAGTCCCTGGGCGAGCGGGTGGACTACGGCAAGCTCTACGACAACATCCGCGAGGCGATCGACACGGTGCACCGGGACAACTCGCTCAAGCGCGAGGTGCGCAAGGATCTCTCGCGGTACATCTTCCAGGATCCGGAGCTGGGGCCGGCGCTGCACAAGCTGCGCTCGGGAGGAAAGCGGCTGTTCCTGCTGACGAACTCGGCGTGGGACTACACGGACGCGGTGATGCGGTACCTGCTGGACGGGCAGCAGCCGGAGTACCCGAGCTGGCGCAACTACTTCGACTACGTGGTGACGGCGGCGGGCAAGCCGGGGTTCTTCTCGGATCAGCGCCCGTTCCTGGAGCTGGACGCCACCGCCGAGGAGGGTCGCGTGGTGGGCCAGGCGAAGAGCCTGGAGCGCGGCAAGGTGTACTCGGGCGGCAACCTGCCGCAGTTCGAGGAGTTCACCGGCCACAGGGGCGAGAACATCCTCTACGTGGGCGATCACATCTACGGGGACATCCTCAAGTCGAAGAAGTCCTCGCTGTGGCGCACGTGCATGGTGGTGCAGGAGCTGGAGGACGAGATCGCGTACACGGACTCGCGGCGGGAGGAGATCTCGCGGCTGTCCGAGGTGGAGGTGACGCGGGCTCGGCTGGATGACGAGGTGAACGCGACCAAGGCGGCGCTGAACGCGGTGGAGCGGCGGCTGGAGCGGGACACGCTGGGCCCTGCGGAGCGAGCGCACGAGGAGGAGGAGCGCAAGCGGCTCAAGGGGGAGCTGGATCTGGTGCGCCGGGCGCTGAAGGAGGCGATGGGGATCGCTGACACGCTGGAGCACGACGTGGAGGAAGGCTTCAACCCGTACTGGGGGCTGCTGTTCAAGGAGGGCAACGAGAACAGCCGCTTCGGGTACCAGGTGGAGCAGTACGCGTGCCTGTACACGAGCCGCGTGTCGAACTTCCTCCACTACTCGCCGATGCAGTACTACCACTCGCCGCGGGACCAGATGCCGCACGAGCAGGCCGGCGCCCTCTCCGGAAAGCTGTCGCCGCTGGGCAGCGAGGGCCCTCCGAGGGGCTCGAGCAAGGAGTGAAGTCGCTCGAGCGGCTCGGAAGGCTGCGGCTCGGCTCCGCTCAGATCGCCAGCATGTAGTGGACGAGCGCTTCCTTCTCGCGCGGCTCCAGCTTGAGGCCCAGGACGAGGTTGAAGAACTCCACCGTGTCCTCGAGCGTCAGCAGGCGCCCGTCATGCAGGTACGGCGGCGAGTCCTTGATGCCGCGCAGCGTGAACGTCTTGATGGGCCCCTCCGCATGGATGAGCTGGTCGTTGATCATCTGCGGCTTGTAGAAGCGCTCGACCTTCAGATCGTGCATGAGGTGGTCGAGGAAGAACGGCGTCGGGTGACAGCTGGCGCACTGCCCCTTCCCGAGGAAGACCTGCTCGCCCAGCTTCTCCAGCTCCGTGGCCTTCGCCGGATCGAGGCGGCCCGTGGGCAGCAGCTTGGGCGTCGGCGGGAAGTCGAACATGTTCTGCATCTGCGCCATGTTCGCCACCTGGGTGGGACGATCGGGCTCGTTCACACCCTTCTTGGCGGCATCCGCGATGTCCCCGTTGAAGTAGGCCGTGCGCTGCTCGAACTCGGTGAAGTCCTCCACCGAGCGCAGGGAGCGCTTCGAGCCGTGGATCTGCTGGTTGAACAGCCCCCGGAGGCTGACGGTGTCGATCCGGAAGCGTGCGGCCTGAGGCCGGTTGTCCGGGTTCAGGTGGAAGGCCGCGTTGGTGTGACCGTTGGTGTGGCAATCGAGGCAGGCGACGCCCAGGCTGCCCTCAGTCACCTTCCGGGAGTCGGTGGCGTTGAACTCTGCCTGGGGGAACGGCGTGAGGAGCTGGCGCAGGCCATCCATCTGCACGGGCGTGAGCTTGCCATTCATGAGCTCGAAGAAGTTGCGGATCGTGAGCACCTTGCCCTGGGAGACGTCCCCGAGATCGGGCCGCTGCGAGAGGAAGATCGGCGGTGGGAACTCGGGCAGGAAGTGCTCCGGGAGATCGAAGTCCACGTCGAAGCGCTCGAGTGAGCGTCCCTCCTGCTTCCGGATCTCGTCGATCTCGAAGCGCGGGAACACCTGCCCACCCGCCGCGTGCTTCACGTGGGGCAACGGCAGGAAGCCCTGGGGGAACAGCCCCTTCTCCCGGATCTCATCCGGGCTCATGGCGGCCAGCCGCTCCCAGGTCATCCCGCTCGGCAGCTTGACGCGGACGCCCTGCTGCAGCGCCCTGCGTCCCCCCGACATCTTCACCTGGGAGGGACGGTTGCCAAGATCGTACCGGGACTCGAGCAGCGACTGCTGGCGGCGCATGACGCCGGCCTTCTCCCGCATGTCCCGATCCATGACGGCCTTGAAGCTCTCCTCGGCCACGATCGGGATCGTGTACGTCTGATCTCCCGTGCCCTTGGGTGTGGGCGTCTTGAGCCCGCCGGGCTTGGGATCCTTGGTCGCCTGTGCGTAGGTGACACTGCCCACAGCCAGCAGGGCGGCCGCCGTGGCGGCGATGCCGAGTCGATACCGCTGATGCATAAGGTGCGCTCCTCCCTGTGAGAGGCGCAGACCCTATGCACGGCGCGCGAGGAGTCCCGGGGCTTCCGCACATCCCTGGGCCCACGTGTCGCCACAGCGACACACCCAGGAGACAGCGCGTTCTCCAGACGACGCCACCCTCGGGGATCCCGAAAAACCGGGCAGGCGCAATTCACTTCGAGGAATCGGTCGGCGGGTTCACGCCCGAGCGGAGGAGATGCAACATGGGGTACGGACGCGGCATTCACGAGCGTACAGACGGTGCGGATTCTCGGCGGAAGCGGATCTTTGCAGCACTGGTAGCGCTGGCGCTGGCAGGCGCGTGCGACACGACGGGCTCGGAGGATGCGGAGCGCGCCCGGAACACACGGAACCTCGACGACGTGTGCGAAGTCCGGCCTCCCTACACGCCTCACTTCCAGCCGGAGCTGCAGTGGGCATGGACGGGCAGCTCCATCCTCCCCGAGTTCAACCAGGTGATGATGACGCCCGCGGTCGCGGACGTGAACCAGGACGGCACCCCGGACATCATCTTCAGCTCCTTCCGCGACATCCCCAATGACGACTTCGACTGGCGCGAGGGAGTGCTGCGCGCCATCAGCGGCAGCGATGGGCACGACCTGTGGGCCGTCACGGATCCGGCCCACCGCATCAAGGGCGCCGCCAGCATCGCCGTGGGCAACATCGACGGCGATCCGATGGTGGAGATCTGCGGCATCCCGATGAATGGCCGCGGCATCATCTGCTACGAGAACGACGGCACCTTCAAGTTCCGCTCGGCCGAGGACGCCTTCGACTACAACGAGTGGGGGGGCCCCTCGCTGGCGGATCTGGACGGTGACGGCACCGTGGAGATCCTCGACGGCAACCGCGTCTACAGCAACACGGGCGCGCTGAAGTGGGTGGGCTCGGATGGCATGGGCGGTGCGCAGCACACCGGCCCGGTGTCCTTCTCGGCGGACATTGACGGGGACGGGAAGCAGGAGGTCGTCAACGGCCGCTCCGTGTACCGGTTCGATGGCAGCCTGAAGTGCGCCAACACGAACGTTCCCCAGGGTCTGTCCGCGGTGGGCAACTTCGACGGCGACATCAAGGGTGAGATCGTCGTGTCGGGCCACGGCAAGGTGAGCCTGCTGGATGACGACTGCTCGCTGAAGTGGAGCGTGAACATCCCCGGCGGCTGCGTGAACGGCTGCGGCGGTGGGCCCACCTTGGCGGACGTGGACAATGACGGCCTGCCGGAGATCGGCGTGGCGGGCGAGAACGCCTTCACCGTCTTCGAGACGGACGGCAGCGTGAAGTGGACGAGCGCCATCCAGGACTGGAGCTCAGGCAAGGCCGGCGCCACCGCCTTTGACTTCGACCATGATGGCCGCATCGAGCTCGTCCTCGCGGACGAGGTGTCGCTGCGCATCTACAACGGCGCCACGGGAGCGGTGCGCTGGCAGACGCGCCACAGCTCGGGCACGACGCACGAGAACCCGGTCATCGCGGACGTGGATGGCGACTTCGCCGCGGATCTGGTGGTGGCAACCAACGATCTGGCGTATCCGCCGTACCACGGCATCCGCGTGTACCACGACTCGCAGGAGGGCTGGGCGCACACGCGGAAGATCTGGAACCAGCACGCCTACGCCGTCACCAACGTCAACAATGACGGCAGCATCCCAGCCCACCCGGCGAGCCACTGGCAGCAGCCGAACCTCAACACCTTCCGCTCCAACGTGGCGGGCTACCTGGGCGACGTCTCCTACGCGGCTTCCGATCTGGTCGTCGTTGCCTCCTCCGTGTCCCTCGCATGTGGTGAGGAAGGCACCCTCCTGCTCAGCGCGCGTGTCAGCAACCAAGGCTCCTCCGCGGTCGCCGCGGGGCTCAAGGTCGCCTTCTACCGTGGCAACCCGGCCTCGGGGGGCACGCTGATCGGGGTGGCCACCCTCGTGGACGCCATCGCCCCGGGCGCGAGCGTCCTGGCCTCCGTGACTTCTGGAGCGCTTTCGGGCGGGAGTGTCGAGCTCTTCGTCGTGGCGGATGACGACGGCACGGGCACGGACCGGGAGACTGAGTGCGACGAGGCCAACAACAGCGTCTCCACCACGGTGGAGCTCACCTGCGAGCCCCCGCCGCCGGCCAACCAGCCACCCGTAGCCCTCTGCAAGGACGTGACTGTCAGCGCGGATGCCCAGTGCGGGGCCAGCGCCAGCGTGGACAACGGCAGCCACGATCCGGACAGCCAGCCCGGGCCGTTCTCCATCTCCGAGTCGCCCCCGGGCACGTTCAGCCTGGGCAGCCACACCGTGACGTTGACGGCCAACGATGGGGCCGCCACCGCGCAGTGCGTGGGCCACGTCACCGTGGTGGACACCTCGAAGCCCGCGGTGAGCTGCCCGGCTTCGCGGACGATCGAGAGCTGCGCTCCGAATGGTGCCCAGGTGTCCTTCCAGACGCCGGCGACGGACAACTGCGGCCCCGCGCAGGTCTCCTGCTCGCACGCCTCCGGCTCCACCTTCCCAGTGGGTCAGACGGCCGTCACCTGCTCCGCTTCGGATGGCTCCGGTAACAGCGAGTCCTGCGGCTTCAACGTGACGGTCCAGGGCGATAGCACGCCGCCCGCCATCACCTGCCCCATCTCGGTGGACGCATCGATCAGCCTCGGAGAGATCTCCATCATCGTCCAGTTCGCCGTGTCGGCCACCGATAGCTGCGGCCCGGCGCAGGTCACCTGCAGCCATCCTCCCGGCTCGCTCTTCATCCCGGGCCTGACGCCCGTCACCTGCACCGCCACGGATCCTTCGGGCAACACGGCCTCGTGCAACTTCGGTGTCCGGGTGAGCCTCGACCTCTCCCTGCCGTAGCAGGCGGGGGCTCGAGGGCCCTTGCACCGGCTGCGCGAGCCGGGTGATACCGGGGCTGCTGTCTGCGTCCCCGAGAGCCCGAATGTCACGCCTCCTGGCCTTCTTCCTGTGTGCCCTGCTCCTCCCGGCTGCCTCCGTTCGCGCGGAGAGCACCGGGACCAGGCGGATCGTCGCCGTCCTCTACTTCGACAACAACACCGGGGATGCCTCGCTCGATGTCCTGCAGAAGGGCTTCGCGGACATGATGGTCACGGACCTGTCCTCCGTGGAGCAGCTCCAGCTCGTGGAGCGAGAGAAGCTCCAGCAGATCATCGACGAGCAGAAGCTCCAGCGGACGAAGTACTTCGACAAGAAGACGGCGGTAAAGCTCGGCAAGCTCGTCGGCGCGCAGTACGCGGTGTCGGGCTCGTTCCAGTCCATGGAGCCGGAGCTGCGCATCGACATCAAGATGTTCGAGCTCCTCACGGGCAACGTCCTCGTCACCGGCCAGGTCGTCGGCCTGAAGAACAAGCTCTTCGAGCTTCAGCAGCAGCTCGTGTCCCGGTTTGTCACCGGCCTCGAGCTGAAGCTCCCCCACGCGCCCCGGCTCAGGAGCCGGGCCCCGGACGTGGACACCCTGCTGAGCTACTCCAAGGGCATCGATCTGGTGGATCAGGGCAAGCTCGAGGAGGCTCGCAAGCAGCTCGCTGCCGTCGTCAGCAAGGCGCCCACGTTCCTGCTCGCACGGGAGCGCCATGAGCAGATCCTCGCCCGGCTCAAGGCCGCGGAGGCAAAACGCAAAGAGACGCTCACGGGCACGAGCGACTCGCTCGGGCAGCGTGCCGAGCAGTTCCTCCAGTCCACGCAGCAGGCCGGGCTCGATGAGGATGGGTCCGCCAGGCGCCTCGGCTACCGGCTCGTCCGGATGCGGTACCTGCTCCGCATGCTCCGGCCCCACCTGGCCAAGAGCTACCCGTACGTCATCCTGCCCGGCCACGAGAGCCAGGGCCTCGCCCTGCTGCAGCTCTGGCGCGAGCAGGCGCGGGCCTATGTCCAGGAGAGCCGAGAGCACTTCCGCCGGTTCCAGGTGCTCCTGGAGGGCTTCCCCCGCCTCCCGAGCTCGACCCTGAAGCTCCTCCCCGAGGACGAGGAGCTCCTGCGTGTGGCGAAGTATGGCTCACTGTCGTTCGACGATGAGGCGACGCTCTCCGTGGCGGAGTTCATCCTCCTGGGCCGGACCCGGGGCGACGCCGAGTCTTTGGAGATGGGGCCCACGCTCGCGGATCTGGATCCCACCGCCATGGCGGAAGGCCTCCAGCTGATGGAGCAGGCCCTCAAGGAGGCCGAGGCCACCTCGCCCAGGGAGCAGGAGTTCCGCGTGCGGCGGGTGCTGGAGCTCCATGGAGATGCGCTCCAGCTCCGAGGCCACGTGGAGGAGGCCATCGCGAAGTGGCAGATGATCCTCGATCGCTTCCCCACCTCGAGGGCCTTCCCGCAGATCAGCGACAAGATCAAGACTGCGCTGGGGGTGGGTCCCAACCAGCGCGACAACGCGGGGAAGCAGTACAACGTGGCCCTGGCCTCCTGCGAGTTCAAGGGCATCCGCGAGGGCTTCGATCACGAGACGAACCGGCGCATGAGGACCCAGGGCTACAAGGCGGCGCGCGAGATGTACCTCGAGCTGGAGGCGAAGTGCGGCCAGGAGAAGGAGGCCAGGTGGTACCTCCGGACCCTGCTCGTCAGCGCCAGCATGGACGCCGCGCGCTCGGGGGACTGCGACACCTTCCACGCGCTCTCCCCTCGCTTCCTGGAGCTGAAGGGCAGCCAGAGCGATCTCGACGGGTATCTGAAGAACCATATCCCCCACTGCCGCCGAGAGCCGGAAGCGGGGGCCGTGAGCCCGTCAGCGCCTGCGCCAGCTCAGTAGCCGTGCCGCAGCCACCGTGCCGAAGACGAGCACCGTGAAGGCCGCGGTGTAGCCGAGGAAGACGAACCAGCCCGTCGTCGCCCCTGGGATGCCCACCGAGGGGCTGAGCTCCTGGAACTGGGCCCCAGAGAAGAAGCCGCACGCCAGGCTCACGGGCAGGAAGACGAACACCAGCAGCCCCACCATCCGATCGAACTGGTCCCGCTTGTACTGGTCCAGCTCCGAGGCCTGATCCTTCATCGCCGCCACCGTCTCCTGCAGCCCGTGGATCGAGTGCCACGCGAGGTAGCGCGCGTTGAGATCCGGATCCTCACCCACGCGCGAGTGCCACAGCGAGTTGGTGAACATCATCACATCCGAGCGGACGCTGCGCGCCGGCCGCAGGCTCTGCCAGCGCGAGGTGCGGTAGCGCTGCTCCACCTCGGCCATGCGCCGGCTGATCTCGAAGGCCGAGTAGCGCTGGCCGGTAGCGAGCAGGAAGAGGAGGAAGTCCTGATCGCACCGGAGCGGCGCGCCCTCCTCCGCATCGAGCAGCAGCTCCAGCCGGGCGCCCCCCGTGGGGGTGAGCCAGTGCTCCGTCTCCCCCGCCGCGTCCCTCAGCACCCGGCGGCTCTCCGATGCGGCCTCCGAGGGCAGCCGCTCCAGCGTGGGCACCGTCCCCGAGGCCAGCGCGTGAAAGAGCCCCTGCATGGCGCGCGAGTCGTCCAGCATGGAGGAGCGGCTGCGGGAGATCCGGTAGGCGCCGTAGACGAGCCACCGCTCCGATCCGAGCGGCTCGAGCCAGGGACTCAGCTCCTTCATGGGCGCCAGCTCTAAGAGCGTCCGCCCCTCCGCGAGCGCCGCCTGCTCCTGGGCGAGCGCGTACAGAGAGATCTCCTCCGTCCGGGGCCGCTCGATCCAGACCACCACGAGGCGGTTCGGGTAGACGGAGACGTGGACGGTCTGCCCCTCGGCCGACAGCTCATGGTGCGCCACGTCCGCCTCCTGGGAGTCCCCCAGGAAGGACTGGATCACCGCGGGGTGGAAGGTGCCCGCCTGATCCGAGAGGTTGCGGCGGCGGAACCCTCGCGACAGGAGCTCCCGCTCCGGCTGCTCCCCCTTCCACAGGAAGGGCCGGGCGTAGACAGTGTGGGCCCGGAGGACGGGGACGTTGCGGCCGACGTTGAAGCGGCTCCAGAGCGCCTCCCACAGCTCCCGGCGCGTCAGGCGGGTGCCGGCGTACGGCGGCGCGACCAGGGTGGCACGGCCTCCGGCGCTGGTGTAGCCGTCCGTGTACCAGGGATCGGAGTAGTCATTGGGCTGGTGCTCGAAGCGCCGAGTCCCTCGGGCCCGAGGGGAGCCGTCCGGCAGCCGATCCCCCTCCAGCGTGTCCAGCTGCTGCGCCAGCCCCACCAGGGTGCCGGCCCGCTCCGGCGCGAGCGTGAAGGTGTGCCGGTAATAGGCCGTCTCCAGCTGGGGAGCGTGGATGGCCATGAAGTCGAAGCCCTGGCCGTAGTGGGTGTGCTCGGTGTCGGACCGGGCCAGGAGCTTCAGCACGGAGACGTCCTGGAACGAAGAGAGGAAGAGCGCGTCCACCCGCCTCACGGGAGCGTCCTTCGCCTCGGCGAGCGGGATGTCGAGCTGCACCCGCTGGGCCCGAGACAGCTCGGCGCGGTACAGCAGCGCGTCCGCCTTCAGCCGCCGGGAGACCGGCGAGGGGATGAGGGCGTCCGGGAGCCTCGTCAGCTCCGAGGGAGAGCGCACCGCCTCCAGCACGGCGGCCAGCAGCTCGAGCACCTCACGGGCAGGCCGGCCCTTCCGCGAGGGCCAGAGGCGCAGAGCCCCGTAGAACACCGGCCCGAGGGCCCGCTCGTACTCTCCCGCCAGCTCGGTCTGCCCCTGCTCCCAGGCGTCCACGTACTCGCTGAGCGCCTCGGCTCCCTCGGGGAACTGGGCATGGAAGAGCCGGTACATGGCCAGCAGGGCCGCCACGATCCCATCCAGGGTGGCCTCGTGGATGCGCAGCACGAGCGGTCCGGTCACCCCCTCGGTCTCCTGCCGCTTCAGCTCCAGGGCGAAGGCGTCCAGCTCCGCTCGGGCCATCAGCACCACGCTGGTGGAGGAGCGCGCCGCGCGCCGGGCCCACTGCGGCAGCTTCCAGGACAGCATGCGTGGGTGGGCAGGCATGGCCTCGCCTCGGGCCCCCACGGTGAGGAACAGCTCTCGTGGACCGGGCTCGACTCCCGGTGCGGGCTTCTCGGTGCTCCACTCGACCTGGCCTTCTCGGGACAGGAACTCGATCGCTTGTCGCAACCTGGAATCCATCGGGTTGCAGCATACAGGCGCACCCGTGCCAGAATCGCTCTTCGTGCGTGCCCTGCTCTCTCTTCCCCTGCGCCTCCTCTGTCTCTTCCTGGGGCTGCTCGCCCTGCCCGCCCTTGCCGCGGCCAAGCCCACGGTGGCGGTGCTGTATTTCGGGTATGGCGGCAAGACCCCCGAGCTGGAGGTGCTCAAAAAGGGCCTGGCGCAGATGCTGATCACGGATCTGTCGGGCTTCGGGACCGTGACGCTCGTGGAGCGGGATCGGCTCCAGGAGATCATCGAAGAGCTGGACCTGGGCAAGTCCCAGAAGTTCGACGCGGCCACCGTCGTGAAGATCGGCAAGCTGGTGGGCGCCCAGTACCTGGTGGTGGGCGACTACTTCGACCTGCTGAGCTCCCTGCGCATCGACGCCAGGGTCATCGACATGAAGACGGGCCAGATCGTCCGCTCCCTGGGAACGCGAGGCAGTGCGGACGAGTTCTTCACGCTCGAGCAGAAGCTGGCGCAAGACCTCAACAAGGTGCTCGAGGAGCTCGTCGCCACGCTCCCTGAGCCATCCGATCAACCCGCCCCCAAGCCCGCCGGCAGCTTCGGCGCGCCCCAGCCGGCCTTGGCGCTGAAGCTCACCGCGAGGACAGCGCTGCGCTACTCCCGGGCGCTCGACGCGAAGGACCGCAAGGACGTGGAGACGGCGAAGAAGGAGCTGAAGGCGGTGCTCGAGGAGCAACCGGACTTCACGCTCGCCTCCATGGATCTGGCCCGCTTGATGAAGTGAGGCCTCATGGCCTGCAGAGGATGGCGGCCTGGGAGGCACCCCGCTCGCGGGCGCGGCACCACGCGGCCTTCGCGCGCTCTCGATCGGCCGTGGCCTCTTCCTTCTTGCCGGACGCCTGGGCCGCCGCAGCCCTGGCCGCGTAGGCGTGCCCCAGGAAGAGGGAGGGCTCCGCGACGTCCGGAGCCAGCTCCGCCGCGCGCTCCAGCAGGGGCACGGCCTCGCCGACGCGCTGCTGTTGCAGGTGGATGAGGCCCAGGTTGAAGCGCGGCTTCCAGAACCGTGCGTCCAGCTCCGCGGCGCGCTGGTAGTGCGCCCTGCTCTCCTTCAGATCCTGGGCGAGCGCCGCCATCCTCCCGGCCAGGTTCTCCGCCGCCGCGAAGCCCTGGCACTTTAGCGCCGCGCTCATGGCCGCCGCATCCGGGTGGCCCGCCGCGAGGCTCGCCTTGGCCACGTAGAAAGCCCCCTCCGGGCGCCAGCGCTGACTCCAGGCCCGGAGCGCCTCGAGGGCCATGGTGGCCTCCTGGGCCCGTGACGCCTCGGGAACCCGGTCCGAGACCCTGGGAGCCACCTCGAGCAGCGCCGCGAGCGCCGGAGACTCCTGCTCCTGACAGGCCACCGGCGGCGGGGGCTCTCCGTTCTCCGCATAGAGCGCGTCCAGCTTGCCGCGGAGCTGGGAGGTCTGATCAGAGGCCCGGAGCGCGAGGACCCCCAGGCCGATGACGACGGCCATGAGAAGCCCCCCTCCCACGAGGGCCATGCGCTTGCTGTGCGAGGGAGCGGCCTTTGGCGGTGGTGCACCGGGAACCAGCTTCTCGGAGGACGCAGCGGGCGCCGGAGTCTCAGGCGCTCGGGCGTAGCTCTCCTTGTACCAGCTGAGGATCGCGACGAGCGAGTTGAGGCTCGTCACCGCCTCCTCGAGCCCGACCTTGACGCCGGCCTCGTGGAGCCCGCCCGAGTGATCGTGCGAGCTGAGGTTGCCCCAGGCCTGCACCGTGCCCATGTGGGCCAGGATGTTGGTGGGGATCAGCCCGGCGTAGCCCTGCTGCCGGAACTTGCTAAGGAGCTCGTCGAGCATCGCCTTGCCGGGCGTCTGCTTCATCTCGACGCTGACCAGGGAGCGCAGGAGCATCTCGACCACCAGCCGCGCGTTCTGCAGCACCCCCTTGTAGTCCTGGTGCCTGGCCCGGGCGGTGAGCGCCGTCAGATCATCCCGGGCCCTCCCGAAGTATGGCGTGAGCTGCTCGAGGCGCTTGAGCAGTGGCTCCAGCTCGGTCATCACTCCCCCTCTCTCTCGCAACGTACCATCGTTGACGCGCTGCGCAGAGGGCGAACACGGCGGCGGAGCGAGCCCGAGAGCCCGAGGGCGCTACAGGTTCGGCAAGAGTGCGCCGTCGGGGAGGCCTCGAATCGGTTCAGCAGAGCTTTACCGTGAAGCGTGGGAGCGCGGGACGGCCGGCGCGGGAGGAACCATCCGCTGACGGGAGCCCCGCACCGACTCGGGCACTCGCCTACCGCGAGCCTGGCTTGGGCGGAGCGTTAGGCTTGCGATCGTCCGTCGTGCCAGGCGTGGCCATGGGGCCCTCAGGGGGCGGCCCGGGATCCTTTGCAGACGGGTCGCGCTTGTCCTCCTGCGCCGCCGCGGCCTGCGCGGCCTGGTACTTCGCGTTGATCTCCGCGAACTTTCCCTGGCGCTCCAGCGCCCACAGATCCTCGTCCGTCACATACGGCCGGTTGAGGATCTTCCGTGCGGCGACGATCTTCGCCTTGAGCAGCGGATCCGCGACGGGGTTGCTGTTCTCCTTGGTGGGCTTGGGCGGCGGGCGCATCACGGAGAAGGCGCCACGCGCCGGCAAGCCCTCCGAGTCCTTGCCCTCCACGGAGTGCTCCAGCGAGAAGACGTCCGCGTCCTCGTTCGTGTCCAGCTGCACCTCGAACTCGAGCCCCTTGCCTGGAGGGATGATGCTCGATCCCAGCAGCGACGAGGGCTCCACCCTCTGCTCCTGCGCCAGCCCCGTCGGGTTCATCCGGTGCTTGAAGAGCACCGCGCTGTGGATGAAGACGGGCCGCTCGCGGGAGTGGAAGAGGCGGACCTTCTGCCGCACCACCCCATCGCTGCCCAGCTCCGGGAAGCGCGGCGTGAGCTGCACCAGCAGCGTCACCACGCCCTTGGTCGCCAGATCCTCGTAGGCGGGGTTGATCAGCTGCAGCGAGCTGCGCCCTCGCACCGGCTCCTCCCCATGGCTGCCGTGCACCTTCACCTCGATGAGGAGGTGGGAGAACATCGCGTCCTGCTTGCGCCCCTCATAGTTGTGGGTGACATGGGGCACCTGGGTGGTGAGCGTCTCCCCGTCGCCAAAGGTCCACTCGTAAGAGCGCGGCTTGAACGGGAGGACCGACACGTTCCCCGGCGGCGGGTTCTCGATGAGCTTCACCTCGAAGTCGAACTCGCCCCAGGTGTTCGCCCGGAGGTTCGAGGTGATCAGCGCCATGCGCGTGGGCTTGCACGGCTTGACCGTGAAGGCAGGCACCTCCACCTTCGTCATCACGTTGTCCTTGCCGAAGGCCACCACCTCGAGCTTCGGCTGCTCGCCATCATCCGCGATCCACGAGCGCACCGGGACACTCGGACCCAGCCGTCCGCCGATCGTGTAGTGCAGGAAGGCATCCGTCCCATCCGGGGTGTGGGCCCGGACGGTGATCAGGTTCTCCTCGCCCTCGCAGACCTCGGTCTTCTCGACGGTGATCTCATCGATCACCGGAGCGGCCGGGTCCGCCTGGGGCTCGGGAGGAGGCTCAGGCGGGGCCTCGGCAACGGGCGTGGGTTGCGGAGCAGGAGCCGGGGGGGCCTCCGCCAGCTTCGGACCGGGCATAGCCGGCGGTGGAGGGGGGGCCTCGGCGGGAAGAGGTTCCTCCCGCCACAGCCATGCCACCAACGCCGCCAACACGCACGCGCCGAGCGCGGCGGTTCCCGCCTTCCGTCTCCTGCTCTCGCTCACTGCTCAGTCCTTAGAACCAGCACCCGTAGACGTTGCCGCCAGAGTTCCACTGGATTGTGTTGGAGGTGTCGTAGGCCCACACGCTCACGCCAGCGCCCGTGTACGGGTGGCCGCTCCAGCCGCCGAGCCGATCCGGGCTGATGGACCGCGCCACCGTGCCACCGTTGTTCTGGATGTTGTTCCAGACGTTCCCGTCGTCGGTGTCGCAGCGGCCCGCCGCCATGCAGTTGCGCACCTGGCGGCCCGCATCGTCACAGATGTTCTCGAAGCAGGTGATCGAGGAGCCGACACCGCCCCAGAAGCCCAGGCCCGAGCTGCACTCGTTCTGCACCGAGTTGTAGAGCGAGTTGCCCGCCGTCGTCAGCTTGGCGTGATCGTACGTGTACGCATCGACCGCGCCGAGCCCCGCCTTGTACTGGGCGTGAGCGATCATCGTGGAGCACACCATGCCGTTGTTCCAGCCGGCGCCGCCGTAGTTCACCTGCTCCAGATCCCGGTACTGGTAGAGCACGTAGTTGAGCGGGCTGCCGTTCGGCCCCTTGTAGCGGAGGAACGTCTGGCCGCTGTTCTGCTTCGAGGTGACGGCCACCGTGGGCATGGAGTTGAGGAGCCAGTTGGAGACGGCCTCCCCGTTGGCGTTGAGGCCCGCGGTGTTCCGGCTGCGCTGGTAGCCCAGGTACTGAAGGTTGCCGCCGCCGCCGTAGAGGTACTGATAGATGGCGCCCTGGTTGATGCGTCCCGCGCCGGGGAAGCCCGTGGTCAGCTCACCCGCCTTGACGGGCGTGCTGCAGTAGGTGGGCCAGCCGTTCGTGCCGGGGGTGTACATCGTCTCGTGAGACACCATGCCGCCGGGCCCGTGAGAGAACATCGAGTGCGTCCGGTACTCGCCAACAGCGTCGAGCACCGCGGCGATCGGGCCGCCGCCACCGCCCCGGCTCAGCACAAGGCCGCCGTTGGGCACGTTCCAGCCAGCGGCGGTGCTCCCACACGCCACATCCGAGGTATCCGAAGCACCGGCAAACGCGGTCGACGCAGCAAAGGCAGCTGCTACAAAGACAGCGGTGCGGATGGACTTCACTACACGGTTCGACATGAGTCCTCCCTAAGAAAATCGAAGCGCGCGGATTGTGTCCCCTCTACACGCTCCCTGGCAAGGCGGGGAGCACCTCCGCGTCGAGCCATGTGTCGACAGGGTTATGAGGCACCCACCTCCTGTCCACAATGGCGGATGTTTCGTCTGGGATTGCTCAAAAATCTCAGCCTGGCCCACTCCCTTGGAGCACTTGAAGGAGCGTCTCGGCCTGCTGTCGCTGCTCGGGATCCGTCTCGCGCAGCGCCTTCTCCGCGTGCTCGCGCGCGCTCAGGGGATCTGTCTTCGCCAGCGCCATGGCCATGTGGAGGTTGGCGCGTGGGTGATCCGGATGGGCGGCCAGCACGGGCGTGAGGACCCGCTCGGCCTGTGCGTCCTGCTCGTTCTCCAGGTACAGCATCGCCAGAAAGCTGGCCGACTCTGGATCCACGGGGAGCTGTGTGTGAGCACGCTCCAGCAGCTCCACGGCCCGGGTGCGCTCTCCCGCCATCTCCAGCGCCAGGGCCAGGCTCCGCATGATCTCCACCGAGTCCGGCGCCTCCGCCCACGCCGCCTCCAGGAGCCTGCGTCCCTCCTCCACTTCCCCCCGCTTCAGCCGTGCCACTCCCTCATGGTAAAGGTCCGTTTTCACAAGAACTCCCCTCCTCTTTTCCACATCATGCGCATTTGTAGGCAACTCTGCCCCTACACTTTACGACAATTCAAGAAAGCCTTCCCCCAGAGGACTCCATGATCGTCCGAAATGATCGAGTCGCCCCCCGCCTCCCGTCGGTCTCCAGCCCTGAAGTCGCCGTGACGAACAAGCCCGCGGTGGCCGAGACGCCCCGCCCCTTCGCGCGCGACACGTTCGAGGGCCCCGCCGCGACGCAGCGCACGGCCCAGGTGGCTGCGGCGCCCGCGGGAGACCACGGCAAGCTGATGCGGGAGTACCTCACCGGTGCGCGTCCCCCGCCGGCCGACTTCGAGCAGGTGATGGGCTACAAGCCCTACAAGATCGACACGAAGCACGGGCCGCGGATGCAGGACCCGCACGGCGATGCGTCGGCCCCTGGCAAGATCGGCCCGGACAAGGAGTTCGACCCGGCGGCCAAGACGCACGACTACGGCTACGATCTGCTCCGGTACTACGAGCGCAAGGGCACGCCGCTCAGCGGCGACGCGCGCAAGGCCGCGGATGCGCAGTTCCGTGATGACCTCTTCAACTACGCCAACGATCAGAAGAGCTTTGGCTCTCGCTGGAAGTTCAAGGCCTGGGCGCAGATCTACGCCACTGCGGTGGAGCTGAACTCGCGCCGCCAGGGCTACGGCCCTCCCTGAGGCTGGACGGCCCGCGGCGGCTCCTAGAGCACTCCCGTGATCAGCACTTCGTGCTCCGCTACCGCCACCTGAGCCTCAGGGATCCTGCGTGTCGGCGACCTCGGGCGAAGGCTCGAAGACCACAGCCTCACCGCTCAGCGGGAGGATCCACTCCGCGTTGCCCACGCTGCGCTCCTGAGCGGCGAGGTTGACCTTCGGATCCACCATCGGCTGGGGCGGGCGGCCATTCAGCGACACCTTGACGTCCGCGTAGATCTGGACGCCCGGTCTCCCGTGGCGCTCGTTCCGGCGTGCGATCAGGTGTGCCAGCTGCAGGATCATGTCGGGCCGCGTCGTCATCTTCGTGTACTGCCGCCTGCTGAGGATGCGATCGAGATCGACCTTCCAGCGCTTGCCGCTTCCTGGATCGTACGCCTCGAGCCGGGCCTCCCCGCTCTTGTTGCGCAGCTTCATGTGCCAGGAGAAGTTGTGGCCCTGCTCGGTCCAGTTGACCTCGCCCGGATAGAGCCAGTGGCGCAAGGGCACCAGGCACTGGATCGTCAGCCAGATCCCGAAGAAAGCCAGCCCGGCCCGCTGCCACCGTTGGCTCTCGGCCACCTCCGCCCCTCCCTGGGGAGTGCGCCCAGGCAGCAACCGCTCGAGCCACTGGCGCACGGTCTGGGGCTCGAAGAACAGGGGCAGCGCGGCCATCATCAGCCACGGGAAGATGCCGATCCTGAAGAGCTGTGAGTTGGTGAGGTGGAACGCCACCGCCGCGGCGACGGCCCAGGGGCGTGAGCGCCGCCAGAGCAGCGCGGGGAACACAAGCAGATCGAAGGAGGTGCCGCCGAGCGCGAACAGCCGGGCCGTCCACTCCGTCTCGGCGAGGGGCGCGGTGAGCTCCCAGCTGCTCAGGAACATGGCGCCCGGCTTGCCGCTGAGCCAGTCCGCGTCGAGCTTGGCGATCCCTCCGAAGAAGTAGACCAGCCCCACCTGCGCGCGGACGAGCCACAGCATCCAGGCGGGCGCCGTCTCCCGCGGGCGCACGAGCCCCAGCCGCGTGTCCACCGAGAACGCCGCGCTCCCAGGCATCCAGATCAGCAGGAAGGCCAGGAGGCACACCATGTACATGTGGTTGAGGTAGTTCGTCTGGTCCAGCAGGAAGACGTAGGTGATGCCGAGCCAGAACAGCGGCGCTGCGATCCGGTAGAGCAGGCCCGCGGCGATGAGCGCGCCCAGCACTCCGAGCAGCGCGAAGTGCAGGTACATCCAGTCGCCGGGCCAGGGCTTGACCCAGTCGAAGCCGTAGTAGCTGAAGAAGAAGTCCGGCTTGATGTAGTAGCTCTTGATCCACCCCTTGGAGAAGAAGCGGAAGACCTCGACCATCATCGTGATGCCGAAGACGATCCGGAAGTAGGCCAGGGGCGCGATGTCGACCGGGGCGAGCAACCGGTCTCGTAGCGGGCTCATTGCCGCTTTGCTGAACATTGGATTTCCTCCCATCGTATCACCGCTGCACCTGGGCCAGGATATCGTTCAGCATCTGCTCGGTGAACTTGCCTTCCGAGAAGGCAATCAGCTTGTAAACGGGCAGCTCGTTGACGAACGCCATCGTCGACATCTCTGCCTTCTTCCTCGCGCGCTCCTCCTGCAGCGTGCGCTTCACGCGGCCTGGCTCCTCGAGCGTCTCTCCCGTGATGACCTTCGCCAGCCGCGAGTAGAAAGCCTGCCCCTTGGGATGGTTCTTGAACTCCTTCAGCAGAGAGCTGCGCGTCAGCGCGGGGACAACCACCTGAGCCGGCTCGACCAGGACGTGCTCTCTCAGGGGCAGGTCCCTGGACGAACCACCGACGAGGATATCGAACCGGCCAGGATTGACGGACCATCGGTGGAGGGCGGTGTTGTAGTAGGCGAAATCACGTGGCTTCAACGTGAAGCGCACCGTCTTCTCCTCGCCAGGCTCGAGCGCCACCTTGGTGAAGGCCTTGAGCTCCTTCTCCGGACGGCTCACCACGGGCCTGTCTTCATGGATGTAGAGCTGGATGACTTCCTTTCCTGCCAACCGCCCCTCGTTCCGGACCTTCAGCTGGACGGTCAGCTTCTCGGTGTCCTGGATGGACGGCGCGCTGAGGGTCAGCTCTGAATAGGCGAAGGAGGTGTAGCTCAGCCCAAAACCAAAGGGGAACAGCGGCGTGATCTTCTTCTTGTCGTAGTACCGGTAGCCGATGAAGACCCCTTCGCCGTAGTGGGCCCGCTGATTCAGTCCGGGGAACTCGATGGAGGTCGGCGTGTCTTCCAGCCTCAGCGGGAAGGTCTCGGACAGCTTCGCTGAGGGGTTGACCCTGCCAGTCAGGATATCGGCGATGGCACCTCCGCCCGCTTGTCCCGTCAGCCATCCCTCCAGGATGGCCTTCACCCGGCCCACCCAGGGCATGGTGATGGCAGAGCCGTTCATCAGCACCACCACCGTGTTGGGCTGGACCTGACTGACCACCTCAATCAACCGGTGATGCCCTTCGGGGATGTCCAGGGAGGAGCGGTCGAATCCTTCGGACTCGTAGCTGTCCGGCAGTCCGGCGAAGACGACGGCCACGTCCGCATTCCTCGCCTGCTGCCGTGCTTCCTCGAGCAGCTGGGCGGTGGTGCCCCCCTCCGTGTCGTAGCCGCTCGCGTAGCCGATGCGCTCGCTCTTGCCCACAATCGCCAGCAGCTCGTCATACGCATGGGAGACGCGGGTCGGATTCACCTGCGAGCTTCCAGCGCCCTGGTAGCGGGGCTCCTTGGCGAACGCGCCAATCAAGGCGATCTTCTTCCTCCCCCCGGCATCCAGCGGCAGGAGGTGGTCCTCATTCTTCAGCAGGATGATGCTCTCAACCGCCACCCGCCTCGCCAGGGCATGGTGCTGATCGACGTCGAAGCGAGCACCCGTCCGGCGGCTCTCCGCGGCCTTGAGGATCACGGCGAGCAGCGAGGCCACCACCTCGTCCAGGCGGGACACCGGCAGCTGTCCAGCCTGGACGGCCTCGATGATCCTCTTGCGGTTCACGTCGCCGCTGCTGGGCATCTCCAGGTTCAGCCCAGCCATGACGCCCTTCACGCGATCATGGACGGCGCCCCAGTCCGACACGACGAACCCCTCGAATCCCCACTCCTCCCGGAGAATCTCCTGGAGCAAGAGGGGATTCTCAGAGGCATAGACACCATTCACCTTGTTGTAGGCGCACATGACCGACCACGGCTGGGCCTGGGTGATCGCGATCTCGAACGCTGGCAGGTAGATCTCGCGCAGGGTCCTCTCATCCAGGTTCGAGCTGCTCACCATCCGCTCGAACTCCTGGTTGTTCGCCGCGAAGTGTTTCAGGGCTGTCCCCACCCCCTCGCTCTGGACACCTTGGATGTAGGACGCCGCCATATGACCGGCCAGGACAGGGTCCTCGGAGAAGTATTCGAAGTTGCGTCCCCCCAGGGGAGAGCGCTTCATGTTGATGCCCGGCCCCAATAACAACTGCACGTCGTTGGCCTGGCTCTCCCGGGCCAGGGCGGCGCCCACTTGGTGGATGAGCTCTGTGTCCCAGGAAGAGGCCAGGGCGGAAGCGGTGGGGAAACAGGTCGCGGGAACGCTCTCCGCGAGGTTCAGCCCCTGCGCCTTCCTGAGCCCATGTGGACCATCCGTCATGAAGATGGAAGGGATGCCCAGCCGCTCGATCTTGTGGGTCCTCCACGGGCCATCGCCGGACAAGAGCAGGGCCTTCTCCTCCAGCGTCATCTGGACTACCAGTTCCTGTGCTCTTGCCTGGGTGTCTTTGGATCGTTCGAGCATTTCAGAAGCTCCTCAGGACCGGACTCAGCGCCGTGTCCGAACAGGTGGCACCGAACCCAGCGTTCTTGATCAAGCTGCGTCGTGCCGGGCATCTCCTGGCGGCACACCTTCATCACACTCGGGCACCGGGCGGCGAATGGGCACCCGGGCGGCGGATCAATCAGCTGAGGCGCACCCGACTTCTCCTGCAGCGCGCTCTTCATCGAGCCGTTAGGGTCCGGCACCGCGGAGAGCAGGAGCTGCGTGTAGGGGTGCGCGGGCCTCTGCATCAGCTCCTCGCTCGGCGCGCCCTCCACGAGGTGCCCCGCGTACATCACCATCGTCCGGTCTGCGAAGTAGCGTGCACTCGCGATGTCATGCGTGATGTACAGATACGAGATTCCCCGCTCCTCCTTGAGGCGCTCCATCAGGTTCAAGATGCCGACACGGATCGACACGTCGAGCATGGAGATTGGCTCGTCAGCGAGGATCACAGAGGGCCCTGGTGCCAGCGCTCGAGCAATGGCCACGCGCTGCCGCTGCCCGCCCGAGAGCTGATGCGGGTACCGGGCCTCGAGCTCGACCGCTGGCTTCAGCTCAACGGTCTCGAGCAGCTCATGCACGCGGTCCCTGAGCTCAGCGGCGCCTCTCGCCTTTCCGTGGAGCAGGAGCGGCCGCTCGAGGTGATTCGCAATCGTATGGACGGGGTTCAGCGACGCGAACGGATCCTGGAAGATCATCTGCACCTGCGCCCGGTAGCCGAGCGAGGCCCGGCGCGGCTCCTCCTGGAGGATGTCCTTGCCACGGAAGAGGATCGTCCCGGCCGACGGCTCCATCAGCCGCACGAGCAACCGCGCGATCGTGCTCTTGCCGCTGCCTGACTCGCCAACGAGCGCGACGACCTGCCGTGGCCTCAGGGCGAAGGAGACCTCATGGAGGGCGCGCAGCTGCTTCGGCCTGAAGCCCCCTCCCACCTGGAAGTATTTACCGACGCCTCTCGCCTCGAGAATCGCCTGGCTCTCCTGGCCGATGGTCGTCATGGTGAATCCAGGTGGCAGGCCTTGATGTGGCCGGGCCCCTGCTCGCGCAGCTCGGGCGAGTCGGCCTGGCAGCGCTCCATCGCCGATGGGCAACGCGGGTGGAAGCGGCACCCCGCGGGGAGCTTTCTCATGTCCGGGGGCGAGCCAGGGATGCCCACGAGCTTCCTGCGCGGCCCTCGAACCGAGGGGACCGAGCTCAGCAGCCCCTTCGTGTAGGGGTGCCTGGGCGCGTGGAAGAGCTCCTGAGAGGGTGCCAGCTCCACGAGCTTACCCGCATAGAGGACCGCGATGCGCGTGGAGAACTCGAGGATCAGCGAGAGATCATGCGTGATGAACAGGATCGAGAACCCGAGCCTGTCCTTGAGCTCCGCGACCTGGTGCAGGATCTCCTTCTGTACCACCACGTCGAGCGCTGTCGTCGGCTCGTCCATGAGCATCAGCGGCGGTTCGAGCGCAAGCGCGATCGCGATCACCACGCGCTGCCGCATCCCGCCCGAGAGCTGGTGCGGATAGCTCGTGAGCCTCGCGCTGTCGATCCCCACGAGCTTCAGCAGCGAGACGGCCCTGTCGACGGCCTCGGAACGCTTCACCCGCTCGTGCGCCAGGATCGTGTCCACGATCTGCTCACCGATCGTGAGGATGGGGTTGAGCGAGTTCATCGCGCTCTGGAAGACGAGCGACACCTTGCGCCAGCGCAGCTCCCGCAACCGCGCCTCGCTCATCCCCAACACGTCCTCGCCCTCGAAGAGCACCTGCCCGCCCGTGATGACCGCGGGTGGGCGGAGGATCCGCAGGAGGGCCTGCGCCACCGTCGACTTGCCACTGCCCGACTCCCCGGCGAGCCCGAGCACCTCGCCTCGCCCGATGTCGAAGGAGACGCCGTCGACAGCGCACACGGGACCCGCGGGCGTCAGGTACTCGACCCGGAGATCACGCACCGAGAGCAACGTCGAGGGCTCAGCTTCCACTGGTCCTCACCACAGGGGTCGAGAGCCCCCCTTCCAGATCAGGGTGCTTGAGGAGCCGCGTCCACGTCCGCTCAGCCCTCAGCCGCGGGTTGCTGAGCTCGTCGATCGCGAAGTTGACGAGCACGAGCGCGAACCCGATGAGCGCGACGCACACGCCCGTGGGGACGACGGTCCACCACGCCCCCGTCAGCAAGGCCGCGTCGTTCGCCGCCCAGTACAGGTTCGTGCCCCAGGTGACCACGCTGACATCCCCGATCCCCAGGAACTCGAGCCCCACCTGCGCGCCAATCGCGTACACCGTCGCCGAGATGAAGCCACTCATCAGGAGCGACGTCATGTTGGGGAGGATCTCCCGGAAGATGATCCGAAGGCGCCCCTCGCCGCTCACGATCGCGGCCAGGACGAAGTCCTTCTCTCGCAGCGAGAGGATCTGCGCGCGCAGCATCCGTGCATTCCACGCCCACCCCGTGATGACCAGCACGAGCCCGATGGTGACGGGCCCAGGGTGCAGGTACGACGCGATCACGACGGCCATGGGCAGCCCGGGGATGATCAAGAACACGTTCGTCATGAAGGACAGGACACTGTCGAGCCACCCGCCGAAGAACCCGGCGACCATCCCCACGAGCGCGCCAATCGCCATGACAGCGAAGCCTGTGAGGAACCCCACCGCGAGCGAGGTGCGAGCCCCCGCAACCGTCTGCGCGAGCACGTCCTGCCCCTGCCCGGTGGTTCCGAGGAGATGCTCGGACGAGGGAGGCTGGTGCGGCGCCCCCACAAAGTCGGACGGGTCGCCCGGCACGAGCGCCGGTCCGAAGAGGCCGAGCAGCACGAAGAAGAGAATGAGCGCCGCCCCGACCGATGCCTTGCGATTCTCGAGGAGCTGCCAGATGAATGACATGCCAGGGTCCCTCCTTCCTGCCGTCAGCGGGTCCGCGTCCGGGGGTCGAGCCACACGTAGAGGATATCCACGAGCAGGTTCGCGCCCAGCACGGCCAGCGTGATGGTCAGGAAGATGCCCTGCATGAGCGGGTAGTCCTGGTTGCGCACCGCCTGGATGAGCAGGTAGCCCTGCCCCGGGTACGAGAACACAATCTCGGTCAGCAGCGAGCCCGAGAGGACGAACCCCAGCGCCATCCCGAAGCCCGTGACGTTTGGCAGGAGCGCATTGCGAGCAGCGTAGTGGAACATGATCCGTTTCTGGGACAAGCCCTTGGCGTTGGCCAGGGTGATGTAGTCCTCGGCGAGCACACCCACCATCGCGCTCCGCATGCTGAGCATCCAGCCTCCGAGCGTCGCGATCACGATTGCCGACGCTGGGAGCACCAGGTGCTGGATCACGCTGAGGATGAACTCGCCGCTCAGCGCGGGCGCGAGCGAGTCGCTGTAGGCATGCCGCAGGGGGAAGGCGCCGAGCACGAACCCGAGCGTGTAGAGGAGCACCATCGCGAGCCAGAAGTAGGGAAACGCGCCCAGGAAGACGAGCACGGGCGGCATCACCGAGTCCAGCCAGCCGCCACGCCTCCACGCGGCGACCACGCCGAGGGTCGTCCCGAGCACGAAGCTGATGATGACCGCGGCCCCCGAGAGTAGGAGGGTCCAGCCCAGTCCTGTGCCGATCACGTCCGTCACCTTCGCGGGGAAGTACGCGATGGAGATGCCCAGATCGCCCTGGAGCAGGTGCCGGACGTAGGTGAAGTACTGCTGGTGGAGCGGCTCGTTCGTGAAGCCGAATGCCACCCGCAGGGCGTCGATGGCCTCGGGCTGGAGCTGACCCGCGAAGCGGGCGAACATGATCGAGGCAGGATCTCCCGGCATGAGGCGCGGGATCAGGAAGTTCAGCGTGAGAGAGGCCCACGCGGCGACCGCGTACACCGCCAGGTTTCGCAGGAGATGTCGCACGGTGTCGGGTGCGCCTTTCTTAACGCGCGGACGTCACTTGGGCTTTACCTCGACCAGGACGAACAGGTTCTCGGGGGAGCTGTTGGGCGTGAGCTTCGCGTAGGGGTTGTCCTTGTTCGGGAAGTTCGTGAAGCGGCGCGTGCTGTACTCCCCCCAGGACGGGCCCGGAAACAGTGGGATGACCGGCGCGTTCTGCACGAAGAGCAGCTGCATCTGCCCGGCGAGCTTCTTCTGCTCCGCGGGGTCATTCGTGCTCTCGAACGCCCGCAGGAGCGCGTCCGCGTCCTCGCTCGCGAATCGGCCCCAGTTGCGGGCCGACACCTCTCCAACGGGCCTGAGCGTCTCGGTCCCCATGAGGTCGCGGTAGAAGTGATACGGCGTCGGCTCATCCGACGTCCACCCCATGCTCAGGTCGAACTCGCCCTTCTGGAGCCTCTCGAACCAAGGACTGAAGTCGTAGGTCTTCAAGGAGGCCTCAACGCCGATCTGCTTGAGGTTCTGCGCGATGATCTGCACGGCGCGCACCCAGTCCGACCAGCCCGTGACGACGTTGATCTCGAAGCGCAGGGGCGTCTTGTCCGGCGCTGCGCGAATGCCACCTTCACCGCGCTTGTAGCCGGCCTCGTCGAGCAGCGCGTTGGCCTTGGCCAGATCGAGCCGGGTCCAGTCGCCCGCCTCCACAGCCTGGGGATTGCGCCAGGCATTGTGCGCGTCACTGAGCGCCGTTGAGTCTGAGGGCCGCGTGTAGCCATACATCGCCACCTTGACGATCTGATCGCGGTCGATCGCCATGCTGATCGCCTTGCGCACTCGGACGTCATTGAAAGGCTTCTTGGTGGTGTTCACGTAGAGGGTCGTCGTATTGCCCACGAGCGGGAACCAGTAGTGGTTGTTCTCCTTGTCCTTGGAGACGAAGACCCGCTCGATGTCGGGCACGAAGCTGCCTGCCCAGTCCAGCTCACCTGTGAGCAGCGCGAGGTTCGCCTGATCGTTGCCCGGGTACGCCGGGAAGCGGAGGCTCTGGACGGCGGGCTTGCCCGGCTGCCAGTAGTGCGGGTTGCGCCCGAGCTCGAAGATCTGATTCTGGAAGACCTTCACCTCGGTAAACGGGCCCGTCGCCACAGGCGTCTCGTTCGTGAAGGTGACCGGGTCCTTGACGTCCTTCCACTTGTGCTCCGGCACGATCGGCTGATGAACGATGTAGACGAGGCCGGGCACGTAGGGGCGCGCCAGGGTGAACTCGACCGTCGTCTCATCCTTGGCCTGGACCCCTTCCAGGAACGCCCACACCGAGGGGAAGTCCAGGGCCTTGTGCTGCTTGAGGAGCTCGAAGGTGAATGCCACGTCCTTGGCCGTGAATGGCTGGCCATCCGACCACTTCACGCCGGGGCGCAGGGACAGGGTAAGCTTCTTGCTGTCCTCACTCCACTCGTGCTTCACAGCCAGCCAGGGCACGAACTCGCCCTTGAGCGTATTGAAGATCATCAGCGGCTCGTAGACGCCGGCGCGGGTGGGAAAGCGCGCGGTGCCCGGCGCGATCAAAGGATTGAAGTTCCGGATCCAGGAGGCCTGCTGCTCCTGAGCGAGCGTGAGCGCCGTGGCCTTCACGGTGGCTGCGGCCGTGGAGGCCGCCGGGGGAGCAGGCTGGGCGCCTTCCTGCGGGCTCTTCTTGCAATGAACGAGTCCCCCAAGCGACAGCAGGGACAGGCACATCAGCAGCAGGCGGTGAGACATGGTTCGACCCCTCCGTAAAGTGTGCCCCATATACGCCATTCACCTCATTGCGATCAGACGTGAAGGCCTGGAGACAAGACTGTCATCGCGTGGGACGGACGCCGCACTGCGTCACAACCAAGCACTCCGGGCGCTGCCCCCTTGCTTGGAAGGGAGTGTGATATCCGCCGGCCTGCCGCGAATAACGGGGTGAGCATGTCAGCGGCGCCACGCGCGCCGGACGCAACCCTTGGAATCGCGATGCCTGAGCAGGACCGACAAGAACGCTTTCTCGCCCTGCTCGAGGACCACCGGCGGATCCTCTACAAGGTGGCGCGTGCGTACGGCCGCACGGACGCGGATCGGGATGATCTGGTGCAGGAGACGATCGCTCAGCTCTGGCGGTCCTTCCCGCGGTACGACCCGCGCTTCCGGTTCTCCACCTGGATGTACCGCATCGCCCTCAACGTGGCGATCTCCTTCCAGCGCCGCGAGAGCACGCGGACCCAGCACCTCGCGGCCGCAGGCGAAGAGTTCCTGCAGGTCGTCGGCAAAGGGGACGTGGAGCCAACCGAAGAGGTCGCGCTCCTCTATCAGTCCATCGGGCGGCTCGATGACCTGAACAAGGCCCTGGCAATGCTCTACCTGGACGGGCACAGCCACGCGGAGATCGCCGAGGTGCTCGGCATCAGCACCACCAACGTGGCCACCCGGATCGGCCGCTTGAAGGAACGGCTCCGGAGCGAGCTTCACCCCACCCCTTCACGTCAAACCCTGGAGGCATGACGATGGAACTCGACGAGCTTCGACAGCATTGGGCGGCGTACGATCGGCGACTGGATGAGGTGCTCCGCCTCAACCGGCAGCTCTTGCGTTCCACCAACCTGGGCAGGATTCGGTCTGCGATGCAGCGCCTGCGTGCAGTGCTCGGCTTCGAGCTCGTGCTCGACTTGATCCTCGTCGTGGCGCTGGGCGCGTTCATGGCCGCTCACCTCTCCGAGCCCCGCTTCCTGATCCCGGCCATCGTCCTGAACCTGGTGGTGCTGGGTACACTGGTGGCGACCCTCCAGCAGTGGGTGAGAGCGAGTGCGCTCGACTACGACGCCCCGGTGGCCACGATCCAGCACCGCCTGGAGGCAGTACGGGTGTCCAGGATCCGGAGCACGCAGTGGCTGCTGCTACTCGCGCCGCTCCTCTGGACGCCGCTCTTGATCGTCGCCCTGCGCGCGGGGCTCGGCGTGGATGCGTACGCACTGCTGGGCGTCAGATACCTGATCGCCAACCTGCTGTTCGGCCTCGCGTTCGTGCCCGTCATGTGGTGGGCCTGCCGACGGTTTGCGGATCGCCTCGACCGCGCTCCGTGGGTGCAGCGCCTTGCTCGGGACGTCGCAGGGAGGAACCTCACCGCGGCCCTGGACCAGCTGGCGAGCATTGCCGCCTTCGAGCGCGAGGAGGACGGATCGGACCGCCCGGCTCCGCCCGTCCCGCCGGCCTGACGGCAACCCTTCCCCAGAGCCCCTGGCAGGAGGCACACTCCCGAGGGAATGCGCCCGAGCGTGGCCCTCACCGCTGATGACACTCGCGACTGGGGATTGCCCCTTGCGGGCCCGGGGCTGCTGCTGGACGTGCCTCACGAGGGCCTCTGGGCCCAGCGACCTGCCCTGCACTTCGATGCCGCGCCGGGCTACCGGCTGCGAGTGGCCAGCGGGGACCAGGCACTGCTCTGGGTGCGCATTGACGGCTATTGGGACCGGTGCGGCTTCCTCCGAGGGCCGCCCGGCGCTCCCTGGGGTCTCCCCTCGTTGTCAGCGGCGGAGGTGCGCGAGGTAAAGCATGCACCAGGCTCGCCCCTCTGGTGGGAGGCCTGGATGTGGCGGCTGGGCCGCGCG
>Ga0190275_10000549_pt1 | contig 32157 bp, 33 predicted proteins | sample Popmic550T_FD_133745 | JGI IMG/M metagenome (GOLD analysis project Ga0190275, IMG submission 133745) | Populus adjacent soil microbial communities from riparian zone of Yellowstone River, Montana, USA - 550 T | ecosystem: Environmental > Terrestrial > Soil > Riparian zone > Trees stand | place...
CTTCGGCGGCGGCCAGTTGGTCTCCATCGAGAAGGCGTCGGCCGATTCGTGGATCTCGATGCCGTGGCGGCGGAGCAGGGTGAGGAGCTCGAACACCTGTCCCTGGCGCTTCTGGCCGCGGTCGATCACCCAGGCGGCCGGCCCTTCGTTCTCCGCCTTGGCGACGGCGCGCTTCCCCATGGTCCAGAAGCGCTCCAGGAAGCGCTCGCGGTTTTCGGCCATGTCGTGCAGCGCGAAGAGGACACCCGACTGCTGGTAGTTGACGTTGTTGCGCAGCGACCAGCGGACCTCGGGGAGGGCGGGGTTCTGGCGGAACCAAGCCCGGTCGCTGGCGCCGCGCACGACGCGCTTCTCGGTGGTCGGCCAGCGGTTGCCGTAGGTCTCGTAGAAGCGGGCGACGGTGTTGCGTCCCGCGCCGAGCCAGAAGAGGTAGTTCGGCGCCCAGCCGTCCCAGAAGCCGTGCAGCCAGACGCCGGGGAGGCCGCGCCGCGTCAGCTCGTCCATCTCGTGGAAGCCCATGCGGTGCCACTCGTCGATCATCAGCGGATCGAGGGCGGGGTTGAACGGGCCGGTGCCGGTGGAGATGTAGAGGAACGGCACCGACTCGTGGAGGTCGTGCATGACCTGCGGGTGGAACTCGTAGTACGCCTTCATGGCGTTCTGGCTCAGCGCCAGCGACATGTTGATCTGGTCGCGGTTGTTGTCGTGGGCGACGTACTTGCCCCAGTAGATGAGCGGCGGCGTCGGGACGCCGGGGTTGGCCTGCCGCCAGCGCCAGAGGTCGACCTGCCGGTTGCGGCCGTCGACTTCGAGGACCGGGGTGAGGAGGGTGATGACGTTGTCGCGGATGGCGCGGATGAACGGGGTTTCCTCGACCGCCAGCCGGTAGGCGAGCTCCATCAGCATCTCGGGGCTGCCGGTCTCCGGCGAGTGCATCGCGCCGGTGAAGTAGTACATCGGCTTGCCGGCGGCGATCAGCGTCCGCGCTTCTTCGTCGCTGAGCTTGCGCGGGTCGGCGAGCCTGCGGGTGATCTCGCGATAGCGATCGAGGCCGGCGATGGTCTCTTCATTGGCGATGGCGACGACGATGAACTCGCGCCCTTCCTCGCTCTGGCCGATCGAGAACACTTTCACCCGCGGTGACGCCGCCTCGAGGGCACGCATGTAGCGGTACACGTCCTCGGCGTAGGTGAGCTTCCCTTCCATCCCGGCGATGTAGCCGTGGAACTCCAGCGGCGACGGCACGGTGTCGGACGGCGGCAGGTGGTCGACCAGTTCGGTCAGGAACCGCGCCTCGGTGGTCTGGGTGCGGATTTCCTTCGTGTACTGCTCGTCGGACGATTGGGCGAACGCGGTGGTGGTCAGGAAGAGAAGCGCCAGGGCCAGTCGCATGCCGCGCAAAATACACTGACTCGCTAATCGCGCGCGCAGACTCCGTTGCGGATGATGTCGCTGATCTCCGCGACCACTTCCTTCGAGTCCTTTCCGAAGGGGTTGTGGACGCCGAAGAGGATCTCAAGGGAGAAGTAGTTGAAGAAGAGGCGGCAGGTGAGAAGGAGGGCGGAGGTGGGGGAGACGTTCGGGCGGAGGCGCGACTGGATGGCCTCCAGGTTTCCCTGTGCTTCGAAGTAGCGGGCGAAGCGCTCGGTCATGTCGGCATAGAGTTTCTGGATGTGGGTGCCGCCGAACTCGATGACGTCGACATAGATCAGCAGGAGGTAGCCGCGGTATTGGCGGATGCTGTCCCGCGCGGCGAAGCCGAGCTCTTCGAGGTTGTCGGGGAAGGTGCCGGTGCCGTAGAGCACGCGGGTGAAGGGAAAGCGCGGGGTCTCGGTGATCTCCAGGTATTCGTCGATGAGGGCCCGGAAGATCGCTTCTTTATCGGGGAAGTGGTGGTAGACATTGCCGGTGGAGACACCCGCATGGTTGGCGATGTCGCGCATTGTGGTGGCGCGATATCCCTGATGGGAGAAAAGCTCGAGCGCAGTGTCGAGCACCACCCGCCTGCTCCGCTCCGATTTTTCACCCCGTTGCATTGGAAGGACCCGGGAGCAGTCAATCGTATTTGGGGTCCGGGGTCAATGATTGTTGTCGGTTGTCGGTTGTCAGTTGTCCGAACCGTCATCCCCTGAACGCCTTCATCTCTCGCCCGCCGCTGGAGATGACGATAAATTCCGCCAGACCGGTTCGGACAACTGACAACTGACAACCGATAACCAATAAACTCCGGCGCCGTGTCGCTTTCCCCATACGAGCCGCTGCGTATCCCGGACTTTCGCAGGCTGCTGATCTCCAATGGCGCGCTGACGCTTGCGCGGGAGGCGCAGATTGTCGTGGTCGGGTGGCAGGTGTTCGCGCTGACGCGCGACCCGCTGACGCTCGGCCTGATCGGGCTGGCCGAGGCGCTGCCGTTCATTGCGGTGGCGCTGTATGCGGGGCATATGGCGGACCGGGTGGAGCGGCGGATGCTCGCCGTCGTTGGGAGCTTCGGGCTGCTGGTGTCGGCGGTCGCGCTGCTGATCCTGACCATGACGCCGGGGGCCATCACGGCCGACCGGATCTGGCCGGTGTATGTCGTGGTGTCGCTGAGCGCAACGGCGCGGAGCTTCACGCGGCCGGCGTTCTTCGCGCTGTCGGCGGAGGTCATTCCGCGGGAGCTGTACCCGCGGGCGATCGCCTGGCGGACCTCCACGTGGCATCTGGCGGCGGTGGTCGGACCGGCCGCCGGCGGGCTGATTTACGGCTTCGCGGGACCGGCGGTCGCGTACGGCGCGGTGATCGTGGCGATGGCGTTCTCGCTGGCGGCCATCATGTCTGTGCAGCATCGGGTGACCCCGGCGCCACCGGTCGAGGAAGTACCGTTGGCGGAGAGCCTGAAGAGCGGGGTGCGCTTCGTCTGGAACGAGCCGGTGCTGCTCGCGGCGATGACCCTCGACCTGTTCGCGGTGCTGTTCGGCGGAGCGGTGGCGCTGCTGCCGGCGTTCGCGACGCTGCTGAATGCCGGGCCGGAGGGGCTGGGGCTGCTGCGCGCGGCGCCGGCGGTTGGCTCGATCGTCACCGGGATCGTGATCGCGCACCGGCCTCCGATGAGGAGGGCCGGCTTCGCGATCTTCGCCTCGGTGGCGGCGTTCGGCGCCTGCATGGTCCTCTTCGCGCTGTCGCGGCAGTTCTGGCTGTCGTTCGCGCTGCTGCTGGCCAGCGGTGTCTTCGACAACATCAGCGTGGTGATCCGCTCGACGATCCTGCAGACGCGCACGCCGGATCACATTCTTGGCAGGGTGTCGGCGGTGAACCAGATTTTCATCGGGTCGTCGAATGAGATCGGGGCGTTCGAGTCGGGGGTGGCGGCACGGTTGATGGGGGTGGTGCCGTCGGTGATTTTCGGCGGGTGCATGACTCTACTGGTTGTAGGGATCACCGCCTGGAGAGCGCCGCAGCTCCGGAGGCTAAGGAGCATTTAAGGGCCTCGCTCGCAGTTATATTGACCTTGCGATAGCCTCACCAGGTCATGACCGCCGTCAAAGGGCGTGGTGCTTCCTGGAACCCCCAGAACCGCTTCGAGAAGCTGGAGTACGTCGTCGACGAGGACGCCTGGGTCGACGAGGAGGCTCCGTCGCCGAATACGGTCTATCTGCGCGATCCGACGCGGACGATCATCGCCACGAACGACAGTCCGGACATCGGGTTCGAGGCCAGCGTGAATCCGTACCGCGGCTGCGAGCACGGCTGCATCTACTGTTTCGCCCGCCCGACGCACGAGTATCTCGGCTTCTCGGCCGGCCTCGATTTCGAGACGAAGATCCTGGTCAAGGAAGACGCGCCGGCACTGTTGCGCGAGGAGCTGAACGCGAAGAAGTGGGAGCCGAAGGTGCTGGTGATGAGCGGGGTCACCGACCCTTACCAGCCGATCGAGCGCCGCCTCGGCCTGACGCGCGGCTGTCTGGAGGTACTGGCCGACTTCCGCAATCCGGTCGGGATCATCACCAAGAACCAGCTGGTGACCCGCGACGCCGACGTGCTGGCCGAGCTGGCGAAGTACAACGCGGCGCGCGTGCATATCTCGATCACCACGCTCGACGCGAAACTCGCCCGGATCATGGAGCCGCGGACGTCTACGCCGGAGCTGCGGCTGGAGGCGATCTCCAGGCTCGCCGCGGCGGGGGTGCCGGTGGGGGTGAACGTGGCGCCGGTGATTCCCGGCATCACCGATCACGAGATGCCGTCGATCCTCGCCGCCGCCCGCGAGGCCGGCGCGAGCTCGGCCGGCTTCGTCGTGCTGCGGCTCCCGTGGGCCGTGGCTCCGCTCTTCGAGCGCTGGCTCGAAGAGCACTTCCCCGACCGGAAAGAGAAGGTCCTGAACCGGATGCGCGACCTCCGCGGCGGAAAGCTCTACGACGCCACCTGGGGCCTCCGCGGCCGCGGGAGCGGCGTCTTCGCCGACCAGATCGCGACCCTGTTCGACATCAGTTGCCGCAAGCAGGGGTTGAACGAACGGTACGTGGAGTTGTCGGCCGATTCGTTCCGGCGACGGAATTTGCAACAGTCGCTCTTTTGAATCAAGAAGGAGCGCGATTGAAGACTGTATTTGAAGGGAAACGTCTCCTCGTTCTCGAAAACGACGACTGGCAATACGTCGAGCGCAGGAAAGGCAAGTCCGCGGTCGCGGTGATCGCGGAGACGGACGACGGGAAGGTCATCCTGACCGAGCAGTTCCGCAAACCGCTGAACGCGCGGGTGATCGACTATCCGGCCGGGCTCGTGGGAGACGAGGAGGGGAAGGACGATCCGGCGACGGCGGCGAGGAAGGAGCTGGAGGAGGAGACGGGCTACACGTGCGAGTCGGTGGAACTGCTCGCCGGCGGCCCCACGTCGGCGGGGATCACCTCCGAGATCGTCCGCTTCTATCGCGCGCGCGGCGTGACGAAGAAGGGGGAAGGGGGAGGCGTCGGCAGGGAGAAGATCGCCGTGCACCTCGTCGCCCTCGGCGAGCTGCCTGAGTGGCTGGAGGCGAAGGAAAAGGGGAGAATCCTCATCGACCTGAAGCTGTGGGGCGGTCTGTACTTTCTAACGCAGAAGGCCTGACGCGCGCTGCAGCGAGACTCATTTCATGCTGTGCGGTATGATTCAGATAACATAGGCATGGTCCCTGCCTGTGTTATCCGCCAATGCTCCGCTTCGCACTTGCTGTCGCCGTCGCCGTCGCTGTAACCGTCTCCGCCCACGCGGAGCGGGTACGCGTGGTTGTGGCCGTCGACGCTCCCGCTTATTCGATCGCCTCGGTGCAGATGCTCCGGGCGGATGTGATCGAGTCGCTGGAGACGGCAGGGCGCGTCGAGCCGTGGGGCGAGGGGCGCGCGTTCGCCGTCGAGCTCGACCGCACCGAGCTCGAGCGCCTGCGCCGCGATCCGCGCGTGCGGGCCGTCGAGATCGACAACGGCGGCGGCGGTGCGCTCCTGGAGAGCGTCCCGCTCGTCGGCGCGAACGTCGCCCACGCGCAGCACCTCGACGGCGCGGGCGTCACCGTGGCGGTGCTCGACACGGGGATCGACGCGACGAATCCCGACTTTGCCGGCCGCATCACCGGCGAGCAATGTTTCTGCGACAACCTCGACGGCACCGGCTGCTGCCCCGGCACGGAGCGGTTCAGGAGCGGCAGCGGGGCGGCGTACGACGACAACGGCCACGGGACGCATGTCAGCGGCATCATCGCCGGCGGCGGAGCCTCAGCCCCCGAGGGGGTCGCGCCGCGCGCGCGCATCCTCGCGGTGAAGGTGATGGACGCCGCGAACAGCTTCCGCAGCTTTACCCAGATCTATCGCGCGCTCGACTGGATCGCCACGTCGCGCCCCGAGGTCCGCGTGATCAACATGAGCCTCGGCTCGCACGCGCTCTACAGCACGCTCGACTGCGGCAACGGCGCGATCGCCCTGGGCATGCGCGACGTCGTCCACCGCCTGCGCGAGCGCGGGGTGCTGATCACCGCCTCGACCGGCAACCAGGGGTCGATGGAGGGTGTCACGCTGCCGGCGTGCATGGGCGACGTGCTCGGCGTCGGCGCGACCTACGACGCGGCCGGCGACCACCGCGCCATGTGCACCGCCGTCGCCGCCACCCCCGACCAGGTCGCCTGCTTCACCAACAGCACCGACGCCATGGACCTCCTCGCCCCCGGCTCCTCGATCGCCGCGTCACGGCGCGGCGGAGGCTCGGTCGTCTACAGCGGCACGTCGATGGCCGCCCCCCACGTCGCCGGCGCCATCGCCCTCATGCAGGCCGCCAGCGGCCACACCCTCACCGCCACCGAGACCGAAACGCTCCTCAAGGCGACCGGCCAACGCGTCGTGGACCTGCGCAACGGACTCGTGTTCCCCCGGCTCGACGTCGCCGCCGCCCTGGCCGCCACGCCGAAGGCGCCACCGGTGCCGCGGCGCCGGAGTGTGGGGAAATAAAATCTACACTCTTACCGAGCCACGGAACCCCCTGGCGGCGTAGTAGGAGTCTGCACCATTGTGATACACGAAGACGGTGTTGTAGCGGCGATCACAAAAGATTGCGCCGCCGAGCTTTCTGATATCAGACGGTGTTTGAACCCAGCTTGAAGTTTTCGTGTCGAACTCTCCGAGCTTCTGCAACTCCCGATATTGTTCTTCCGTCAAAATCTCGATGCCCATGGCGGCCGCCATGTCGATAGCGCTATTTTTCGGCTTATGTTCTTTCCGGGAGTTCAGCGCTTCGCGGTCGTAGCAAACGCTTCTGCGGCCTTTGGGGCTTTCCGCCGAGCAATCGTAGAAAAAGTATTCGTCCTTTTTTTTGTCATAGCCGACGACATCCGGCTCGCCGCCGGTTCGTTCCATCTCACTGAGCGACCACAGTTTTTCAATGTTGGCTTCCAGCGCTGCCTGTACCTTGGCCCATTCGAGATTTTTGTGGCGCTTCATGTTTTTCTCGAAACGGGCCTTCAACGCGCCGATCAACTCTTCACGTTGTTTTGCTTTCATGTCTTTTGCCGTTTGCATTTCTGTCTTTGCCTCCTCTGGTTCGGGCGGTGTTCGCTCAGCCTTGCCGGCTCACCATGAAGTTGATCCAGATCGGGGCGAAGGGGGGCGTGCAGCCTTTCGACACCGGCCAGTCGCGGTAAAGGCCGATCTTCTCGCCAATGGCGATGGCCCGCTTGCGGTGCTTGGGGAAGTGGATTCCGATGGCGGCAAGCGTGTTGTTCATCGTCCACTGCACTTCGGGAACGGCGTTCGCCATTTCCGCTTCGATGCGGGCCAGCAGCGCAGGAAGATCGAGCCCTTCCGGACTCTTCGCGACCCGCTCGGAGGTGAGGTCCCATCCGGCGCGGGCCGCCCAGCGGTCGTCCGCGGCCATCCAGTCCTGGCGAAGCGCCTCCTTGTCGGGGTGTTGCCGGACGACATAGGCGAGGAGCCAGTCCGCCACGCGCACAAAGGTGAGGGACCGCACCATCCGATCCATCTCCCTGGCCGACAGTTTTTTTGGTTGGATCAGGAGCGCTGCCAGAAACTGGGCGTCAACGTTCCCGGTCTCCCAGAGTGACAGTGCCAGTTCATGGTTCGTGCGGATCTTCTTCGCCAGCACCCGGATGTCGCCGAGACTGACGCCGAACTGATTGTCCCCAGCGCCGCCCTTGGCGTTCTGCGCCCGCACCTTCGCATTGCCGAGCGCTTCGAGCTGCTCGAGAGTTTTACTGAGCGTCATGGGTCGTGATTCTACTCGGGGTAAACCTCCTATGGGTGTGCGGACGCTTGCTGTGAAACAGGACGTACCGGCGCACCCATATGACATAAGCCTACGCCGGCTGTAATGACACGCACGGATGGCGGTGCGCAGGCGACCCAGCAGTGTGGGCGGTTCGGCCATGACAACCCAACGGTTCAGTTGAGGGAAGGACTCCCCCTCCCGTCATCCTGAGCGGCGGGTGGGCGGGCGTGAGGGAGCGAAAGGATCGGGGCGGCGACAAGTGAGGTTTCGGGCGACCGCGATCTCAGGATCAAGTGCCCATCGGAGCGCTTTTCGTCGTACAGATCCTCTCGCTCCCTCACACCCATCCACCCGCCGCTCAGGATGACGGAGGGGGAGCCGCCCTCTTAACTGAAGGCCATTGCCATGGACCATCCGAGGCTCCTTCGGTTCGATGGGAAATGCATCCAACTACGCAACCGACTCCGAACCGCTGCTTTGTAGCTGGTTACCAGACACTGCCGCCCGATCTCCATCCAGCCCCTCACACCGTCAGCACGATCTTGCCGAAGTGCTCGCTGCTGGCCATGGTGCGGTGTGCCTCTGCGGCATCAGCCAGGGGCATGGTCTGGTGAATGACGGGCCGGATGCGGCCGGCCTCCAGGTCGGCGCCAAACTGCTCCAGAAACTCGCGCACGATGGTGGCTTTTTCTTCGACGGTGCGCGAGCGCAGGGTGGAGCCGAGGATCTGTGCTCGTTTGCCCAGGACTTTGGCGACGTCGAGCTCGGCGGTGCGTTGGCCGCCCATGGTGCCGATGATGACGATGCGGCCGTCGACGGCTAACGCGTCGAGGTCGCGGGGGAGGTAGCGGGCGCCGATGTGGTCGAGGATGACGTTGACGCCGCGCGCTTTTTCGGCGAAGTCTTCTTCGCGGTAGTTGATGGCGACGTCGGCGCCGTGCTCGAGGCAGCGGGCGCATTTTTCGGCGGTGCCGGCGGTGACGAGGACGCGGACGCCGGCGAGTTTGAGCAGGGTCGTGGCGGCGGTGCCGACGCCGCTGCCGCCGCCGTGGATGAGCGCACTCTCTCCCTGTTTCACACGGGCGAGGAGGAAGAGGTTGAGGAAGGCGGTGAGGAAGACTTCCGGCAGCGCGGCCGCTTCGTCGTCACGCAAGGCGGCCGGGACGTGCATGGCGGAGCCGGCGTGGACGACCACTTCTTCCGCGTAGCCGCCGCCGGGGAGGAGGGCCATGGCGCGGTCTCCCGGATTCCAGCGGCGCACGTTTTCGCCGACTTCCGTGACGATGCCGGCGCATTCGAGGCCGAGGATCGGAGAGGCGCCGGGAGGCGGCGGATAGTGGCCGGCGGCCTGGAGGAGGTCGGCCCGGTTCACCGCGGTGGCGCGGACGGAGATGCGGAGGTCGTCCGGGCCGAGGATCGGAGTGGGCGCTTCGCCGAGGCGGAGAGTGGCATTCTCGTCAACGATGATTGCTCGCATGACGTGCAGTTATAGACTGCGCGCCGCGTGAGCGATACGGCCGTCATCTCCTGCATAGACCTGCGCAAGCATTATCCCGACGTCAAAGCAGTGGACGGGATCGACCTGGAAGTGCATCGCGGCGAGTGTTTCGGGCTTCTCGGCCCGAACGGCGCCGGGAAAACGACCACCATCGAGATCCTCGAAGGGCTGAACACGCCCGACAGCGGCGAGGTGCGCATCCTCGGTCTCACTTGGGAGGCCGACGAGCGGGAGCTGCGCGAGCGGATCGGCGTCTCGCTGCAGGAGACGCAGCTCGCGGAGAAGCTGACGGTGCTGGAGACGCTGACGCTCTTCCGCTCGTTTTACCGCGAAGGCCCGCATCCGGACGACCTGCTGCGCAATCTCTCGCTCGACGAGAAGCGCAACTCGCGTGTCGGCAAGCTCTCGGGCGGACAGAAGCAGCGGCTCGCGGTCGCCTGCGCGCTGGTGGGGGAGCCGGACATCCTCTTTCTCGACGAGCCGACCACCGGCCTCGACCCGCAGAGCCGCCTGCAGCTGTGGGAAGTGGTGGCCGAGTTCCGGAAGCGCGGCGGCACGGTGCTGTTGACGACGCACTACATGGAAGAGGCGGAGCGGCTCTGCGACCGGATCGCGATCGTCGACCACGGCAAGCGGATCGCGCTCGGGACGCCTCAGGAGCTGATCGCCAGGCTGGATGCGCCGCATATCATCGAGTTCGAGAGCACGCCGCGCCTCGGCGAGGAGGATTTCGCCTCCATCGGCGGCTTCCACGGCGCGACGCCGCGCGGCGAGCGCTGGCAGCTGCGCGTCGACTCGCTGGCGGTCTCGGTGCCGCAGCTCCTCGCCGCGGTCGACGCGAAAGGAGCCAAGCTGGAGACGCTGACGACGCATGCGGCGACGCTGGAGGATCTGTTCGTGGCGCTGACCGGAAGGGAGTTGCGCGATGCCTGAGCGCAAACGGGTCACGCGCCATCCGCTGATCGAGCTGACGATCGTCCGGCTGAAGGAGTTCCTTCGCGAGCCGGACGCGGTCTTCTGGGTCTTTGCCTTCCCGCTCCTGCTCACCGTGGCCCTCGGCTTCGCGTTTCGGGAGAAGGCGCCGGACAAGATTCCGGTCGGAGTCGCGGAAGGACCGGCGGCGCAGCAGCGGATGGCCATGCTGCAGAAATCGCCCGCACTGCTGCCGCGGCTTTATTCGCTCGCCGAAGGACGGGAAGAGCTGCGCCGCGGGAAGATCTCGCTGTTCGTCGAAGGGGAGGCTTCGCCGGTCTATCGCCTCGATCCGACCCGGCCCGATGCCCGCACCGCGCGGGTCGAGGTCGACGATGCGCTGCAGGGCGGTGCCGGCCGGAAGGACGTCTTCGCGGCGAAAGAGGAGCATGTCGTCGAGCACGGCTCGCGCTATATCGATTTCCTGGTGCCCGGCCTGATCGGGATGAACCTGATGGGCACGAGCATGTGGAGCATCGGCTTCTCGGTCGTGAACGCGCGTCTCCGGAAGCTGTTGAAGCGGATGCTGGCCACGCCGATGCGGAAGCGCGACTTCCTGCTGGCGCAGGCGCTGTCGCGGCTCGCGTTCCTGGTGGTCGAGGTCGGGGTGGTGGTGATCTTCGCGAAGCTGGTGTTCGACGTCAGCATCCGAGGCTCGTTCGCCGCGTTCTCCGTAGTCTGCCTGGCCGGCGGCGCGGCATTCGCGGCAATCGGGCTGTTCATCTCCTCGCGTGCGAAGACGCTGGAGGCCATCAGCGGTCTGATGAACGTGGTGATGATGCCGATGTGGATCTGCTCCGGCGTCTTCTTCTCGTACGAGCGCTTTCCCGATGCGGTCAAGCCGGTGATCCGCGCGCTGCCGCTCACCGCGCTCAACGACGCGTTGCGCGCGGTGATGAACGACGGCCACGGGTTCGTGCAGGTCGCGCCGCAGCTGATCAATCTCACCATCTGGACGGTGGTCACCTATCTGGTGGGTCTGAAGATCTTCCGCTGGCAGTAAAGCGGATGGTCTGCCGGTCGTTGGCGATCCAGAGGCGGAAGCCGCGGTCGTTCGAGAGGTAGTGGAGGATGGTGCGGCGCAGGCCGCAGCGGCAGGGGAGGGCGATGTCCAGCTCTTCGAGCCGGTTCGGGTAATCGTCGTGCTCCGCGCGATGCGCCACCAGCGCGTCGCGAACGACGTTGCCCGCGGTCATGCACTCGTTCCAGGCGCGCTCGAACTGTCGCTGGCCGAGGAGCAGGCCGAGGAGCATGGCCACGCCGGTCGCGAAGATGAAGGGGCGCCCTTCCTTCGCGAGCCAGGTGAAGATGAGCGTGGAGATCGGGATGGCGGCGGCGAAGACATACTGCACGACGCCGAGCTCTCCCCGCTCGCCGAGCGCCATCCCAAACAAAAACGCCGCGCCGGCATAAGCCAGCGCGGCGATCAGGCGGCTGATCAGGATCACTCCAAGACGATAGCATTCAGTTGTCGGTTGTCGGTTGTCAGTTGTCGGTGTCGCACTGAATGGCAGACAACCGACAACTGACAACCGATCAACCTTTCTCAGAACGAGAGCACGAGTCCAATGTTCGCCTCTCCCTGGATGAAGTCCTCGTTGTAGAAGTAGTCGCAGATGGTGCAGTCGTCGTCTTCCTGGAGTGCGGCGTAGTAGCCGCGGCCTTCGAGGCGGATGCTGAGGAAGTCGCTCATCGGGATCTTCACGCCCGCGCCGGCGGAGGCGGAGAAGCGGTTTTCGGCGGAGACGCCGCTGACGTGCGGGTCGAAGTTCGCGAGGCCCGCGCTGACGATGACGTACGGCGTTGCGTTGCGCGACTCCGCGAAGGGGATCTGCAGGCCGGCGTGGAGGTAGGTGACGTCGATGTCGGCGACCTCCTGGTCAGGCTCGAAGAGGCCCGACTCGGTCTCGAGCTCGGAGGACTGGCGGTTGGCCATCAGCTCGAGCTTCATTCCCGTGTCGCCGAGAGGCAGGGCGAAGTTGACGCCGAGATTGGCGCTGCTGGCGACGTTGACGTCTTCACCGAAGATGAAGGTCTGGTCGGCGAAGATGGTCCCGCCCCAGCGGTAGCCGACGAAGGGGGTGAGCTCGAACGTGCCGCGGCGGGAGTTGTAGTTGTCGCGGGCGCGGCGGCGGCGCCAGTCGTCGTCGTTGTCCTGGGCGAAGACGGCGGTGGTAGTGAGGAGAAGGGTGAGAAGAACGAGCAGCGATTTACGCAAAGTGGCCTCCAAGACGTTGTCGGTTGTCAGTTGTCGATGCGGTTTTGCGAGGGCGCACCGGCAAGGTCCAACCGACAACTGGTAACGCCTCGCCTTTACAATCCACGGACCATGAAGATTGCCACTTGGAACGTCAACGGAATCCGGGCCCGGCACGAACAATTCGTCGCGTTTGCGGCCGCTGAACAGCCCGATGTGATCTGTCTGCAGGAGATCAAGGCGAAGCTCGATCAAATCCCGCAAAGCTGTTCGCTGGAAGGATATACGTGCTACTGGCACGGTGCCGGCGGCTACTCCGGAGTGGGGCTGCACGTCCGCCGCGGGTTCGCCGTGAACGTCGAGTACACCCATCCCGATTTCGATCTCGAGACCCGGATCGTGCAGGCCGAAATCGAGGACACTGTGTTCACCAGCGTGTACGTTCCGAACGGCGGGAAGGACTTCGAGGCGAAGATCTCGTTCATCAACGCGCTGATTGCCTACGCGGCCCGGATCAAGGCCAGCGGCCGGAGGCTGGTCCTGTGCGGCGACATGAACATCGCCCGGACGGAGAAGGACGTGCACCCGCGGGAGCGCAAGCCGCGCGCGATCGGCCAGCTGCCGCAGGAGCGCGAGCTCCTCGAACGCCTCATCGCCGAGGGTGGGCTGGTCGACGTCGGACGGATGCTCTACCCCGAGGACGAGAACTACTTCACCTGGTGGGCGCCGTGGCGGCAGATGCGCGAGCGCAACATCGGCTGGCGCCTCGACTACGTGCTGGCCAGCGAGTCGCTGGCGAAGAAGGCGGTGAGCTGCCCAAGCCTGAGGGAGATCGGAACCAGCGATCACGCGCCGGTAGTGGCCACGTTCTCGTGAAAGCAGAAGGCAGAAAGCAGAAGGCAGAAGTGAGATCTCCTTCTGCCTTCATCCTTCTGCCCTCTGCCCTTTCGCGCGGGTTGCTACCGAACCCGCGCACAAAAGAAAAAGCCGGCGATTTACGCCGGCTTCGGGGTACTGCGTGAAACGGATGCTCTACTCGAGAACCACCAGCACCACGCGGCGATTTGCCGAGCGGCCGTCGCGGGACTTGTTCGACTCGACCGGAAGGGTGTCGCCGTACGAGATCGTCGACATGCGTGCGAGCGGCAGTTTGTGCTCGCGGGAGAGGTAGCGGCGCACCGAGTCGGCGCGGCGCTGGCCGAGCTCCTCGTTGTACCGCTCGCCGCCCGAGTCGTCGGTGTGGCCCTGGACCTCGACGAAGTACTGGCCGTCGAGAATCTTCACACGTCCGGCGAACTCGTCGAGCGCGGTCTTGGCGTTCGCGTCGAGCTCGTACGATTCGAGCTTGAACTTGATCCGCTCCTCGGAGAATGACTGCTCGAAGACCACCTGTCCCTTGGCCAGCACGCCGGCTTCCTGGGCGCGCTTGAGCGCTTCCTGGGCCGACTGGCTGAGCTGTTCGAGGCGGACGTCGGTCTGCTGTTGTTTCTGCTGGAGATCTTCCACCTGCGAGGCCACCGATTCGATGCGCTGGTTCGTCGTCGCCTGCGACGCCGCGATCCGTTCATCGACGGACTTCGACGTGGCGCATGCGCCGAGAAGCGCGACCGCGGCGGCCGCGGAAACTACCCGGGTAAACATCATCATCAACCTTTTTTCCTTTCGTTGCGCTTAGCCCGCCCACGAGCGGAGGCACTCTGGACCGGCGGCTCCGTGCCGCGGTAGCCGGCACGAACGCGGACCGAGCGAACCCGCCCGGCGAGCTGGAGCGTAATGCGGCGGTACTTTACTGCACCCTTTCCCGTCGGGGCGAACCCAATCAAATATTGCGCCCGCAGCACTTTCTCGATGCCGGCGACCGCGTTTGCAAGGGTTTCGGGACGGTTCCCTACGAAGAGCTGGCCTCCCGTCGCGGAGGCGAGCTCTTCGAGGAGATTGAGATTCGACATGTCTTCCGTGACCGGTGCAGCCTTCTGCCTCTTTGCCTGCTGCGCCGGTGCCTCGGCCGGCTCGCGCAGGCCGAAGGCGTAGATCGGGATCGCGACCCCTTCCAGACGCTTTTCGATCTGGACGCGGTCGAGCTTCGAGGCGTTGTCGATCCCGTCGCTGAGCAGGATGATGGCCCGGGAAGGGTTCCGCCCCAGCTCGCTCCGCGCCGGCATCTCCGCCAGGGCGTCGAAGAACGCGGTCTTTCCCCACGGCTTCACTACGTCCAGCGCGCGGGTGATCGCCGCCGGGTTCTCGGTGAAGGGCACGAGCTCGTTCGCCCGTCCCTGGGAGTCGAAGACGTAGAGAGCGAAGTCATCCCCCTCGCGCCGCCGCGCCGTCAGGGCGTTGATGGCCGCCTTGGCCGCCTCCATCTTGCCGGCCAAGGCCATGGAGCCGGAGCCGTCGAGGAGGATCGTCCAGGAAACGGGAGCGTTCGCCGACAGCTCGAACATGTCGGTCGCGACCGCCGTGTTGTCGACGAGGAGGGAGACCTCTTTGGCGTCGAGGTTGGTGATCGGCACTCCCTTCGAACCGAGAACGGTGAAGGGAACCATCACGTAGCTGACGGAGACGTTCTCCGTGAAATCCTGTGCCGAGGCCGTGACGGCCAGCAGGATGAGTACGGCAAGACGGCGCAACAACATGCTGCGAATAACACAGCGGTCCAGCGAGCTATTCAGGCAAGCACCACCGGCGCCGGACTCATCCGGCTATCCCATCTTGAGCGGGATGAAGTCTTCGTCTTCCTGATGACGCCGCTCCCACTTCAGGAACTCGTAGTAGCCGCATTTCGGCTTGTCGGGGTATTCGTGGCAGACACCGGGACGGGCCTCGTAGACGCTGCAGCGGCGCGTCTTTGGGTCGATGAACATGCAGATGGTGCCGTAGATCTTGTCCTTCTGGTGCCGCAGGACCTGCTCCCCTTCGACGACTTTGGTGAAGCGGCGGCGGGCGGTCTCCGCGTCGATGCCGAAGTGGCGGGCCAGACGGGACAGGTCCTTCTTCTCGACGATGATCCGGTCATAGCTGCAGCAGTACGCGGGACACTTCAGGCAGTCATACGCGAGCTTGGGCGGGGCCGGAGTGAGGTTCGTCATGGGTTTTGCGTAAGTGTAAGCGGCATGAGCGAATCCGACAACGAATTACGGCAACGCATGCAACGCATCAGCGTTTCCGCCGGACGCAAAACGAAGGTGCACGCTAGTATGTGCAGTCTATGGATCACGCCGTAGCGCTCGTGCAGGCGTACCTGCAACTGAACGGATACTTCACTTCTGCCGAGTATCCGATCATCGCCGGGACCGCGCGCAGCGGGTTCCGCACCCTGACCGATATCGACATCCTGGCGTTCCGTTTTCCGACCGGCGAGCCGATGGCCGTGCACGGCGGGCGCAGGGAGCCGAAGAGTCTCGACGTCACCGATATCGATTCCGGCCTCGGCGTCCCGACCGGCGCGATCGACATGATCATCGGCGAAGTGAAGGAAGGGCGGGTGGGGATCAACACCGGCATCCGCGACCCCGAGGTCCTGAAGACGGTGGTGAACCGCTTCGGCGAAGTGGGCGATGCGGATCTCGTCGTCCGGCACCTTCTTTCCACCGGCAGCGCCGACATCCCGCCGTCGTTCTCGGTCCGCCTGATCGCCTTCGGCTCGTTTCCTCCCGGCTCCGCCGTCCCTCCCTGCCGCATCATCAGCCTCGGTCACGTGCTGACGTTCCTGCAGGGTTACGTCCGCAAGCACTGGCACATGCTCCGGCACCTCCAGTTCAAAGACCCCGCCTTCGGCTTCCTCATGACGCTGGAGAAAGCGCGCCGCGGTGAAGCCGGACGGCGCGGCGAAGCCGGAGTGGAGATCGTCCCGCCGGAAAACCAGGAACGCCCCGGCAACGGCAACGGACGGCGGAGGGGAGAGGCGCCGGGAGCCCCGCCGCAGGAGGCGCCGCGGAATCATCCGCGCAGGAGAAGATAGGTGGGACCTAGGGGACCTATGGGACCTATGGGACAAATGGGACAAATGGGAACACAGGTGGTCTCATAGGTCCCATAAGTCCTATAAGTCCCATAGGTCCGGCTGCGGGCGGATCATGCGACAAAGGACCTCACGCGACGTCAAGTAACACCGCCGTCCCGAGGATTTCTGTGCGCCGGAGGTAATTGCCGCTCTGCTCGATGCCGGCACGCTCGGCCAGGTCGACCGGACGACCGAAGATTGCCTGCAGCTCTTCGCGAACATCCATGATGTCAAAAAGCGACCATGGCGCGTCGTCGGCGAACCGCACAAACACGTCGACGTCGCTGTCGGCGCGGAACTCCTGCGGCCGGGTCACGCTCCCGAAAAGAGCGAACTCCGTGATCTTCCACCTTTGGCAGAAGTCGCGGAGTCTATCTTTGTCGATCTCGATCGCGAGGGCCGGCATCGGTCTAGTTTACGGGAAGCATCGCTAAACCACCCGATTCCGTCCCAGCCGCTTCGCTTCGTACAGCGCTTCGTCGGCACGCCGGACCAGTTCCTCCGCGCCGGGGCCGTCGCGGGGCGGGACGATGGTGGCGACGCCGACGCTGATGGTGATGCCGGTGGCGGCGACACGCTCCCGCAGTCCCTCGGCCACGAGGCGGGCGTCGTCTTCCATCGTTTCGGGGAGGAGGACTACGAACTCCTCGCCGCCGTAGCGGGCGACGAGGTCGGCGGCGCGGTGGACGGACTCGCGGAGGACCCTGGTCATGTTGCGCAGGAGGTCGTCGCCTGCCTGGTGGCCGTGGGCGTCGTTGAAGCTCTTGAAGTGGTCGATGTCGAGGATGAGCAGGGAGAGCGGGGCGAGGCTGCGGGCGGCGCGGCGCCATTCGACGCCGAGGGCGTCATCGAAGTGGCGGCGGTTGGAGATGCCGGTGAGGCCATCCTGCGTGGAGATGCGGTGCAGGGTCTCGATGGCGTTGGCGAGGTGTGAGTTTGCATCCTCGAGCGCCCGCGTCTTCTGGGCGAGCTCCGCCGCCATCGCTTCCATCGCCCGCGCCCGCTCCTGCACTTCGGCGTGGAGTTGCGCGCAGGCGATCGCACCGGCGATCTGGTCGGCGACGGTGGTCAGGAGCGGGATCTGGCCGTGAAACGCGGCGGGGCGGGTGCTCTCGACGTTCAGCACCGCCACCAGAATTCCGTGATGGGTGACCGGGACGCAGAGCTCCGAGCTCGCGCCGGGAAGGGTCTCGACGTACTCGGGAAACGTGTGCACGTCGTCGAGCAGCAGCGGCTCGCCCGTGACGGCGACATGCCCGACGACGCCGCTGCCGAGGGGGCGTCCGTAGCCGATGTGGACGGACGTGGGCACGCTCGTCGTCAGGGCTTCGCAGAGGAAAGCCTGGCGCTCGAAGTCGATCGTCACCAGCGCCACGAACTCCCACTCGAACTTGGCCGCCAGTGCGTCGGTGATGCGCTGCAGCATCGGCCGCACCTCGAGGTCGGACGTGGCGATGCGCGCGACCTCGTTCAGGATCTCGAGCTGCGCGGTCCGCGGGTCTTCCAGCGACAGTCCCACCCGTACATCCTACGCGTGTGCGCGGGAGTCGGATCGGGGGGCCGAGCTGAGAAGGGGGGCGATCGAGTCGGCGATGGCTTGGAACGCGGCCCGTTCCTCATCCTGGAAGGGACGCGGTTCCCGGAAGGCCCAGCCGGCGACGCCGATCGCGATTCCGTTCTGGATCAGCGGAAGGGAGGCGAGGGCGTGGCTCTCGTTTTTCTGCCACACCGGGACGAGCGAGAGGTAGTCGGGGCTCGCGAGCGTGACCGACGCGATCCACACCGGACGGGCGTTACGCAGCGCCGCGCAAAGCGGATACGGCGCGTCGACCGGCATCGGGACGAAGCGGTCGAGCATCTCACGGCGATAGCCGTAGCTCAGGACGTCTTCGAGGAACGAGCCGTTCCGGCGCAGCACCACGCCCGACTTTGCGCCGAGGCGGACCGAGAGCCTGCAGAACTGCTCGTCCGGAGTGTCGGTGCGGTGTGTCTGGCCTGCCGCAGCCTGGTGCGCGATGTCGGTGATCTCGGCGAGCTCGAACGGTTTCCGGATGCCCCGCACCTGCGGCCACTTTTGCGCGATACGGCCGAGCTGGACGGGCGATCCTGAGGAGAGAACCACGCAGCGGGCCAGCATTTCCGGCCGGTTCTGCTCGATCCGCTGCAGGACTTCCATGCCGGAGACGCCCGGCAGCATCAGGCTGACCAGCAGCAGGTCGTACTCCGCGTGCTCGACCAGCAGGAGCGCGTCGGACCCGCTCGGGACGAGGTCGACCTCGAACCCGAAACGGGTCAAAAGAACGTTCAGGAGACGGCGCGTCCCCAGATCATTCTCGACGACCAGTGCCAGAGGCTTCATGTACGTCGAGGATACGCGCCGTTCGCGCGCGGGGCAATATTCACTAATGTCCGTCGATCCGTACCTCGACGCGCTGTCCGAGCTTGAGCGGGGTCGCCTCGGCGAACGCGACTTTGACGAGCAGCACGCGCGTGTCGATGGGCTTGGACGGATCCTGCGGCTTGAGCCGCCGGTTCACGACGGAGTCGGGGATTTCCTCGATGATCCCGCGCCAGGTGCGGTCGAACCCTTCCGCGTTGACGTGGACGGGGGCCCCGAGCTGCACGCGGGCGGAGTCGAACTCGTCGATCTCCGCCTCGACGCGCGTTTTCTTCAGGTCGGCGATGGTGATGAGCGAGTCTCCGGTGTCGACCGTCTCGCCCCCCTGCACGTGCCGGGTGATGACGACCCCTCCGATCGGCGCGGTGATGACGGTTTTCTCCACCAGCGCCTCGAGCCGCCGGACTTCCGCGGCCGCCGATGCCTGGCGGGCGCGCGCGGAGTCGAGGTCGCGGTCCGCCTTGTCCCACGCCTGCTTGGAGCCGACGTCTTCCTGGTGGAGGTGCTTTGCACGCGCGACCTCGGCTTCGAAGAGGCGGATGTCCGCGACCGCTTCGCCCACACGTGCACGGGCAACGGAGAGCGCGGCACGGGTGTCGTCGGCCTTGATGACGGCGATGACGTCGCCCTTGCGGACGGTCTGTTTTTCGTCGACATGGAGCCGCTCGATGGTGCCGGCGACGTCCGTTCCGACGGTGACTTCGGAACCGGGATACGCGACGACGCGCCCTTCGGCGACGACGCGCGGCACGGTCATTCCGGCCGCGACGGCCGGCTTGGCGTTCGTCTTCGGCCGCGTGGCGCTGAGCTGGGCGACGGTGGCGACGAGGAGAAGGACTCCGAGGGTGGGGTAAAGGATGCGATTCATACGAGTGCTCCGTCCTGAATTCTGGTGACTCTGTCGGCGATGGTGCGGACTTTGGGGTCGTGGGTGACGATGACGAGCGCGCGGTTTTCCTGCTTGGCCAGCGCGCGGAACATTTCGAGGACCTGCGTCCCGACCTGCGAGTCGAGATTGGCGGTCGGCTCGTCGGCGAGGAGGATCGGCGCCTTGCCGGCCAGCGCACGGGCGATGGCGACGCGCTGCTTCTGGCCGCCGCTCAGGTCGCGCGGGAGGAAGTTCTGGCGGTCGCCGAGGCCGACGGCCTCGATCACCCGCTCTGCTTCCACGCGAGCCTCGCGTCCCCGCACGCCTTTTACGTTCAGCGCGTACTCGACGTTCTCGACGGCGCTGAGGGAGGGAAAGAGGTTGAACTGCTGAAAGACGAAGCCGAGGGAGCGCTTGCGGATCTCGGCCAGTTGCCTGCCGCTGACGGAGGTTCCTTCGATGACCACGTCCCCCTTCGACGGCGTGAGGATGCAGCCGAGGATGGAGAGGAAGGTGGTCTTGCCGGAGCCGGACGGCCCTTCGAGCGAGACGATCTCGCCGCGCTCGACGCTGAAGTCGATACCCTTCAGGACAGTGACGGTCTCGCGCCCTTCAGTGAAGTGTTTTTCGACACCACGGGTATGGAGGATGGTCATGGATTCTCCTGTTGTTGCCGCATTGGTCCTATAGGACTCAGGTTCTGAACACCAGGGCCGGGTCGATGCTGGCTACCTTGCGGAACGAGATCACCGCGGCCCCGAGGCAGAGTGCGATCGCGCCGAGGAGCACGATCACGTAGAGCTGGGTCGGGATGATCAGCTTGAGATCAATCTTCGCCATCACCGGCCGGAGGGCGAAGGCCTGCAGTGCGCCGAGTGCGAAGCCGGCGATGGCGGCGATGGTGGCCTGCTTGCCGAGGATCTTGTAGATCTCGCCGTTGCCGCCGCCGATCGCTTTCACCGTGCCGAACTCGCGGATGTGCTCCATGGTCGAGGTGTAGAGCGTCTGCGCGACGACCACGATCCCGACGAGGCAGCCGAGAAAGACGGTGATGTACATGTTCAGCCCGAGACCGGTCGAGTCGATCCAGTACGAGCGCGACCGCTTCGCCCACTCGTCCTTGGTGAAGACGTCGTTGTACGGGAGGCGGCGCTGGATCTCCTTCCGCACGCTCTCAATGTCGGTGCCCGGCGCGAGCTTCACCAGGATGTACGTCGTGTTGCCGCGCAGGTCGCTTTCGTTGAGGGCCTGGGCGAGGCGGTAGTCCATGAAGGTGAGCGGCGTGGTGGTGAACGACTTCGCGTCGACCGTGCGGCCGATGATCTTCAGCCGCCGTCCCAGCACCTCGCGGTATTCGTTGACCGCGAACGCGCCCCAGCGCTTCTTCGCCGAATCGTCGAGCACCATGTAGGGGCCGCGGCGCAGGTCGCCGAGATCCCCTTCGACGACCCCTTGCGGGAAGTTCCACTTCTCGAAGCTCTCCAGCGCGTATACCTCGGTGCCTTCCACGGCGCCGGTCGGGAGGTTCACGTTCATGAACCAGACGATCAGGTTGTCCGCCCGCTCGACGCCGGGGATGGAGCGGACGCGCTTGATGTAGGTCTCGGGGAACGTGTGCGCGAAGTCGACGTTCGGCGTGTTGTGCGACGTCACCCAGAGGTCGGCGTCGATCTGGTCGATGGTCAGCGAGGCGTTGGACATCAGGCCGATGAACAGCCCCACCTGGACGAACACCAGCGTCACCGCGAACGCCACGCCCGAGACGGTGATGAAGAAGCGAAGCTTGTCGTGGAGCAGGGACTTGGTTGCGAGATCGACGGCCATGATTACTCCTGAGGGCCGAGGGCAGAGGGCCGAGGGCCGAGGGAAAGCGAGAGGGTGGCGGGATCGAGGGGCTTCATGACCCTCGGCCCTCGGCCCTCGGCCCCTGGCCCTCGGTTTTCAGCAATCCGCGGATGATCATGTCGATCACCTGCCCGGTGCGTGCATCCATCGGGCGCCACTCCACCCATTCGTCCTTGCACTTGGCGATCTCGAGGGAGACCAGGCCGTGCATGGCCGACCAGATCACCTGCGCCGCGAGGTCGGCGTCGGTCAGCTCGTCGCGGAAGTGCCCTTTGGCCATGAGCTCGGCGACGACGCCCTTGAGGAACGCGTACGCGTCCTCCTCGGGGTTTCCTTTGGCGATGGTGATGTCGCTCGTGACCTTCGGGGTCATGAACATCACCCGGTAGTGGCTGGGGTTGTTGATTCCGAAGTCGACGTAGGCGCGGCCGGCGGCGCGGAGGCGCTCGACCGGGTTGAGGATCCTGGCGATCTCGGCGAAGCCGTGGGCGAATTCGCGGAAGTCGCTGTCGCAGAGCTCGGCCAGGAGCGCATCCTTGTCGCGGAAGTGGAAGTAGATGGCGGTCGGGGAGTACTCGATCCGGTCGGCGATGCGGCGCATCGTCACGGACTCGACCCCCTCGCTGGCGAAGAGCTCCCGGGCGGCGTCGAGGATCCGGGTCCGGATCTCTTCGCGTTCACGCTCTCGACGTTCTTTAGGCCCCAAAACGTTCCTCCGATACTTAACAGTGTTAAGTTAAGTTCCGAAGCTCAATTCGTCAAGGGCAGTGCGAGAAATAGTTGTGAGCGGGGTGAGTGGTCAATCCACGAGCTTTTTCATCAGCTCGTTGATCTGGTCGTAAACGTGCCTGACCGACGCCTCGACGACGACCGTGGTCGGGTCCGGCAGGCGCTCCTCGACACGGATCATGTCGAGTATCTCGTCGGTAGCAAAGAGGATATCGGCCAGTTTGTCGAGTACACGCTCCGACATCGGGAGGTGTACCGCACTCATCGTGTCGATCTCGATCGTAGCTTTGTAATTCACTCTGCTAAGGAGTGATTTATGTACCGAAATCCCTACCCTCTATTTGAAGATATGTTGCTGTGACGTTTTGGTGACGGGATTTTCAGGGGAGAAGTGACGAAGTCAGCAAGGCGCTCGTGTGCATTTCCGCCTTCTGCCTTCCTGGAATCCGCCACCGGCACCTTCCGCTTTTACCCGACCATGCATCGATTCGTTCTCTCTCTCCTTCTCGCTCTTCCTCTGGCCGCGCAGCCGGCGGTGTTGAAGCAGTCGTTCGAAGAGCTCCGCGCGGATGCGATCCGCGCGCACACGAAGTTCCTCTCCAGCGACCTGCTCGAGGGGCGTGGGCCCGGTACGCGGGGGGACGCGCTGGCGACGAGCTATCTCGCCGCCCAGCTCGAGTCGTTCGGCCTGCAGCCGGCCGGCGACGACGGCACGTACTTTCAGAAAGTCTCGCTGCTCGGCATCACCACCGACGCCGAGGCGTCGAAGATCGGGTTCGCGAAGAACGGCGTGGTGACGCCGCTGGCCTACCGCGACCAGTTCGTCGGCGGCAACCAGTCGCAGAAGGAAGCGGTCACGCTCGACTCCGAGCTGGTCTTCGTCGGCCATGGCGCGGTCGCGCCGGAGTATCAGTGGGATGACTACAAGGGCCTCGACGCGAAGGGCAAGACGCTGGTGATGCTGGTCGACGATCCGCCGGCGACGGAGAAGGAGCCGGATCTCTTCAAGGGCCGCGCGCGCACGTACTACGGGCGCTGGACGTACAAGCACGAGATCGGCACCGCCCGCGGGGCCGACGCGGTGATCCTGATCCACACGGATCCCTCGGCCGGCTACGGCTGGCAGGTGGTCCGGAACTCCTGGACCGGCGAGCAGGCGTACGTGAAGAATCCGGAAGGGGCGCACGCGCTCGCCTTCGCCGGCTGGATCTCGCAGCAGACCGCGCGCGAGCTCTTCCAGTCCGCCGGGCTCGATCTCGACAAGCTGACGCAGGCCGCGCATGCGCGCGACTTCAAGCCGGTGCCTCTCGGCGTGAAGCTGCAGGGGAACGTGAAGAGCACGATCCGGCCGTTCGACACGGCGAACGTCGTGGCGCGACTGGAGGGGAGCGATCCGAAGCTGAAGGAAGAGGCCATCCTCTATAGTGCGCATCACGACCACATCGGCATCGGCACGCCGGACGACGACGATCCGAACGACACGATCTACAACGGTGCGATCGACAACGCCACCGGCTCGGCGGCGATCCTGGAGATCGCGCGCGTCTGGAGCCGCACCACGCCGCGTCCGAGGCGCAGCATTCTCTTCGCCTTCGTCGCTGCGGAGGAGCAGGGGCTTCTCGGCTCGGATTACTTCGGCCGCAATCCGGTGATCCCTGCCGGCAAGATCGCGATGGGTCTCAACCTCGACGCGCTGAATCTCTTCGGCGAGGTCGGCAGCATCACGATGATCGGCATCGAGCGGACGACGTTCTTTCCGACGGTGCAGAAGGTGGCGGACGCGATGAAGCTGACCATCGTCCCCGACCAGGCGCCGGAGCAGGGCTCGTACTACCGCTCCGACCATTTCAGCCTCGCCAAGGCGGGCGTCCCGGCGTTTTCGATCAAGCAGGGGAACGACGTCCTCGGCCAGCCGGCCGGCTACGGCCAGGCGAAGTCGAAGGAGTACCGCGAGAAGCACTATCACCAGGCCAGCGACGAGTACGACCCGTCCTGGAACTTCGACTCCGCCGTCCAGGTGGCCCGCCTGGCCATGTGGCTCGGCTACGAGGCCGCGCAGTCGCCCACCATGCCGATGTGGCTGGAAGGGGAGGAGTTCTACGGGAAGACGGCGGCGGTGAGGAAGAAGTAGGGATCGCGGTTCGGCAACGGGGAACGACCGGGGGGCCTCCGGCGGGCGGGCGCGGCCCGCGGCGTTTGTTTTCGCCCGGACCGCGTTCAGCGCGACAAACGCCCGTTCAGTCTATGGCAACCAACGCTGCGGGCCGGGCCCGCCCGCCGGAGGCCCCCTCGTGGTCTCCCTGTCGCCGAACCGCGATCCCTTTGCTCACGCACGCCCGGCCCGTGGGGCCGCCGCAGCGTGCATGGCCATCATGGCCGCCCCTTCCACCGGCGTATTCTTCGGCGGGATCAGCGTGGCCCCGGGGGCATCGCGCTGGATGCGGAGACGCATCGGGTCGAGCAGCAGATCGCCGGCGTGGAACGCGCCGCCGACGTGAGCCACCTCGAAATTCGTATCCGCCATGTGCAGACGGCGGGCGATCGCGAGCACACACTCCGCCAGCTCCGAGCCGCCGCGGGCCATGATCTCGCGGGCCACCACATCTCCGGCCTGGGCGGCCTCGATGACCAGCTTCCCGTAGCGGGCGATGTCATCCGCGTGCGTCGTCGTGGCGTAGACGAAGCGCGGCAGGTCGTCGGCGTCGCACATGTCGTACTCGTTGCACAGCAGCTCCGTCATCTTCGTGGCGAAGCCGCGGCCGTCGTGCGCGCGGACGATCGCCGAAAGCCCCGCGCGCGCGATCCAGTAACCGCTCCCCTCATCGCCGAGAGTCGGCCCCCAGCCGCCGGCGCGCGCCTCCTCGCCGGCGTGGTTGCGACCGAACGACACCGAGCCGGTCCCGGAGATGATCACGATGCCGGCCCCGAACCCGATCGCCCCGGTGAGTGCCACCCGGGCGTCCGTGTCGACGATGAAGTTCCCGCGGGGGAAAAAGATCCGGAGCGCCTCGACCACCTTCTCCCGGTGCACCGGATGATCCGAGCCGGCGATCCCGCAGTAGGCATAGTCGATATTCTTGATGGCGATGCCGGCCTCGACCAGGGCGATGTTCACCGCCCGCTCGACGTTCCGGGTCGCTTCCTCGATGCCCACGCGCAGGTGATTCGACCCGCCCGCCAGGCCGCGGCCGAGAGGCGTTCCCTTCTCATCCACGACGAGCGCTGCTGTTTTGGAGGCGCCCCCATCGACGCCAATGAAGTAAGTCATCGGAGCGGAGCGTATTGCAACTCCGTGACCCATCAACACTCCCGCCCGCTATCTCCGCCTACACAGGCCCTGCCCTTGCACAATAACTGTCCGAACGGCAGTACTGAATAAGGAGACTACGAATGAACAGGAAACAGACCCTCACCGTCGCCCTGGTGGCGATTCTCGCGCTGACCCTCCTGTCGGCGACGGCGTGCAAGAGCAGCGGCATGGCCGTGACTTCGCGCGCGCAGATCCTCAAGATCAACATCGCCCATCCGACCGACCTCCCCGACCAGGGCGTGGACAACCTCGACGTCCAGATCTCCAACACCGGCATCAACAACATCCAGGACATCCTGCTCGAGGTGGAACTGCCGCCCCAGCTGGTCGTCCTCGACCAGACCAACGACCGCGGCGTGAACGTGATGCACAACCCGGGCTCGAACGTCTATCGCTTCACGTTCGGCAACATCCAGCCGGCCGAGCGCTCCACGGTCCGTTTCCGCGTCCGCACGGCCTTCGGTACGCTGAGCGAGACCGGCAGCGTGAAGGCGACGGCGTGGCAGAGCGGTCTCCCGGGCGACAGCCTCGTGGAGACGGCGGTCATCAAGCTTCGGCAGTAACCTTTTTTCACCGTTCGGCAGAAGAGGACAGGCATCTGCCTGTCCTCTTCGCGTTTATGGCATCTCCCTCGCAAATATAAGAACCATTAGGAGGTTACAGATGCGAATCCAGGAAACCGATCGGATCTTGAAGGAGTCGCGCTACGCCCGCAACGCCGTGGCTGCCCAGCAACACGACGAGGGGATGTGGTCCCGCGCGTGGCACATGGTCTCCAGCCTCCCGTCGAAGCTCACGGGACTGTTCAAACACTAATTTTCGCTCGGCGGAGGGCGCCTGTGGTTCGGCGCTCTCCGCACGATTCACACGCTTCGTGTTGTTGCTAGTTACTGGTTCCTTGAGCTCCATCGCCCGGACGACAGTCGCCGCCAGCCGCTGACTCCCAAGCAACCAGCAACCAACCAGCAACTACCCGGCGGCTTCCTCTTCGTCGGCCATCTCAGTGTCGGGCATCTTCGTCACGACCATCACCCAGCGCACGCGGAACCGCTCCGCTTCGAGGACGCTGATGGCGAGATCGCCCAGCTCCACCTTGTCGCCCGGATTGACTTCGCGTCCAAGGCGGGCGGCGACGTAGCCGCCGACCGTCTCTTCCTCCGGCTCGCCGAGGTCGATCTTCAGCCGGTCGGCCAGGTCTTCGATCAGATAGTCGCCGCGGACGCGATAACGGCCGTTACCGAGCGGCTCGATCTCCGGGCGCTCGCGGTCGAATTCGTCCTGAATCTGGCCGAACAGCTCCTCGGTGATGTTCTCCAGAGACACGATCCCCGAGGCGCCGCCGTACTCGTCCAGGATCACCGCCATGTGTGTCTTGTGCTCGATGAACTGCGACAGGACCGAATCGACGGTGCTGTTCTCCGGCACGAAGAGGATCTCGCGCTTCAGCTCCTGCAGGCTGCGGCCGGGGCCGCGGAGCTGGGCCAGCAGCAGGTCTTTCACGTGAATCAGGCCGACGGTATGGTCGAGCGACCCCTCACAGAGGGGGTAGCGGGTGTGGCGGGTGGTGCGGATGCGTTCGAGGTTCGCTTCGATGCTCTCCGTCGTCGACAGCACGACCACGTCGGTGCGCGGGACCATGATCTGCCGGGCGGTGCGCTTGGAGAACTGGAAGACCCCCTCGATGATCTCCCGGTTTTCCTCGGAGAGAATGCCTGCCTTCTCCGAGCTGGCCAGGATGAGCCGCAGCTCCTCGGGCGAGTGCGCGGTCTCGGCGTGCTCGCCGGCCGGATGGATGCCGATCAGCTTGAGGATGCCGCGGGAGACGCCGTTCAGCAGCCAGATCGCGGGGTAGGTGATGGTGTAGAAGGCGTGCAGCAGGTGGGCGGTCCAGAGCGTCGTGGCGACCGGCTTCTGGATGGCGATCGACTTCGGGGCCAGCTCGCCGAGGACGATGTGCAGGATCGAGATGATCACGAAGGCGACCGTCGCCGAGATCGACTTCGCGGCTGCCGGGCTGACCTGGAACCTCGTGAAGAGCGGCTGGATCAGGTGGTGGAAGGCCGGCTCGCCGATCCAGCCGAGGGCGAGCGAGGCGAGGGTGATGCCGAGCTGGGTGGCCGAGAGGTAGGCGTCGAGGTGGCGAATGAGCTTCTTCGCCATCTTCGCGCGCACGCTCCCATGTTCCGCGAGCTCGGTGATCTGCGTCGACCGGACTTTGACGATGGCGAATTCGGCCGCGACGAAAAAGCCGTTCGCGAGCACGAAGAGGAGCGCGAGAACCAGGTACCAGGTTTCCATTGGATGGGCGGGCGCAGTTTATCTGAATGGTTGCTGGTGGCTGGTTGCTGGTTCCTTGGGACTCGGGGCCCGAGGCCCCAGGCGCCGCCTCACAAGCAACCAGGAACCAGGAACCAGGAACTACCCTACCGCCTCCTCCAGCGTCTTCCAGAACCTTGGATACGACTTCGTCACCACCTGCTCCTTCGCGATGGTCACGTTGCCGCGGGTGAGGCCGGAGATGGCGAAGGCCATGGCGATGCGGTGGTCGTTGTGGGTCTCGATGACGGCCGGGGCGTCGCTCCAGCCGGGCTGGATGAGCAGCGAGTCGGGGCGTTCCTCGACCGTGGCGCCGAGGCGGCGGAGCTCCGAGGTGACGGTGGCGAGGCGGTCCGACTCCTTCACCCGCAGGTTGGCCACGTTCACGATCTCGACGGGAGAGGAGGCCAGCGGGGCGATCGCGGCGAGCGTCGGGACCACGTCCGGCGTGCCGTTGCAGTCGAACGTCCCGCCGCGCAGCTCGTCCGGGCCGGTGACGGTGATCTCCTCCTCCGTCACCGCGATCTCGCAACCCATCGCCTTCAGGATGTCGAGAAAGCCGGCGTCTCCCTGCGCGGTCGGAATGGCCAGCCCGCGGACGCGCATCGTGCCGCGCGTCGCCGCCGCGGCCGCGAACCAGTAGGAGGCCGACGAGTAGTCGCCCTCGACGCGGTACTCTTTCCGCTCCAGCCGTCCCGCACGAACGTTGATGACGTCCCCCTGCCGCGTCACCTGCGCGCCGAAGGTCGTCAGGATGTCGGCGGTGATGTCGATGTACGGCCCGGAGGCGAGCGTGGAGATCCGGAGGGTGATGCCGTCCGGCAGCGTCGCCCCGCCGATCATCAGCGCGGAGACGAACTGGCTGGAAGTCTCGGCGGAGATGGTCACGTCGAAGCCGCCGCGCATCTTCTTGCCGCGGATGCGCAGCGGCGGATAGCCCTCTTTCCCGGCGTACTCCACCTCGCCTCCGATCGCGAGCAGCACCTCGACCAGGTCGCCGATCGGGCGGTCGTGCATCCGTTCCTCGCCGTGCAGCAGGAACCGGCCCGGCGTGAACGCCAGCCAGCCGGTGAAGAAGCGCATGGCCGTGCCGGCGTTGCCGACGAAGATCGGAGTCTCGTTCGCCGACATCGACCGCCGAGGGCCGATGTACAGCTCGCGCTGGATCGACCCGGAGACGTCGAAGCCGAGGGTCCGGAGCGCTTCGAGGGCGTAGCGAGTGTCGTCCGCGTCGAGGCAGTTCGAGACGGTGGTGATCCCCTCGGCCATGGCGGCCAGGAGCAGGGCGCGCACGGAGTAGGACTTACTCGGTGGCGCGGTAACGGTCGCGTTGAGGGGGCCGGTTCTCGGAATGAGTTTCATCGCGCCGGGGAAATGCAAAATGCAGAATGCAAAATGCAAAATGGAAAAGAGGTTTGGGTCCTTTTTCCATTTTGGATTTTGCATTTTGCATTCTGCATTTCGTCCTTCCCTTTCACAGCTCCAGCACCAACCCGTCATACGCCAGCCGCACTCCCTCCGGCAGCGTCGCCTCGACCTCCTCGTGATCGACCTCGTGGGCCAGGTGGATCACCCACGTCTCCCGTGCGCCGATCTTCCGGGCACAGGCCACCGCCTCGCCGACGGTGAAATGCGTCGGATGGTGCGGTGCGGGGCGGAGGCCGTCGAGGGCCAGGACTTCGATCCCTTCGAGGAGCCTCATCGACGCGTCGGGGATGCCGTTGGTGTCGGTGATGTAGGCGAAATTGCCGATCCGGTAGCCGAGGATCGTCCAGTCGCCGTGGTCGACGGGGATCGGGATGATCCGGATGCCGTCGTGCGTGAACGCCTCCTCGACCTCCACCAGCTCGAGCTGCGGTTTGCCTCCGCCGATCTGCGTGCTCGTGTCCCAGATGTAGCTGAAGGCCCGCCGGATCGCCTTCGCCGTCGACGGATTGGCGAACGCGTAGACCGATTCGCGCTGCCGGAAGTTGAACGGGCGGATGTCGTCCAGCCCCATCAGGTGGTCGGAGTGGGAGTGGGTGAAGAGGACGAAGTCGAGCCGCGGGATCGGATGCCGCAGCAGTTGCAGGCGGAGGTCGGGGGTCGTGTCGATGAGAAAGTACTTCCCCCCCTCCTGGATCAGCACCGACTGCCGCAGGCGCTGGTTGTAGGGATGCGGCGACGTGCAGACCGCGCATTGGCAACCGACGACCGGTACGCCTGTCGAGGTGCCGGTGCCGAGGAAGGTCACGCGCATGGGAGGGCGATTCTAGCGCGCGCCGGGGGCGCGGTTATCAGTTGTCGGTTGTCAGTTGTCTGGGCCTCTCGCTCCGAGGGGCCTTGAACGGACAACCGACAACCGACAACCTGTCGGTAGGGATATCCTCGCGCCCATCACTCCTCCAGAGAGAGGTCCTCATGGCAGACAACACATTCACGACCGAGGTCTGGTACTCCCAGTCGCAGGCAATGACCTACCCCTGGCCCGAGCAGCAGGCGGGCGTGAAGGCGAACGTCGGAGTCTGCTTTTCCGGAGGCGGGACCCGTGCCCTCTCGGCGACGATGGGGCAGTTGCGCGCGCTCCTGTCGTTGAATCTCCTCAGCAGCATCGACTACATCTCCTGCGTCTCCGGCGGCTCCTGGGCATCGACGGCTTTCGTCTATTACAACGAGGGAGCCACCTCGGACGCGGAGTTTCTCGGCGCGATCACGGAGCCGAAGGACATCACGCTCGACGCCCTGAAAGTGATCTCCACTTCCTCCCTCGGCTGGGGCGCGACGCAAAACCTCGGCGACGCGCTCGACGCCGCCCATCGCGCCGGTGTCTCGGACAAGCTCCTCTGGGCCGCCGCGGTCGGCCAGCTCTTCTTCGCCCGCTTCGGCCTCTACGACCCGAACAACCCGAGCTACTTCAGCCTCGACGACGCCACCGTGGCGAAGATCCGCGCCGCCAACCCGTCGCTGGCCGCCGCGCCGTTCCACACCGTGCGCACGCCCGCCGGCTACACGATGCCGTACCTGCTGATCAACGCCACCATCGACGGCCCCACCGCCCACGCGCCGTACAACCCCGACCAGCTCCTCGAGGTCACGTATTCACCGCTCTACTCCGGCATCCCGTTCCAGCAGACCATGAGCTATCCGGTGGCCAAGACGGCGGGCCTCAAGCCGCCCCCGGTGACCGCCGTCGTCGGCGGCGGGTTCATCCAGTCGTTCGCCTGGGGCTGCGATGCGCCGGAGACTCCCGCGGCGGCGAGCGGCGGCAGCGTGACCGTCGGCGCCCCGGCCAGCGTCTTCAGTCTCGTCGACGCCAGCGGCGCGAGCAGCTCCGCGTACGCGGCCATCCTCGAGAAGATCAAGTTCCTGGACGGCCTGCTGCCGGAGCAGAATTACTGGCCGCCGATGGCCACCGCCCCGCAGACGCCGGCGCAGCTCTTCGACTTCGGCGACGGCGGGAACCTCGAGAACTACGGAATCATCCCGCTGCTGATGCGGGGCGTGAAGAAGGTCGTCGTCTTCATCAACACCGAGACGCCGATGAACGTGAACTACGACCCGACGCAGAAGACCGACGAAAACGATCTCGACGAAGAGCTCCCGGCGCTCTTCGGCATCCCCGTCTACAGCCACGACTTCAGCTCCACGAAAAAGCTCGCGCCCGACTACAACCAGGTCTTCCCGACGGCCGATTACGCGGCCGTGATCCAGGCGCTGCAGGCTCTCAAGAAACAGGGACAGCCGATGGTGTTCCACAAGACCCACGTCCTCCAGAAGAACACCTACTGGGGTCTGGCGGCCGGAGGGATTGTCGACGTGATGTACGTCTACCTCGACGAAGTGCAGACCTGGCGCGCACAGCTCACCGACCACGCCCTGCGCACGGAGCTCGACCTCCGCGACCTCGGCATGTTCCCCCACTTCCCGAACTACCACACCATCGACGAGAACATCATCCCCACCCCGGGAGAAAAGATCATCCCCCCCTGGAACCTCACCGAGTTCACCCCACAACAAGTGAATCTGCTCGCGGATCTGACGTGCTGGGTAGTGAGGAACAGCGGGGTCGGGGAGTTCATTGGGTGAGGCGTTTTTTGTCATCCTGAGCCACAGGGTTGATCCCATTGGGAAGAAAGCACGGCGGCGAAGGACCTGGGGGGTGGGGCGGGATGAGCGTGCATCGCTCCCCCTCCCACCAGGTCCTTCGGTACGACAAGAAGCCTCGGGAAGGAGGAAGTCGAAAGACGAAACCTTTCGAAGAGAACCTGACAGGTCCAAGTCCTGTCCAGCAAAGGGTGGCGCCCGGCTGGAAGCGAGTGTTGC
>Ga0190275_10000550_pt1 | contig 32117 bp, 29 predicted proteins | sample Popmic550T_FD_133745 | JGI IMG/M metagenome (GOLD analysis project Ga0190275, IMG submission 133745) | Populus adjacent soil microbial communities from riparian zone of Yellowstone River, Montana, USA - 550 T | ecosystem: Environmental > Terrestrial > Soil > Riparian zone > Trees stand | place...
CCCCGTCACCCCGGGCTCGACCCGGGGTCCACCTTCCCTTCGCAGCAACGCGACGAACAGGTGGATGCCGGATCAAGTCCGGCATGACGACGCAGGAGCCCCGCCCTCCTCCCCGTCACCCCGGACTTGATCCGGGGTCCACCTTCCTCTTCACCAGCGGCTCGAACCCGAAATCCTCCGCCAGGTCCCGCCAAGTCGGATTCCCCTTCTCGATCAGCGCCACCTTCCACGCCCGGATCCAGTTCTTGATCTGCTTCTCCCGCCCGATCGCCCCCTCCATCGATCCGCCCGTCTCGAACCACACCAGCCGCCTGCAACCGTAGCGCGCCGTGAACCCGCCGAACGTCCCCTCCCGATGCTGATAGATACGCTGCAGCAGGTTCGACGTGACGCCCGTATAGATCGTCCCGTGAAACCCGCTCGCCATGATGTACACGGTCGGATCGCGCTCCATTTCCCCTCCCGTCACCCCGGACTTGATCCGGGGTCCACCTGTCTGAGCGCGCCCAGGCTGAAAGAAGGTGGATGCCGGATCAAGTCCGGCATGACGGAGATGCGAAATGAGTATGCGCCTGATCCGGACAGCGAATTGCCCGCACCCTTTCCCCGTCACCGCGGGCTCGACCCGGGGTCCACCTTCCCTTCGCAGCAACGCGACGAACAGGTGGATGCCGGATCAAGCCCGGCATGACGACGCAGGAGCCCCGCCCTCCTCCCTGTCACCCCGGACTTGGCACCGCCCCCGTCACCCCGGGCTCGACCCGGGGTCCACTCCTCGCGACACGGAGCTGAAGGCACATGGATGCCGGATCAAGTCCGGCATGACGACGCAGGAGCCCCGCCCTCCTCCCCGTCACCCCGGACTTGATCCGGGGTCCACCTTCCCTTCGCAGCAACGCGACGAAAAGGTGGATGCCGGATCAAGCCCGGCATGACGACGCAGGAGCCCCGCACCCTTTCCCCGTCACCCCGGACTTGGCACCGCCCCCCGTCACCCCGGGCTCGACCCGGGGTCCACCTTCCCTTCGCAGCAACGCGACGAACAGGTGGATGCCGGATCAAGTCCGGCATGACGACGCAGGAGCCCCGCACCCTTTCCCCGTCACCCCGGACTTGATCCGGGGTCCACCTAAGTATCGACCTGCACCTCGAAGATCCTTGCAGCTTCGGGAGCGTGGCCAATTTAGTTCGCGGGCAATAGGTGAATGAAAGCAGGCCCCCGCTCGCGAATTCAAGCGCCCCGACAATAAGTCCACCCGCCTCGGCAATTTCACCTGCGTCTATCGCACCGCGGTGCCTCTGCGCCTCGGCGTCTCTGCGCGAACCGAAACCACCTCCTCCGCGCCTCCGCGCCTCCGCGTGAGATCATCCTAAGCCCTCTACGTGCCAGCTACGTACCAGGCACAGACACCTCCCGCCTGCAGCGCGCGCCCTCCCGCGGCTTCGTCCCGGGAAGAAAAAGGCCCAGAATCCCTATCGGCCTCCGATAGCGTCAGACTTCGGTCCCGCCGGGCTCCCCCGCTGGGGCGGCGGGGTTCGCCGGCGCCTTGCCCGGCTCGACCTTCACGGTCTTGCTCGTCCTCGCCTCGACCGCCCAGGGCGACCAATAGGCCCGGGCGCAAAAGACGACCAGCAGGGCGATGAAGAAGCTGCACAGGCTGACCAGCAGTCGCGTCGAAATCCTGGGATCGGCCAACGCCATGGCCCCCTCCCCGTCGACCTTGAAGATCCCGGTGATCAGCGGGTCGATCTTGCTCAGCAAATAGCCGGTGACGAAGCCGGAGATCAGCTTGGCATATTCTCCAAATCGCGATGCCTCGCCCGGCGACAGAGGCGCGATCAGAATGCCGACGAGCCAACCCAGATTGGCGGCGAGCAGCGCCATCAGGCTGAGCTGAGGATCCGTCTCGAACTGAAGCGCGCAATATATGACGATGAACAGCGACGCGAAGAAGCCGATCAGCATTCCCCAGACCTTGGGGACCGTCAGGGTCGTACCGGAGCTTTTCGCTTTTTGGGCCGCGCTGGCCTTTTTTTCGACTGTGCTGGCTTCCAAGCTTCGTCTCCCTCAATCGATCCTATCTTGCCGCCGCTCGCAGCGCCCGCGCAAGCGCGCCCGGGATCATCGGTAACAATCACGCGACTGTCACCTACGGCATAACCTTCCAATCCGGCGATCCGCGAGGATTAAGGCCATGGTGAGCGATCCGGCTTAAGATCGCCGCGAGCAATGGGGCGGAGATTCATGGGCATGGCCAGGGCTGCGGCCGATTTCGGCAAATTCTGGACGGTGGCGCTGCTGAGCGCGCTCCCGGGGGGTTGGCTGCTGGGGACGATGTCCGGCAATCTGGGGGGCTGGATCATCGGGATCCTGGCCGCCTTGCCTTTCGTCGCCGCCGGATTGCTGGTCGCGGCCCCGGCGATGCTCGCGCTCCGGCGCGCCGGGAAGAACTCGGCGCTCAACTACCTCCTGCTCGGAATGGCGGTGGGCGCGCTTCTGGAATGGACGGTGGAGATCGTCGTTTCCACCGGCACCTACTCCGGCCCGCTCCACCTGGGCGGCGCCTGGGGCGCGGCCATCGGCCTGTGGAGCAGCGCGCTCTGGTGCCTGTTCTTCAGGCAGCGCCCGCCAAGCTTCGCCAGAGCCGCCGGCGCTACGGTGCCAGGCACTTAACTCACAAAAATTGCATGTTAGGTGTCTGTCCCCTCCCTCTTGAGTGCGCGATGCCGCTGGAAGTTTGGTTCGCACAAAGGCCACAAAGACCACAAAGGCGCCGGCCCGTCCCTGCGGGGAGCCCTGGTGACAGTTACGTGACTGTCACCAGACTGTCTCCGGTGCCACTGTCCTCTATTTGCTTAGCGGCTTAGCGGCTTTGCGTGAGACCTCTCGCTGAGTCCGTACGCGCGCTGCCGCTGAAAGATTGACTCACGCAAAGCCGCAAAGGCGCAAAGGCGCCGGAGTGGGTCCCTGCCGGAGGCGATAAGTTCCACCGTCAGCGTGAGCCGCAATTGGAGCCTTCAGCTCCAATCCTCCTTCCTCTACGTCGTGCCTTTGTGCCTTCGCGCCTTCTCTCAAAACATCCCGTGCACCGGGTTATGCGACTTCGGGTAACGGCCCCAGATCCGGCTCGACCCAGCCCAGCCGCGCTTCGCGGGAGAACAGGGTCGCCGGGTCGTAGAAGCACAGGGGCCAGTCGCGGCGGCCCTCTTCCGAGCACAGGAGGCCGTTGACCTTCGCCACCAGCGGCAGCGCCGGATCGACCCGCGCCAGGTACACCCGCACCGCGCGGATGAAGCACTGGGTGATCGTCTCGTGATAGCCTTCCGAGTCGCTGTTCACGCCGCCCACGCTCTCGTTGAAGCGGCGGATGAGGTCGGGGAGGTCGCGCTCCGGCGCGATGTCGGGGCGCTCCGCGACCAGCCAGCAGCAGGCGGCGAGATGGGCCTCGTGGGTCCATTCCTCCCGTCTCAGCGAGCAGGCCAGCAAGCCCTCGCCGATATGCCGTATCGCCGCATCGTCGCGGAACAGGCGCGGTTCGTGTTTGTCCTTCATGGTCTGGGTTCCTCGGTAGTGAACCGTCATGCCGGACTTGATCCGGCATCCACCTGCCTTTCCCCCGTTGGAAGGAAGAAGGTGGATCCCGGATCAAGTCCGGGATGACGAACAACAAAAAGGGCGCGCCGGCCTTCGCCGACGCGCCCCTTCGGGTCTTGAATGGCTGAAGCGTCAGGCGGCCGTCTGGGTGGGCTCCGTTTGCACTTGCTGCTGCGCGCGCGGCGCGGCGTCGCGGACTCCGGCGTCGACATGCGCCTCGAACTTGGCGAAATTGTCGATGAACAGCTTGACCAGCTCCGCCGCCGTGGAATCGTAATCGCCCTTGTCCGCCCAGGTGTCGCGCGGGTTGAGGATCGCCGTGTCGACGCCCGGCACCGAGACCGGAACCTCGAAGCCGAAATTCTCGTCGATCCGGAACTCGACGTCGTTCAGGCTTCCGTCCAGGGCGGCGTTGAGCAAGGCCCGGGTCGCCTTGATCGGCATTCGCTCGCCGACTCCGTATTTGCCGCCGGTCCAGCCGGTATTGACCAGCCAGCACGACACTCCGCCCTTGGCGATCCGCGCCTTCAGGAGATTGCCGTAGACGCTCGGATGGCGAGGCATGAACGGCGCTCCGAAGCAGGTCGAGAAGGTCGCCTGGGGCTCGGTCACGTCCATCTCGGTCCCGGCGACCTTGGCGGTGTAGCCGGAGAGGAAATGGTACATGGCCTGGTCGGGCGTCAGGCGCGCGATCGGGGGCAGGATCCCGAACGCGTCCGCGGTCAGCATGACGATGTTCTTGGGCACCGGGCCGAGATTGTCGGCCGAGCAATTGGGGATGAAGTCGATCGGATAGGCGCCGCGCGTATTCTCGGCGAAGGTGGAGTCGTTGAAGTCGAGCTCGCGGGTCTCCTCGTCGATGACGACATTCTCGAGCACCGTTCCGAAGCGCTTCGTCGTCGCGAAGATCTCCGGCTCGGCCTCGGGGGACAGCTTGATCATCTTGGCGTAGCAGCCGCCCTCGAAGTTGAAGACGGCGGTGTCGGACCAGCCATGCTCGTCGTCGCCGATCAGGGTCCGGCTGGCGTCGGCGCTCAAGGTCGTCTTGCCGGTGCCGGAAAGGCCGAAGAAGACGGCGGTATCGCCCTGGGGGCCGATGTTCGCCGAGCAATGCATCGGCATCACGCCCTCGACCGGGAGGAGATAGTTGAGAATTCCAAAGACCGACTTCTTCATCTCCCCCGCATAAGCGGTGCCGCCGATCAGGATCATCCGCTCGGTCAGGTTGACCGCGATCACCGTTTCCGAGCGGGTGCCGTGGCGGGCCGGATCGGCGCGGAAGCTGGGCAGGTCGATGATGGTGAATTCGGGCTCGAACCCGGCCAGCTCGTCGGCGCCGGGACGGACCAGCAGGGTTCGGATGAAAAGATTGTGCCAGGCGAGCTCGTTGATCACCCGGACCCGCACCCGGTGCTCGGGCTGCGAGCCGCCATGGAGATCGGCGACGAAGAGCGTCTCCTTCTCCGCCACCGCGGCGAGGAAGTCGGCTTTCAGGGCCGCGAAATGGTCGGACGTCATCGACTTGTTATTGTCCCACCAGATGGTGTTCTCGGTCTCGGCGTCGCGGACGATATATTTGTCGTTGGCGGAGCGGCCGGTATGCTTGCCGGTGCGCACGACCAGCGGTCCGTCCTTGGCCAGCAGGCCCTCGCCGCGGCGGATCGCCTCTTCGACCAGCTGCGGGGTCATGAGGTTCCAGTGAAGCTCGGCTCCGGTGCTTAATCCCAGCCCCTTTGCCGGCACGCGATTGGCCACGACATTCTCCCTTGATTTATATGACGAAACGGGCGGCCTCGAAGCCGCCCTTCATGTGCCGCGCCCCATATCGGAGCGGGTCCGTTTCGTCAAAGGGTAGCGCCTGCACGGGGCGTCCGCTATCCACCCGTCATTCCCGCGAAAGCGGCAATCCAGGACGGCGGCCGGAGCTGGATTCCCGCTTTCGCGGGAATGACGAAGAGGTTGGTGAAAACAATGCCGATCACGATCGCCCTGGTCGACGACGACCGCAACATCCTCACCTCGGTGTCGATCGCGCTTCAGGCCGAAGGCTTCGCGACGCGGGTCTATTCGGACGGCGGGGCGGCGCTCAAGGCGCTCGTCGACAATCCGCCGGACCTCGCCGTGCTCGACGTCAAGATGCCGAAGATGGACGGAATGGAATTGCTTCGCCGCCTGCGCGAGAAAAGCGAGCTCCCGGTCATCTTCCTCACCTCCAAGGACGAGGAGATAGACGAGGCGCTGGGCCTCGCCATGGGGGCCGACGATTATGTCGCGAAGCCGTTCAGCCAGCGCCTCCTGATCGCCCGGATCCGCGCCATCTTGCGGCGGGCGGAGGCCCGGGCGGCGCCGGTGGACGAGACGAAGGAGGAAGCGGAAACTCCGCTGATCGTTCGCGGGCGGCTCAGCATGGATCCGGCGCGGCACCGGGTGACCTGGGCGGGGCGCGACGTCACCCTGACGGTGACCGAGTTCATGATCCTCGAAGCGCTGGCGCAGCGGCCCGGCGTGGTGAAATCGCGCAACCAGCTGATGGACGTCGCCTATCAGGACGACATCTATGTCGACGACCGGACTATCGACAGCCACATCAAGCGGCTGAGGCGCAAGTTCCGAGCGGCGGATGGCGAGTTCAAGGCGATCGAGACGCTCTACGGCGTAGGCTACCGTTTTGCCGAGGAATGACGAGAAGGACCTCGACCTCAAATGGTCGGGACGCTGGATGCTTCTCCACCGCATCCTCGCCGTCAACATCTTCGCTTTGGCCGTCCTCGCCGGAAGCATCTTCTACCTGGACAGCTTCCGCGGCCGGCTGACCGCGGGCGCGGTGACCGGCGCCGAGACCCAGGTCGGGATCATGGCGGATTCGCTCGCGCTCGCCGAGCCCGGGGAAAAGACCGCCTTGCTCCATCGGCTGGGCGCGCGCTCCCGCACCCGCCTGCGCGTGTTCGGCCCGGACGGGGCCCTGCGCATGGACAGCTGGAGCGGCGCTCCGGCGACCTACGAATTGCGCGATCCGGCCAGGGAGCCGTGGCGCAAGAGCGCCGCCCGGCTGCTCGACAATCTGTTCGATGCGGTCGCCGGCAAGCCCCCGGCTTCGCCTCTGCCCCTGCCGGAGCCGGATCGGCTCGAAGGCTGGAGCGAGGCGGTCGCGGCGCTTCGGGAGCCCCGCGCGACCACGATGCTTCGCCGGGCTCCGGAAGGGACATTGTTCCTCTCCGCCGCGTCGCGGATTCCGGCGACGGGCGATGTCCTACTGCTCACCCGCAACGCGCGCGACTTGAGGGGAATCGTTCGCGACGAGCGGCGGACCTTGCTGATCGTCGTCTTCGTCACCCTGGGCGTCTCGGTCCTCCTGTCGCTGTTCCTGGCTCGGACCATCGCCCTGCCGCTGCGCCGGCTGGCCCGCGCCGCCCATCAGGTGAGGCTCGGCCGGGCTCGCGAAGTCTCCGTCCCCACCCTCCCCGCCCGCCGCGACGAGATCGGCCTGCTCGCCCGGGCGCTCAGCGACATGACCCAGTCGCTGCGCTACCGGATCGACGCCACCGGGGCCTTCGCCGCCGACGTCACCCACGAGCTCAAGAACCCCCTCGCCTCGCTACGCTCCGCCGTCGACAGCCTCGACAAGGTCGAGGATCCGGCGCTCCGCCGCCAGCTTCTCGAAATCGTCCGAAGCGACGTGGTGAGGCTCGACCGGCTGATCGTCGACATCGCCGAGGCCTCGCGCCTCGACGCCGAGTTGAGCCGCGCCCGCTTCGAGCCGGTCGACCTCGGTCATCTCCTCGAATCCCTGCTCGACCTGTGGCGGCCGCGGGCGGCGGAGCGGCGGGTGCGGCTCGCCTTCGCCCGGCCCCGGGTCGGAAGCGCGGTCGTGCTCGGCGACGAATCGCGGCTCGCCCGGGCGATCGACAATGTCGTCGACAACGCCATCTCCTTCTCGCCGCCCGGCGGTCTGGTCGAGATCGGCGCGGCCCGGTTCGGGGGCGAGGTGGTGATCGCGGTCGAGGACCAGGGGCCCGGAGTGCCCGAGGAGGCGCGGGCGGCGATCTTCCGCCGGTTCCACAGCGTCCGGCCCGAGGCGGACGGCTTCGGCCGCCATTCCGGCCTCGGCCTGGCCATCGCCAAGGCGACGGTCGACGGCCATGACGGTCGGATCGAGGTGGAGAGCCGCCATGACGGCCGAAGCGGCGCTCGCTTCGTGCTTCATTTCCCGGAGGCGCCGCCCGAATGAGCCCGGCACCGGACGAGACGGTCCATGCTTCCTGCGTCGCGATCGGCGGCCGCGGGGTGCTGCTCGCCGGGCGCTCGGGCGCGGGCAAGTCGGACCTCGCCCTGCGCCTGATCGACCGCGGAGCGGCGCTGGTCAGCGACGATTATACGGAGCTTCGCGACATCGGCGGGATTCTTCTGGCGCGGGCGCCCGGGACGATCGCCGGCAAGGTCGAAGTACGGGGCGTCGGCATCATCGAGCTGGAGCCGGCGGCGGACGTTCCGGTCTGCCTCTACGCCGACCTCGATGCCGCGCCCGCGCGCCTTCCGGAAGCGGCGACCGAGCGTGTCGCCGGACAGGACATACCGCGCATCGGGATCGCGGCGCTTGAGCCGTCGGCGCCGCTCAAGCTAGAATATGCGCTCGTGCTTTTCGGATTGCCCCTATGAACGCCGGCGCGGCCCCGCAGCGAATCCTGCTCGTCACCGGCCTGTCCGGCGCCGGCAAGTCGACGGCTTTGCGGACCCTGGAGGATCTCGGCTGGGAGGTGGTCGACAACCTCCCTCTCTCACTGCTCGAGGACCTGCTCGAGACTCCGCTCGGAAAGGGCAACAAGCGGCGGCGAAGGCCGCTCGCGCTCGGAGTGGACAGCCGCACCCGGGACTTCGACGCCAACCGCATCGTCCAGCAGATCGAGGCTCTGGCGAGCGGGCAGAGGGTGCCGGTCGAGACCCTCTATTTCGACTGCGCCGGATCGGAATTGCTCCGCCGCTATTCGGAGACGAGGCGCCGGCACCCCCTCGCCCCCGACCGCCCCGCCATCGACGGCATCGCCGCCGAGCGCGAATTGATGGAGCCGCTCCGCCGCTGGGCCGAGCATGTCATCGACACCACCGACACGGCGCCCAACGCGCTCCGGCAGCAACTCCGCCAGCGCTTCGGCTCGGGCACGGTCGCGCCGACGCTTTCGATCATGTCCTTCGGCTTCGCCCGGGGCATTCCCCGCAACGCCGACAACGTCTTCGACCTGAGGTTCCTCAGGAATCCCTATTGGGTCGATTCGCTTCGCGATCTCACCGGCCTAGATTCCGCGGTGGGCGATTATATCGCCGGCGACGAGGCTTATGGCGAAGCGGTGATCCGGATCGAGGATCTGCTGCTCGTCCTCCTCCCCCGCTACGGAGCGGAGGGCAAATCCTATGTCACGATCGCCTTCGGATGTACCGGAGGCAGACACCGGAGCGTCCACGTCGCCGAGCGCGTCGCTGCCCGGTTGCGCGAGGCGGGATTTTCGCCCACGGTCGAGCATCGCGACCTCGCCTCGCCGCCGCGCGAGGGGGTCGAAGGCGGCGGCGGCGGGGGCAGGCCGCAGGATTGGGAAGTCTGATGATTGGTCTGGTTTTGGTGACCCATGGCCGGCTGGCGGCTGAGTTCGTTCGGGCGATGGAGCATGTCGTCGGTCCGCAGGAGCGGATCGAGGCGATCTGCATCGGCCCCGAGGACGACATGGAGAGCCGCCGCAACGACATCTCCGAGGCGATCGCCAAGGTCGACGACGGAAGCGGCGTGATCGTCCTCACCGACCTGTTCGGCGGCACGCCTTCCAACCTCGCCATCTCGCTGATGAAATCGGAGAAGATCGAGGTCATCGCCGGAGTGAATTTGCCGATGCTGATCCGGCTCGAGGGCGCCCGCAAGCTGCTCGACGTCAGGGCCGCGGTCGCCGCCGCGCGCGAGGCGGGGCGCAAATATATCTCGGTCGCCTCGGAGATATTGGGCGAGACCGTCTGAGCGTGGCCAGCCGGACGGTCGAGATGAAGAACCGGCGCGGACTTCACGCCCGCGCCAGCGCCCGCTTCGTCACCCTTGCCGCCGGACTGCCCGCCGCGGTCGAGGTCGAGAAGGACGGCAGCCGGGTCTGCGGCACCTCGATCATGGGCCTGATGATGCTCGGCGCGGCGGTGGGCGATTCGATTACCATCCACACCGAGGGCGAAGGCGCCGACGAGGCGCTGGAGGCGCTCGTCGCCCTCGTCGAGGATAGGTTCGGCGAGGAGTGATGCAGGGGCCGAACCGCCATCCCGGCGAAAGCCGGGACCCCAGGACGAGAAGTCTCGGCGGGTCTCCCCGGGACCCCGGCTTTCGCCGGGGTGACGAATAATGCCGCGCCGGATCACCGCTTTCTCCAACCCGCTGGTCAAGGACGTGCGCGCCCTTCGCGAGAAGAAGGGCCGGCGCCGCCAGGGCATGTTCCTGGCCGAGGGCCTGCGGATCCTCACCGAGGCGCGCGAGACCGGGAAGCTGCCGGCGATCCTCTTTTATGCCGAGGGCATGTCGCACCCCCTGCTCGACACGCTGATCGCCGAGGTCGAGACGGCGCATGGCGACGTCGTCGAGACCGATGCCGACATCCTCCACAAGCTTTCGGGCAAGGACAATCCGCAGTCGGTCGTCGCCGTCTACCGAAGCTTCGACACGAGCCTCGAGCGGATCGACCGCGGCACCGCGCCTTTGTGGATCGTCGCCCAGGCACTTCGGGACCCCGGCAATCTCGGAACCATGCTTCGCACCGGCGACGCGGTCGGCGCCGGCGGCCTGATCCTGGTCGACGAATGCGTCGACCCCTTCTCGGTCGAAGCGGTCCGAGCCTCGATGGGCGCCCTGTTCACCCAGAAGATCGCGGCGGCGGCCTGGCCCGAATTCCTCGCCTGGCTTCGCAAGGGCGAAGGGCAGCTGATCGGGACCAGCCTGCGCGCCGATCTCGACTATCAGGCGACGCGCTACGAAAAGCCCGCCTTCCTCCTCGTCGGCAACGAGGCCCAGGGCCTGCCGGAAGCTTATGAGGCGGAGTGCGACTTGCTGGTGAAGATGCCGATGGCCGGCAAAGCCGACAGCCTCAACGCTGCGGTGGCGACGGCGGTGATGGCTTATGAAGTGATCAACCAGTGGCGACGCTGATCCGCCTCCCCATCGTCGGATGGGGGACAGGCAGAGCCTTAGTGAATGGGTCCGAAATTCCCATACCAGCAATAGCCGATCAACGATGTTTCCTGGTGCATCGTGTAGGTTCCCTGAAGGCGATATTGGGCGCCATCACCATCCATGTCATCCCAGGTGCAATACTGAAGCCAGATTGTGCCGACCGCCGTCGTCTTGGTCGCGTCGCTGAACATCACCGTGTTGTAGACGGGAATGCCCTCATAGGGGCCATGGCTCGCGCTGACAGGGCTGGCAGTGCCTATCACGATCGCGACAATCGCGGTGTTCAGGATTTTTAGCTTCATCTGATTTCCCCTGAGTTTACCGACCAGGTAGAATTACGAGCCGACTGCCCGGTACTTTATCCGGCAGTCAGACGACTCGAGGGTTTAGTCTAATGGCCACCATCATCTTGGCAATCGACTTTGCATATTGAATTGGATGTTCTTGCGGCTCGACGATCGGGCGGAGCCCTGAAGACCGTCCCCTCTTACCGAGCAAGTCGGCCGTGACGCCCCCGAAATAACGGTTAAGATGGGAAGCGGCCTTCGAGTCGCCCGTGGCTCACGAACGTCGGTCTGAAGAGGGGAATCGTCATGCGCAGCTTGGTCAGATCCGGGAAATGGTCGGTGTGTCTCGCCGCGGCCGGGCTCGCGGCCTGTTCTTACGGGAGCCCCGACAATGAGATCGCGGTCGACTCCAATGTCGCCGCCGCCAACGAAGCCATTACCGAGGTCGGCAACGCGGCCGAAACCGCTCCGGCGGCTCCGGCGGTCGAGGGCAATTCGGCCGCGCAGGCCAACGAGGCCGCGCCGGCGCAGACCAACGAATCGTCCGGCAAGGCCGGCGCCGCCGCTTACCGGGCGAGCGGCAGCGAGCCTTTCTGGTCGCTCTCCCTCGGCTCGCAGATGGTCTACGATTCCGCCGACGGACCCGACGTCACGGTCGCCACGCCGAAGTCGCAGTCCACCCGGGCCGGACCCATGTACGTTACCCCGCAAATGACGGTGCGAATCAACCAGTTCCGGCGGTGCACCGCGGAAAACGGCGAAGAGCTTCACGACACCGTGGAGGTCACCATCGGCGCTCAGAAAGTCAGCGGCTGCGGCGAGGGCGATCCGCCCCGCTAAGGGCGGGCAAAGCGCCTGCGGCGGCAAGCGCGCAACGCGGGAAACGGCAGGCTGGCGGACGTTCCGTTCTCCCCCGTCTTGCGACGGGGAGGCAAAGTGAGGCGCTATTCCGCCGCTTCCGGAAGCTCGCTTGGATCCAGTTTGGTGAGCTGGCGCGGCGTGGTGTCGATCATCGGCACCGGCTCGATCGTCCGGCCACCCGTCTCCACCTTCAAAGTCTCGAAACGCTTCGCCTGGGTCAGCACCTGGCTCTCGAGGCTTCCGACGAAATCGTTATAGGCGCCGGTGGCAAGGCCGAGGTTGCGGCCGAGCTTGGCGACGTGGCCGCCCATCACGGTCAGCCGCTTGTAGAGCTCCTTGCCCGCTTCGGCGACCTCCTTGGCCTGGGCGGCCAAAGTCTCCTGGCGCCACATGCCGGCCATGATCTTGGCCAGCGCCAGCATGTTGATCGTCGAGGCGATGATGACTCCGTTGCGGAAGGCGGTCTCGATCAGGTCCGGCGCCCGCTCGGCGGCGGCGGAGAGGAAATGCTCGCCGGGGATGAACATGATGACGAAGTCGGGCGACAGGTCGAACTGGCGCCAATAGCCTTTGCGGCCGAGCTCGCCGGCATAGGTGCGCATCGCCGCGGCATGCTGCAAAAGCAGCTCCAGGCGCCGAACCTCGTCTTCCTCGTCATAGGCCTGCTCGAAGGCGACCAGGGGACATTTGACGTCGACGACGATGCAGCGGTCGCCCGGCAGCTTGATGACGCAATCGGGCCGGAGCTGGCGCTCGCCGTCGCTGACGCTTGCCTGGAGGGCGAAGTCGACATTCTCGGCGAGGCCCGCCGCCTCGAGGATGGTGCGCAATTGCTCCTCGCCCCAGCGCCCTCGGGCCTTGGGGCTTGAGCGCATCACGTTGGCGAGCCGCTGGGTCTCGCGACGCACGGTCTCGTTGCCCAGAGCGAGCTGGGCGACGGCCTCGCGCAGCGCCTCATAGGTTCCGACCCGCTCCTTCTCGACCTGGACCAGCCCCTCTTCATAGCGCTTCAGGGTCGTCTCGACCGGCTGGAGCAGGGCCTTCAATTTCTCCTCATTTTTCTCGCCGGCCTGGTTGAAGCGGGCGTCGGCGCGCTCGAGGAAGTTCTTTTGAGCCTCGCCGAGAAGCTTGCCGCCTATCTCACTGAACTGCGCGGATAAAGCCTCGCGGGCATCCCGGATCTCGGCGAGCCGCTCCTGGAAGCCGCGCTCCTGGGCCTCGCGCGCGGCGGAAAGGCCGGCGCATTCGGCCCGGGCGTCGGCGCAGGCCTGGCGCGCCTCGTCCAGCTTCGACTGCATTCCGGCGAGATCGGTGATCGCCTTTCGGAAATCCTCGGTCCGGTCGTCGCGCTCCTTGCGGTGGATCGCGGCCTGGCGCGCGCCGAAAAGCCAGCCCGCGCCGGCCCCGATCGCGAGGGCGAGAATGACCAAGAGAATGAGCGAGGAGTCCATGTTGCGCCCCTGGAACGAAGAGCGAACCTACGGCAGGTGTAGGAAATGGTAAAGAGGCGGCCGCCGGAAGCTGTGGAAAACTGGCCGCGCGCGTCACCCGGCCCGCCGCGGCTTCGATCCGAAACGGACCCGGTTGCTGCCTCGGGGGTCGGAGAGAATGCTATACGGGTCCTTCGGGGAGGCATGGCCGGGAGATCGGCCGGCGACGGGGGAGATGATGGATGGCCGAGCGATTGCATTTCATCCTTGCCGCCGGCGCGGTCCTGCTCCTCCAGGGCTGCACGGTTTCAAGGATCGCGGTTCGCAGCGGCGATCAGGTCACGACCGCGGCCCTGGGGAGCTGGCCGCCGACCTCGGCGCAATGCGTTCGCAACGATCCGGTCCCGTTCAATTGGAACGGCGTTTCCATCGGCGGCGAGCTGACCCGGCTTTTCGCCGAACCGTCGTGCGTGGCGCAGCCGGTCTGCTTCGACTGGGCGGTGAAGGAAAGCCGCCAGCTGACCGGTCCCGTCTCCGGCCAGTTCTGGATGGGCCCGTCCAATCATCAATTCCCCAAGGCCGAGCAGGATTCGATCGGCCAGCTGGCCCGCACCGCCGCCCTCGCCCAGGCGCCGGCGAACAAGTGGCTGATCCGGCTGACCTTCACCAACCCCATCATCGTCGGCGGCGGCGCTTCGACGGGCGTGGTCCAGGCGAAGGCCGATTACGGCCGATGTCTCCTGCACCGCCTGGATACGGCCGTTCCCAAACAGGATCAGAACTGAGCCGGGGAGTCGGCCGAAGGTGACGGCTGGAGCCTGATCGTCTCAGGTTGAGTTAGTCCGCTCATCCTGAGTAGCCGGTGAGCCTGTCGAACGGGCGTATCGAAGGACGGTCCTTCGATACGGGCCTTCGCCTTCGCTCAGTCCCTACTCAGGATGAGCGGTTCAATCACAGATGATCGTGCCTCTAGGCCGCCAGCTTCCTCGCCTTGGCGAGCTTCCTCAGGATCATGTCGCGCTTGAGCCGCGAGAGATAGTCGATGAACAGCACGCCCTCGAGATGGTCCATCTCGTGCTGGAGGCAGGTGGCGAGCATGCCTTCCAGCTCCTCCTCATGGACCTTGCCGTCGCGATCGAGCCAGCGGGCTCGGATCGAATCGGGGCGCTCGACCTCGGCATATTGGTCGGGGACGGAGAGGCAGCCTTCATTGTAGGGCCGCTCGGTCTCGGAGCTGCGCAATATCTCCGGATTGATGAACACCATCGGCTTGCGGACGGGCTCGCCGCCTTCCTCCTCCGGGTCCTGGAGGTCGATGACCAGGATCCGCTTGGGCACGCCGACCTGGATCGCGGCCAGGCCGATGCCCGGGGCGGCGTACATCGTCTCGAACATGTCGTCGATCAGGGTCTGCATCTCGGGCGTGATCGCCTCGACCGGCGAGGAAATCTGACGCAGCAAGGGGTCCGGAGCTTCGATGATGGGACGAATGGCCATGGCTTTTATCTAGGGTTTGGAGCGCTTTTCGTCAACGCGGCGGGTAGAGGAGAAAGGGCCGGCGCGCCTCCAGCCAGGCCTCTTCGTCCGGCATGGCGAGGGCATCGAGATCGCCCGGCGCGGCCGCGGCGTCGTCGACCCACTCGCGCAGCCCCGGTCCGCCGTTGATGACGTCGATGGCGAGCTTGCCGAACTCATATTCGTAGGGGAAGTCGCGCCACAGATCGTAATCGGGATGGAGCCGGCGTATCGCCTTGAAGGCGAGCGCCTGGAGGCGCCAGGGGCGGAAGGCCTCATGGTCGTAAAAGCCGCCTTCGGGATGGATGTGGAGCCCGTGGCAGGTCTTGCCTTCATGCTTGTGGAAGGTCGGCTCGAAGGCGATCGGGCGGAGCGCGCAGCCGAGCAGCCACTCCGAAGAGAGCCGGCGCATCTCGGCAAGGATCGCGGCGGCGTCGATGTCGGGCGCCCCGAACAGCTCAAGCGGGCGGGTCGTCCCCCGCCCTTCCGACAGGGTCGTGCCTTCGAGCATCACCGTCCCGGCATAAGCCCGCGCCATCCACAGATTGGCGGCATTGGGGCTCGGATTGATCCAGATCCGCTCCGCCGGCCAGCCGAAGCCGGGCGCGGAATCGGGCTCGTAGCCCTCCATCTCGATCACCCGATAGTCGACGTCGAGCTTCATCGTCTCGATGAACCAGCGGCCGAGCTCGCCGAGCGTCAGGCCGTGGCGCATCGGCAGCGGCCCGGCGCCGACGAAGCTTTCCCAGCCCGGCCGCAAGGTCAGCCCCTCGACCGGCCGTCCGGCCGGATTGGGGCGGTCGAGCACCCAGACCGGCTTGCCGTGCTTCGCCGCCGCTTCCAGCACGTAGAGCAAGGTGGTGATGAAGGTGTAGATCCGGCAGCCGACGTCCTGCAGGTCGACCAGCAGGACGTCGAACGTGCCCATCGACTGGCCGGTCGGGCGGCGGACCTCGCCGTAGAGGCTGAAGACCGGGATGTTGTGGGCGGGATCGGTGAAATCGTCCGATTCCACCATATTGTCCTGCTTGTCGCCCCTCAGCCCGTGCTGAGGCCCGAACGCCGCCGTGACGTTGAGGCCGCAGGCGATCAGGGCGTCGATCGAATGGGTGAGATCCTCGGTCACCGAAGCGGGATGGGCGAGCAGGGCGATGCGCCTGCCTTCGAGCGGCTTGCGCAGGGCGGGGTCGGCGAGGAGGCGGTCGATACCGAATTTCATGGCTGCTCCGCTGGCGGCAGTCGCTGAATAAAGCAACTGGGATGGTGGAAATCCGGGCCGCCGCTGGGATGGCTTGCCGCCCAGAAAGATCGCTCCCCGCCCGAATTTTCGAGGATAGCCGCGACGTTCAACAAATAAGGGCCGGCATCGAGGCTTGGCGAGACCGCCACCTGGATATCGAGCTGTTCCGAGCTTCGGGTCACCATTATCTCAGGCGCAGCAGGAAGCGGCGCGTTGGCCATGCCCTGGCGATAATGGGTGAAGGCATAGGCCGCCCACTGGCCCGACGGCGAGAAGTTGAGTTCGATATAGGCGTTCGACCCTTCAGCGCGGAGGAAAGCCTCGAAGCAGGTCGCCTCCCACAAGCGCGCGGTCCTGAACGGAGGGGCCGGCTCGGGGATGCGCAGATACGAAATGTCGCCGATCACGGTGTAACGAAGGTGAAGCAACGTCCGCGAAACTCGCTCGGCGGTCGCGTGGATCGTCCTTATAGGGTCGCAAGGGTAAGCGGGATCGGCCCACAGCGTCGTTTCCATCGCCCGTCATTGCGAGGAGCGGAGCGACGAAGCAATCCAGCACCGCATCCAAGGCCGGGCTGGATTGCTTCGCCGCGCTCGCAATGACGACGGCGCGATGCTAACCGCCCCCGCCATGTCCGACTACAAATCCTTGCTCCTCCGCTCCCTCGACGAGCGCGGCTTCATCCACCAGCTGACCGATGCCGAAGGGCTCGACGCCCTCGCGCAGAGCCAGGTCATCCCCGGCTACATAGGCTTCGACGCCACCGGCCCCTCGCTTCACGTCGGCTCCCTCATCCAGATCATGATTCTGCGCCGGCTCCAGCAGGCCGGGCACAAGCCGATCGTCCTGATGGGCGGCGGAACCTCGAAGATCGGCGACCCGAGCTTCAAGGACGAGGCGCGCAAGCTGCTCACGTCGGAGACGATCGATGCCAACATCGCCTCGATCAAGCGCGTCTTCGAACGCTTCCTGACGTTCGGCGACGGGCCGACCGACGCGATCCTGCTCGACAATGCCGAATGGCTCGACCGGCTCGAATATATCCCGTTCCTCCGCGAGATCGGCCAGCATTTCTCGGTCAACCGGATGCTGAGCTTCGACAGCGTCAAGCTCCGGATGGACCGCGAACAGTCGCTCTCCTTCCTCGAGTTCAACTACATGATCCTCCAGGGCTACGACTTCCTGGAGCTGTCGCGCCGAGCGGCCTGCCGGCTCCAGCTCGGCGGTTCGGACCAGTGGGGCAATATCGTCAACGGCATCGAGCTTTGCCGGCGGGTCGATTCGACCCAGGTCTACGGCCTGACCACTCCGCTCATCACCACCGCCGACGGCGGCAAGATGGGCAAGACCGAGAAAGGCGCGATCTGGCTCAATGCCGACCAGCTCAGCCCCTACGATTACTGGCAATTCTGGAGAAACGCCCAGGACGCCGACGTCGGCAAGTTCCTTCGTTGCTTCACCGATCTGCCGCTGGACGAGATCGAGCGGCTTGAGGCGCTGGGCGGTGCCGAGATCAACGAAGCGAAGAAGGTTCTGGCCGACTCGGCGACGGCGATGGCGCATGGCGAGACGGCGGCGCGCGAGGCCGCGGAGACGGCGCGCAAGACGTTCGAGGAAGGCGCCTCCGGGGTAGCTCTGCCGACCCTCAAAGCTTCGGGCGAGATCTCCCTGGTCGATGCCCTGGTCGGCCTCGGCCTGTGCGCGTCCAAGAACGAGGCCCGGCGGCTGATCGCCCAGGGCGGCGCCCGAATCGACGGCGAAGCGGTGAGCGAGGATATCAATCTTCGCGTTACCCAGGACGTGCGCATCTCCGCCGGCAGGAAGAAGCACGGGTTGCTCGTCCCCTGATCGTCATTCCCGCGAAAGCGGGAATTTAGTTCGGCGGCTGTGCTGGATTCCCGCTTTCGCGGGAATGACGTTAACCGCCGCGAAGCAACCCCACCGCCGCGTCCCGCTCCATCAGGTAGAGCAGGACCCGCGCCGCCCGGCCCCTCGGCCCCTCCAGCCCGCCGTCCCGGTCGACCAGCAGCCGGGCGTCGTCGCTCGCCGCCTGGGCCAGCTCCGAAATCTGCTCCGGGCTGGCCAGCCGGAACTGGGCCTCGCCCGATTGCCTGGTTCCCAATATCTCGCCCGCCCCGCGCAGCCGCAGATCCTCCTCGGCGATCCGGAAGCCGTCATTGGTCTCGCGCATCAAGGCCAGGCGGGCCCGGCCGGTCTCGCTCAGCGCATTGCCGCGAAGCAGCAGGCAGATCGAGCGCGCCTCCCCTCGCCCCACCCGGCCGCGCAATTGGTGGAGCTGGGCGAGGCCGAAGCGGTCGGCGCCCTCGACAATCATCAAAGTGGCGTTGGGAACGTCGACCCCGACCTCGATCACGGTGGTGGCGACGAGGACGGACAGCGAGCCCTGCTGGAACGCCGCCATCACCTCGTCCTTCTCCGGGCCCTTCATCCGGCCGTGGACGAGGCCGACCTTGTCGCCGAAGCGCAGGCGCAGGACCCGGGCGCGCTCCTCCGCCGCGGCCTGGTCGGAAATCTCGCTCTCCTCGACCAGGGGGCAGACCCAATAAGCTTGGCCGCCGCGGGCGATATGGCGGGCGAGCGCGTCGGCGACGTCGGCGAGCTTGTCCAGGCTCAGCACCCGAGTCTCGACCGGCTGGCGGCCGGGTGGCATCTCGTCCAGGCGACTGACGTCCATCTCGCCATATTGGGTGAGGGTGAGCGTCCTCGGGATCGGGGTCGCGGTCATCACCAGCAAATGGGGCGGCCGCTCCGCCTTCGACGCCAGCATCATCCGCTGGGCGACTCCGAAGCGATGCTGCTCGTCGACCACGGCCAGCCCGAGCCGTTTGTAGGCGACGGCCTGCTGGAAGATGGCGTGGGTTCCGACGAGGATGTCGATCGAGCCGTCGGCAAGGCCCATCAGGGTCGATTCGCGCGCTCGCCCCTTCTCGCGCCCGGTCAGAATGGCGACGTTGACCGGAAGGCCGGCGAGCTGCCGCGACAAAGTGTCGAAATGCTGCCGGGCGAGGATCTCGGTCGGGGCCAGCAGAGCCGATTGCGCACCGGCCTCGACCGCGATCAGCATCGCCATCAGGGCGACCAGGGTCTTGCCCGAGCCGACGTCGCCCTGGAGCAGCCGGAGCATCGGAGTCTCCTGCTGGAGGTCGCCCTCGATCTCGGCGACGGCGCGGCGCTGGGCTCCCGTAGCGGCGTAGGGGAGCTTCAAGGCCCCGCTCAGCCGCCCGTCGCCCTTGAGCACAACGCCTCGGCGCCGCTTCGACGACGCGCGCACCAGCATCAGGGCGAGCTGGTTGGCGAAGACCTCGTCATAAGCGAGCCGCTCGCGCGCCGGCAACGGGTCGCGGCTGTGATGGGCGGCCCCCAGCGCGTCCTGCCAGCCCGGCCAGCCGCGGGCGGCGAGCAGGCTCGGCTCGATCCATTCTCCAAGCGACGGGGTCCGGGCCAGCGCCTGGCCGGCCAGGTCGGCGAGGCGGCGGTTGGTGAGGCCTTCGGAGAGCGGGTAAACCGGCTCGCGCTCCGCAAGGTCGAGCGCTTCGTTCGGCTCCAGCACATAGTCCGGATGGACCATCTGAAGCTCCTGCCCGTACATCTCCATCCGCCCCGAGACGATTTTCGGAACGCCGAGCGGGAATTGCTTCTTCGCCCAGCCCGGATTGTGGAAATAGGTAAGCGAGAGATAATTGCCCTCGCGGTCGGTCGCGTAGACCCGGAACGGGCTTCGCTGGCCGCCCTGCCGATAGTCGACCGGAGTCACCAGGATCGTCACCACGCCGCCGGCGTCGGCCATGTCGAGCACGTCCACCTTCTTCCGCTCGATCCAGCTCACCGGCAAATGGAAGAGGATGTCGACGACCCGATCGAGGCCCAGGCGCCTGAGCGGCCTGGCGAGGGCGGGCCCGATGCCCTTCAGCACCTCGACTTCGGCGAACAGGGGGTTGAGGACGTCCGGGCGCATGGGGGGTTGTTAGCGCGCGTCTCCGCCCTCGTCATGCCGGACTTGATCCGGCATCCATGAACACGGAAGTCCTCCAGCTTGAACGGCGGTGTTCATGGACCCCGGATCAAGTCCGGGGTGACGAAATGGGAAAGCGTCACTACATCGCCCTCTCGCCAAGCCGCCCGGATTCTCCCGGCGGCCTTTTCCGCATGGAGTTTCCTTGGACCCCGCCGACCGCCTCAAACGCCTTCGCTTCCGCGCCTGGCACCGGGGCGTGCGTGAGGCCGACTTCATGGTCGGCGGCTTCTTCGACGCCCACGGCGCCTCCTGGGGCGACGAGGAGATGGCCTGGTTCGAGGCCCTGCTCGAGGAGCAGGACGTCGACATCATGGCCTGGGCGATCGGAACCGCGGAGCCGCCGGAGCGCTACCGCGGGGCGATGATGCGGCGGCTCCAGCACCTCAACTATATCCAGCACCCGGAGTGAATGTGAGAGAGAGGATCTCGGAGCGCTCTCCGTCATTCCCGCGAAAGCGGGAATCCAGCGCCGACTCCGAACTGGATTCCCGCTTTCGCGGGAATGACGGGGGCAGTAGGTGACCGACATCCATAAGATCCTCTCCGCGAAGCGGCCGATGACCCTGGCCGGCGCTCCGGCCGGCTTCCTGCCGTGGCTCGCCGCTGACCTCGCGCGCGCCTCGAAAGGGCGCGCCGTGTTCATCGCGCCCGACGAGGCCGCGATGCGCCATCTTCAGGATGCCGCCACCTATTTCGCGCCCGAGCTCGAAGTGCTCGCTTTCCCGGCCTGGGACTGCCTGCCCTACGACCGCGCCTCCCCGTCGCTTCGCGCCTCCTCCGAGCGGCTGGCGACGCTACACGCGCTCCAGCGCAAGGCCGACAAGCCGCAGCTCCTCGTCACCACGGTCAACGCCGCGACCCAGCGCACCCTGACCCCCTTCCGGGTCCGCCAGCTGGTGGCGAGGCTGGCGCCGGGCGAGCGGATCGACATCGCCAAGCTCTCCATTTTGCTCAGCGCCAACGGCTATCACCGCACCGACACCGTCCAGGACGCCGGCGAATATGCGGTGCGCGGCGGAATCGTCGACCTGTTCCCGGCGGGGGAGAATGAGGGGCTCAGGCTCGATTTCTTCGGCGACGAGATCGAGAGCGTCCGCCGCTTCGATCCCGCCACCCAGCGCACCAGTGGCGACGAGCGAGGCGGCTTCACTCTCCTGCCCGCCTCCGAGACCCTGCTCGACGAGGACAGCGTCAAGCGCTTCCGCTCGCGCTATCGCGAGCGCTTCGGAGCGACCGCGACCGGCGATCCAATCTACCAGGCTGTGTCGGAAGGGCGCCGGCTGGCCGGCCTCGACCATTGGCTGCCCTTGTTCGAGGAGCGGCTCGACACTCTGTTCGGGCATCTCGGCGACGACGATCTCGTCGTCCGCGACGCCCACGACGCCGGCGCCGCCGACGCCCGCTTCGAGGCGATCGCCGATTATTACGAGAACCGGAAGCGCGCCCAGTCCTCCGATCCCGGAAGCTACCGGCCGCTGGAGCCGGAGACCCTGTACTTGGCGCGCGACGAGTGGGACGGGCTGATCGCTGACCGGCCGCTCCACCTCGCGACTCCGTTCCACGAGCCCGAGAGCGCGACGGTGATCGACTTCGAGGTCGATCCGGCCCGCGACTTCGCGCCCGAGCGGTCGCAGAACGTCAATGTCTACGAAGCGGTGGTCGAGCATGTCGCGGCGCTTCGGCGGACGAAGAAGAAAGTGGTCCTGGCCAGCTATTCCGCCGGAGCCCGCGAGCGCCTCAAGGGCCTGCTCGCCGATCACGGGCTGAAGAAGGCCGAGGAAGTCGGCACCTGGCAGGAAGCTCAGGGCGCTTCCGGAATCGCCCTCGCCGTCCTCCCGCTCGACCACGGCTTCACCACCGCCGACGTCGCCTTGCTGACCGAGCAGGACATGCTCGGCGACCGGCTCGTGCGCCGCCGCAAGCGCAGGAAATCCGCCGACGCCTTCATGAGCGAGCTTGCGACGCTCAGCCCGGGCGATCTCGTCGTCCATGCCGACCACGGCATCGGACGCTACGAGGGCCTGACCCGGATCCCGGTCGGCACCAGCCCTCACGATTGCGTCGCCCTCGAATATGCCGGCGGCGACAAGCTCTACGTGCCCGTCGAGAATATCGACATCCTCTCGCGCTACGGCAGCGAGAGCGACGGGGTCACGCTCGACCGGCTCGGCGGCGAGGCGTGGCAGCGGCGCAAGTCGCGGATGAAGGAGCGGATCCGCGAGATCGCCGGCGAGCTGATCAAGACCGCGGCCGAGCGCGCGCTCCGCCCAGGCGCGGTGGTCGAGCCCGACACCAGCTACGCCGCCTTCGCCGACCGCTTCCCCTACGAGGAGACCGAGGACCAGGACCGCGCCATCGCCGACGTCTTCGCCGATCTCGAGGCGGGCCGGCCGATGGACCGGCTGGTCTGCGGCGACGTCGGCTTCGGCAAGACCGAGGTCGCGCTTCGAGCCGCCTTCGCCGCGGCGACGGCCGGCCACCAGGTTGCCCTGGTCTGCCCGACGACCTTGCTCGCCCGCCAGCATTACAACACCTTCTGCGAGCGCTTCCGCGGCTTCCCGATCGAGATCGGCCGGCTCTCGCGCCTGGTCGCCGCCAAGGAAACCAAGGAGACGAAGGAAGGGCTGAAGGCCGGCCAGGTCGATATCGTCATCGGCACCCACGCCCTCCTCGCCAAGAGCGTCGAGTTCAAGAATCTCGGCCTCGTCATCGTCGACGAGGAGCAGCGCTTCGGAGTCACCCACAAGGAGCGCCTCAAGGCGATGCGCGCCAACGTCCACGTGCTGACGCTCACCGCCACGCCGATCCCGCGCACCCTGCAGATGGCGATGTCGGGCCTTCGCGAGCTTTCCGTCATCCAGACGGCCCCGGTCGACCGCCTGGCGGTGCGCACTTACGTCATGCCCTGGGACCCGGTGGTCATCCGCGAGGCCCTGCTTCGCGAGCATTATCGCGGCGGCCAGACCTATTTCGTCGCCCCCCGGGTCGCCGACCTCGCCGACCTCGAGCAATATCTTCGCGACGAGGTGCCCGAGGTGAATGCGGTCACCGCCCACGGGCAGATGGCGCCGACCGAGGTCGAGGAAAGGATGAGCGCCTTTTACGACCGCAAATATGACGTCCTGCTCTCGACCACGATCGTCGAGAGCGGCCTCGACATCCCGTCCGCCAACACCCTCATCGTCCACCGCGCCGACCGTTTCGGCCTCGCCCAGCTCTATCAGTTGCGGGGCCGGGTCGGCCGCTCCAAGACCCGCGCTTACTCCTACCTGACGACCCCGGCGACCCGGACCGTCACCGAGGCGGCGGATAAGCGCCTGAAGGTGCTCGCCAACCTCGATTCGCTGGGCGCCGGCTTCCAGCTCGCAAGCCACGATCTCGACATTCGCGGCGCCGGCAACCTGCTCGGCGACGAGCAATCGGGCCATATCAAGGAGGTCGGATTCGAGCTCTACCAGTCGATGCTGGAAGAGGCGATCATGGCCGCCAAGAGCGGCGGCGAGCTCCAGGCGCCCGGCGATTTCTCGCCCCAGATCACGGTCGACGCGCCGATCATGATCCCCGAGGATTACGTCCCCGACCTCGACTTGAGGATGGGCCTCTACCGGCGGATGAACGAGCTCGAATCAAGCGGCGAGATCGAGGCATTCGCCGCCGAGCTGATCGACCGCTTCGGCAAGCTTCCGGACGAGACCGACAACCTCCTCAAGGTCATCGAGATCAAGCTCAATTGCCGGGCCGCGCAGGTGGTGAAGCTCGACGTCGGCCCGAAGGGCGCGCTCGTCCACTTCCACAACGACACCTTCCCGGATCTGGAAGGGCTGATCGCCTACGTCCAGCGCCTCAAGGGGACGGCCAAATTGAGGCCCGACAGCAAGCTCGTCATCTCCCGAAGCTGGCCCGACGCTCCGAGCCGGGTCAACGGCGCCGTTCAGCTATCGAAGGGCCTGGCGCGAATCCTGGCCTGATTACTCCCCTCCCTTTCAGGGAGGGGACAAGCACCCGCCTTTCGCCGGCCTTCCCCAAAGACGACTTCATTCCAGGACCGGCGGATCGTAGACCATGGCGCCGCCCGGACTGAGCTTCACCCGCTGCCAGGAAGAAGGCCGCCAATCCTCGTCGTCCGGTCCGAATTGCCAGCCTGCACGGATAGTCTCGACGAGGCTTAGATCGCGAGCCGTCTGCCCGGTGCCGCGGAGCATCCGCACCGCCCGCACGTCGCCGTCGCCAGCGACGAGCACGCAGGCATAAAGCGTGCGCGTCCCATAAGCATGCGGATCGAAGCCGTCGGGAAGCGGAGCGGCGGCGAGGCCGTGGCGGCCGTCCCGCCCCCTGGGCGCCGGGCATCGCGGCTCCGCTCCGGCCCGCACCCGGCCCTCGCCATTATTATCGATGAACGGACGCCAGACATTGACCACCACCGTCAGGCCCGGATCGCTGATCGCGCAAAGGCATTCCGACCATTGCGGAAGGGTGGCGGCGATCACCGCGAGCTGGGACAGAGTCCCGGCGGCGGCGATCCCGGATCCGAAAAGGCGGGCAATCATATCCATCACATCGTGATATATTATATCATTTGTTAGGGCAAGACCCGGTCGCGGCTCGGCCCGTGTCGCCTTTCGGGCGGCTCACCGGGCTTTTCGCAACCTATGCCAAGGTTCGCGGTTGATCGTCCCGTACCAGGAGAAACGCCGCGATGTTGCTGATTTCATTGATGCTTGCCGCTGCCCCCACGACGGCGGTCAGGCCCGAGGTCATCCAGCGCCGCGAAGCTTCGCGCCCGCGCGCGGCGTCCTCCGCAATCCGGTCGAAACGCCTGATTGAGCTCGAAGCCGCGGTTAGGTCGCTTCCTCTCGCCGCAGCAGAGCAAGGTCACGGCGCCGGCCCGAAGGGCATGTAGCCCGAAAAAGGGGACACGTACTTTTCCGCAAGAAAGTACGTGTCCCCTCTACGGCGTGTCCCCTTCTACGGCCCTTCACCAACCGGCCCTACCGAAATCCGCCCAGCCTGCCGTTTTCGATCGTCTTCGGCGATGATGAATGTCCCTCTATATTGATCGTATCTGGACCAAGTAAGAGTTGCGAAGCACGTTGTCTGATGTTCTCTTCGCCTTCATCGACGAGGGAAGGGATGGATGATGCGCGTTACGGTCAAGACGATCGCGACTCTGGCGGGGTGCGCTGCGCTGGCGCTGGCGCCCTCGAGCGCTGTAAGCCAGTTCAATAATCCGCCGGTGGCCAATCCGAACGGTCTCTCGATCTATGTGTGCCAAACCCTGGTGCTCAACCTCACCGGCAACGACACCGATCCCGAAGGCCATTACCCGCTGACCGTCACCGCCGTGGACACATCGCCTTACGCCAATATCTGGATCTCAAGCGCCAGCTCGGTCACCGTCGAGGGCGTTTACGCCGGCGGCCATTCTCTGTCTTACACGGTCGAGGACAGTCAGGGCGCCAGCTCGACCGGCCTGATCAGCCTGGGCGTCTTCCAGCGCTACGAAAATTGCGACTGAACGATAGAGCCTGATCGAGCTCCAAGCCGCGGTTAGATCGCTTCCCCGCTGCCGAGCAAGGCCTTGGTGCCGGCCCTAAGGGCATGTAGCCCGAGAAAGGAACACGTGCTTTTTCCGCAAAAAAGCACCTGTCACCATTTTCAACCGTCATCCCGGCGAAAGCCGGGGCCTGGGTGAGACAGCTGAGACATCTTGTCTTGGGGTCCCGGCTTTCGCCGGGATGACGTTTTAACCCGACATCAGCCCCCCCAGGGTCTCCACATCCACCGGCGGCGAGCACAGGAAGCCCTGGTAGAGATTGCACCCTTCCCTCGCCAGCAAGGCGAGCTGCTCCTCCGTCTCCACCCCTTCAGCGATGACCTCGAGCCCGAGCGAGCGCGCCATGTCGATGACGCTCCGGACGACAACCTGGTCGCGCGGGCTGCCGCTGATATCCTCGACCAGCCTCTTGTCGATCTTGAGATAATCGAGCGGCAGCGCCTTCAGATAGGCGAGGCTCGAATAGCCGGTTCCGAAATCGTCGATCGCGACCCTCAGCCCGCCTTCGCGGAGCCGCGCCAGCAAATGGCCGGCCGCTCCGAGATCCTCGATCAGCCCGCTCTCGGTGACCTCGACGGTGAGCCGGCCGGGATCGAAGCCCCCCTCCGAGACCAAGGCGATGAACTGCTCGGCGAAGCCGGGGCGGACGATGTCGGCGGCGGTGATGTTGACCGACAGGCGCAGCCGCGAGAGCGCGTCGGGCCAGGCGGCGGCGGCGGCGACGGCCTTGCGCTGGACGTGGTCGGAAAGCTGGACGAGATAGTCGGAGCGCTCGGCGACGCTGAACAGGGTCATCGCTCCAAGCTCGCCGAAGCGCGGGTGGCGCCACCGGGCCAGCGCCTCGGCGCCGACGATCCGGCGGGTGGCGACCGACACCTGCGGCTGGAACAATATCTCGATCTCGTCCTGGTCGAGCGCCTTGCGCAAATCGATCTCGAGCTGGTCGCCGAGCGCGCTGTCGCTGGCCGCGCCGGCATCGACCACCTTGACCGGCCCCGCCTCGCTCGATTTGGCCTCGGCGAGGGCAGCGCTGGCGCGGCGGAGAAGGCCGGCGGCATCCTCGTCCCCTTCCGACGCGACGACCCCGACCCGGCTTCCCAGGGTGATGACATGGTCGCCCGACATGAACGGGCGCCCGATCGCCTCGACCAGCTGGCCGGCGAGGAAGCGGCCCTCGCCGAGGCTGGTCGGAGCGGCGAGGAGGATTGCGAATTCGGCCCCGGCGATCCGGGCGACTAGGCGCCGCCGTCCGTCCGAATCGGCCAGCCGCTCGATTCTCCGGGCCGCGGCCTGGAGGACCGCGTCCCCGGTCGGGCGGCCGAAGGCGGCGTTGATCGTGTCGAAGCGGCTCACCGCCAGCAACAGAACGACGAGGGCCGGCTGCCCCTCCCCTTCGAGCTTGAGCTGGCGCTGGATCCAGGCGCGGGCGGCCCGGCCGTCGCGCACGCCCGTCATCGGATCGCGCGACTGCCAGGCGGCGCCTTCAATGGGAACGATCGCCTCGGTCCGGCCGACCACGGCCCCCCCGTCCTTGGCGCCTTCGACTCGGACATGGTGGGCGAGACGGGCGCCGTCGCCTTCTGCGTCCTTATGCGCGAATGCGGTCGATTGGCCGGTGGCGAGCAGCCGGTCGATCGCTCCGCGCGCCGCCTTGCGCCCGTCGGGATCGAGCTTCCGGAACAGCTCCATCAGGCTGATCCGCTGCCCGGCTTCCTCGCCGAGGCCGGCCCGGCGCGCCAGCGCCGGGCTGAGCTCGACGGTTTGCGAACCCGGCTGCCAGCGCCACGAAGCGCTTCCCGGCTTGCCCTTCTGCCCTTCCGGCTCGCCCCGGCGAAGCGGCCGGCGGCCGCCGACCCGCTCGGCGTGGCGATGGGCATATTGGAGCGCTGCAAGGAATTGGGAATCGCTGAAGGGGCTGACCAGGAAATGGGTCGCGCCGTCCGCATAGAGGGTGTCGAGCGCGTCTGAATCGCCGCGCGAAAGGAGGACCAGCAGGGCCGAGCAATTGGCCTCGACGGGATCGGCGAGGCTTCGCACCGCCTCCTTGCCCTCCGGCAGTGCGCCGCGCGCGTCGACCACCGCCACCGACGCGCCCGAGGCGATGAAACGGCTCTCCGCATTATCCGCCCGCCGAGCCGCGATCGCCAGCCACCCGGCCCGCTCCGCGGTCGCGGTAAGCTCGTCGCGATGGCGGAAGGACAACAGGAACAAGGGTGCGCCCGACGCGGCCATGCCTCCTTCTTCCTTCCCCCTGGACGGCGCTTCGAACCCCATCGCTCTACTCTGGGCCGTTCCCCTCAACAATCGGTTTAGATCGCGCCGGGTACCGGGGCGGGACGTGCGGTGGCGAGCCGCTTTCCGAGGAAGAGGGATATAGCCAGCTTTGAGCTCTCCGTCCGTTCGGTCCAAATCGGCGACGAAGCGTCTTGGCGTTGGCAGGAAAGCTTGCTACAACATTGATTGCGAGCCGTTTTTTACGGGAAGCAGGGGGAAGTTCAAATGACATCCGATGAGGAGACGCTCCAGCGTCCCCGCGACCGGCGAAGCCGTGCGGTCACCGCCCGGACGCCCTGCGGCCGAGGCGCCGTGGCGATGCAGCTGGAATGCGGCCACGTGACAAGGCGCCGCCCGGCCCTGTGCCAGCCCTCGCGGCTTATCTGCGAGCAATGCTGAAGACCTGACGCCGGCGATGGAGGGAACCGCGCTTCCTCCATCGCGCTTGATCTCACTTCGGGAAGCGTTACTCGCTTGGGTTCGGTTCGGAGTGCATGATTTGGCTGGCAAGGATGGTCGCGATCTTGGGCTCACCGACCCTGAAAATCGCGAATCCCTGTTCAGCTTTCTCGACCGGCTAACCCAGGCGGCTTCGAAATCGACCGACGCCGACGAGATCCTGACGATCACGACCAGCCTCACCGCCCGACATCTGGGCATAACCAACTGCGCCTATGCCGATATGGACGAAGACGAGGACGGCTTCACCATCAGGGGCGATTGGCACGCGCCGGGGTCGCCCTCTATCGTCGGCCACTACCAATTGGCGGATTTCGGCGCCCTGGCGGTGACGGAGCTCAAGGCCGGGCGGCCGCTGATCATCAACGACAACCTCGCCGAAATCGCGCCGCACGAGGCGAAAACCTTCCAGGACATCGGCATCGCCGCCACGATCTGCATGCCCCTCGTCAAGGCCGGGCGGCTAAGCGCGCTGATGGCGATCCACGACAAGGTCCCCCATCGCTGGACGCCCTATGAGCTGGAGCTGATCCGCGAGGTCACCGAGCGGTCCTGGGCGCATGTCGAGCGAGTCCGGGCGGAAGCCGAGCTGCGCGCCAGCAACGGACGCTTTCGGGCCGCGGTCCAGGCGACTCGCGGGGTGCTGTGGACCAACGATGCCGAAGGCCGGATGATCGGCGAGCAATCGGGCTGGGCGGCCCTGACCGGTCAGGCCAAAGCCGAGTATCAGGGATATGGCTGGTCCGACGCCGTGCATCCGGACGACGTCCAGCCGACCATCGAGGCCTGGGGCGAGGCGGTTCGGCGGCGCGAGACGTTCGTGTCCGAACATCGAGTCAGACGCTTCGACGGGGAGTGGCGGCTGTTCTCGATCCGCGCCGTACCGATCCTGAGGCCCGACGGCAGCGTCTCCGAATGGGTCGGAGTCCACACCGACATCACCGAGCAGCGCGCGGCGGAGGATGCGCTCCGGGAAGAGACCCGAATCCTCGAGGCGCTCAACAAGACCGGTGCGGCCCTCGCGGCGCAGCTCGACCTGGAAAGCATCGTCCAGACCGTCACCGACGCCGGCGTCGAGCTGACGGGGGCTCAGTTCGGGGCGTTCTTCTACAATGTCTTCCATGCGAACGGCGAGAGCTACATGCTCTACACCCTGTCGGGCGCTCACCCTTCGCAGTTCGACTTCGGAATGCCGCGCAACACGGCGGTCTTCCACCCCACTTTCGCCGGCGAGGGCATAATCCGATCGGACGACATCACCAGCGATCCGCGCTACGGCAAGAGCGAGCCGCATTTCGGAATGCCCAAAGGCCATCTTCCGGTGGTTTCCTATCTGGCGGTTCCGGTCAGGAGCCGCTCCGGAGAGGTGATGGGAGGCCTTTTCTTCGGCCATCCCGCCTTCGCCCGATTCTCCGAACGCCACGAGCGGCTGATCGTCGGGATCGCCGCGCAGGCCGCCGTCGCCATCGACAACGCCCGGCTCTACCAGGCGGTGCAGCAGGCGAGGGAAACGCTGGAGCAGCGCGTGGAGGAGCGCACGTCGGAGCTGCAGAAGATGCACGAGACGCTGGCACAGGCCCAGAGGCTCCAGTCGCTGGGCGAACTGACCGGCGGCATAGCGCATGATTTCAACAATCTGATGACGGTCGTTTCCGGCTCGGCCGACATGTTGCTGCGCCGGCCCGACCTTCCCGAGAGCAAGCGGCGCCAATATCTTCAGGCGATCGGCGAGACCGCCAAACGGGCGACGACGCTGACCCAGCAGCTCCTCGCCTTCGGCCGACGCCAGGCCATCAAGCCGGAAGTCCTCGACGTCGATGTCACCCTCGACGCTTTTGCCGAAGTGCTGAGCCGGACTCTTGGAAGCCGGATTCTCGTATCGCTCGACCTGGACGCCGCCCGCGAGTTCGTACGTGTCGATCGAACGCAATTGGAGGCGGCCGTGTTGAACGCGGCGGTCAATGCGCGCGATGCGATGCCCAAGGGAGGCCGCCTCGTCATTGCGACCAGGGTCGAGGACCAGGGCCCTGGACGTTTCCTTCGCCTCTCGATCAGCGACGATGGCCTCGGCATGCCGCAACGGGTGGCGGAGCGGGCGTTCGAGCCCTTCTTCACGACCAAGGAGGTGGGCAAAGGCACCGGCCTCGGTCTCTCCCAGATCCATGGCTTCGCGGCTCAGGCCGGCGGCAAAGCGGAAATAGAATCGCTCGAGGGCGAGGGCACGACCATCAGCATCCTGCTTCCCGTCACCCTCGACCCGTTGCTGATCCAGCCCGACGCTCTCCGGCCCGCCGCACTTCCGGAAGGGTGCCGGGTACTTCTGGTGGAAGACAATCGCCCGGTGCGTGAATTCGCGCAGGAGCTGCTCGTCGACCTCGGATGCGAGGTCGTTTCGGCGGGAGGCGCGCGCGAGGCCCTGGAGGCGCTGGAATCCGGGACATTCGACCTGGTGTTCACCGACGTCGTCATGCCCGAGACGAGCGGCGTGGAGCTCGCCTGGACGATCCGCAGGCAAAAGCCCGATCTGCCCGTGCTGCTGGCGACCGGGTATAGCGAGGAGCTCCTGAAAACGGACCACGATTTCCTGGTCCTCGCCAAACCCTATGACGGGAAGAGCCTGGTCGAGGCCATGGCGGCGGCTCTGGCCGGCAACGAGGCCGCCTGATCCATTGCCCGCTCCAGGAACCCCTCCCCTAGCGCCCGCCCACCCTTGCCGCTAGCAAGCGTCACATGACGGCCAATGCCGATTTGCCCACCGCCCTGCTCGCTTCGTCCGCCGAGGCGGCGCAGGCGGCCGAGACCCTGCTTCGCGGCGCCTACGACTTCGTGCCCATCGCCGAGGCCGAGCAGGTCATCGCCCTGGGCGGCGACGGCTTCCTTCTCCAGACCTTGCACGACATGCTCAATTGCGGGCGGACCCTTCCTATCTTCGGGATGAACCGGGGGACGGTCGGCTTCCTGATGAACGAGTGGCGGATCGAGGGGCTTCGCGAGCGGGTCAACCGGGCCAAGGCGGTGTCGGTGGCGCCGCTGAGGATGGAGGCAGTGACGGTCGCCGGCGAGACCGTCTCCAGCCCGGCGATCAACGAAGTGTCGCTGCTCCGCGAGACCCGCCAGACCGCCCGGATCGAAGTTTCGGTCAACGGCCGGACCGTGCTTCCCGAGCTGGTCTGCGACGGAGTCCTGGTGGCGACCCCGGCCGGCTCGACCGCCTATAATTTCTCCGCCCAGGGCCCGATCCTTCCGCTCGGCTCGAACCTCGTCGCACTGACCCCGATCAGCCCGTTCCGGCCGCGGCGCTGGAAGGGGGCGCTGGTCCCCGACGACCTCACCATCGTCTTCCGGGTCCTCGACGCCGAGAAGAGGCCGGTCTCCGCCGTCGCCGACCAGCGCGAGGTGCGCGACGTCGCAACGGTCGAGGTCCGGGTCGACCGCGGCCAGGCGCTCACCCTCCTCTTCGATCCCGAGCACGCGCTCGACGAGCGCATCTCGATGGAGCAATTCGCCGTCTGAGGCGGCGCGGAGCCGGCCTTCGAGTCCGAACCCACGCCCTGGCCCTTGCCAGTTCGAGAAACCCGCTGCTATAGGCGCGCCTCGCCCGAGAGGCTGCTCCCCGGTAGCTCAGCGGTAGAGCAACCGGCTGTTAACCGGTTGGCCGATGGTTCGAATCCGTCCCG